>Ga0208736_1000205_pt1 | contig 17885 bp, 12 predicted proteins | sample AntDryMetagUQ255_FD_188090 | JGI IMG/M metagenome (GOLD analysis project Ga0208736, IMG submission 188090) | Polar desert microbial communities from Antarctic Dry Valleys - UQ255 (SPAdes) | ecosystem: Environmental > Terrestrial > Soil > Desert | place: Antarctic Dry Valleys | collected 2008-12-31 | reverse complement strand
TTTTTATATGAAAATTTAGACAAACAGTTTATTGTTTTGAATCAACCTGCAGACCTGTTGTTGCATTTAGAGTAAGAACAATTATTCATTGCGGTTCCTACCTTGAAAAAGATATACATTTATACCTGCACGAAGAATTGGAATTATTCTACCGGCATTATCAGTGTAAGGCGAATCCTGTTCCTTTAAAACATCAAAGAGTACAGCTAAATAACCAAAAGTATTTCCTGAACCTCCATAACGGCCTGTAGTATAACCGCCGCCAACTAACAAGCTGGTAGCCGAACTGTTATCTGTACTTGACCCCGCGCCATTTGGTGGAATATATTTTTGCTTAATAAAATTGTGTTCGAGCTGGCCTTGCACAAAAATAAAACGAACCGGGAATAAACGGGTAAACACTCCACCACCATAAACTGACTGGCGCAACTTATCATCAAATACATTTACATCACGATAAGAAGTGTAATTATAATTAACGGCAATACCGGCATCGGCCCAGTTAGTTAAGCTATAACCAAGCACCGGATTTATGCCAATTAAAAAAGAATTATTACCAAAAGAAAGAGAAACGCTGCCGCCGGTAAATAGTTTTTCTTTTTTAAAACCTCTTTGTTCCGTACTGTCCTGTGCAGAAGAGGCGATAGAAAATGAAAAAGCAATAACAAATAAAAAAACGATTTTCATATGATAGGTTTTAAATAATGCTGTTTATTGAAGGAAGCTCTTAGCACGGATAATATAATAATCGTGTTTATGTATCAAAAATTTTCCCCTTATTTAAAATATTATTAGGATCAAATACATCTTTGATCTTTCGCATGAGGTCCATGCCTTTTGCATCAAAAATAATATCCATGTACTCTTTTTGCACCAGGCCTATTCCATGTTCACCGCTGATGGTGCCGCCAAGCGTTTTTACCAGTTCAAAAATTTCACGGATGCCGGTTTTTAAGGAGCCATTCCATTCTTCATCACTCAAATCTCCTTTTATAATATTTACATGGAGGTTGCCATCACCTGCATGACCATAACACACAGAATGAAAACCATATCTTCTACCAATATCTTTCACGGCTTTTAGCAATACCGGTAGTTCTGCACGGGGCACAACAGTGTCTTCTTCTTTATAAATAGAATGTGACTTTACTGCTTCTCCTACCCTGCGCCGCAATTTCCATAATTCAGCTTTTTGCTGTGCATCATCTGCAAACAAAATATCGCCCGCCCCATATTGCATTACAATTTCACTGATGCCTTCCATTTCTTTCATTAATACATCCATATCGTTTCCATCAACTTCAATCAGTAAGTGAGCCTGAACTTCATCATTAATTGGTACAATACAATTGTCAACGAAACGCATTGTCCAATCCAACGCATCTCTTTCCATAAATTCCATGGCGCTGGGTGTATAGCCGGCCATAAAAATAGAACTTACCGCAGCACATGCATTTTCGGCTGAATTAAAAGGAACAAGCATCAACAGGTCGTGTTTGGGATGTGGTATTAGTTTCAATACAATTTTTGTTACAATACCCAATGTACCTTCACTGCCTACTATTAATTGCGTTAGATTATAACCGGTTGCATTCTTTAATACATTCGCACCGGTCCATAATATCTCCCCAGTCGCTAATACCACTTCGAGGTTCAGCACATAATCTTTTACCACTCCATATTTTACTGCTTTTGGCCCACCACTGTTTTCAGAAATATTTCCACCGATCATACAACTGCCGCGGCTGCTGGGATCAGGAGGATAAAATAATCCTTTTGCCTTTAATGTATTTTGCAAAACTTCTGTAATTACCCCCGGCTCCGTCGTTACCTGCAAATTTCTTTCATCAATATTAATGATGTTGTTTAATCGTTCAAGCGATAATAAAACCCCGCCTAAATGAGGTAATGCACCTCCACTTAAACCGGTGCCTGCACCCCGCGGGGTAACAGGAATTTTATGTGCATTACATATTTGTAAGATTTGGCTTATTTCTCCCGCTGTTTTAGGTTTAATGACAACATCGGGCAAGTAATGAAGATCTTCTGTTTCATCGTGCGAATAGTGATAAAGTACTTCTTCATCAACAAAAACAAATTGCCCACCTACAATTTTTTTAAATAAGCCAAGGTGCTCTAAAACGGGTGTTGTTTGTGTGGCAGTCGTCATGAAATTGGTTTCATTCAACTGTAAAAGTCGTGCAAAAAGCGTTTAGGAAAAACAGAAACTAAAGATTTTTAAAAGAAGGACAAATGGTTTGCCTCCGGTCGCCACTTTGTTGACCAAATATGCCTTGCTTTACCAATGAGAATTCAAACGCACCACGGGTGTTATTATAATTTTTTAATGATGAAATGGTTGCATCGTAGGTAAACGAAAATGTAAAATCTTTATAACCCAAACCTATCATCGGTATAGCGGCATCTTTAAATCTATAATAGATACCTCCAATTAAAATATACTCACCATCGCCGGATAAATTATAATGTGCATTAAGACCACCCACCACCTCGTAAGATTTTGCCTGAGTGGTAAAATATACATTCGGGTTAACGATCAATTGATCGTTGACCATAAAACTTCCATTTAAAAAACCGATATACCTGATGGGAAGTTGATTTTGCTTTTGACTATTGTCAAATTCAAAAAAAGACTCTCTGGGGCTGTTAACATGATGTGCAGAAAAGCCGGCATTTACATAAACTTTTTCAGTTGGGAAATATGCGTAATTCATACCTACCTGCATATCGAGGTAACCAATGTTATTACGTGCTAATGCCACACCCGTTGGTAATTTATTATCAAAAAATTTTCCGTCAAACTGATCCGGAAATTTTAAGTTAGTGGTATTGATCTGTTTATTGGCATAACCTACATTAAAGCCCAGGCTAAGTAAACTTGAATAACCTAACAGTTGATGATAAGCAACTGAACCATAGATTTTGGTAGAGGTTAAATTGCCACTGCCTGCCACATCTTTTAATATAACACCGCCAACTCCTAACCATCCATTCTCAAAACGGTTTTTCATTAACTGCATATCACCAAAAGCGCTCATGGTTTTATAAGGAACACTCATTATAGATGACCATTGATCACGATAGTTTATACCAAGACGATAATCGCCACCAGGAATAAAACCTGTGTTGGCCGGATTGGTAGTTAAGGGTGAATTGAAGAACTGCGAAAAATGAAGGTCTTGTGCAAAGGCACAAGGCGTAAGGAATAAGATGCAGGCTGTTAACAATTTATGTAAAAAAATCTTTTTCATCCTCTACCTCACTTTTTATCTAATTAAAGTAATGTCGCCTTTTTTAGTTGCTTTAGTTCCGTCAGTAAATTCCACTTCTAATGTATATGCATAGGCATCCATGGGTTGTATTACACCTTTATATTTACCATCCCAACCTGTGCGTCTGTCTTCTGTTTCAAATACTTTTTGCCCCCAGCGATTCCAGATAATAAATTTCATTTTTCCAATTGCAAAACCGCGAACAAATATTTTACTGTTAACATCGCCGGTTGATGGTGTAAAAGCATTTGGCACATCTAATGCAGGTACTACTATCACTTCCACCGGTAGGCAAAAAGTATCTACACAACCATTGGCATTAAAAGCAATTAAACAGGTATTGTATATTTTAGTTGCATTAAATTCGTGGGATATATCTGCTCTTGTTGTTGTCAACAATGAGTCACCATCGCCAAATAACCACTTAAATCTTATAGCATCAGAAGATGATGAATTGCTGAAAATAATTGCTGTATTGAGTGGCGGTGGCTGTGGTGATAAAATACTAAACTGTGCGTTAGGGCCGGCATATATAGTGATTGAAGCAAAAGCTGAATCAATTTTATTACAAGTGGCAGAATCAATTACTCTTAATTTCACAACAAAAGTTCCTGCAGAATTGTATAAATGTGTCGGGCTAAAATCGGTGGATGTGGTACCATCACCAAAATTCCATAAAAATTGCTGACCACCTTCTGAGGTATTTTTAAATACGGCGGAATATGGTACACAACTATTGGGCGGTGTTACAAATTTGGCTTTTACAATGGCAGCTACATTCAGTAGCTTTTCTAAAGAATCAGGCGCATTGCAATAACCTGAATCTACTAATAACAATCTTACTTTGTAAGACCCAGGTGCCGTAAATTGATGTGTTATAGATCCAGTCCCGGCAGTGACTCTTGCACCATCTCCAAAATCCCAGACAAAAGAAGTGGGAGTAAATGGACGGCCTGGCGGGGCAATACTTGTATTTGTAAATTGATAAGAGAGTTGCTCACAAGGATCTAATTTGGCAGATATAAAATCGGGCGTGGCTTTCAAATCCCCTACCCGGATGTTGAGATAAGAAGTATCCCGGATGTTACAGGAGGTAGGATCGATAGCAACCAGCATTACCCGGTAAGTTCCGATACTTAAATATTGATGAGAGGTATTTGGAGTTGTTGTTGTTATTTGTGGGGAGCCATCACCAAAATTCCATTCATACGTTAAGCCGCTTTCTATTGTATCGCGAAAGTCAACTGTTAAAGGCACACAACCTGCAGTATCCCTTGGCACACCATTAATGGATGATTGTATGGCGCTTCTTATACCCGCCAGATCCAAGTCAAGCTTTACCATTGCGAGGTCGCAACGTGGGGTATTGTTAGCTGTAGCCCATGCGCCCGGCGTGGTTGGATAAATAGGCTTTGGAGCATCACCGCAATTAGCACAAATGGCCTGGTAAATAACACCATTTGCATCAAAGCGACTGGTGCCGCCATCGACATGATCAGCTAATCCTCCATTTTGTCCAAAGAAATCTCCATACAACTGGCTGGCAGCATCTCTTTTTAAGACAAAAAAGTAAAAATCTTTCCCATCAGTAGAGGGTTGTAGAGCATTTACAGTTGAAAGTCCCTTTGTTCCTGCAGAACTAAATGAAGGGTTTACCTGGCCACCCCAACCGGAGACATAAACATTCTCGCAGCGATCTACCAGAAAAGCAACAGGAGAAATATTAGGTACGGCACTGCCTGTACCAAAAACAGTAGAGTAAATAAAGGCTGAAAGATCTACCGCTAATTTGGCAATAAATTGTTTTCCGCCCGGTTGACTAAAAGGCGCATTTTGAATAGGCCATAAACCAGTTGTCTGTCCCATTACGTAAGGGAAACCTTTACGGTCGAATTGAACACCAAAAACCTGGTCGTATGAGCTTGTGCCCAAATACGTGGACCGGGTTAGACTATTACCGTTAATAATAGAAACAAAGCCATCGATACCTCCCTGGTTAGTGTTGTTAATGACAGAACCAGAGACACCAGGAAAATTACTACTCTCTGTTCCGCCGGCCACGTATAAATCACCATTGGTTGGATTTAATGAAAGCACATAGGCTGCATCATTAGCACTGCCACCTAAATAACTGCTGAATACAAGATTGGAAATATTAGGGTCTAACCTTAGCACAACGCCATCCTGCAGGCCACCCGGGATCGTTTGAAAAGCTCCGGGTGTTACCGGAAAACGTAACAATGGATCGTTGGAAACCGATAGGGTGCTTGATGCTACATATACATTTCCACTACCATCAACAATTACTTCGCTCCTTCCATCATCGCCATAATTATATTGTAAAGAAGAAGGACTACGGTTGGTATTGATATTTACGCCATCATCGTCGCTACCGCCAATTCTTAAAGAACCAATCAAAGCGGTTCCGGTACTATTCAATTTTGTTACAACAATATCATTTGAACCACCTTTACCAATGAGGCCGATACCCCTGGTGGGATAATTTGAGCCAGAATTGGAACGCCCTGCGAGAATTAAGTTTCCCTGCGCATCTGCTATCAAACTATGTGGCTGTTCGTTTTTATCGCCTCCAATATAAGTTGCATATATTCTTGTACTGCCATCAGGAGATAATTTTATAATACCAATATCTACCGCCACACTCCCATCTCCGCCAGACCATGTAGTTTGAAAAGCGCCAACGGAAACAGGAAATCCCATGTTAAAAACTATACCTCCACCAAAAAAACTTCCATCGGAACCATACGTAGCAGTAAAGCCCCAAACTTCTGCCTGGCTACCGGAAAAAGAAGCAAAGATCATGGTAGGATCTATAACTAATGTAGATTGAGCATCATAGTCTTTTACATCAAATTGTAAAGTATTTCCTTTAACTACATATTTGGTATTGATGTCCCGTTTTCCTTTTTCTGTATATTGATAAGTGTACGGCGATAATTCTTTAATATTTCCAACAGAAGTTTTTACTACAAGCTCTTTATTTAAAATTTCCAACCCATCTACTCCATTATATTTCAATACAATTTTTGAAACATCGCCACCGGGCTTTACTAACAGGTCATATTTCATTTGACCGTTATTGGAATAATAACGAACATCAATATTGGGATAAATATTTTCAATAGTAACTCCCTGGTAAATTTTACAATCCGATGCCCACTTTGCAGGATCATTACCAATAAAATAATTATTGTAAGTGATCAAAGGTTTATCAGCCACCACCCTGGCAGTTGGCGAAGCATTAATGAATTCTACATTGTAGGCATGTGACCGAAGCGTAACTGCATCATTGCGAACGCCGGTTTTGCTATCATGAAAATCGTGCCCGTGAACTAATTCCTGTATTCTTGCCCAATCACCGGCATTGTTTTGTAAAACCGTAAAACCGTTGGAGTGGAGGTAAAAAGCACCTCCCGGAACCTCGCCTTTAAAACGTACCCGGCTGTCCCACTGCCCCTTATTTTCAATAAATTGAAATGGTTGATAATTCTGTGCAAATACAGAAAGGCCGGATAAAAAGAAAAGGAGAAAAAATATATAAATTTTGAATCTCAAAGTTGTTCTGAAATTAACTTATTTAAGCGAAAAATATTGCGAAAACAATTGTTAAGATATTTTACTCCATGGGGTTTTACCATGCAATGACATGAGGTATTGCTTTAAACCCAAATTTTCTGGCGATTGTAATTCCGGATCATTTACGATAATATTCTCTGCAAAGTTTTTTGCGGCTTGTAGCATTAATTTGTCCTTCACTAAATCGGCCAGTCGCAAATTCAACACTCCACTTTGTTTAGTTCCCTCAATTTCACCGGGACCACGCAACTCCAGGTCTTTTTCTGCAATTTCAAAACCATTGCTGGTTGAAGTCATGATCTTTATACGCTCCCTTGCATCACTACCAATTTTTACTGAAGTCATTAAAATACAAAAGCTTTTTTCAACACCCCTTCCTACCCGCCCTCTTAATTGATGTAATTGAGACAGGCCAAACTTTTCTGCACTTTCAATAACCATTACTGTAGCATTGGACACATCAACCCCAACTTCAACAACCGTTGTACTAACCAATATTTGTGTATCACCTTTAATAAAACGCTGCATGTTCGTTTCCTTTACAATATTGGTTTGCCTGCCATGCACCATACTAATCCAATACTTTGGTTCGGGAAAAAAAGCTTTTACATTTTCATAACCCTGCATGAGGTTTTCAAAATCAAGTTTGGCACTTTCTTCAATCAGCGGAAAAATGATATATACCTGCCTGCCGGTTTCTATTTCCGTCTTTATAAAATCCATCACTTGCGTACGGGAAGTATCGTACCGATGGACCGTTTTTATTTCTTGTCTCCCCGGTGGTAATTCATCCATAATACTATAGTCCAGATCGCCGTAAGCAGTCATGGCAAGAGTACGCGGAATAGGAGTTGCTGTCATTACTAAAATATGCGGCGGAACAATAGCCTTTTTCCAAAGCCTTGCACGTTGAGCCACACCAAAACGATGTTGTTCATCTACAATAGCCAACCCAAGATTTTGAAATTGAACCACTTCTTCTATCAGTGCATGGGTGCCTATAACAATGTCTGAACTTCCTTCCTCTAAACTTTTTAATATATGCTTTCGTTGAGCGATTTTAGTTGAGCCTGTCAATAAATGCACGCCAATATCTATATCTTTTAAAAGTTTTGTAATAGATACAAAGTGTTGTTGCGAAAGGATTTCGGTAGGCGCCATCAAACAGCATTGAAAACCATTATCAATAGCAAGTAACATGGTAAGCAAAGCCACTATAGTTTTACCACTACCAACATCTCCCTGCAATAACCTGTTCATTTGATGACCGGTGGCTGTATCTACTCTAATCTCTTTTAAAACCCTTTTTTGTGCACCCGTTAATTCAAATGGTAAATACTGTTTATAAAAATTATTAAAGTGATCTCCCACTTTTTTAAAAACAACTCCTTTTGAAAAACGATGTCGTTCTGATCTTATCAAGGCCAACCTCAATTGAGTAATAAACAATTCTTCAAACTTTAATCTTCTTAATGCATTATCATACTCTTGTATCGTTTTAGGAAAATGAATATTTATATAAGCATCAAACCGTGGGATGAGTTGTCCTTTCCGGACTATGTTTTCGGGAAGATTTTCCGGGATATTATTTTTTTTAAGCTGGAGGATAAGCGATTGAACCAGCTTGCCTATTTGTCGCCCTCCCATGCCTTTAGCTCTTAATTTTTCTGTAGTTGAATAGACAGGTTCTAATAGATTTTTATATTCCGGGGCCTCATTTTTAATTTCAATTTCCGGATGTATCATTTGAGCCTTACCAATAAAAAAAGTTAGTTTCCCAAATACTGTATAATATTCACTGTTATTTAATATTTTTTGAATCCAGCTAATCCCTTTAAACCATGTTAGTTCCAGCGTACCTGTTTCATCTTTCAAATAGGCAACAAGGCGCCTTGAGTTTTTTTCACCTATCACTTCCTGGAAAATTAAAATCCCCTGCACCTGCGCATATTCATTCGCTGTATTTAATTCATTGATCTTTAATATGCGGCTTTTATCAATATGGCGAAATGGAAAGTGATGCAAAAGATCACTGAAAGTAAAAATGCCTAATTCCTTTTTTAAAAGATCGCCACGTTGAGGGCCAACACCTTTCAAATATTCAATGGGATGTGCTAATATGTTTGATAGATTGCTGATGGTTTTTGTTTAAGTAAAATTAAGTAGCTGTATAAAAATGAATCAATAAGATAAAGTAAAGGAGTGAATGAAGGCGTGCCACGGTTACAAAAGCTTTACGAGACTTGAAAGAGTGTTCAAAACCGTGGCACGCCTAACCATGAACCCATTGCCCTAATCATTTTGCAACAGTACGTTCCGCTTTTGACCACAGTACTGTTTGCTTATTTAATAAAAAAATATAAGCACCTTGTAGCATACAAAAATTCATAAATAAAAAGTAAAATGGTATGGTGGTTAATACAAAGGCATGGTTACGACGCATTAGCAGCCAGCCAATGCCAGCAGCAATGTAAAAGATCAATTGCATAAATAATAAATAATCATATAAAACATTTGTATAAAAAAAGCTCAGTAAAATATTTATGAACAATATTATTATTATAGCAGGTGGACAAATAACCCAACGCAACCATCGCCTCGAAAAAAACTGGAAGAGCAATACAGGATTATTCAACATTTTTTTAAATGGCAGTATTTTTAATGATTGGAAAGCCCCGGTGGCAATTCTTATTTTACGCTGCTGCTCTTCCTTCAAAGAGATACCCGGCATTTCAATAGCATAAGCGTTTGGTTCATAGGCAATTTTGTAACCCCTTAAGCAAATGCTCATAGATAAAATAAAATCATCAAGAATTACCTGCTCATTTAACTGGTTGTATAAATGAGTACGCATTGCAAAGAGTTCGCCTGCCGCATTTATCACCGAATAAAACGAAGCGTCCAGCTTTTTCATAAGAGATTCATACTTCCAATACCACCCTTCGGCTGTTCCCAGCCCCGTAATATCGATAATCTTTTTTTCACCGGCAACTGCACCCACTTTTTCATTAGAAAAATGTTGTATCAGGCAAAAAATACTTTCACTGTTTAATAAAGTGTTAGCATCATTAAAAACAACAAACGGTGTTTTTACAAAACGCATAGCCTTGTTCAATGCAGCCACTTTACCTTTTCGCTCAGGCTCATGTATTACCTGAATCTTTTTATAATTTGAAAGAATAGCATTTGAATTATCAAGTGAACCATCAGTGACTACGATAATGAATAATTTCTCTGCAGGATAATTTAACTGCTGTATATTATCCATCTTAGCGGTTAATATTTTTTCTTCATTATAGCTGGCAATAACCAATGTAATTTCAGGCAGCTCTTTTAAATAAATTTCTTTATTTCTTTTTTTTTTAAAAGGAATGACCAATGAAATAACAAACGCATATCCTATATAACTATAAAATACAAGAACAAGAAGAATCCAAAAAATAATAGCTAACATACATTAAGGTAAATATCTGTAAGATTCTTTAAATATGAAGTGCCTGTTGAACTTATAGATTGCAAAGCGCATTTCCATTTTTCGGTTTGCACTAAAATTGTTGCAGTGGGGACAGTGTCCACGGCAGCCGCCCCGGTTGATATCCCACCAACCGTCAAAAATTTAAAATTCACCCAAATAGCAAGCCTGCATTTTAGTAACTTATTTTCCCTTCCTTTGCACCAATTCCTGTGGACCAAAACCTTCCTATGTTTCTTAAAATTATTATCGACTTTGCTGACTTTAAACTAGGTACAGTAAGTTTTGTAACGGCATTTGTTATCGCTATGCTATTGATGCCATTGTTAATAAAACTCGTAAATTATTTTAAATTATATGATGTGCCTGATCTGCGTAAAGAACATACGCAGCCTGTACCTACTATGGGTGGTGTAGCCATTTGTACGGCAATGGCTGTGGCTTGTGCCATTTGGTTTCCCTTCTCAAAGGATTTATTTACCATATCCTTCTTTTTTTCTATTGCAGTACTTTTTGCATTAGGCATACTGGATGATCTGCATAATATTTCCGCACAAAATAAATTAGTGATTCAACTGGCTGTTGCGTCATTAATTGCTTTTACAGATGTGCGCATTCATAGCCTTAATGGTTTATTTGGCATTTACGAATTACCGGTGGTTGCACAATATACTTTTACCATCATTACTATCGCCGGTGTTACCAACGCTTTTAATTTAATTGACGGTATTGATGGCCTGGCCGGCGGTATTGGTTTTATGAGCCTGTTATTATTGGGAATATTCTTAACACTTAGTCATGATAAAAATTCTGCCTTAATTGCATTTACCCTTGCAGGCGGCGTTCTGGGTTTCTTATATTATAACTTTAACCCTGCCCGTATATTTATGGGGGATACGGGCTCGTTGGTACTTGGGTTTGTCATCAGTGTTTTATGTATAAAATTATTGCAACTTAGCAGTTTGTCCGGCTCTATACTTCCACATGGGCCTGTTCTTGTTTTAGCTATTGTAATAGTACCGGTTTTTGATACGCTGCGTGTTTTCAGCCTTAGAATTTGGAATGGAAAATCCCCTTTTGCGCCTGACAAAACCCATATTCATCACTTACTTACCAACAATGGATGGAGCCATAGTTTTACCTCAAAATTAATTTGCACAATGCACGGCTGCTTATTAGCACTTGCCTATTTTTTAAAAAATCTTTCACAGGAAGCAGGATTAGCAATTTTATTACTTTGCATGTTATTGATCGTTTTTATATTTAAACGTATAAAACTACCTCAGCGTTCCAAAGTATTTCAATTACAGTCATTTCCTAACGAAGCATAGGCTTAAAATAAAAAAAGAGTGTTGTTGTACAACACCCTAATCCCTGCTATAAAAGTTAAGTTCTTTTTCTCTCAACATTTTTCACCTCAACCTGTATAACAAATGCAGTATAATCATTAAATACTTCTGCTTCCGCCTAATAATTTAATTAGGAAAACAATTACTGCAATAACAAGTAAAATATGAATAAGATTACCTGTTACCCCGAAAGCAAATTTACCAAGAAGCCAACCGATAAGCAGGATAACTGCTATTACATACAAAATGTTTCCCATTGATTTAAGTTTTTAAAGTGTGTAAATAGTTGATCGGTTATGTACATATAATAACCCTGCCAAGCTTGAAATTCTTAAACATTTTCGTTATTTTCTGTAAAAACAAAATGAATATCAATATTTTACATTAAAAAAATTTTATCGCAAATGGATTTACCAGGTTTATAATTAAGCTTTTTGTTTATCAGGGAGGATAATAAATTTAAAGATATTATAGAAGAGATTCCTCATTAAGGGTAAGCTCCTACTCCGCCAAAGGCGGAGAGCATAAGTTTTAAAGTATAAATTCTTAAGCTCAAGCAAAGCGGTTTAGAACGTATTCTTTTATTTGTTTGCCTTATAAATAACTATCATTATCGTGATTAGCAAAATAAGTGCAACATCGATAGCTATTTTATTGTAAGAGTCTCCGATTGTAATCTTTCTAAGTTCAATGGAGCTGGAAGGAATTACTCGAAATATTTTTTTGATAAGATTCATAAGATGGATTTGGTATTGCATAAATAGCCAATTATATTTTTAAATGCAATCGTATTACTACTAAGTGAAACGGGCTCCGAGATATTACTCTTTTTATTTTAACACCAGCATATATAAACTAATTATTAACCTGCTCCAGGTCTTTTTTGTTAAGCCATCCTTTAGATGTTTGCCCTAAATGATTTGTATAGATCACATAAATAAAACCATTTTGTTCATCCAGGGCTTCTATAACTGCATTATTCCAATGTACAATAAAGGCTTTTCTACGTGTGCTCTCATCAGGCTCAGTATGGAAATAAGCCTTTTTGGATGCTAATTTATATTTAGCAATTACCTCGTCAGGCAATGTGGTATCACTATTAGGTTTGGAATCAGATGTAGCGGTATCAAAGATCAAAGGATCGGAAGTTTTATTTTCCGCGGAATTAGCTGTTTCTGTTTTAACTTGTTTTTGCTCATACCTTTTGGTTGAATCTGCCAATTGTTTGGCCGCCTGGTCTTGTTCCTGTTCTAATGACTCCCCATTAGTAGTCTGTGTATCGTTTATACTTGTTCCTGTTTCAAATGAAGGTTGTGATTTATTATTTTTTAATAAAGACCAGGCGGCAAATACGCCCAGGCAAACGGCTAAAAAAAGCAAGGCAAAAAAAGCACTTTTAGAAACCCCATTTCGTGCAGGACTATTTTGATAAGTATAAGCCGGAGGATGGTCCAAAGAATTTTTCAATTCTTTTTCTTTTTGCTTCACCTCTTCCCGCAAAAATTTTATTTCTGCATCCATTTTTTCTGAGAGGCCCTGATATTCTAACAAAAAACCCTGTAGCTTTTCTTTTTCTTCTAATAATTTTTGGTTTTCTTGCTGGAATGAACTTAATGTCTGGCTATTAACTTCGCCTTTGCTCGTTGCCAACGTACTATTTAAAGTAATATGATCATGTAATTCTACACCCTCCTTAAAACGTTTTTCAGGTTTTTTTTCCAGGCATTTATAAATAGCACTCACCAGCCAACCAGGCACATTCATTTCATGCTCTTTCTTTTGAAAGCTCCACTCTTGTGGTGAGTTTTGTTTTCGCAAGGCAAGAACATCGGGCACAGCAGTTTCCATGTGAGAAATCATCACCATGTTGCGGGCAGTTTCACCTTTATCTTTTAAAGGAAAAGGAACCGTGCCTGCCAACAATTCAAAAAGGATTATGCCAAAAGAATAAATATCTGTTTCAAATAACATAGCACCTTCATTCTGTTCAGGCGCCATAAATTCAATAGCCCCTGCATGCCGCAAACTTGTTCTCCTTTGCTCATCCGACATAATAGCCAGACCAAAGTCAAGCAATACATAGTTACCTGAGTGATAATTAAATTTTACATTATTGCTTTTGATGTCACCATGTTTTACATCTACGCGGTGACAATGTGCTAAGGCATTGGAAAGATGCTCGGCTACCTTGATGGTTTCTTTAATTGTAAAAAGAGAAGGATGTGGTGGTTTTAATAATTCTTCAAGATCAGGCCCTTCAATATATTCCATTTCAATAAAAGGGAGGTTGCCCGTTTCTGTTATGCCGGAGCTAAGAATTTTTACAACATTGGGATTGGGCTGCTCGTTTACCTTTTTTAGCTTTTCCACTTCATTTCTAAAATCCCTGAAATGTTTGTCGTCTTCACTTTCTGAATGGATTGGCGTTGGAAGCAGTTTTACAGCAGTCACAATCGGACCGATCCGTCTTCCTTTATATACTGAACCCTGCCCCCCGGATTTTAGAGCACCCATATTTTCCAATCCTTCTGTTATAGTAAATACCCTGGCCATTGCTATAAATTATTATCCTCTTCTTTATAACTAAATTCTAATAAAGCAGATTGTCCTAAAAGTATTTGATCTCCTTCCTGCAACGGATGCCCGATTTTTGTAGTGTATAATTTGATTGGATTTGCATCTGTGGCCGATCTTATTTTTATTTTATTACGTGGCGGTACGCCTCCTTCGTCAGCAAATAATAAAAAACAACCGAGGTCATTATCAAATTCCAAGTGTGCATGTTGCCTGCTTACAAATTTGTTACTCTCGTTTCCATTAGCTTCAGGAAAAGCAATTTTATTCTCCCTGTAAAAGCCATCAGCGGTCTGTACCCTTCGTTCCCTGCCAATACATATTTTACCACCGGTTGATGATATTGGATAAATATCTTTTTCTGCTTCCCCAACTCTCACTTTTATATAAGCAGTCACTGTTTGGTGTACAGAACGTTGACGTGTTAAGATAAATAAGGCTGCATCCAGGTTAGGGATTTTCAGGGCTTCGGCCGGCAAATGTTCAACAAAAATCACTTCCATTGTCCAGCTATCCGGGAGTTCTATTGCATAATCATCTGCAATTTTTTGTACCTCATTTTTGAACTTTTCAGCATCTTCTATATATACAACTGCTTCATACATATGTTTCTCTTCCGGGCTGCAAGCAATAAAAACCTGTATCCCTTTAATGTTGCTGCCTTCTCCTCCTTCTGCTTTTTTTAGCCGCTCTTTAATGAATTGAAGTAACCTGTCGCGGATTGTTTTTACATCAACCGGACGATCTGATGTATTGCGTTTGAATATATCCAACATTATTTTTAGGTATTTCTGTCTTTAAGATGATTTAATTCAATAAGTAATCCAATATTCGTTTTACCAGCTTTCGTTAATTTTTCAAATTCTTTTGCAAGTTTATCCTGAGTTGGACGAAGAGCTCCATTGTACAACCACAAGTCTATCAGAGTGGGCATTACGCTCTGCATTTTCTATTGTTCTTCTAATTCCTGTTCTCGATCTTACGCAAACTATCTAAATTCATTCTTTTATTAGTTTTTTGGATAGTTTTTACGGGCTGCTCAAAACCTTCTATATAACCACGTTCCAATAATTTTGGGATAATGTGTTTTCCTGCCAGTTTTACGGCTTCGCTTGAGCCTTTAGAATCTTCAATCCGTACGCAAACTACCACATGCCCTGAACCTTTAACTTTTGGAGCAAAAAAAACATACCATCCATCATTGATCCTTTCTTTTTTCCATATCCGTTCTGGTGTGCCTGTTTTACCCGCCACACTTATCCCCAGGTCATCGACTTTGTTGGCGCTTTGCTTCATCATATAACTCGTAACAATGGTTGCATATTGCGAATCTTTTACAATTGACACACCTTCCTTCACGTTTATTAATGAATCGCTGATCTTTAATACATACCTGTGCGGTACTAACACACCGTCATTGGCAACGGCTGCTGCAATTCTTGCTACAGAGGCGGGCGTAGCAATCAACTCACCTTGCCCCCAGGCCATTCCCGAAACCCCCCTGCCCCTTGTTTTACGAATGTCATTTTTATTATAAGATCGCAAGCTGCGAAATTCGGTTTTACGCCATACATCACGCCATTTGTTTTCCTGATCTTCATTGCCTTGCTCTTTATTAAAAAAATATCCACCCACACCTTTTAAAAACATACCAGTTTGAAGATACAAGGTTCCCATTTCTTCCTGCAACTGCTCTTCGTTTGCTAACTTGATAAAATAAGAATTGTTGGATTTTACCAGGGCTCTTTCCAATGAAATATTGCCCGGTTCATCCGGCTCCAAACCTGTTATTCGTATTAAATCCTGCTGACGAATTACAATATTTTTTTTTGTAGCTGCCATACCAAGTTTGTCGAAGGCCGCTAAGGTCGTTATCACTTTTACAGTAGAGCCAGGTTGAGTGGCATAGGTAAATCCCAGGTCGCTGTTAGTGTTCCAATAAGAAAGTTTGTTTTGTTCTGCTATAGACATAGTCAACCTTTCCCAATCATTAATAGGCGGTAAAGGATAGGCTGCCGAACTTATTACATCACCGGTTGAATCTTCAATGATTACTACGGACACGCGGTTGTCTCTTAAGGAATCATCGGCAGCCAGTGAATTCTGAATGCTTGTCTGCAAAGCTGCATCCATTGTTAGCTGTACATCCCGGTTTCTTTTTTTAAAAGCTTCTACTTCCTTACTATTAATGCCCGCAATCAACAAAGCTGCCAACGCACTATAATCTTTTTTACTCACGGTCATTTCCCTTGCTGTCTGTGGCAAAAACCGGTCTTCCCGAAAACGGCTTGCCGTGACGTTATAGTTTACAGCAGGTGTTTGAAAACCTCTTAATTCGGCAGCATGTTCGTACTCTGCGAAATATCCATTGGTAGCACCGGTAAAAACACCCGTGTTTGCATCTCCTGTCCAAAAAAACATTTGTTCTGCAAATGGATAATAACGATCCAGTCGTTTGCGCGTCATGCCCTGCAAGTTCTGTCGTAACAATCCGGCAGCCAATAATGAATCCCTCTGCTGAATTATTACCTCCGGTTTGCTTGTAGCTAATAATTTTCCTTTGCGATCATATAAATTACCGGCCTGCAACCTGTTCATCAAAATAGCAATGCGGGGATTGTAACTAAACATACGGGCACCGCTTCTGTCCGCAACTAATGCCGGTTGCACTACCCATTTTGTATTTTTAAAAAGATAGCGGGAAATATTTACGGCCAATAATAATAAACCGATACAGGCCGCTACTAATGCCGGCACCAAATTTTTGTCTTGTTGCCTGGAAATATATTTCATTTGCACTTTAGTGCCCGGCACTACGGAAGCCGATAATAAAAACCCGGCAGCCAACAAATTACAGATCAATGAAGAACCTCCATAGCTAACAAATGGAAGAGACACGCCTGACAAAGGCAGTGCGCCGATAGAACCGCCTGCAATCAAAAGAAACTGCACAAATGTGCCGATGCCTATACCGGCACAGAGGTAAAATAAAAAGGGGGTACCAGTTTGTCTTCCAATAATAATTGAGCGGTGCAGGTATAAAAGAAATAAAATGAATACACTTACAATCCCTGCCCACCCAAACTCTTCGCCGATGGAAGGCAGGATCATATCGGTATGTGCTTCCGGAATAGTTTTAGCAAAACCTTCTCCGGCCCCTTGCCCGGTTATTCCTCCGGTTGACATGGCCCAGATACCATTAGCTATTTGATCGCCACCAAATACTTCGTTATTCCAATTGTCCATCCAAATAGATTTTCTATCAACTAAACGTTGCACAGGCCCTGGAAATAAATCATCTAAGAATGGAATTTGATCAAGCAGCATAAAACCAGCTATTACAACTAAAGCCATAATTGCCGATTCACTTATCTGTTTACGAACAAAAAGCATGGTTAGCACTAACAGCAATGCAGTAAAACCCGTAGCCAGCCATATATTTTTAAAGATCCAATTAGCTAAAACAAATAAAACAACGGCCCCGATCATATAAAAAAAATCGCCACGGGAAAAAGAGAAGAGCATAATAAATGTAAAGCAAACCACTATCGCAGGACCCAAATCTCCCAGCATTAAAAATAAAAGAATGGAAACCAGAAT
>Ga0208736_1000204_pt1 | contig 17899 bp, 19 predicted proteins | sample AntDryMetagUQ255_FD_188090 | JGI IMG/M metagenome (GOLD analysis project Ga0208736, IMG submission 188090) | Polar desert microbial communities from Antarctic Dry Valleys - UQ255 (SPAdes) | ecosystem: Environmental > Terrestrial > Soil > Desert | place: Antarctic Dry Valleys | collected 2008-12-31 | reverse complement strand
GGCACGACCGGAACGCCCAAGGGTGCCTCGCGCTCGAGCCCCGGGGTGGGCGCCGCGGTGGCGATCCTCTCGCGGATCCCCCTGCACGTCCGCGAGCGGACGCTGATCGCCGCGCCGCTGTTTCACTCCTGGGGCTTCGCGCACTTCACGTTCGGGCTGCTCCTGTCCACAACGCTGATCCTGCGCCGGCGCTTCGACCCCGAGGCCACGCTCGCGGCGATCGACCGTCACCGCGCCCAGCACTGCCCGATGGTCCCGGTCATGCTCAAGCGCATCCTCGACCTGCCTGAGGAGGTCCGCGCCCGCCACGACACGAGCTCGCTGCGCACCGTCGCGGTCAGCGGCTCGGCGCTGTCAGCCGATCTCGCGCACCGGTTCATGGAGGAGTTCGGGGAGGTCGTCTACAACCTCTACGGGTCGACCGAGGTCGCCTGGGCGTCGATTGCCACCCCGCGCGACCTTCGCGCCGCGCCGGGCACCGCGGGCTCGCCCCCGACCGGCACGATCCTGAAGATCCTCGACGAGAGCGGCGGCGAGGTGCCGCGAGGCCGGACCGGGCGCATCTTCGTGGCCAACGGCGCCCAGTTCGAGGGCTACACGGGGGGCGGGAGCAAGGAGATGATCGACGGGCTCATGTCGACTGGCGACGTCGGCCACCTCGACGATGCCGGCCGCCTGTTCGTCGAGGGTCGCGACGACGACATGATCGTCTCCGGCGGCGAGAACGTCTTCCCGCAGGAGGTCGAGGAGCTGCTCGAGACCCGTGACGACGTGGTCGAGGCCGCGGTGATCGGCGTGGAGGACCCGGAGTGGGGCCAGCGCCTGAAAGCCTTCGTCGTCACCCGCGACCCCACCTCCGGCGAGGATCTCAAGGCCTACGTCAAGGAGCACCTCGCGCGCTACAAGGTCCCGCGCGAGATCGAGCTGATCGACGAGCTCCCGCGCAACCAGACCGGCAAGGTGCTCAAGCGCGAGCTGCGCGAACGGGAGGCCGGAGGCGAGAAGTAGGTACGGAGCAGGCTCCTTGGCACTCTCGTTGATAGAGTGCCAAACGTAAGCGAGAAGCGACCGGAGTTGGAGGTCTGCGCATGAATCTGAAGCCTTTGGGCGATCGTCTGATCGTTCAGGTGGTCGAGGAGGAGGAGAAGACGGTGAGTGGCATCGTCCTCCCCGACACCGCCAAGGAGAAGCCCCAGCGGGGCAAGGTCGTCGCCGTCGGCGACGGCAAGCTGAGCGAGGACAACCACCGCATCCCCGTCGACGTGACGGAGGGCGACGAGGTCCTCTATTCGAAGTACGGCGGCACGGACATCGTCGTGGAGGGCGAGGATCTCCTCGTTCTGCGCGAGTCCGACGTGCTCGCCAAGGTCACCGGCTAGAGACAGGAAGGACTGAGAACACACATGGCTCACAAAGAGCTCAAGTACGACCAGGAGGCGCGCACAGCGCTCGAGGCGGGGGTCAACGCCGTGGCCAACGCGGTCAAGGTGACGCTCGGCCCCAAGGGCCGTTACGTCGTCCTCGACAAGAAGTTCGGCGCGCCCACCATCACCAACGACGGCGTCACGATCGCGCGTGAGATCGAGGTCGAGGACGTCTTCGAGAACCAGGGCGCTCAGCTCGTCCGCGAGGTCGCCACGGCGACCAACGACGTGGCCGGCGACGGCACCACGACGGCGACGCTGCTGGCCCAGATCATCGTCCACCAGGGCCTCCGCAACGTGGCCGCGGGCGCGAACCCGCTGGCTCTGCGCCGCGGGATCGAGAAGGCCGTGGACCAGGTCGTCGAGAACATCGGCAGCCAGGCTCAGGACGTCTCGGGCAAGGACCAGATCGCCCGCGTGGCGGCGATCTCGGCTGCTGACGAGGAGATCGGCGACGTGATCGCCGATGCCATCGACAAGGTCGGCAAGGACGGCGTGGTCAACGTCGAGGAGGGCCAGACCTTCGGTATGGACCTCGAGTTCACCGAGGGCATGCAGTTCGAGAAGGGCTACATCTCGCCCTACATGGTCACCGACCAGGAGCGCATGGAAGCCACGCTCGAGGATCCCTACATCCTCATCGCCAACCAGAAGATCGGGTCCGTGCGGGACATCCTGCCCGTGCTCGAGCAGGTCATCCAGTCGGGCAAGCCGATCCTAGTGATCGCCGAGGACGTCGAGGGCGAGTCGCTCGCGACGTTCGTGGTCAACAAGCTCCGTGGCACCTTCACCGGCGTCGCGGTCAAGGCTCCCGGCTTCGGCGACCGCCGCAAGCGGATGCTGGAGGACATCGCCATCCTCACGGGCGGCGAGGTCATCACCGAGGAGATGGGCCTCAAGCTCGAGAACACCCAGCTCACCCAGCTTGGACGTTCTCGCCGCGTGGTCGTGACCAAGGACAGCACCACGGTCATCGACGGCGCGGGCGACGAGGAGGCGATCAAGGGCCGCATCCGCCAGATCCAGGCGGAGATCGAGGACACCGACTCCGACTTCGATCGCGAGAAGCTCCAGGAGCGCCTGGCTAAGCTCTCGGGCGGCGTCGCCGTGGTCAAGGTCGGTGCCGCGACCGAGACCGAGATGAAGGAGAAGAAGCACCGCGTCGAGGACGCGCTGCAGGCCACTCGGGCCGCCCTCGAGGAGGGCATCGTCCCGGGCGGTGGCACCGCGCTGCTGACCGCGGCTGAGGCCGTCAACGGCGATGCGCTGACCGACCAGGACGAGCGCACGGGCGCGCTGATCATCAAGCGCGCGCTCGAGGAGCCCGTCCGTCAGCTGGCGGCGAACTCGGGCCTCGAGGGCTCGGTCATCGTCAGTGACGTGCGCCGTGCCGGCGTCGAAGGCCAGGGCCTCAACGCCGAGTCCGGTGAGCTCGTCGACCTGGTCCCTGCGGGGATCATCGACCCGGCGATGGTCACGCGCTCGGCGCTGCAGAACGCGGCCTCGATCGCCAAGAACATCCTCACCACCGAGTGCATCATCGCCGAGGTGCCGGAGAAGGACGGCGGCGGCGGCGGCGGTGGCGGCATGCCGGATATGGGCGGGATGATGTAGCGAGCGCACTGCGCTCGGCAGGACGGAGAGGGCCCGGCTCAGAGCCGGGCCCTCTTTGCGTTCAGGGACGGAGGGACGGGACGCCGCGTGCTCAGACGGCGGCGAGGAGCATGGAGAGACGGAGCGGGTTCACGCCCAGCCGTTCGGCGTCGGCCGTACCGCGCGGGGTGGTCAGCGACAGGTCGAGGAGGTCGGCCTCGTCGGGGGTGGCGAACACGGCCGGCCCGACGACCCGCTCGATCGCCCCGAGCCCGAGCCGGACACCCGGCGGCGGGACGTGCAGAAACCTCCGCCTCCTCCCCCGCGCGCGGAGCACGGTCGCCACGATCTCATCGTGGGTGAGCGTCTCGGGCCCCGCCAGCTCGAGCCGGCCGGCCAGGGGGGAGTCGAGAGCGGCGATGGCGCAGTCGGCCACGTCTCGGGCCGCGATCGGCTGAAACCGCGCGCGTCCCCGGCCCGGCACGAGCATGGCCGGCAGCCAGGAGAGTCGCTCGAGCACGGTCAGCCAGCGGTCCCCGGGCGCGACCACGAGCGAGGGGGCGAGGGTCGTCGTCTCGAACGGCGCCCTCGCGACCGCAGTCTCGGCCAACGCCTTTGAGCGCAGCAGGCGGGAGCGCGAGTGCAATGAGGCGCCGAGGCTGGAGAGGAACACGAAGCGCTCGACTCCGGCCGCCTCGGCCGCGCGCAGCAGGCGCAGGGTGGCCAGCGCGTTGAGCTCCTCGATCGAGGCGCCGTGGCCGTCGCGGGTCGCGGTGGCCAGGTGCACCACGCAGTCGACTCCGCGCATGGCGTGGCGGAACGAGCTGGGCGCGGCCAGGTCGCCGAGCACCAGCTGGACTCGCACCCGCTCGGGCCCGATCTCGCGCGGATCGCGGACGAGGCAGCGGACCGGCCGGCCCGCGGCGAGCAGACGCCGCAGCAACGCCGTCCCGACGGTGCCGCTGGCGCCGGTGAGGAGGATCATGGCGGCGGGCAGCGTACCTCGCCCGAGGGTTAGAATGGCCGCTGCGGTCCTGCACCGCCGCTTCCGGACGCCTCCCCTCGCCTCGACACCCAAGGAGCAAGAGCCCGTGGCCTACGTCATCGCCGAGCCCTGCATCGGGCAGAAGGACAACTCCTGCGTCGAGGTGTGCCCGGTCGACTGCATCCACCCGACGCCCGACGAGCCGGACTACGACGCGGTCGAGATGCTTTACATCGACCCCGACGAGTGCATCGACTGCGACGCCTGCGTCGAGGCCTGCCCGGTAGACGCCTGCTTCGCCGAGGACCAGCTTCCGTCGGAGTGGGAGAAGTACATCCAGGTGAACGCTGACTATTTCGCGCAAGCGTCCTGACGGCTGCAAACCGGCGCACGGGGGCTCCGCCCCCTCGGCTTGCGCCCTTGGGGCGCTGTGCCTCCCCCGCGTCCTCGGGGCTCGCTTGGGCCCACCAATGCTTCGACCCTGCGTCCTGGCATAGCCTGGTTTTCGCTCGCCAGCACCCTTGCGCTCGCGGACGCTCGAGGCGAACTTTGCCCCTGAACCACGTTGCTCTGACCGTCAGCGACCGTGAGCGGTCGGCGGCGTTCTACGGCGAGCACTTCGGGCTCGATGCGCGTGTCCATGACGATGAGCACCTGCTGATTCTGAGCTCGAGTGACGGCGCGCTGCTGGCGCTGTCGGAGGGGGATCCGCCGGCGCGCGACCTGCCGCGGACCAACCACTTCGGGTTCCAGCTGTCGACCGCGGACGAGGTCTACGCCGCCCGCGAGCGCCTGCGCGCAGCCGGGATCCCCGAGACGGAATGGCAGGAGGAGGGCCTCGTCCGCGTCCAGGTGGCCGACCCTGACGGCTACCGCGTCGAGTTCTTCGCCTATGGGTAACGGCGGCGTCTGCCGCTAGGTGACGCTACGAGGCGGTGGAGGAAGTCCGAGGCCCGCTCGTGCGATCCCTCTGCTCCCGTTCAGAGCGCGATACAGAGACGGCGCGTCAGCGGCCAGTATCCGTGTGGCCACAAGTCCCGATGCCGGGGCGCTCGCCGATGCGAGCACCGGCACCGTGGCTAAGAACGCGTGCAAGTTCTCCGCGAGCTGGCCGAGGTCCATCGGGGCGAGGACGAAGAGGGTGGCCAGGTACGAGTATCCTCCGAAGGGCTCCCGCTCCAGTACCAGCTCGCAGCCGTCAACGGCTTCGAGGCTCCCGGCTCTGGTAACGCGGAGCCTCGTGGACAGGGCCGAGAAGGCGAAGCGCTCGCCTAGCGCCAGTCGCCCGGCCGAGACCGACTCCCAGGCGATGAGCATCGCGCTCTCAGACATGTCGACAACGGTCTCCTGGCGGTAGGAGGAGCCGGCGAACGGGATGACGTGGTGCGGGACGTATTCGAGTAAGGCGCCAGACCCGACCAGCAACGCAGCACGCTGCACGGCCTGAGGCCCACGATAGATCTTGGTGGCCGCCTGGGTCGTGACCGTCGCCCGGGACCGCGCCCCCAGCGCGATCTCCAAGTCGAGGCGGTCGCCCCCGAGCGTCCCACCGCCGGGGTTGGTGAGCTGGACCTCAGGAATGCCGGAGTCATCGGGAAAGGTGAGGTGGGCGGGGCCGAAGGGCGCATGCGAGAAGCGCCGGGCGATCGTGGTCGCGCCACCTCGCTCCGCGAGTCGCAGCGAGCATGATCCCCGCTGTCCGGCTATCAGTGGGTGCCTGCCGCGCGGCGGTGAGGGTGCTCGTGCGCTCCATCGCCTCGAAGGTCCGAGGTGGCGGGCGTCCAGGCGCGCTCGCGCACGGCACGGCCCACCCACGCGGCGACTTCGTCCATGCCCTCCCCGAGGGTGACCGAGGCGAACACCACCGGCGCTCCTCGGCGAAGCTCGGCTGCGTCGCGGTCCATTACGGAGAGATCCGCCCCCACGAGCGGCGCCAGGTCGATCTTGTTGATGACGAGCAGCTCGGAGCGGGTCACCCCCGGTCCACCCTTGCGGGGCACCTTGTCGCCACCGGCCACGTCGATGACGTAGATCGAGGCGTCAACGAGGTCGGGGCTGAACGAGGCAGCGAGGTTGTCGCCTCCGCTCTCGACGAAGACGAGGTCGAGCTCTGGGAAGAGGCGCTCCAGCTCTTCGATCGCACGCCGGTTCATCGAGACGTCGTCGCGGATGGCCGTGTGCGGGCATCCTCCCGTCTCGACGCCGACCACCCGATCGTCGGGGAGCACACCCGCCCGCAACAGGAACTGCGCGTCCTCGCGGGTGAAGATGTCGTTGGTGACGGCGGCGATCTCGAGCTCGGCGCCGAGCCGTCGACACAGCTCGGCGACGAGCGCGGTCTTCCCGGACCCCACCGGTCCGCCGATCCCTATCTTGAGCGGCCTCACGACATGTAGAGCCTGACGCGCTGGCGTTCGTGAGTCATCGAGGCGATCTCGATGACCGGAGCGAACGAGAAGAGATCGGCGGGGGAGGCCTTCTCGCTCCTGCGGACGGCTTCCGCGATGACGTCGCGAAGGTGGTACAGGACGCCCTGCGCCGCTGACTGACCTAGCGGTATGAGCTTCTGGCCGGCGGCGACGAGGGCGGCCGCGGCGGTGTAGAGGTACGAGCCCAGGGCGGCGGTCACCGAGATGCCCAGCGAGCGGCAGACGGCGCCGTACGCCACTGCGATGTTCCCCGGCGCCGAGCCGTCGCGCACGGCGGTCATGAGCTCCCGCAGCAGCGGATAATCGAGCTCGAAGGCCGCCGCGGCCTCGAGGAGGCTGCTGCCGGTGGCGGTGCTCGCCGCGCGGCTCTCCCGCGCCAGCTTCGTGGCAGACAGCGCGTTGTCGACCAACACGATCTCGGCGATCGAGTCCGTCGGTCGAAAGAGCTCCCACAAGGCCACGCAATCCGAGGTCGCCAAGGCCTCCAGGTAACGCTCGACGACGGCCTCGAGCTCTGTGGCTCCGGAGACCTGTCCGCCCTCCACCAGGGCCTCCAGTCCCATCGAATGACTGAAGGATCCCGTCGGAAAGGCGCTGTCTGAGAGCTGGAGCAACGGAATGAGGGCCGCAAGCTCCATCAGAAGAGGAAGTAACGCTGGGCGAGCGCGAGCTCCTGCGCCGGTCGCGAGGTCACGAGCTGTCCATCGACGCGCACCTCGTAGGTCTCCGGGTCGACCTCGACGGCCGGCAGGTACGAGTTGTTCGCCATGGCGGCCTTACCGATGTTCCGGGTCCCCTCCACCGCGACCACCCGCTTGCGGAGTCGGAGGCGCTCGGCGACATCGTTCTCGAGCGCGAGCTTCGAGACGAAGGTCAGCGAGGTCGCGTGGATGGCGTTGCCGAGGGCACCGAACATGGGTCGCGGGAAGACGGGCTCCGGCGTGGGGATCGAGGCGTTGGGATCGCCCATCTGCGCGTACGCGATGAAGCCCCCCTTGAGGACGAGCTCGGGCTTGACCCCGAAGAAGGCGGGCTTCCAGAGGACGATGTCCGCGAGCTTGCCGGCCTCGAGCGAGCCGACGTGCTCGGAGATCCCGTGGGCGACGGCGGGGTTGACCGTGACCTTGGCGACGTAGCGCTTGATCCGGTGGTTGTCGCTCGAGGGCGGGTCCTCCGCGAGGGCGCCGCGCTCGCGCTTCATCTTGTCGGCGGTCTGCCAGGTGCGAATCCAGACCTCCCCGACCCGACCCATCGCCTGCGAGTCCGAGGAGACCATGCTGAGCGCCCCGAGATCGTGGAGCACGTCCTCCGCGGCGATGGTCTCGCCGCGGATCCGGCTCTCGGCGAAGGCCACGTCCTCGGGTACGTCTCGGCTGAGGTGGTGGCAGACCATGAGCATGTCGAGATGCTCGTCCAGCGTGTTGACCGTATAGGGCCGGGTCGGATTGGTGGAGCTTGGCAGGACGTTGGGCTCGCCGCAGACCTTGATGATGTCGGGGGCATGGCCGCCGCCCGCACCCTCCGTGTGAAACGTGTGGATCGTACGGCCCTCGAACGCCGCGATCGTGTCCTCGACGAAGCCCGCCTCGTTGAGGGTGTCGGTGTGGATGGCGACCTGGACGTCGAGCTCGTCGGCCACGGTCAGGCAGGTGCGGATCGCCTGCGGCGTCGATCCCCAATCCTCGTGGAGCTTGAGCCCGAGCGCTCCCGCAGCCACCTGCTCGCGGAGCGCCTCCGGCCTCGACGCGTTGCCCTTGCCGAGGAAGCCGACGTTCAGGGGCATGCCCTCGGCCGCCTCGAGCATGCGGCTCGTATTCCACGCACCGGGCGTACACGTCGTGGCGTTCGTCCCGGTCGCCGGCCCCGTGCCGCCGCCGATCAGCGTGGTGGTGCCGGAGGCGATCGCTTCGATGGCCTGCTGGGGGGAGATGAAGTGGATGTGGCTATCGATCGCCCCGGCCGTGACGATGCCTCCCTCGCCGGCGATGATCTCGGTCGCCGCACCGATCTCGAGGGTAACGCCGTCCATCGTGTCGGGGTTGCCCGCCTTCCCGATCCCGGCGATACGACCGTCTCTGATGCCGATGTCGGCCTTGACGATGCCCCAGTGGTCGACGATCACGGCGTTCGTGATCACGAGGTCGAGCGCACCTTCCTCTCGGGTAGCCGTCCCCTGCGCCATGCCATCGCGAACCGACTTGCCTCCCCCGAAGACGGCCTCCTCGCCCGGGACGGTCACGTCCTGCTCGATCTCGACGAGGAGCTCCGTGTCGGCTAGCCGGAGTCGGTCGCCGGTGGTCGGGCCGAACATCCCCGCGTAGCGGCGCCGGTTCAGCGACGTCACGGCTCAACCCCAAGGAAGCCACGCTCGCGCGCGCGGGCGAGCGCGGCCTCGCGCACTCTGGGATCGTCGAGCGCTCCCTCCGTAAGGCCGTTCAAGCCGCGAACGATCCGGGCGCCGGCGAGGGCAACGACCTGCACTTCGCGCTCGTCCCCGGGCTCGAAGCGCACGGACGTGCCGGCCGGGATGTCGAGTCGCATTCCGTAGCCGCGCGCCCGATCGAAGCGCAGGGCCCTGTTCACCTCGAAGAAGTGAAAATGGCTTCCGACCTGGATCGGCCGGTCACCGGTATTGTCAACCTGGAGCGTTACACGCGCACGATCGGGCTGGAGCTCGACGCTGCCTTCGGCTGGGAGCAGCTCGCCGGGAATCACGCGTCGACGGCGTAGCGTCCGAGCACGTTCACACCTCTCCCTTCCTCGGTACGGAAGCTCGCTCCTCGTGGACGGTACTGACGATCGGATCGTGGATCGTGACCAGCTTGGTGCCGTCGGGGAACGTCGCCTCGACCTGCACTTCGTCCACCATCTCGGCTACCCCGTCCATGACGTCGTCGCTCGAGAGGAGCGTCCCGCCGAGGCTCATGAGCTCGGATACGCTTCTGCCGTCGCGGGCACCCTCCATGATCTCCCCGGAGATCAACGCCACGGCCTCGGGATGATTCAACTTGAGCCCCCGGTCGCGCCGGCGGCGCGCGACCTCGGCGGCCATGAAGATCAGAAGCTTATCCTGGTCTCTGGGTGAAAGGCGCATGCGGCTCTCCGGAGTCTCGGGCGGTCGAGATGGTATCGGAGGAAAAAGGCGGCTTCCGGCTACTGGTGCTCGACGAGCGCGTCTCGCCACTGAGTTATCACGGCCGGCCGGCAATCACTTGTACACGCGGCTAGCCCCGGCCGCGAAATGTGCGCCCGGCGCACATGGGCGAGCGCGCCGACTTTTCCTAGGGTCCCGATTGCGGTGGCGGGTCCGTCTTCCGACGCCTTTCACATCTCCCACCCTCCCCGAAAGGAACACCAACGTGTACCACGAACCCGGCTACGGCCGTCCAGGCATGGCTCCTCTTCGCCGAGGCCCCTTGGCGCTGGCCGTCCTCGTCTGCGCGCTCGCCGTAGCGGGCTGCGGCGCCCAGGTAAAGGACGGGGGAGGGGAAGGACCGGCATCCGGTACGCCCGGCGTCACCGCCGACTCGATCAAGGTGGGCATCCTGCATTCGCTGAGCGGGACGATGGCCATCAGCGAGGTCTCCGTGCGCGACGCCGAGTTGCTCGCCATCGAGGAGATCAACCGCAGCGGCGGGGTCCTGGGCAAGAAGATCGAGCCCGTGGTGGAGGACGGTGCCTCGGACTGGCCCACGTTCGCCGAGAAGGCGCAGAAGCTCATCTCGTCAGACAACGTCGCCGCGACGTTCGGCGGGTGGACCTCCGCGAGCCGAAAGGCCATGCTTCCCGTCTTCGAGCGCAACAAGTCGCTTCTCTACTACCCAGTTCAGTACGAGGGCCTCGAGGCCTCGCCGTACATCTTCTACTCGGGGGCGACGACCAACCAGCAGATCATCCCCGGCCTCGAGTATCTCAAGGAGCAGGGCAAGACTCGCGTCTTCCTGCTCGGAAGCGACTACGTGTTCCCGCGGACGGCGAACAAGGAGATCAAGGCGTGGGCGAAGGCCAACGGGATGGAGATCCTCGGCGAGGAGTACACCCCGCTCGGCAATACCGAGTACAGCACCACCATCAACAAGATCAAGGCAGCCAAGCCCGATGCCGTCTTCAACACGCTGAACGGAGACAGCAACGTGGCCTTCTTCAAGCAGCTCAAAGCCGCGGCTGTCACTCCTCGGCAGCTTCCAGTGCTCTCGGTGAGCGTCGCCGAGGAGGAAGTGCGCGGAATCGGGGCCGCCCAGATCGCCGGCCACCCCGTCGCGTGGAACTACTACCAGAGCACCGATGAGCCCAAGAACGCTGAGTTCGTCAAGGCCTACAAGGGCAAGTACGGCGCCGACCGGGTCACCGACGATCCCATCGAGGCGGGCTACGTGCAAGTCCAGCTTTGGGCTAAGGCCGTCAACAAGGCCGGCACGACGAACGTGGAGAAGGTCAAGCAGGCGTCGAAGGGCCTCACGTACGAGGCCCCCGAAGGCAAGGTTACGGTCGACGGCGAGAACCAGCACCTCTACAAGACTCCCCGCATCGGCGTGGTGCAGCCGGACGGTCTGATCAAGGAGGTCTCCACGGCCGACGAGCCGGTCAAGCCGGATCCCTACCTCAAGACCTACCCCTGGGCCAAGGGGTTGTAGCCGACGGTGGAGATCTTCGTCTCGCAGGTCCTGGCGGGGCTGGGCGTGGCCTCGGTGCTGCTTCTGATCGCGCTCGGCCTGACCTTCACGTTCGGACAGATGAACGTGATCAACATGGCTCACGGCGAGTTCATCATGGCCGGCGCGTACACGACCTACGTGCTCCAGGGATTGCTCGGCGCGAGCCTCGTGGGACTGTCGTTCCTGATCTCCCTGCCCGTCGCGTTCATGGTCGGTGGGGTTCTTGGCCTGATCCTCGAGCGGACGCTGATACGGCATCTCTACGGCAGGCCGCTCGACACCCTGCTCGTGACCTGGGGAGTGGGTCTGATGCTCCAGCAGCTCGCGCGGGACGTGTTCGGTGCGGCCAACGTCCAGGTCAAGACCCCCGCCTGGCTCGACGGAGGCCTGACGGTGGCAGGAGTGACGATGCCCTGGAACCGGCTCTTCATCATCCTGCTCGTCACCGCTGCCGTCGTCGCGATCTGGGCGTTCGTCAACAAGCTTCCGAACGGTCGCCAGATGCGGGCGGTGATGCAAAACCGCCCGCTCGCCTCGGCGAGCGGAATCGCCACCGGCCGCGTCGACCGGCGGACGTTCATGATCGGCTCCGGCCTCGGAGGCGTCGCAGGCGTGGCGATCACCCTGCTCGGGTCGATCGGCCCGACGCTCGGCACGAGCTACATTATCGACGCCTTTCTCGTCGTCGTCGTGGGAGGGCTCGGTCAGGTCCGCGGGGCCGTGCTCGCCGCGGTCGCGCTCGGGCTGCTGAACGCCTTCGTCGAGTACGCGAGCGAGGCCAGCATCGCGAAGGCACTCCTGCTGGTGGCGATCGTGGCGTTCCTGCAGTTCCGGCCGCAGGGCCTGTTCGTCCGCCGCACGCGGGCCGTGGCATAGGGGCCGCGGGGTGGCGACCGAGTCTCAGGCAGCCAGAGGAGAGGGAGCGCCCTCCACCGGCGCCATCGCACGCCCGACCGGCGATTCGCCGTGGGCGGGTGCGGGCTGGTTCGTCGTCGCGGCGATCGTCCTGCTGGTGGTCGCGCCGCTCCTGCTCTCGGACTTTCGCCTCAACCTGATGGCGAAGTTCCTCTGCTTTGCGATCCTCGCCGTGGGCATCGCGTTCGCGTGGGGCAAGGGCGGCATGCTCGTGCTCGGCCAGGGGATCTTCTTCGGCCTCGGTGGCTACTGCGTGGCCATGTTCCTGAAGCTCGAGGAGGCGGGGCCGGGTCAGCTCCCCGACTTCATGGTATGGAGTGGCGTCGAGCAGCTCCCGTTGCTGTGGCGGCCCTTCCAGCACGCGTGGTTCGCGCTGCCGGCGGCCGTGCTGCTGCCGATGGGCATCGCCGCGCTGCTCGGAGCGCTCGTATTTCGCCAGCGAGTCCGGGGCGCCTACTTCGCGATCCTGACGCAGGCGCTCGCGGCGGCCTTCGTGATCATCCTCGTCGGACAGCAGCAGCTGACCGGGGGAACCAACGGCCTGACCAACATCACCGCGATGTTCAACCTCGACCTGACCAACGCGGGGAACCAGCGCGGCCTGTACGTGATCGTGGCCTGCGTGCTCGGCGGTGCGTTCCTGCTGGTGCGCCATCTCTCGAGAAGTCGCTACGGGCGCCTGCTCGTGGCCGTCCGCGACAGCGAGGATCGGGTGCGCTTCCTCGGCTACAACCCCACGACCATCAAGGTCATCGCCTTCGCGACGTCCGCCGGCCTGGCGGGCCTCGCCGGAGCGTTCTTCGTCCCGGTGGTCGGGATCATCTCGCCCACGATGCTGGGCATCGTGCCTTCGATCGAGATGGTCATCTGGGTCGCGCTCGGCGGCAGGGCCTCCCTCGTGGGCGCGGTCATCGGTGCGCTTGTGGTCAACTGGGCCAAGACCGGCCTGAGCGAGCAGTTCCCGTCCGGATGGCTGTACCTCGAAGGCGCTCTGTTCATCGCGGTCGTCGCCTTCGCTCCCAAGGGAATCGCCGGCCTGGCAGAGCTCTGGCGCAAGCGAGCGGGCCGATCGGAGGGAGCCCCCGGCGCGCTCCCACGGTCGCCTCTGGGGCGCCTAGCCGGGTTCGCGAGAGCACGGCGTGGCGGGCCGGACAGGCTCGAAAAAGAGCCCACGGCATGACGGCGATCAGCGACGGGGAGGCCGCCGACGCGCTGCTGCAGGTCCAAGGGCTCCAGGTGGTCTTCGACGGCTTTCGGGCCATCGACGGTCTCGACTTCTCGGTCGACCGGGGCGAGGCACGCTTCCTGATCGGTCCCAACGGGGCCGGCAAGACCACGCTGGTCGACGCGATCACCGGTCTCACGCGTCCAGAGATCGGCTCGGTCCGCTTTGGCGGCGAGGAGGTGCTCGGCAAGCGCGAGCACGAGATCGTGCGGCTCGGGATCGGCCGCACCTTCCAAACGCCCAGCGTCTTCGAGGAGCTCAGCGTGCTCAACAACGTCGATCTTGCGGCGAGTTACCGGCGCCCGCTGCGATCGCTGCTGCGCGGTCCGGGCAAGATCGACGATCGGGTGGTGGAGGTGCTCGAAACGGTGGGCCTGTCCTCGGTCATGGAGCAGGCGGCGCGCACCCTCTCCCATGGCCAGAAGCAGTGGCTCGAGATCGGGATGGTCCTGGTCCAGGAGCCGCAGCTGCTGCTTCTGGACGAGCCGGTCGCCGGCATGACCAAGGAGGAGCGCACCGCGACCGGTGAGCTGATCCAGCGGATCACGGAGACCCGCACGGTGGTTGTGATCGAGCACGACATGGACTTCGTGCGCCGGTTTGCCAGCCGCGTCACGGTCATGCACGAGGGAAGTGTGCTGACCGAGGGAACGGTCGCCGAGATCCAGGATAATCCGCTCGTGGAAGAGGTCTACCTGGGCCGTCCGCGCGACGCTCGCGGAGCAGCGCCCGCGGCCGTGGGGCAGGGCGGTCAGTGAACGTGCGTAGCGCCGAAACGGCGGTCGAAGGCGGCTCCCGGCTGGCCAAGGGCGAGGGCCCCCCCACTCGCAACGGCCGGCAGCCGCTCTTCTCGGTCCAGGACCTCGAGGTCGCCTACGAGCGCACGACCGTCGTGTTCGGCGTCTCGCTTGAGGTCCCGACCCACGGACTCGTCTGCCTCATGGGCCGAAACGGGGTGGGAAAGAGCACCGTCCTGAGCGCGATCATGGGTCTCCTCCCGATCCGGGCTGGCCGCATCGTGCTCGACGGGCTCGACATGACGGACCTGCCCCCGTACAAGCGGGTGCGCGCTGGCCTCGCCTACGTACCGCAGCAGCGACTGGGCTTTCCTTACCTGACCGTCCACGAGAACCTCGTTGCCGTCCTGGAGGCGAGCCGCCATCGCGATCCCGCGGCGATCGACGAAGCTCTCGACATCTTTCCGCGCCTCAAGCCGCTCCTTAGCCGTCCCGCCGGCTTCCTGAGCGGCGGCCAGCAACAGCAGCTGGCGATCGCCCGTGCCCTCGTCACGCGGCCGCGTCTGCTGTTGCTCGACGAGCCGACCGAGGGGATCCAACCGTCGATCATCCTCGAGATCGAGGACGCCATCGAGAAGCTGCACGCCGAGCGCGGTATGTCGATCCTGCTCGTCGAGCAATACGTCGAGTTCGCCCTTCGCCTGGCCGACTCCTACGTGGTGCTCGACGCCGGTGAGGTGGCGGCGGCCGGAGATACGGCCGAGCTCGATGAGGCTCGGGTGCGGCGGTTGCTGTCGGTTTAGATTCGGGAAGGCGGGCGCTACTGCGCCATGGGCAAAGCAACCCCGCTAGGTGGCGCGATGTCCGGCCGCGCGGCGGGCTGGAGCACGGCGAGCTGCTGCGGCGTCGCGGCGATGAGGCCGCGGGCGGCGTGGAAGAGCGCCTGCGAAGCGGGCGCGTCGGGATCCTCGAGGACGAGCGGGGTGCCGTTGTCGGCGCTGACGCGCAGCTCCTCCTGGAGCGGGATCTTGCCGAGCAGCGGGACGTCGAGCTCGTCGGACAGGGTCTGGCCGCCGCCCTCGCCGAAGATCGTGTAGCGCTCACCGGTCGGGGTGACGAAGCCGGACATGTTCTCGATCACGCCGGCGATCTCGAGATCGAAGCGCCGCGCGGTCTCCGCCGCGCGTTTGGCCACCTGCTGGGCCGCGGGCTGAGGCGTCGTGACGATCACGAAACGTGACTGGGGGAGGAGCTGAGCGAGGGTCATGGACACGTCGCCCGTCCCCGGCGGGAGGTCGATGAGCAGGTAGTCGAGCTCCCCCCACTCGACGTCCTCGAGGAACTGGCGGATCGCCTTGTGGAGCATCGGTCCGCGCCAGACCACCGCCTGGTCGCGACCCTCGAGGAAGAACTCGATCGACATCGCCTTGATGCCACCGTGGACTACGAGCGGGAGGATGCGCTTGTTCTCGGAGACCTTGGGCTTGCCGTGCACGCCGAGCATGCGCGGGATCGAGTAGCCCCACACATCGGCGTCGAGGGCGGCGGCGCGCTTGCCCTGGGCGAAAAGCGCCGCGACGAGGTTCGCGGTCGTGGTGGATTTCCCGACCCCTCCCTTGCCTGAGCCCACGCAGATCACGTTCTTGACCGCGGCCAGTGCTCCGTCGGGCAGCCCATCCGAGCGACCGACACGCTGCTTGAGCCCGTCCTTCTCGCGTTCGGAGAGGACGTCGAAGTCGACGTGGACCCGCTCGACGCCCGGCAGCGCCCGCACGGTGTGGTCGACCGCCTTCTGGAAGTGGGAGCGGATCGGGCAGCCCGCCGTCGTCAGGGAGACGGTGATCGACACCTCGCTCGAAGCGGGATACTCGACGCTGCGGACCATGCCCAGGTCGACGATGTTCTGGTGCAGCTCGGGATCCACGACGGTCCGCAGCGCCTGGCGGACCTCGTCGCGGGTGGGCATCTCGGTGAGAGTCATTCCGAGCCATTGTCGCAGCCGCCACTCGCCGCCGGGCAAGCGCGCAGAGGGCAGAAAAAAGACCGGCGAGACCCGAAGGTCCCGCCGGCCGAGGGAGGAGAGATGCTGCTACTGCCGGCGAGGTATGAGGCCGACAGCCTCTCCTCGCGCCGGCTCTCTCCGGGCCGGGCAAGGCTAAATCGGTGCGGAGCTAGCGCGCGGCGCCCGCCAGCTCCTCGACGCCCTTGGCGACATCGCGGGCGCCGCTCTCGAACTTGTCGGCACCGCGCTCGAAGTCGCGTCCGCTGCGGCGCAGGACGCGCTCGGCCTGCGTGCGGGTCCGCTTGACCTGACGCTCGAGCTTGTTGCGCTCGGTCGTGCCGCGACGCTCGTACTTGCGCACGTTGACGTCGAAGCGGTGGCGCAGCCGGCGCAGCTCGCGCTCGGCGGTCTTGCGGCTCGTGTACGGGCGCACGGCGCCGATCACGGTGTCGCGCGCACTGAGCCAGACGCCGAGGGAGATCAGCACCGGACGCTGAGCCTCGGTCACGGCTGCCTCGAGGCGGGTGGTCTCCGCCCGGACACGGCGCTGGGTCGTGCGGCCGGCGGAACGGGCAGTGGTGCGCGCCCCGCGGGCGCTCGATCGAGCCTGGCCGCGCGTCTGGGCCTGCGAGCGACGAGCCTGGTTGCGCTGGCGTGTGGCCGCCGCGCGCTTGGCGGTCGCCGAGCGCTGCGCCGGCGTACGCTGGCGCTGGCCGCTGTTCTGCGACTGGCTTCGGTTCTGGTTCTGAGTGGTTTCGGCCATGGTGTCTGAACCCTCCTACGAGTGAGTCTCTCCCCCCGGTGTACCCGAGGCGGTAAGGATATTATTTCTAACGATGGTAACTGTATACCAGCGAGCCGCCGGTTTCAAACGCGCTCTGTGAGAGGGTCGTCACAGAGCCTTCGGCCGCCTCGAGAGGGGCCGTGTGTGCGCCGCTCTTCTCCTATTGGCGATCCGGCGGCATGCCGACCACGTCGTGCCGCGCGGCTGGAGCCGCGCCTCCGAGCGGGAGAGCGCGTCGAGAGATCGAGAGTCTCGGCCCTAAGAAGCTGTTTCACAAAGGAGTTCGCGGTGACGGCGGCGAAGACCACGCTTCACTTGACATAACCGAGCGTGGAGGTGGTCGATGGCGTCGGTGTTCGAGGTCCGCGACGAGGTCTGGGAGGTCGTCGCGCCGCTGCTGCCCGAGGTGCCCGAGCAGGTCGGGCCTGGCCGGCGGCGGGTGCCTGACAGGACGGCGTTCAACACGATCGTGTTCGTGCTGGTGACGGGCATAGCCTGGCGGCATGTCCCGCGCGAGCTCGGCTGCTCGGGCGTGACGGCCTGGCGGCGCCTGCGCGACTGGCAGCAGACGGGGGTCTGGGAGCGCCTGCATCGCACGCTGCTCGAGCGCCTCAACACGGCCGGGGCGATCGACTGGTCGGCCGCGGTCGTCGACGGCAGCCATATCCGCGCTCTTCAAGGGGGCCTTGACCGGGCCTTCGCCCGTTGACCGCGCTAGAACCGGGTCAAAGCACCACCTGCTGACCGACCCGTCCGGGATCCCGCTGGCCGCCACGCTGACCGGCGGCCACCGCAACGACGTCACCCAGCTGCTGTCGATGGGCTCGGCCCCGTCAAGGGCAGGATCGGCCGCCCCCGCCAGCGCGCCGACGAGCTGCTCGCCGACCGTGGCTATGACCACGAGAAGTACCGCCGCGAGCTCTGGCGCCGTGGCGTCAAGCCGACCATCGCGCGCCGCCAGGCAGGCCATGGCTCAGGGCTCGGAAGGCGTCGCTGGGTCGTCGAGCGGACCTTCGCCTGGCTGCACAACTTCCGCCGGCTCAGAACTCGCTACGAACGTCTCGCCGAGATCCACCAGGCGTTCATGAGCCTCGCCTGCGCCGTCATCTGCCAGCGCTACCTGCGGGCTTTGTGAAACAGGTTCTTAGCG
>Ga0208736_1000203_pt1 | contig 17970 bp, 18 predicted proteins | sample AntDryMetagUQ255_FD_188090 | JGI IMG/M metagenome (GOLD analysis project Ga0208736, IMG submission 188090) | Polar desert microbial communities from Antarctic Dry Valleys - UQ255 (SPAdes) | ecosystem: Environmental > Terrestrial > Soil > Desert | place: Antarctic Dry Valleys | collected 2008-12-31 | reverse complement strand
TGGGACGGCGCACTAGAGCCCGGGTGGGTGGCGTGCCATGAAGCCGCCCGTGGGGCGCATGTCCTGAGTCCAGCGCGTGCCGCCGCCCCGCAGCGCCGTGGTGTCGAATCGCCAGCCGCCGACGACCATGAACATGTGCCCGGGGTTGGTGTAGATCGTGATCCACTTGCCCGGGCCGCTCTCGCCCCAGCTCATGAACCCACCGGAGGCCATCGGAGACGTGACGAGCCCCGCTGCGGCGAGCGCGTAGCTGATCGAGCCCGAGCAGTCGTAGGCGGTGTCCTTGAAGCCGGCGTGACCGCCGCCGTAGAGGTACGGCAGGCCCGCGATCGCGTTGCCCGCGGCCATGACGAGCCCGACCGCCGGCGGTGCGCCCGCCGGGGGCTGCGCCTGCCCTCCGGCCCGCGTCGCGATGCCGGCGCGCGCGCTGCGGGCGAGCTTCTCGCGCAGCGACGCGAGCTGGCCCTGGACCTCGCGCAGCTCGGCCCGCTTGAAATCTGAGCGCGCGAGGTTCTTCTCGCGCTCGCGCAGCAGCGCCGTCTCGATGGCCTGGGCGGACTCGCGCTTGCGGTTCAGGCGCCGCGCGATCGCCACCTCGCGCGTCTGCATCGCGGCCAGCCGTACGGTCTGGCGCTTGACCCGCCCGCGCGAGGTCCGCGCGACACCCATGATCGTCGCGTTGCGCTTGGCGATGCGCTTGAGGAACTCGGTCTTCTCGAGCAGATCGGTGAAGCCGCGGGCGGTGATGACCACCGAGACGATGTCGGGCTCGCCGTTGCGGTAGGCGGCCTGCAGGTTCGCGCGCAGCGCCGAGGTCGATCTGCGTTGCAGGCTGACCAAGCGCGTGAGGCGGTCGCGGGCGCGGGCGAATTGCTCATGGACCGCCTGCAGCTCGGCGCGCTGGGCCGCGGCGTCGGCCTGCAGCCTGCTCAGGCGCCGCTGCGCCCGGGCCAGGCCGGCGCTCGACGCGCGGATCCTTGCGCTCTCCGCCGCCACGACCGAGCGCAGGTATTTCGCGCGGTCGGCCTTGGTGTCGATCCGGCCGGACAGGCTCTGACCGTCGGCCCCGGCCGTGCCGAGAACGGTCCCAGCGACCGCGACGCACGCGGCGAGTACACAGATGAGAGCGAGGCGGCGGAGGGACATTCGCGGGCGGACCGCGACGCTACCAACGACCTCGCCAACGACCGCGAAAGCCCTGCAGGCTGCACGGGAACTTGCAGGGGCTACGTGCGGTGACGCAACAGCGTCATCAGCAGCAGGCCGAGCCCGAAGACGACAGCGAGGAAGCCGATGAGACTGCCGGCGAACGGGATCAGCGTGAGCAGCCCGAGGATCACGAGGCCGGCGAGGAACGCGAGGATCCGCGAGCCCTTGATGATCCGCCGGCCGAGCGCGAACGCCGCGGTGACGTAGGAGATCGCGTAGAGCGGCACGACGAGCAGCAGCAGCACCACGCCGAGCGGGATGCCGACGATCGTGAAGAACGCCGCGATCGCGATGATCGGGATGAGGAAGAAGGCGAGCAGGCCGACCCCGGCCGACACGAGCGGCTTGTCCTTCGCCGTGCGTGCGATGGCGTCGGCGGCGCGCGGGGCGAGCAGCAGGAGCACCAGGCCGAGCAGGAACATCGAGATCGTGATCCCGATGAACAACCCGATCGCGCCGAGGATGCCCGCGTCACCGACGTTGAGCTTCTCGACGTCGCCGCCGACCTGCGAGCCCTCCGTCCGGACCGGCTCCTTGTCGGCGTAGACGATGTCGCCTTCGACGTTGCCGCGCCGCCCCAGCGTGGCCTGGCCGGCGATCGTCACCACGTCGCCCTCCACGGAGCCGCGGATCGTCACGTCGCCGTCGACGACGATGACGTCGCCGGTCACGTTGCCGCGGATCGTCACGTCGCCGTCGACGACGATGACGTCGCCGGCGGTCTCGTCCTGGTCGACGAGGACCGATCCGACGAGAACGATGCGATCGTCGCCGTCGTTGTCGGCTTCGGCGGATGCGCTCGCCACCGGCAGCAGCCAGCAGAGGGCGAACAGGACGAACAGCGATGATCGGCGCAATGGTGCGCGCCAGCGTATAGGCGGTGCGCGACCGGCGAGGAGAATCTTCTCGCAACTCAGGTTGACAGAGCCACGGCTGTCAACTACGATTGACAGATGGCATTCGTACCCACCGAGGAAGAGGCGATCCCGCGCGATCCGGCCGAGGGCTTCGCCGCCGTTCTGGCCCTGCGCCAGCTCGCCGACCGGCTCGAGGCTAGCCAGGTCGAGCGCGCGGTCCGCGAGGGCTGGTCGTACAGCGAGATCGCGGCGGCGCTCGGCGTCAGCCGCCAGGCGGTGCACAAGAAACACGCCAAGCGCCTGCGCGCGCTGGGCCTGAAGACAGGGAGGGGCGGCAATGTTCGAGCGGTTCAGCCGTGAGGCGAAGCAGGTGGTCCTGATCGCTCTGGGCGCGGCCCAGCGGCTGGGCGCCGAGCAGGTCGAGCCCGAGCACCTGCTGCTCGCCCTCGCCGACGGCGGCACACCGGCCGCACGCGCGATCGCCGAGGCCGGCATCGACCGGGAGGCGATCACCGCGACGATCGAGGCCGACCTCGTCGCGATGCTCGAGGTCGTGGGCGTGCCGGCGTCGATCGTCGAAGCGACCCCGGCGGCGCCGCGAGCCGACCGCCCCGACTTCGGCGTGCACGCCAAGCGCGCGCTCGAGCAGGCGATGCGCGAAGCGGTCCGCCGCGGCCACCGGCGCCTGGGCCCCGAGCACGTGCTGCTCGGAACGCTGCACGCGCCGAGCCCGACGCTCGCACGGGTGCTGGCGCGGCTGGACATCGAGCCCGCGCGCCTGGCGGCCCTCGTCGACGTCGAGGTCGCAGCCGCCGCGCGGGGCTGACGCGCCGCCCGGGCATCGGCGCGCTGATAGCTCGGCGCGCGGATGTCCTATGACGCCGGGGCGCGAGCTGGCCGCTGCGAGGCCGAGCACGCCGGGCGCGTCGCGCACGATGGGGACGGCGGGCCCGCCCGGTGGCAGCAGCGGCTTACGACCTATCCTCGTCGGGTGTCCGGCACCGAACATGAGTCGTCGACGCTGCAGACGCGGCTGGAGACCGAGAACGGCGCCGGAACCGGGCTGGCGGGTCCGCCCACGATCGCCGACCCGGCGGCGCTGCTGGCGCACCTTGACGCCAGCGGTCACTTCCATCGCGACAGCCGCGCCGGGCGGATGTACCACCCGGGGATGGTCTCGCTGCGCGAGAACGTGCCGACCGACAGCCTGCACGTGTCGATCGACGACAACCGCCTCAAGGCCCACGTGGACCACTCGTCGCCGCTGGTGGAGACGAAGGGCCGATCGCGCTACTCCGTCCCCCGTGCCGTGGTGCACAACCTCGCCGGTATGGGCAACGATCTGCTGACGCTCGCGCGCGGCCGCCAGGGCGACCACCGTTGCGAGCTCAACTGCGAATGGATCCCGTCCGCCGCGGGCGGTCCGCCGGCCGCGCTCCCGCGGCTGGATCCGAAGACGTCGGCGTGGGGCGTGCAGCTCGACGTGCGGGTGGCCGGAGCGTTCGACGAGGCCCGGTTGCGACGTGCGCTGGACGCGCTCACCGGCGATCCCGGGGCCGGCCACGAATCGCTCACGATCATCGACTGCGCGGACGACGATGCGCTGGACGCGGCCCGCCGGCGGCTGCACAGCGTCGGCGTTCCCCTCACCGTCCTGCCGCCGTTTGGAATCTGTCTGGCCCATCACCCCGCGGGCGACGTGCTCATGCTCAACCTCAACCACGCGGCGGTGGACGGGTTCGGCGCGGCGCGCGTCCTGCATGGGATCGCGCGCGCCTATGCCGCCGACGCCGACGCCGGCGCGCCGCAGGCGCTCGACTTCCTGGCGTGCGCGGATCTGCCCGTCCAGCCGGCGCCGCCCGTCGCGTCGCGACTCGCGCGCCTCGGCCGGATGGCGACCGAGCGCGCTCGCGACGCGCTGTCCAAGCCCCCGCATCTCGCCGCCGACGAGCCGACCGAGCAGCCCGGCTACGGCTTTCACCTCGTCGGGCTGTCGGCCCAGGCGACGCGCGACGCGACCGGCGGCGGGGGCGGCGCGGGCCGCGACGCCCTGATCGCGGCGCTGCACCTGACGATCGCCAAGTGGAACTGCCAGCACGCGATGCCGGGCCGGCGGATCGGCGTGCTCGTGCCCGTCGACCTGCGTCCCGGCGACCTGCCCGAGCACGTGGTCGCGAACCTCTCCGTCAACACGCGCCTCTCCACCACCCTTCGCGAGCGGGCCACCCCGGCTTCCACGCTGCGGGCGATCACATGGCACGGCGGGCGCGACGAGGCGACTCGCACGGGGGTCTCGCTCATCGCCGCCCTGCAGCGGGCCGGCATGCTGACGCTGTGGGCCAAGCAGTCCAGTGTCGTCCTGCAGCCGCTGATGGCCAACCACCGCGCCGACGCGGCGATGCTGTGCGACCTCGGGTCGCTGGCGGCGCCCCCGCGCTTCGGGCCCGCCGGGGAGGTCCGCGAGCTGTGGTTCTCCCCGCCGAGCCGGTCGCCGCGCTGCCTGTGCGTCGGCACGGTGACGCTGGAGGGGCGCCTGCACCTGACGTTCCGCTACCCGCACGGCCTGTTCGGCGCGAGCGCGGTGCGCCGGTTCGCCGACCTGTACCTCGCTCAGCTCGAGCGTGTGAGCGGCAGGAGCGCCTGAAGGCGCAGGTTCTCGGCCGGGTCGAGCACCGCGTGCTGGGCGCAGGCGGGGACGAGCGTGCCGGAATCCGGGTGGGCCATCGCGTACGAGCAGGCCTGCAGGCGCTCCTGGGTCGCGCGGATCCTCGGGTCGTCTGACGTCTGGCCGCGCTGCAGCAGCTCCCAGGCGGGCGTGACGTCGCGCGCGTCCATGAAGGAGTGCATGACGTACGTGATCGCCTTCGGCGGGTCGCGGCGGATCGCGCGCACGCCGCCCGCGCGCTTCAGCAGGCGCCGCGACCAGGCGGCGCCGCTGCGCAGGACCGCGGGGTGACGGGCGATCGCGCGGGCGCCGCGGACCGCGCGCAGGCCCCGGCTGCCGTCCTCGAAGTCCATCCCGCCGAAGGCGGTGATGAAGTCGGCGAGCGCCTGTGCGTCGCGCGGGTCGTCCTCGTCGAGCAGGGTGGCGTAGCGGTCCCCGACGTGGAGGCCGTGGGCCGTGCGGTTGCAGCGCACGTCGCCGACCTGCTCGGCGTCGGGGTGAAGGCGCCCGCCGGCGCCCTGCTCGATGCGGTGCCAGACCTCGTCCGCGGAGAACGCGCGGAGGTCGTCCTTCCAGCGCGCCTCGTTGCCGATGTACGCCGCGGGCTGAAAGGAGAACATCCGAAAGCCCATGTCGCGAGTGGCGTGGAGCACGGCCGGGATCTCGTCGAGGTTGCGCGGCGTGACGGTCATGTTGTGGGCGAGGTAGCTCGTCACGCCGTGCTCGGCGTGCAGGCGCGCGAACATGTCGCAGAAGCGCCGGCGGTGGGGGTTCAGCTCGGCTTCGTCCCGCGGACGGCGCAGGCCGCGCCGGCCGAACATGAGCGAGTCGAAGTGGCCGGCAAAGGCGAGGTGCGCGAAGCGGGGCTTCCCCGTCTGTGGATCGAGCGCGAGCTGCTCGAGGTAGGGGTAGTCGAAGTCGCCGTGCGTCATCGACATCGGCTTGCGGCCGTGGCGGAGCATGGCCTTCAGCGCACGGGCATGGTCCTCGGCGCCGAGCAGCGTCACCTCGCCGCCGATGAGCTGTGCGTGCTGGCCCGGCCCGCGGAGCGATCGCAGCAACGTCATCTGGCGGTCGACCTCGCGCTCGGTGTGGTCGCCGTCGGTGCGCACGCGATTGGCCTCCTTGGCGTGGTAGCACGGGGTACAGGCCAGGTTGCAGCGCGGAAAGACGCCGTGCGTTCCCTCACATCCGGTCATCCGCCGGCCGAGCATCTGGTTGGGCTGCTTGACGTGCGCGGGCAGCTCGGCCCACCGCGCGGCCAGCGCTGCGGTCAGGTCGGGGTGCTCGGGCCGCGTGGCGACCTCGAGCTCGCGCAGGCGCGTGAGAAGCAGGCCCATCGGCGCCACGCTAACGCACCGCCCGGTACAGCCGGACCAGCCGGTCGGGCGAGACGCCCGCGACGTAGAGCCGGCGGATCACGAACCAGGCGAACACCGTGCGCGGGACTCCGGCCGCCCGCCAGCGCCGCGCCGACGTCGTCGCCGGGCCGGGCAGGCAGCGCGTCGCGCCGAGCCGCTCGAGGCGACGGACGAAGTCGTAGTCGTCCATGATCGCTATCTCGCGGTAGCCGCCGAGGGCGTCGAACGCCACACGGGTCGCCCACACCGAGGAGTCGCCGTAGTAGAGGCCGTGGCGGCGCTGCAGGCGGTAGACGGCGCCGAGGAGGCGCTCGAACCTGCCGCGGCCGTCGTCGAAGCGCAGCGCGAAGTTCCCGCCGACGACGTCCGGTTCCTGGTCTGCCGCAGTGAGCGATTCGTAGGCGCCTGCGGGGAGGCGACTGTCGGCGTGCAGGAACAGCAGGACGTCGCCGGTGGCGACCTGGGCCGCGGCGTTGAGCTGGGCCGCCCGCCCGCCGGCGTGCACGACGACGCGGGGACGCGATCCGTGCTGTTGCGCGATCTGCCGCGTGGCGTCGCACGAGCCGCCGTCGGCGACGATCGTCTCCCAGCGGCCGGGCAGCGCCGCGAGATCGTCGAGCAGGTGCGGCAGCTCGCGCGCCTCGTCGAGCGTGGGGATGAGGACCGAGACGAGGGGGGTGTGGCGGTTCTCACTCGCCCGCCGAGGCTCATTCGCCACACGGGTGCTCTGCGGGTCGCCGAGCGCGCCCCGCTCCTCCGGCGCCGTGCTCATACCGCGCACCGGAACGCCGCCGGCAGGGAGCCGTCGGCCTGGCGCAGCGTGAGGAAGCGCTCGACGACGCGCTGCTTGGCGTCGGCCAGGGTGACGCCGGTGCCGCGCGCGACGAGGAAGTCGGGGCTCGACGCGAGGTCCGCGCCGACCGGGTGCCAGTGCGCGCCGTCGGCGGTGATCGTCAACTCGGGGACCATGACCGCGTCGGAGACCTCGATCGCTCCCGCGTCCGCGGCGGCCGCCGCGAAGCCGCGCGCAACCAGCGGCCGTACGGCGAAATCGTCGCCCGTGATCCCGAGCTGCGCCAGCACACCGCGCAGCGCCTCGACCTCGCCCGCGTTGTCGGGCGTCTGCGTCATCGCGACGCGCAGCGGCAGGCCGAGCGACGCCGCGAACTGCAGCCCCGCCATGGCGCGCTCCCACGAGCCGGCGCCGCGCCAGCGGTCGTGGGTGGCGGCGCAGGCGCCGTCGATCGAGGACTGCAGCACGAGCCCCGCGCGGTCGGCGAGGCGCGCGAGCTCGCGCCGGCGCCGGCCCGTGAACAGCATCGCGTTCGTGAGCACCACCGTGGGCAGGCGATCGGCCGCGTACTCGATCAGCGAGACGATCTCGGGGTGCGCGAACGGCTCGCCGCCGGTGATGTAGATCTCGGCGAAATCCTCGCGCACGGCCTCGTCGACGAGGCCGCGGAAGCGCTCGCCCGAGAGCGCGCGCGGGCGAGCTCGAGGCGAGCTTGCCACCACGCAGTAGTCGCAGGACAGGTTGCAGTGGAAGTTCGAGTAGATCCACAGCCGCGCCGGAAACAGCGCCGTGCCGAAGAGCGAGACGACCGGGCGCTGCGCCGTCGCGACCACCGCGCCGCCGCCCCAGCCGGCCCCGACGGCGAAGTCGTCCGCCGCCGGCAGCGCCTCGCGGTAGACGTGAAATGCGCCGCGCGCCCGCTCGCGCGGCGGCACGACCTCCAGGCACGTCGTCCACCAGCCCGTCTCGATCGTCTCCACGAACGGCTCGGGCAGGCCGGCGCGGCGCATCGACGCCGCCTGCGCGCGCCAGTCGTAGTCCAGGCCGACGAGCTCGACGCGCTCGACGATCCCCCCGGCGAGATCGATGACCGCGTAGGACACCTCGCAGCGGCCGGCGTTCGCGGGCCGGCCGACCGCGCCGACGTTGACGATCTGCGTGCCCGCCACCGTCCGCGTCCACGCGATCCCCGTATGCGTGCACAGCAGCAGCTGCGCCCCGCTCGCGCGCGCCCGCGGCGCGAGCTCGTCGTCGGGCAGCGACTCCCACATGAAGTCGTTGATCGCCAGCGGCGAGCCGTGGACCATGTGCACGTCGACGCCACCGAGGGACAGCCGCAGCTCGCGCGGCAGCGCCGCCATCCAGCCGGCGAACGCGGCGCTCGTGTGCGCTCGGGTGTAGTCGTACATGAGCTGGGCGTGGAAGTTGTCGCGCTCGTCGGCGTAGCCGCAGCCGCAGTCGTCGTCGCCGCGGCCGATCGCGACGTCGTAGTTGCCCGCGATCGAGGTCACGTCGTGCTCGACCAGCAGCGGCCACACGGCGTCGCACTCCGCGCCGAAGCCCCCGAGGTCGCCGAGGCAGTACAGCGCGTCGCAGCCGCGCGACCGCGCGTCGTCCAACAGGGCGCGCAGCGCGTACGGGTTGGCGTACACCCCGCCGAAAGCGGCGATCCTAGGCATCGTCTGAGTATCCTGCGTTCGCGGGCTCGGCCGAGATCAACGCGAGGAACTCACGTGACTGCAGTCGCCATTCTGGGAGCCGGCCCGATCGGCCTGGAGGCCGCGCTTGCCGCAGCCGCCCGCGGCGACGACTTCACCGTCTTCGAAGCTGCGGGGGACGTCGGCGGCAACGTACGCCGCTGGGGCCATGTGCGCACGTTCACGCCGTGGTCGATGAACGTCTCGCCGCGGATGCGCGCGGCGCTGCCCTCGGCGCCGGACGGACCCACGATCCCGACCGGCGCGCAGCTCGCCGCCGACCTGCTCGAGCCGATCGCCGCACTGCCCGCGCTGCGCGACCGCATCCGCCTGGGCACGCGCGTGCTCGCCGTCGGCCGCGAGGGCCTGCTCAAGCACGAGGCGATCGGCGCGGCGCAGCGCGCGGCGCGCCCGTTTCGCCTCCTCGTCGCGCGGCCGGACGGCGACGAGGCGATCGTGCACGCCGACGTCGTCATCGACGCGACCGGCACGTACGCCAACCCCAACCGCCTCGGTGACGGCGGCATCGACGCCGTCAACGAGCGCGCCTTCGACGACCGCATCGAGCGCTTCCTGCCCGACCTCGACGCCGGCGGCGCCGCCTGGGCCGGGCGCACGATCCTGCTCACGGGAGCGGGGCACTCGGCGCAGACCGCGGCCGCCAAGCTGGCCGCGCTCGCCCGCCAGGCGCCCGGAACGCGGATCGTCTGGGCGGTGCGCAACCCGCGGCCGGACTGGGGCGCGGTCGACGCCGACCCGCTGCCCGAGCGCGCGGCGCTCGCCGCGAACGCCGCGGACCTGGCGGCCGGCGGCAGCCCGGCGGTGAGCGTGCGGCCCGGCTGCGTCACGGAGGCACTGCACGCGCGCGGCGGTCGCATCGCGGTGAGCTTGAGAAACGGCAGCACGGAGGATGTCGAGGTCGACCGCATCCTCGCGCTGCACGGCGGCGTCGGCGACCACGGGCTCTACCGCCAGCTGCAGGTGCACGAGTGCTACGCGACGACCGGCCCGATGAACCTCGCGGCCGCCCTGCTCGGCGAGGCCGGCGACGGCGGCGACTGCCTGCGGGTCGCCGCGCACGGCGCCGAGACGCTGCGCACGCCGGAGCCCGGCTTCTTCATCCTCGGCGCGAAGTCCTACGGGCGCATGAGCCGCTTCCTGCTGCAAGCCGGCTGGCGCCAGGTCGACGACGTCTTCGGGACGCTGATCTGACCGCGCTGACCGCCGGCGAGCGGTGGGCGCGCGAGCAGCTCGCGCTGCTGCGCGCGGACGGCTACACGCCGCGCGCGACCGCCCGCTTCCTCGCCGCCAGCCAGCGGCGCTGCAACGAGCAGCGCGCGGCGCGGCCCGCCACCGCGCGCCGGATGCGCGCGTGGATCGCGGCCGGCGCGGCCGCGTGGGTGGCGCTCGCGCTCGCCCGCCGCGAACCGTTCGCCGGTGCGGTGCGCTCGTTCGCGGTCTGGTGGGCGCTGACCTGGCTGATGCTCGACTGGCACATCGGCATGCTCGAGACCGAGGACGGCGAGCCGCGCAACCTCGGGCCGGCGGATGCCTGCACGCTGCTGCGCGTCTGGCTCGTGCCGGCGGCGGCGACCTGCCCGCAGCCGTGGATGTGCGCGGTCGCGCTCGCCAGCGACGGCCTCGACGGCGCGCTTGCCCGCCGCGGTGAGCCCACGCGGATCGGTCGCGACCTCGAGGGCCTCGCCGATGCCGCGTTCGCGGCCGCCGCCCTGCGCGGCGCGGTGCGCCGGGGCTGGCTCGGCCGCGGTGCGGCGCGCGCCGAGCTGGCCAGGATCGCGCTCGGGGTGGGCTACAGCGCGGCCGTCTGGTTCGGCCGCGCGCGCCCGCCCGAGGCGCGCGTCCTGCACGCCGCCCGGGCCGCGACGCCGATCCGCGTGGGCGGGCTCGTCGCCGCCGGCCTGGGCCGGCGGCGCCTGGCCGGCGGGCTCGTGTCCGCGGGCGCGCTGTGCAGCGCGCTCGCTACGGCTGCAGCAGTTCGCCCGCGCGGTTGAAGTCGGCGATCTCGCAGCCGTTCGTGCGCTCAAAGCGGCGGTCGACCTTCTCGCCGTCGATCGTGCCGGTGACGCGGGCGGTCTGCGGTCCGCCGTAGATCTGCGTGCACACGCGTCCCTTGTCGGGCTGCGTCGTCAACAGCTGCTTGATCGACCGGGCCTTCTCGCAGAGCTCGCTCACCGCCAGTCGGCGGGTGAGGAAGCCACCCGCGCGCTGCTCGCTCCCGCTGCACGCAAGGATCCCCGTCTCCCGGTTGCCGGCGCCGTCGTCATGGCGGATCGACAGCTCGATCGCGCCGTCGCCCGCAGGCGTTGACGCCGTCCGCGGCGCCGCGGGCTCCTCGTCGGCGTCGCCGCAGCCGCCGAGCGCGGCCGCGGTCAACAGCAGCAGCAGCCCGACCCACATGCCGGCAGCGCGGGCGCGGCTCACGTCAGCCGGTCTCCTCGGAGGGCAGGAGGTGCCCGTCGTTCTCGACGTAACCCTCCTTGGCGCCGACCGCGACGTAGATGAGGTCGTCGTCGCCGACGTTGCGGATCCGCCGCACGGTGGCGGCGTCGATGCGCACGATCCCGCCCGGCCCCAGCCGGTGCACCGAGCCGTCGCCGAACTCGAGCTCGGCGTGGCCCTGGTGGATGAAGTACGTCTCCTCCTGCTCGTAGTGGTAGTGCCGGCGGCCGGCGAACGTCGCCGGCATGACGATCGCGTTGATGCCCAGGGCCTGCACGTTCAGCGCGGCGCGGATCTTGCGAAAGCCGCCACCGTCTCCGAGCGCGCCGATGTTGCCCACGGCGTAGCCCTCGCCGGTCACGACCTCGTGTGCTTCGTCCTCGGCCATTCGCCACGTCCTCTCGCTCGCTCGCAGATTGCCTGCTCGATCGTACGAGAGCCGACCGTCAAGACCCGAAAGGCCCGCTCAGGGCGGGCCTTCCGTCTACAGCAGGATGATCACCAGGATGATGATCAGGATGAGTCCGCCAATGCCGATGTACATGTCTCTCCTTTGGTAAGTGAGACCCCTCTACCCGACCGGCGCGGCGCGCAAGCGATCGCTGGACGCCTGTCAGTGGCCGGCGACGGTCCCGCCCTCGGGCGCGATCGGCCGCTGCTCCTCCTGCCAGCGCGTCATGCCGCCGGCCATCGAGTACGCGTCGACGCCGTCGCCGCGAAAGGCCTGCGCCGCCATCCCCGACCGGGAGCCCGCGAGGCAGTAGAAGATGACGGGGCGATCGGTGTCGATCTTCGCCGCGTTGGCCCCCAGCTCGTTGAGCTCGACGTGCAGCGCGCCGTCGATTCGGCCGGCCTCCCACTCGTAGGGCTCGCGCACGTCGACGACCTGCGCGCTGTCGTCCGCCAGCGCGGCCTGCGTCTGCTCGGGTGTGACCTCGAGGTTGTTGGAATCGAAGATCGATGGCATGCGCGCGAGGGTAGAGGACGAGGCATGACGGAGTACAGCGCCGCCGTCGCCAAGCCGCCCATCACCGTCAAGGGCCGCAGCCGCGGAGGCAGCGGCAAGGCCGCCGTTCGGCGCCCGCCGTGCCTCAGCGCACGGCGGGCGGGACGTCGCGCAGGTCGGGCAGCGCGGGCGGGCGCATCCGCTGCCAGATCCCGGCCGCGACGAGCAGCAGCAGCCCGAGCCCGATGAACGACCCGACGCGGTACAGCGACGTCAGCGCGGAGAGGTCGTAGAGGAACACCTTGCCGACGCTCACGAGCAGCAGCGCGAGCGACCCGAGCCGCAGCGGGCGGTCGTCGCGCCGCAGGCCGATGATGAGCGCGGTCAGTCCGCTGACCGCCCACAGGCCGCTCAGCAGCAACTGCGCGTCGTCGCCGGGCTCGAAGGCCGTCACGACGGCGACCGAGGCGAGGTAGAGCAGGGTGATCGCGCCGGCCGCCGCGAGGGCCGCGTGCGCCCGTGCCATGAGCTCGGCGGTCTCGGGCGTGGTCTGCGGCGCGAGCTCGCGCCGCGCCCGGCCGATCAGGTGCGCGCCCACGAGCGCCGCCGCACCCGCGGCACCGAGCGCCAGCCCGGCGCCGACGAGGTCGCCGACACCGTCGACGAGCGACTCCGGGATGGCGTCGAACGCGAGCGCATGTCCGAGCGCCAGGACGAGGTATGCGCCGCCGCCCCCGGCGGCCACGACGTCGCGGCCGCGCCGCGCGATCAGGGCGAGCGCGACCGCCTCGGCCGCGTAGGCGGCGGCGAGCAGCGGACCGTCCAGCGAGACCGCCGTCAGGAAGGCCACGCCGGTCATCGCGACGACGTCGAGCCCGACGCGCCACTCGCGGCGAACCTCGTCGACGAAGCGGCCGGCGACGAATGCCGCGCACGCCGTCGCGGCGATCGCCGCGTAGCCGCCGAAGGTGAACACCTCGTCGCCCGACAGCGCGTCGGGCGGCGCCTGCGTGAGGGATTGCATGGTCGCCAGCAGCAGGTGACCGCCGAGGCCGAGGCCGAGCAGCGCCTCGTCGCGCTGCCGGCGGATCTCCCCGCCGGCGGTGAGTACGCGGCGCGCGAGCAGCGCGAAGCCGGCGGTCGTGACGGCGAAGGCGCCCGCCAGGACCGGACCCTGCAGCATCAGCCCGGCGGTGATGTTCGCCAGCACGACGCCCAGCAGCAGCGCGAGCATCCGGATATCGCGGTTGATCGGCGTCGCACGGGTGGCGAGTCCGACGCCGATGTGCGCCGCGGCGAGCGCGCCGATCCACAGCCGTCCGGCGGTCGTCGCCCCGGCGCCGTCGAGGGCGTACCAGCCGGCGAGGGCGAGCGTGGCGGCGTTGGCGCTCATCAGTAGGGCCGAGGCGGCGCGCAGTCGGGCGGCGGGGACGCGCAGCTCGAAGCCGATCGCCGCGGCGACGTTCAGCGCACCGAACAGGCACAGGACGGTGAGGATGGCGCCCGCTGACCGATCCGCGTCGGCCAGCCACCAGCCCCACTGGCCCAGCGGGATGGCGAAGACGGCAAGCGCGAGCCAGTTCCAGCGCTGCCACACGAGGGCGGCGGCGCCGGAGGCCGCCGCGAGCCACAGCAGGGCGAGCGTGGTGGCCGTCGACGGGGCGCCGGCGAGCACGGGCGCCAGCAGCGCGCCGACGATGCCCAGCGCGCCGATCCCGCGCGACTGCCAGCGGACGGCGAACACCGTCGCCAGCGCCCCGGTGGCGAACGCCAGCGTGAGCGCCACCGCAGCAGGCAGCACGTCGTACACGGGGCCGCCGACGGCAACGGTGGTGAACAGGCCGGCGATGCCGGCCGAGAGCGCGGCCAGCGCGGCGTCGCTGCGCCGGCGATGCTCGTAGAGCCACGTCCCGGCGCCGATCAGTCCAAGCGAGAACGTGCCGGCGAGCGCCGTGCGCGCCGCCGGTCCGATCCAGCCGCGCGAGACGGCGATCGCCAGCAGGAAGGCGATCCCGGCGAGGACGGCCACGCCGCCGGCCCAGGCCAGCACGCGGCCGCCGAGCAGCTCCTCGAGGTCCAGGCGCTCGCGCGGGGCAGCGGTAGCGACGGGTGCCGGCGCCTGGGCGGGGACGCCGAGCGGGGCGGTGGTGGGCGGCGGCCAGGCGGGGGCGGCGGCATCGGCGGCGGCGGGAATGGCGGCAGCCGGGGTCTCGACGGCGGGCGTCGCCGTCCGTGGGCTCAGGGCGTACGCGGGCTCCCGCGCGGGGGCGTCGGCGAATTGCGCCTCCAGCGCACGCATCCGCGTGTTCAGGTTCGCCGTCTGCTGCTCCAGGATCTGCACCCGGCCCTCGCTGATGCGCGCCATATCCGTCCTCCGTCCTTTGTCAACCAGCGGTCAGCAAGACCGTAGCACGCTTGTCGACCATCGGTCAAGAAAGGCGCTAGACTTCGGCGATGACTGAGCCCGCCTACCGCCGCCTGCAACGCGACGAACGCCGCGAGCTGCTGCTCGCGCGGGCGACGGAGCTGTTTGCCAAGCACGGCTACGAGGGGCTGTCGATGTCGCAGCTCGCCCGCGAGGCGCAGATATCCAAGGCCCTGCTCTACCACTACTTCCCGAGCAAGCGCCGGCTCTTCGAGGCGGCGCTCGAGGAGGGTGCCGCCGAGCTGCGACACCGCACCGAGCCGGACCCGTCGCGTCCGCCGGCCGAGCAGCTCGCGATGACGCTCGACGCGTTCCTGCGCTGGGTGGAGGAGCGCCCCGCCGCCTACGCGACGCTGCTCGAGAGCGCCGGCTCCGGCGAGGTGCGCCAGATGATGGCCGACGTGCGGGCCACGACCGCGACCCGGATCCTCAACGGCCTGGGCGCCGACGGCACGCGCCCGGCGACGCGTGCCGCCGTGCACGGCTGGATGGCCTTCCTCGACGGGGCGATCCTCGACTGGATCGCCCACGACGACCTCAGCCGCGAGGAGCTGCACGGCCTGCTGTTGGGGGCGTTCGCCGGGGCGTTGGTCGCCTCGGGCTCCAGCGGCGGCCTGCCGACGGAGATCGCGCAGGCCTGAACGGCGCCGCGGGACCCCCGCCGCCGGGCGGCCTTGGCCAGGCTCAGCTCCGGCGCGTCCAGTCCAGCGGGACGTCGGCCCGCTTGCGTGCGACGATGGCGCTGTACTCCAGCGGCTCGCCGGCGACCGAGACACGGTGCGTATAGGTGACGCGAGCCTGCTCCTCGATCACGTCCTCGTCGAACATCCGCGCGATGAAGGCGCCGAAGCCCGCGGGGTCGTCGTCCTCGATGAAGCGATCGCGCAGGTTGAAGGCGATCCAGCCGGGCGAGTCGACGAGGTTGAACGCCTCGGCGAACGCGATCGGCGGAATGTCGCTGAAGCCCAGCGCGGCCACGCAGGTCATCGCGTTGCAGCCGTGGGCCTCGAGCTCGCGGCGGTCGCCGGGATCGAGGTCGGTGACGTCGCCGGCGTAGTAGTCGTCGTACAGGCCGGGGCGGTCGCGCAGTGCGGCATCGCGCGCCTCGGCCAGCAGGTCGAGACCGACGATGGACTCCACCCCGACCGTGGCGAGCTGCTCGCCGACCATGCCGTTGCCCGCGCCGAAGTCCAGCGCCTTCAGCGTCGCAGGGTCGATGTCGGCGGCGATCAGCTCGGCGCCGAGCAGCTGACAGACGATCTCCGGCGAGTCGCACTCGAGCTTCTGGCTGAACAGCTGCTCGTAGAGGCCGGGCACGTTGAAGATCGCGGCGTAGTCGTGCAGGCGGATGCGTTCCCGCTCGCCGTCGAGCACGATCTCGCACCATTCCTCATCCTGGTCCAACCTCCCACCAGCCTGGCTGGGCGGTAGGTACAGCTCGAATTGAGTGTCGAGCTCGGCCATGCACGTCCTTCCATCGATTTCCCCTGACATGTCCTTGCCCTTCGCTCTGCCGAGTCAAACACTCGAGGGATGGCGCACCGGCGTTGCGGGCGGGGCCCGGCGGCGTGACATCCTGAAGGCATCGGCCTGCGCCTGCCCCTCATCGCCCTGCCGATCCTGCTGTGCGCCGTAGCCCTGGCTGCCTGCGGTGGCGGGTCGGACACGCCCGCCGCAGGCTCGACACCGCAGCCCGCCCCTCCCTCGCCCCCGGGCCGGGCGCAGAACCCGCTCGCGCTGCCGCAGGGCGTCCCCCTGCGCGAGTCGGGAGCCGGCGATCCGGCAGCGATCCGCGTCATCCGGCTGTGGTCAGACGCGCTGCGGCGCAGCGACGTCCGGCGCGCAGCCTCGTTCTGGGCGATCCCGTCGAAGGTGCAGAACGGCACGCCGCTGCTGGAGTTGACCTCCACCGCAGAGGTGCGCGCCTTCAACGGCTCGCTGTCCTGCGGCTCGGTGCTGACGTCGGGGCTGGGCGCGCGCAACGGCTACACGATCGCCGTATTCAAGCTCACGTCCCGCCCGGGGGCGGACTGCGGCAGCGGCACAGGCAACCTCGCACGCACGGCGATCCGCGTGCGCGACGGGAAGATCGCCGAGTGGTACCGGCTGCCCGAGGATCCCGACGCACCCGCTCCCCAGCAGCCCGCCGCGCCTCAGGAGCCGGCCGGACCGATCGTCTAGCTGAGCTCTGCGGCTAGAGGCGCGGGTCGCGCTCGACGACGCGGTCGCGCTCGACGACACGGTCCCCGACCACGGCGCCGCGAGCGCGGGTCATGAACACCAGCGAGATGGCGAGGCCGATGATTCCGACGACCATCAGGATCACGCCGACCGTTGCGAGCTCGATGCCCGAGACCGAAGACGTGACGGCGAACTTCAGGATCGCACCGAGCGCGATGAGGAATATTGATGTGCCTATGCCCATGCGGCTGTGTATGCCCGCCCGCGGACCTTCGTAAGCCTGCGGCCCGCACTTCGGGCGCCGGTAGCATCAAGGGGGTGACGACCGCGACGACGGACGCCTACGCGATTCCCCAGGAACTGGCGGATCTGCGCGACATGATCCGCCAGCTCGCGCAGGAGAGGATTGCCCCAAGGGCGGCGGACATCGACCGGACGGCGCAGTACCCGCGCGACATCCGCGAGCTGCTCGCCCAGCACGACATCCTCGGGCTGCCGTTCGAGGAGCAGCACGGCGGCACGGGAACCGGCACGCTCATGTTGCAGATGGCCGTCGAGGAGATCGCCAAGGCCTGCGCGTCGTCCGCGCTGATCCTCATGGTGCAGGAACTCGGCACGCTGCCGATCCAGCTCTTCGGCACCGACGAGCAGAAGGAGCGCTTCCTGCCGCGCTGCGCCAGCGGCGAGTGGTCGCCGGCGTTCGCGCTCTCCGAGCCCGAGGCCGGCTCCGACCCCGCCGCGCTGCGCACCAGCGCCGTGCGCAGCGAAGCCGGCGACGAGTGGGTCATCAACGGCCAGAAGAACTGGATCACCAACGCGGGCGAGGCCGACTTCTACGTCGTGTTCGCCAAGACCGACCGCGAGAGCAACCGCAGCTCGGCCTTCATCGTCGAGGCCGACCGCGAGGGCTTCGACCCCGGCGCGCTGGAGCACAAGCTCGGCATCAAGGGCTCGCCGACGGGATCGCCGTCGTTCACCGACGTGCGCGTGCCCGCCGACAACCTCATCGGGCGCGAGGGCAAGGGCCTGTCGGTCGCGCTGGCGACGCTCGAGCGCACGCGCCTCGGCGCCGCCGCCCAGGCTGTCGGAATCGCGCAGGGCGCGACCGACTATGCCGCCGCCTACGCGCGCGAGCGGATCGCGTTCGGCCAGCCGATCAACCAGCTGCAGGGCATCCAGTTCAAGCTCGCCGACATGGAGACGCGCACCGCCGCGGCGCGCGAGCTGCTGTACAAGGCCTGCGCCAAGGCCGATCGCAACGAGGCCGACCTCGGCAAGTACTCCTCGATGGCCAAGCTGTTCGCCTCCGACACCGCGATGGCCGTGACGATCGAGGCGATCCAGGTGCTCGGCGGCTACGGCTACGTCAACGAGTA
>Ga0208736_1000202_pt1 | contig 18089 bp, 13 predicted proteins | sample AntDryMetagUQ255_FD_188090 | JGI IMG/M metagenome (GOLD analysis project Ga0208736, IMG submission 188090) | Polar desert microbial communities from Antarctic Dry Valleys - UQ255 (SPAdes) | ecosystem: Environmental > Terrestrial > Soil > Desert | place: Antarctic Dry Valleys | collected 2008-12-31 | reverse complement strand
TGGAGCTCTGGCGCGAGCGCCTCGCGGGCGCCGTGGTCGTCGCGGGCAACGCCCCGACCGCGCTGTTTCGCCTGCTGGAGTTCCTGGACGAGGGGGTTGGCGCTCCGGCCGCGGTGATCGGCGTCCCCGTGGGCTTCATCGGCGCGGCCGAGTCCAAGCTGGCGCTGGCCGGGCGTGGCGGCGGGCTGCAGTACGTCGTCGTACATGGCCGGCGCGGCGGCAGCGCGATCGCCGCAGCCGCGATCAACGCCCTGGCGAGCCCTGCCGAATGACGCCCGCGCCCGTGGCCGCGGCGGCCGGCCGGCTGTTCGGCGTCGGGGTGGGACCGGGCGATCCCGACCTCGTCACCGTGAAGGCCGCGAGAGTCATCGCCGCCGCCGACGTGATCGCCTACCCGATCGCCCCCCGGGCCGGGGCGACCGGCGTAGCCCGGGCGATCGCGGGCCCGCACATGCGCGCCGGGGTCCGCGAGATCGCCCTGACCTATCCGATCACGATCGAGCCCAGCGACCACCCGGGCGGCTATGAGGCAGCGATCGTCGAGTTCTACGACGCCAGCGCGGCCGAGCTCGCGACGCACCTCGACGCGGGCCGCGACGTGGTTGTCCTGTGCGAGGGCGACCCGTTCTTCTACGGCTCCTATATGTACCTGCACGAGCGCCTCGCCGACCGCTACGTCACCGAGGTCGTCCCCGGCGTCACCTCCTTCTGCGCGGCGGCGGCCGCTGCGGGCACGCCGCTCGTCAAGCGCGACGACGTGCTGACGATCATGCCCGGCACCCTCTGCGCGGACGAGCTGGCCACGCGGCTGCGAGCGGCGGACGCCGCGGTCGTGATGAAGCTCGGCCGAACGTTCACACGCGTGCGCGACGCCGCGGAGGCCGCCGGCGTCGCGCAGCGCGCGGTGTACGTGGAGCGCGCCAGCGCCGCCGATGAGCGCACGGCGCCGCTGCGCGACGTGGACGCCAACGGCGTCCCGTACATGTCGCTCGTGCTGCTCCCCACCGCCGACGAGCGCCATGTGGGCGCCCCTCGGCCGGGATCGGTGGCCGTCGTGGGGCTCGGACCCGCGGGCGGGCAGTGGCTCACGCCCCAGGCCCGGGCCGAGCTGGCCGACGCCGACGTCGTGATCGGCTACACGACCTACGTCGATCGGGTGCCGGCGCGGCGCGGCCAGCAGCGATTCGCCACCGACAACCGCGTCGAGGCCGATCGCGCTCGCCACGCGCTCGAGCTCGCCGCGGGCGGCGCGCGCGTCGCGGTCGTCTCGTCGGGCGACCCCGGCATCTTCGCGATGGCCTCCGCCGTGCTCGAGGCGCTGGACGGCGCGCCCGCGCCGCTGTGCGACGTCGAGGTCCGCGTCGTGCCGGGGCTGTCTGCGATGCAGGCCGCGGCGGCGCGGGTCGGGGCGCCATTGGGCCACGACTTCGCGGTCATCTCGCTGTCGGACATCCTCAAGCCGTGGGCCGTGATCGAGCGGCGCCTGGAGGCGGTCGCGGGTGCCGACATGGCCGTCGCCCTCTACAACCCCGCCTCCGCCGAACGCCGCGACCAGCTCGACCAGGCCCTCGAGGTGCTGGGCCGCCACCGTGCACCGGCGACGCCCGTCGTGATCGCCCGCGCCGTCGGCTCGGCGGCGGAGGCCGTGACCGTCGCGTCGCTCGGGACCGTGGACGCCGGCGCGGTCGACATGCGCACCCTGCTGATCGTCGGGGCCTCGACGACGCGCGTGATCGCCGCCCGTGGCGGCGCGGGCAGCGACCGCGTGTACACGCCGCGGCGCTACCCCGACGCATGACGCCGGGCCCACGCCGCGGCCTCGGCCACCTCACGCACCATCGGCACGTCCTCGCGCGCGGGGCGGCGCACGACGACGACCGGCAGCCCGCGCTCGCGGGCGGCGTGCAGCTTGGCCTCGGTCAGCGGGCCGCCGCTGTCCTTGGTGACGACGACGTCGACGCCGTGCGCGTCGATGAGCGTCCGCTCGCCGTCCAGCGTGTAGGGGCCGCGATCGAGCAGCAGCTCGTGGCGAGGTGGCAGCGCGACGTCAGGTGGGTCGATGCAGCGGATGAGAAACCAGCGGACGTCGTCGCCGGCGAAGGCCGCGAGGCCCTGGCGGCCGGTCGTGAGCAGGACGCGCTCGGCGGCGAGGCGCTCGATCGCGCGGGCCGCCCCAGCGAGGTCGTCGACCCAGAGCCAGCGGTCGCCGTCGGCGGGCTGCCAGCCGGGGCGCTCCAGGCGCAGCAGCGCGACGCCGGCGGCGGCTGCCGCAATCGTGGCCGAGGCCGAGATACGTCGCGCGAAGGGGTGCGTGGCGTCAACGACCGCAGCGATCGCGTGATCCTCCAGCCACCCGGCGAGCGCCTGCGGTCCGCCGAAGCCACCGACGTGCACCTCGCCTACGGGCAGGCGCGGGCGGGTGACGCGGCCGGCGAGGGAGGAGATGACGGGAACGCCCGCCTCGTGCAGGCCGAGCGCGAGCGCCCGCGCCTCGAATGTACCGCCGAGGATCAGCACGCGCCTGGTCACGGGGAGCGGCGCAGGAGGTAGATGTCGAAGATCCAGCCCTTGTCCGCCTTCGCCCGAGCACGGACCTCGGCGATCTCGCCCGCGACCTCGCCCAGCGCGCCGCTGATGAGCAACTCGTCGTCGGTGCCGAGGTAGGCGCCCCAGTAGATGTCCAGGCCGGTGGGATCCAGCGCGGCGAAGGCCGTGCCGGCGTCGAGCATGACCACGACGTCGTCGATCGCGGGCATCCCGTCGGCGAGCAGCCGCGCGGGGGTGATCAGGACGGCGCGACCGACGCGGTTGAGTGGGATGCGGTGGCGGGCGGTCAGCGCATGCAGCGAGCTGACGCCTGGGATGACCTCGAGCTCCAGAGCCAGCGCGCCGCGCGTGGCGATCTCCTGCGCCACGGCCAGCGTGGACTCATACAGCGACGGGTCGCCCCAGACGAGAAACGCGCCGGTCTCGCCGTCGCGCAGCTCGTGAAGCAGCGCGGCCTCCCACAGCGCGACGCGCTCCTCGCGCCAGCGCCGCACGGCTGCCGGGTAGTCGGCCGTGCCGCGCCACGGCCGGGCGGGATCGGGGAGCGCCACGGTGCGGTGGGGCCCGGCCGTGCGATGGCGCTCGACGACTGTGCGGCGCAGCGCGACGAGCTCGTCCGTGCCGTCCTTGGTCACCAGGAAGAGGACGTCGAAGCGGTTGAGGGCGCCGACGGCCTGCACGGTGACGTGGTCCGGGTCGCCCGCCCCGATTCCGATCAGCAGCAGCGTGCGCACTACGCCGGCGGGGTGCGGTCGCGGGCCTTGGAGTACAGGTGGCTGTCGTGGACCCCGCGGGCGGCCAGGGCGGGACCGATGAGGATCGTGGCCGTCCGTCTGATGTCGGCCTCGCGGACGAGCCCGGCGATCGTGGCGAGAGTCCCACGCAGGACGACCTCGTCGGGCCAGCTGGCGCGGGCCACGACGGCGGCGGGGCAGTCGTCGCCGTAGTGCGGCGCGACGGTCGCGGCGATCTCTTCGATCGCCTGCGTGCCGAGATGGATGACGAGCGTCGTGCGGTGAGCGGCCAGCCCCGCCAGCTCCTCCCCGGGCGGGATCGCCGACGCGCGCTTGCCGTAGCGCGTGAGGATGACGGTCTGGGCGACCTCGGGGACCGTCAGCTCGCAGCGCAGCGCAGCGGCCGCGGCGGCGAACGCGGGCACGCCTGGCGTGACGTCCCACGGGATCTGGAGCTCGTCGAGCCGGCGCATCTGCTCGGCCGCGGCGCTGTAGATCGAGAGGTCGCCGGAATGCAGGCGTGCCACGTCGAGCCCACGCGCGTGGGCGGCGACGTACTCGGCGACGATCGCGTCGAGGTCGAGGTGCTGAGTGTCGACGATCCTGGCGCCCTGCGGGGCATGCGCCAGGATCCCCTCGGGCACGAGCGCGCCCGCGTACAGGCAGACCCGAGCGTCGCTGATCAGGCGCTGGGCGCGCAGAGTGAGCAGGTCGGGCGCGCCCGGGCCGGTGCCGATGAAGTGGACGATGGCGGACGTGCGCGTCACGGCTGCTTGGTGGCGGACCACTGCACGACGGTCATCTGCGCACGCCAGCCCGTGAAGGCGCCGACAGGATCGGCGTGCGCGATGTCGATGCGGGCGAGCGTGCCGCCGCGGGCGCGCTGCGCGGCGACGGCGACCTGCTCGCCCTCGAGCGTCGCGACGTTGGCGACCACGCGCCCACCCGCGCGCAGCGCCGCCCAGCACGCGTCGAGCAGGCCGGGGTTCGTGATGCCGCCGCCGAGGAACAGGACGTCGGGCGCGGGCAGGCCCGCGAGCGCCTCGGGCGCCGTGCCGGCGACGACCCGCAGCTCGGGGACGCCGAGGGCGAGGGCGTTCTCGGCGATGCGCGCGGCGCGGTCCTCGCGCGCCTCCACGGCGATCGCGCGCGCCGACGGCTCCGCGCGCAGCCACTCGACCGATATCGAGCCGCTTCCGGCGCCGACGTCCCACAGCAACTCCCCCGGCCGCGGGCCGAGCGCGGCCACGGTGATCGCGCGGACGTGGCGCTTGGTGAGCTGGCCGTCGCAAGCGAACGCGTCGTCGGGCAGCCCCGGCGTGCGCGGATGGCCGAGGGCGCCGGCCACGGTGACGGCGACGACGTGCAGCGCGTCGAATTTGAGATCAGTCGCCTGCTCGGCCGTCGTATCGGACCGCCGCTCGCCAGGGCCACCGAGCTGCTCGAGTACGGTGAGGGCGCTCGTGCCGAAGCCGCGCTCGGTCAGGACGCGCGCCACGGCGGCGGCGCCGTCGGCGCCGGTGACGAGCGTGACGATGCGCCGGCCCGCCTGCAGGCAGCGCACCACCACCTCGGGCGCACGCGCGACCGCGCTGACGAGCTCGACCTCCGCCTGCGGCCATCCCAGGCGGGCGCAGGCGAGTGCGAAGGACGAGGGATGAGGGAGCACGTCGACACACCCTGCAGAGGCCTTGCGCACGAGTGTCGCGCCGATGCCGTGCAGCATCGGGTCGCCGCTGGCCAGCACGGTCACGTCGCCGAGCGCTCCGGCCGCCACCTCGTCGACGACCGGCTGCATCGGCGACGGCCATGGGCGGCGCTCGCCGCTGACCTCCGCGGGCAGCAGCGCGAGCTGGCGCTCCGCGCCGAGGATCAGCGGCGCGGCGACGAGGGCGCGTCGTGAGGCCTCGCCGAGCCCGGCCCAGCCGTCTGCGCCGATGCCCACCACCGTGAGCCTCACGCTGCGACCTCCACGGCGGCGCGCACGGCCTCGGCGATGCGGGCGTTGCGCTGCGGGTCGCGCGCCGTGATGCGGACATGGCGCTCGTCGAGGCCGGGGAACGACGCGGCCGGGCGGACCGCGATGCGCTGTGCACGCAGCGCGGCCACGAGCGCCGCGCCGTCGGCGACTTCGATCAGCACGAAGTTCGCCGAGCCCGGCCAGGTGCGGATGGCGTCGATCGCTCGTAGCCGGGCTTCGAGGTCCTCGCGCTCGGCCGCGGCGCGCGCGGCGATGGCGGCGAGCTCGGCGGGGTGTGCCGCGGCGGCGACGAGCGCGGCGAGCGCCAGGGCGTTGGCCGACCACGGCGGGCGCACGGCGCGCAGGCGATCGGCGAGTGCCGGCGGTGCGACGGCGTACCCCACGCGCAGCCCTGGGACGCTCAGCGCCTTGGTGAGCGAGCGCACGACGATCACGTCGTGCAGCGCCGTGCGCACGAGCGTCCCCGGCTCGCCCGGGACGAGGTCCATGAACGCCTCGTCGACGACGACGGTCCGCCCCGGGCGGCGCAGCGCGAGCAGGGCGCTCCGCGAATCCAGCGTGCCGCTCGGCGAGGCGGGGTGGCCGACGACGACGAGGTCGGCTGCTTCCGGGACCCGCAGCGGGTCGAGCGCGAAGCCCCGCGCGGGGTCACGCTGCACGCGGACCACCGCGACGCCGTGGGCATGCAGGCCGGCCTCGGTCTCGGTGAACGCGGGGTGCACGCAGGCCGCGAGGCGGGGGCGCAGCGCGGGGCCCAGCAGCCAGAGCGCCTCGGCGGCGCCGTTGGTCGGCACGATCTCGCGCGCGTTGCGACCGTGCTGGGCGGCGAGGGCCGCGACGGCGTCATCGTCGGAGGGGTAGCTGCTCGCAGCGTTGGCCAGCGCCGCGTCGAGCGCGCTGTGAAGCCAGGGCGGCGGGCCGCCCGCGACGACGTTGACGGCGTGGTCGACATCGCCTGGGGCGACGGCGCGATCGCCGTGAACCCGCAGCGATGGGTCGGCGCGCACGGGGCCGGCGCCGGCGATCGTCAGCGCCCGCCCGGCCACGACGAGGACGACGCGGTCGGCGTCGCGGGCGAGGCGCTGGGTCGCCTCGCCCAGCAGGTCCAGCCACGCCCGCGACGCGCCGTCAGCGGGCAGCATGCCCTCTCCGGCCTGCTCGGCGACGACGATCGCTGCAGCCGCGCCCGCGAGCGCGCGCGCCGTCGCGTCGACCTGCGCGAGGATCATCCGGCCCTCCGACGCCAGCGCGCGCGGGTCGGCGAGCGCCCCCGCCCGGTGCAGCCGCGTGGCGATCCACGGTCCGAGCCCGTCCAGCAGGACGCACTCGCCGCTGGCGTCGGCGACGGCCTCGGCGAGGTCGTCGCCGGCCTCCAGGGTGCGCCAGTCCGCCGGGCGCCGCGCGACATGGGCGTCGATCCGAGCCCGCATCGAGGCATCGGCCGCGTCGGCCGTCGCGACATAGCGGACCGCCAGTCCCGTGGCCGCGGCCAGCGTCTCGGCGTGCGCGCTCTTTCCCGACCGCGTGCCGCCGATGACGACCGTCAGGCTCACGCCGATGCGCCGTGCAGCTCGGCGGGCGCCGCGGCGGCCGCGGCGGCGAATGCTTGCGCCAGGCGCGGGTGCGCGGCCCAGTGCACGTGCAGGTAGCCGGCCTGGACGCCACCGCGGACCAGGCCCTCGGTGCGCTCGAACGTCCGCGTCGTCAGCCGCCAGGCGCGCGGCACGCCCGCATCGAGTGCCTCGACCTTGGAGTAGTGAAACTCGTGACCGCGAACGGCCTGGCCCACGTCGAGCCATGGCGTGCCCGCGGTCGCGACGGCCTCGCGGTAGCCGAGCGTCAGCCGCTGGGTCATCGTCGCGCGGGCGGGCAGCGCGCCGCACATCGGATGGCCGTCGAGGTCGCGGCAGAGGTACAGCAGGCCCCCGCACTCGGCGAGCACCGGCCGGCCCGAGGCGGCGAACGCCCGCACCTGCTCGCGCAGCGGGGTGTTCGCCGCAAGCTGCTCGCCAAAGATCTCCGGGAAGCCGCCCGCCAGTACGAGCGCGCCGGCGCCGGCGGGCAGCGCGGCGTCGATCATCGGGTCAAAGCCGTGCAGCTCCGCACCCGCTGCTTCGAGCAGCTCGAGGTTCTCCTGGTAGTGAAAGGAGAACGCGGGTCCGCGGGCGATCGCGATGCGCGTCCCGGGTGCGACGGGCGCCTGCGCCTCCGCCGACCACGCCGGACCGCTGCTGCTCGGTGCCGAGCCGGCGAGGCGCACGACCTCGTCGAGGTCGGCGTGCGAGGCCATCGCCGACGCCAGCGCCTCGAGGGCCAGGCGCGCCTCGTGCTCGCGCTCGGCGACCGGCACGAGGCCGAGGTGGCGCTCGGGCGTGACGACGCGCTCGTCGCGGCGCAGTGCGCCGAGCACCGGCAGCCCGCTGCCGTCGAGGGCCTCGCGCAGCAGCTGCTCGTGGATGTCCGAGCCAACCTTGTTGAAGATCACGCCGGCGACGTTGACGTCGGGATCGAACGTGCGAAAGCCGTGCACCATCGCGGCAGCCGAGCGCGCCATCGCGGCGGCATCGAGCACGAGGACGACCGGCGCGTCGAGCAGCTTCGCGATCTGGGCGGTGGAGGCCAGCTCGCCGCGCCCCGAGGCGCCGTCGAACAGGCCCATGACGCCCTCGACGATGGCGATGTCGGCGCCGGCCGAGCCGTGGCGAAAGAGCGGGGCGATGAGCTCGGGACCGCTGAGGAACGCGTCGAGGTTGCGCCCGTGGCGGCCGGACGCGAGCGCGTGATGGCTCGGATCGATGTAGTCGGGCCCGACCTTGAAGCCCTGCACGGTCATCCCGCGCGCGCGCAGGGCGCCGATGAGCCCGCAGGCAACGGTCGTCTTGCCCGCCCCCGAGCTCGTGCCGGCCACGACGATGCGCGCGATCATGAGCCGTCCCGCGGCTCGCTCGCCCCATCGAGCATCACGAGCAGCTCGGCTCCTACCACTCGATGCCCTGCTGGCCGCGGATGCCCTGCGCCATCTGGTGCTTGACGAGCGTGACCTCCGAGACGAGGTCGGCGGCGTCGATCAGCGCCTGCGGCGCGTCGCGGCCGGTGATGACGACGTGCTGGAAGCCCGGGCGGTTGACGAGGACCTCGACGACCTCGTCGACGTCGACCCAGCCCCACTTCAGCGGGTACGTGAACTCGTCGAGCAGCAGGAACTCGTAGCGCTCCTCGGCGATGAACCGCCGGACCTGCTCCCAGCCCGCCTTGGCGAGGTCGGCGGACTCCACGAGGTCCTTGGAGATCCACGACCAGCCGTCCCCCATCTTCATCCAGTCGATGCCACCGAGCGCCTCGGCCGCGCGCTGCTCGCCGACCTTCCACTTGCCCGACTTGATGAACTGCACGACGCCGCAGCGGTAGTCGCGGTTCCAGGATCGCAGCAGCATCCCGAAGGCCGACGTGGATTTGCCCTTGCCGTCGCCCGTCACGACGACGAGCAGTGGCCGGTCGCGGGGCTTGCGCCGGCGCGGCTCGGCCGTGCCGCGATCACCGGGCGCGTGCGGGACGTCGACGCCCGCGGCGCTGTTGCGCGCCAGCGCCGCAGCGTCGCCATGCGGGCGCTCGATCGGCGCGTCCTCGGGGTCCTGCGAGGAGGAGGCTCCCCGCTGCGAGCACTTCGCGACGTAGCCGGGCGGGCGCTCGGTCGGGCGTGGCGGCTGCAGGTCCTCGCTCATGCGGCGCTCCGGCGGTCGGGCCGGCGATGGGGCTCGGCCGCCTGGCCGGCGACGAGCCGGGTGAGGTCGGCGCCGGCGCCGGCGGCGAGCGCCGCGGCGAGGCCGAGCCGTGCCCCGCCCTCCTCGAGGTCGACGACGACCGTGCGGTCGGTGGCGGCGACGATGCGCCGCAGCGCGGCGAGCGCGGCGCCGTGCGGGTCGGCCGCGCGGCCGTCGGTCAGCAGCACGGCGACGCGCGCTCGGCCGGCGAGCCTGCCCTGGCCGACGCGCTCGAGCAGCTCCGCGGCGTGGAGGATGCCGGCGGCAAGCGGCGTGCGCCCGCCGGCCGGCAGGTCGCGCGCGGCGATCGCGGCGTGCTCCAGCGGGGCGCCGGGGGCGACGAGCGTCCGGGCACCGGCACCGCCGAAGGCGACGACGGCGACGAGGTCGCGGCGGGCGTAGGCGCGGCGCACCGCGGCCTCGAGCGCGCCCTTGACCCGCGCGAGGCGCCGCTGTGCCGCCATCGAGCCGCTGGTGTCGACGATCAGGCACAGCAGCGCGCCGCGCCCGCCGCCGGCGATCGCGGTACGCGGGCGCTCGTCACCGCGCAGTGAGGCGAGGATCGTCGGCAGGATCGCGATCGGGTCGCCGTCGCGGGCCGGTCGCGCGTCGAGCGCGACGAGGTTTCCCCCCGGGGCGCGCCCGCTGGGGCGCGGCGCGCCGTCCCGCCGGGCCGGCCGGCGTCCGCGATGCGGCGCGAGCGCCGCCTCGGGCACGCGCGAGGGCAGCGGGGCGGGCGATCTGAGCCGCGGCGCAGGCGCCGGGGGCGACGGCGGCGGGGAACCCGCGAGATCGGGGTCGGGCGACCAGGCCGGGGGCGGCGGCGGCGCGTCGCACGCTTGCTGTGCCGCCGTCCGGGGCGGGGGTGCGAGCGCGCCGTCGTCGCTCCCCTGCTGCGGCTCGGGCTCGGAGTCTTCGAGTGCGTCGTCGATCGACGGGTCGCGACCGCCGTCCGGCGGGGGTGCGAGCGGGTCGCGGCGCAGGCGATGGCGCAGCGCGAGGTGGGCGGCGCGGTCGACGTGGGCGTCGGTCACCTCGGTCGCGCCGTCCAGCGCGGCGAGTGCGCACGCCGCATGCGCGCAGACGAGGTCGCCGCGCACGCCGTCAAGCTCCAGGCGGGCGCAGACCGAGGAGATCCGCAATAGCTCGCGCTCGCCGATCGTCACCGCGCCGATCAGCGCGCGAGCCGCCGCGACGCGCTCGGCGAGCGTGCGCTCCGCGTCGGCCCACGTCGCGGCGAAGGCCTCGGGCGTCGCGTCGAAGTCCATGCGCCGGCGCACGATCCGTGAGCGCGTCGGCGCGTCCCGCGGGCCCGTGACCTCGACGCCGAGGCCGAAGCGATCGAGCAGCTGCGGGCGCAGCTCGCCCTCCTCGGGGTTCATCGTCCCGACGAGCAGGAAGCGCGCGTCCTGCACGACGCTCACGCCGTCGCGTTCGACGGTGACCTCGCCCGACGCCGCGGCGTCCAGCAGCGCGTCGACGAGGTGGTCGGGCAGCAGGTTGACCTCGTCGACGTAGAGCACGCCGCCGTCCGCGCGGCCGAGCAGGCCCGCCTCGACGCGGTGCTCGCCCTGCAGCGCGGCGCGCAGATCGAGCGTGCCGACGAGGCGATCGAGCGTCGCCCCGAGCGGCAGCTCGACGAGCGGCGCCGGCGCGTCGGCGCCGAGCGCGGTGCCGAGCATCGGCGCCAGCGCGCGCACGGCGGTCGACTTCGCGGTCCCGCGCTCCCCGCGTACGAGCACGCCGCCGACGACGGGATGAACGGCGCAGACCAGCAGCGCCTCGACGAGGTCCTGCTGGCCGACGATCGCCGACAGCGGATAGGGCGGCCGGCGCGACATCAGCCCGTCGCGCCCTCGAGCTGGTCCTCGAGCGCGAGGTAGCGCGCCTTGATCTCGTCGAGCGTCTCCTCGCCCGGCTCGCTCCACATGCCGCGCTCGACGGCCTCCAGCAGCTTCTCGGCGATCCCGCGCGCCGCCCACGGGTTGGCCTGTGCCATGAACGCACCGACGTCGGGGTCGAGCAGGTACTTCTCCGCGACCTGCTCGTACATCCAATCCGAGGCGACGTCGGTCGTCGCGTCGTAGCCGAAGAGGTAGTCGACGGTCGCGGCCAGCTCGGCGGCGCCCCTGAAGCCGTGGCGCACCATCGAGCCGATCCAGTGCGGGTTGGCGACACGGGCACGGAAGATGCGCCGCGTCTCCTCCGCCAGCGTGCGCACCTTGACCGTCTCCGGGTCAGAGCTGTCGCCGAGGTACGCGGCGGGATCTCGCCCGCTGAGCTGACGGATCGTCGCGACCATGCCCCCGTGGTACTGGTAGTAGTCGTCGCTGTCGAGGTGGTCGTGCTCGCGCGAGTCGACGTTCTTGACCGCCACGTCGATCTGCGCGAAGCAGGCGCGCATCGCCGGCCCGGCGGCGACGCCGCCCAGACCGCGTCCGTAGGCGAAGCCGCCCCAGGCCTCGTAGACGGCGGCGAGGTCGGCGTCGTCGCGCCAGTCGCGCGTCTGCAGCAGCTGGCTGAGCCCGGCGCCGTAGCTGCCCGGCTTGGAGCCGAAGATGCGGGTCGTCGAGCGTCGCCACGCCTCGGCCTCGCCGATCTCGCCGGCGAGGCGGGCAGCCTCGGCGCGCGCGTGCTTGGCCACGAAGTTCTGCGCGTCCGGCTCGTCGAGCGCGGCGACGAGCGTGACCGCGTCGTCGAGCAGGGCGATGAGATGGGGGAACGCGTCGCGGAAGAACCCGGAGATGCGCAGCGTCACGTCGATGCGCGGGCGCGCGAGCTCGTCGAGGGTGATGACCTGCAGTCCGGTGACGCGGCGCGAGGACTCGTGCCACGTGGGGCGCACGCCGAGCAGCGCGAGGACCTCGGCCGCATCGTCGCCCTGGGTGCGCATCGCGGCCGTGCCCCAGGCGACGAGCCCGACCATCTCGGGCAGCGCGCCGGTGTCGGCGACGTGGCGCTCGAGGACGGCGTCGGCGAGCTTGACGCCGGTGGCGTAGGACAGCTCCGAGGGCAGCGCGCGCGGGTCGACGGAGTAGAAGTTGCGACCCGTCGGCAGCACGTCGAGGCGCCCGCGCGTCGGCGCACCCGATGGTCCCGCCGGCACGTGGCGCCCGCGCAGCGCGCCGAGGACGTTGGTCATCTCGTCGGTCGTCCGGCGCAGCCGCGGAACGATCTGACCGGCGGCGAAACGCAGTGCCGAGACGACGCCCGCGTCGTCACGGCCCAGGACGCAATGGCAGAGCTCTGCCGCCAGCGCAGGATCCCAGTCGTGCTCGGAGAGCCCGGTCAGCAACGCGTGCTGGGCCTCCTCGAGACGGTCGAGGAGATCGCTGCCGCGATAGGCGGTGCCGGGGAAGCGCGCGATCAGCTCCGCGCTGCGCCGCGCTGGGACCTTCGCTCCTGGCGCGGCCACGAGCACCGGCTCGTCGAGCCCGAACGCCGCCGCGACGGCGCGCCGCAGGCCGGGGACGCTGCCGCTGCCGTGGCGCCCGATCGCCGCGACGAGGCCGCGCAGGTGCGGGCCCTCGGGCACGACCCCGAGCACGTGCAGGCCGTCCTTGATCTGAACGTCCTTGACCTCGCACAGGTAGCCGTCGAGGTGCTCGACGAGCTCGCCGGCGTCGCCGGGCCTGCCCGAGATCCCGAGGTCCTCCTGCAGGTTGGCCTTCTCGATCGCCTCCCAGATCTGGACGCCGAGGCCCGGGAGCTTGGACGGGTCGAGCACCTCGAGGCGCGCGTACTCGTCCATCAGCGCCTCGAGGTCGGCCAGCTCGTCGTAGCTCTCGGCGCGCATCATCGGCGGCACGAGGTGGTCGATGATCACGGCGTGGGCGCGGCGCTTGGCCTGCGCGCCCTCGCCGGGGTCGTTGACGACGAACGGGTAGACGAGCGGCATCGAGCCCAGCGCGGCGTCCGGAGCGCACGATGCGCTGAGCGCAAGCATCTTCCCGGGAAGCCATTCGAGCGTTCCGTGCTTGCCGAGGTGCACGATCGCGTCCGCGGCCCAGTGGTGCTCCAGCCAGCGGTACGCGGCCATGTAGTGGTGGGCCGGCGCGAGCTCGGGATCGTGGTAGATGCCGACCTGGTCGTCGCCGTAGCCGCGCGGCGGCTGGATCAGCACGACGACGTCGCCGAACTGCAGGCCTGCGACGATGAGGTCGCCGCCGGGCGACGCGGTCGCGCTGCTGTCGAGGTACCGGTCCCCGGGCGCGTCGCCCCATTGCGCGACCATCGCGTCGCTGAGCTGCGGCGCGAGGGTCCCGTACCAGTCGAGGTAGTCGGCGACGGAGATGCGCAGCGGCGCGGCAGCCAGCAGCTCGTCGGTCAGGAACTCCGGGTCATGGCCGCCGGCGGCGATCAGCGCATGCATCAGCGCGTCGCCGTCGGCCGGGATGTCGCGCACGTCGATCCCGTCGGCCCGCAGGCGATGCAGCAGCCCGATCGCACTCGCCGGAGTGTCGAGCCCAACGGCCATGCCGATCCGCGCGTGCTTTGTCGGGAAGGCCGTGAGCACTACGGCGATCTTGCGCCGAGCGACGGGATCGCGCAGGCGCGCGTGACGCAGAACCAGGCCGGCGAGGCGGTCGCAGCGCTCGGCGTCGGCGACGTAGCGCGGCACGGCCACGCCGACGGGCGAGTCCTCGAGCTCGCGCTCCTTGAAGGAGATCGGCCCGCCGATGATGCGCCCGTCGAACTCGGGGATCGCGACCTGCGTGGCGGCGTCGATGGGCAGCAGGCCCTCGCTGCCCTCCTCCCAGCGCGCGCGTGACATCGTCACGCACAGCGCCTGGATCACGGGCACGCCGAGCGCCTCGAGCGCGCGTGCGTCCCAGGTCATCTGCTCCTCGGCGCCACCGTCGTCGGGATCGACGTCGCCGGCCGCGTCGCCGCGGTTTGAGCCGCCGGTGGCGAGCATCGTGGTGACGAGGGCGTCGACGTGACCGTCGAGCAGCTCGAGCGCCGCGACGCGCCCGGTGTGGTGTGCGCGGCGCAGCGTGTAGCTCCAGACGGCGACGGGATGGCCGCCGGCGCGCTGCACGGCGGCGCACAGGCCGTCGACGAAGTCCGTGTTGCCCGTCAGGCGATGGGAGCGGTAGAACGTGATCCCCACCACGGGCGCGGCCGGGTCGCGGCCGGCCAGCGCCTGATCGAGGGTCATGTCGCCGCGGCCCGGGACGTAGACGCCGAGTTCCGCGACGCTCTTGGGCGCCTCGAAGCCGAAGCCCTCCATGAGCAACGTGTCGGCGAGGAAGCGCAGCATCTGCTCGATGTTGTCGACGTCGCCCGACTGCAGGTACTCGCCGACCTGCGCCACCACCCCCGACGGCACGGTCGACAGCGCCGTCATCTCGGCGTCGGGGCGCGACTCGCCGCCGAGGCCGATCAGGGCGACACCGCCTGCGCGGCAGCGCTCGGCCAGGCGGTCGACGCCGCCCTGCCAGCCGCGCCGGCCGCCGAGCACGCGGACGACGACGACGCGGGCGCCGTCGAGCACGTGATCGAGGAACGGATCGAGGTCGCGCGTGCCCTGTGGGTTGGCGCAGCGCACCTGCGGGAAGTCGTCGGGCAGCCGGCGCACGGCGGCGGCCGTGGCGAGGATCTCGGTGTCGGCGGTCGTGACGAATCTCAGCACGGGGCATGCTCCAGCAGCAGGTCGGGCAGGTCGGTTGGGGCGCCGCGCTCGATGAGCGTGCGCAGGCGGTCGGTGTCGAGGTGCTGCTCGACGAGGTCGCCGAGGGCGTCGAGCTGACGCTCGCGCTCGGCGGTGAAGCTGACGGCGGGAGCGGGGACGAAGGGCAGGCCCCGGCGCGCGGCCACCCAGGCCAGCAGGGCGCGGCGCGCGTCGTCGTGCTCGAGCAGGCCATGCCACGACGTGCCGAGCGTGCCCGCCACGACGCAGCCCTCGGCCGCGCCGCCGGCGTCGGTGATGAGCGGCGCGCCGCCGTGGACCGCTGGGCGGCCGTGGCGAATCTCATAGCCGCCGACCGCACTGCCGAGCAACCGGCTGTGGCCGGCGACGGTGCGCAGCACCTTGTCGGCGGCGAACGTCGTGGTCATCGGCAGCACGCCGAGGGCGGCGACGGCACCCGCGCCGGACTCGACCTCGTCGACGATCGTCTCGCCCAGCAGCTGATAGCCGCCGCAGATGCCGAGGATGGGGTCACCGGCCGCCGCGCGCGCGGCCAGCGCGATGTCGAGGCCGTCGGTGCGCAGTCGCGCGAGGTCCTCGACGGTCGCCTTGGTGCCCGGCAGCACGACGAGGTCGGCGCGGGCGACGTCCACCGGCGAGCGCGTGAAGCGCACCCGGACGCCGGGCTCGCGGGCGAGCGCGTCGAGGTCGGTGAAGTTGCTCATCCAGCGCAGGCGCACGACGGCCACGTCGAGCGTCCCGGTGGCACCCTCCACGTCGGGGCACGGGGACTGGATCGCGAGCGAGTCCTCCGCGTCGATGCCGAGATCCTCGACGTAGGGCAGCACGCCGAACGTCGGGCGCCCGGTCAGCATCGTGATCTGCTCGACGCCGGGAGCGAGGATCGCGTGGTCGCCGCGGAACTTGTTGATGACGAAGCCGGCGATGTGGCGCTGGTCGGCGGGCTCGAGCGCGACGAGCGTGCCCAGCAGCGAAGCGAAGACGCCTCCGCGGTCGATGTCGCCGACGAGGATCACGGGCAAGTTCGCGGCGCGCGCGAGGCCCATGTTCGTGAGGTCGGCCGGGCGCAGGTTGATCTCCGCCGGGCTGCCCGCGCCCTCGCAGATCACGACGTCGTAGCGGGCGCGCAGATCGGCGAGCGCCGCCGCGACGATCGGGCGCAGCTCGTCCTTGAGCTCCTGGTAGCTGGCGGCGCTGACGCTGGCATACGGCCGGCCCATGACGATCACCTGGCTGCGGCGCTCGCCGGACGGCTTGATCAGGATCGGGTTCATCGCGACCTCGGGCTCCACGCGGGCGGCGGCGGCCTGCATCGCCTGCGCGCGACCGATCTCGAAGCCGCCTTTCGCCACGACCGAGTTCAGCGCCATGTTCTGGGCCTTGAACGGCGCGACGCTGACGCCCTCGCGCGCCAGCCAGCGACACAGCCCGGCGGTCACGAGCGACTTGCCGGCGTCGGAGTGGGTGCCGGCCACGAGCAGCGCGCCCCTCATCCGCGCCGCCTCCACGGCTTGCGCGCGAATGCGGAGCACGCGAGTGTCGCGGCGATGCCCACGGCCAGCGACAGGCGCGTCGCGCGGCGCACGTCGTCGGTGCTGGGCGCCGGCCCGTCGCCCATGCACGGGCGCGATTGCGCTACGCCGGCGTAGGCGAGCGGTCCGCCGAGCCGCACGCCGAGGGCGCCGGCGAACGCGGCCTCGGCGCGGCCCGCGTTCGGGCTCGGATGCGCACCGCCGTCGCGGCGCACGATGCGCCACGTCGCTGCCGGCGTCCCGCCGGCGATCGGCGCGCACAGCGCCGTGAGCCCCGCCGTCAGCCGCGCCGCCGGCCAGTTGACGAGGTCATCCAGTCGGGCCGCGGCCCAGCCGAAGTCCTTGTAGCGCTGGTTGCGGTGCCCGATCATCGCGTCAAGCGTGTTGGCGGCCCGGTAGCCCATAACGCCACCCGGCCCGCACAGCGCGCCCCACAGCAGTGCGCCGACGACGGCGTCGCTCGTGTTCTCGGCCACGGACTCCACGGCGGCGCGCACGAGCGCGTCGGCGTCAAGGTCCGCCGGGTCGCGGCCACACAGCCACGGCAGCGTCGCGCGCGCGGCGTCGAGGTCCTGAGCCCCGACCTGGCCGGCGAGGCGGTCGGCCGCGCGCGTGAGGGAGCGGCCGCCGAGCGCGCCCCACGTCACGGCGCCCAGGACGACGGCGCGGCTCGTGCCCGCCTGGGCCGCCGCCCGCGCCGCGAGCTCCCCGGCCAGCGCGGCCGATCCGACGAGCAGGGCCGTGTACGCCGCGCCGCGCGCCCGCGTGGGAGCGTAGGCGACGGACTCGGCGCGCTGGGCGAGGGCGCCGAATCCGGCCACGGGATGTAGGCGGCGCGGGTCTCCGAAGACGACGTCCGCGGCGTAGCCGGCGGCCAGCGCGGTCGCGCTCATGCGCGCATCGCGATCGGCGCGCCGGACGTGTCGTTGACCTTCGTCACGGTCCAGCGCCCGTCGTGGGCGTGCAGTTCGGTGACGGCGAGCGGGGACGCATCGACGCGCCAGAAGGACGTGATCGGCGCCGCGAGTGCGGCGACGACGGCCGCCTTGACGACCCCGCCGTGCGTGATCGCCACGGCGCTGCCGTCCAGGCTCGCCTGCTCCGCGAGCCATCCGCCGATGCGTGCGGCGAACGCGGTAAGGCTCTCGCCGCCGTGCGGCCGAGCCTCGGGGTCGGTCATCCAGGCCGAGACGCCCTCGGGGTCCTGGGCCGCGATCGCGTCGAGGGTCCGTCCCGCCCAGGTCCCGAAATCGCACTCCGCGAGCCGCGGATCGAGGCTCGGCGAGTCCAGCCGTGCGGCCTCGGCCGTCTGCACGCAGCGCGCCGCAGGGCTGCAGAGCACGTCGTGACCACTGGGAAGCGAGAGGCGCAGCTCGGCGGCGGCGGCATGACCGCGGTCGTCGAGCGACTCGTCACCCGGGAACGCGAACGCGCGAGTGGCGACCGTCGGGGCGTGACGCAGGAGGAGCAGCCTTCTCACGCTGCGATCACCGGTTGCATGGGTTCCTCCGCGGGATCGGGCGTCCCGGACATGGAAGGGCCGTGGCGGAGAGTTTCTGACTCCCAGGCCGTGTCGACCCGGTCACAGTGGCGCGACCGTCTCGGATTCTCACCGGGTTCCTCGCCGCCGCGCTGACGCGTCCACTCTACTGTTCGCCGCGATGCCAGCTGGAGATCGCCTCGTCCGTCCGACCACGCCCGCGGGCTTCGATTCCTCGCGCGCGGCGCAGCGCTCCGCGGATCCCGCGGGATGGCGCTACCCGCACGAGGCGCGCGAGGCCGTGCACCGCGTCATCGCCGAGCGCCGCGACATCCGACGGTTTCGTCCTGACCCCGTGCCCGCCGATACGCTGCAGCGCATCCTCGCCGCCGCCCATCGCG
>Ga0208736_1000201_pt1 | contig 18095 bp, 14 predicted proteins | sample AntDryMetagUQ255_FD_188090 | JGI IMG/M metagenome (GOLD analysis project Ga0208736, IMG submission 188090) | Polar desert microbial communities from Antarctic Dry Valleys - UQ255 (SPAdes) | ecosystem: Environmental > Terrestrial > Soil > Desert | place: Antarctic Dry Valleys | collected 2008-12-31 | reverse complement strand
TAAAATGGGACATTATAATTATCAATATTTAATTTATACTTATCCTGTATATCCACTAAAGCCACCAATTGACTTTCGGGGTTTTGTTGAATCATCTCTGCATGGCGTTTACCAATATGCCCGCAACCCACAACCGCAAATTTAATTTTTTGATTAAGGCTTATCATAGAATATTTCTACTCATATCTATTTAAGTTAATCGTATCCTGGCGCCATTACTCACCCCGACTCGTCTTCGACGAGCCACCCCTCTCTGCGCAGCAGAGAGGGGTCACGCAGCAAGCTGCGTGGGGGTGAGTTAAAAAATTGCAACTTAAAAGAGTTAACATAGCACCAGGTACCACTATTAAACCGTTATATGTTGTTTTATGATATTTTTCAAATACAATCCATAGCCGCTTTTGGCTAAATTATTTGCTTGCTGCATCAACTCTTCTTCGTTAATAAAGCCCATTCGATACGCTACTTCTTCTATACAACCTATTTTAGTTCCCTGTCGCTTTTCAATAACACGGACAAATTCACTTGCATCGCTAAGCGATTCAAAAGTACCCGTATCCAACCAGGCAGTTCCCCTGTCAAGTATGGCCACCTTTAGTTGATTTCTATTTAAATATTCTTTATTAACATCTGTTATTTCATATTCGCCACGGGCAGATGGTTGTAAGTTTTTTGCAATGGTTACTACATCATTATCATAAAAATATAAGCCGGGAACGGCATAATTTGATCTTGGCTGCTGTGGCTTTTCTTCAATGGATATTACTTTATTAGACTGATCAAACTCCACCACTCCATAGCGTTCCGGATCTGAAACTTCATAGGCAAATACATACCCACCTTCCACATCATTAAGTGATTGTAATTGCCGCCCCAGCCCTGTGCCATAAAAAATATTGTCGCCTAATATCAAGGTTACTTTATCGGTTTCTATAAAATCTGCCCCAATAACAAATGCCTGAGCCAAACCATTGGGCAATTTTTGAATAGCATATTCAAACCGGCAACCTACCTGGCTGCCATCGCCTAATAAGCGCTTAAATTGAATATGATCTTCGGGTGTGGTGATGATTAAAATTTCTTTTATACCTGCCATCATTAAAATAGATAGCGGGTAGTATATCATTGGTTTATCGTAGATGGGCATTAGTTGTTTGGAAATGGCCTTGGTTATGGGGTACAAACGGGAACCGGAACCACCGGCAAGTATTATTCCTTTCATTTTAATTTATTAAACGCAGTGTCACCCTGAGTTTGGCGAAGGGTTGTTCGTTCTGACAGGTTTCGGCTACTGAGCTTGACGAAGTATCAACCTGACAACAGTCTTTAACATTCGCATTCCTCTTTATTAAACGAACTGTCACCCTGAGGCTTCGGCAGGCTCAGCCTAAGGGTTGAGTTAGAACTCGCCAACTTTTTTATAGTTTCATAATCACCAATAAATAAAGCTTCTTTCTTTTTGCGTGACCATCCTTTTAACTGTTTTTCATAAGCAATGGCATTCTTTACATTCACAAAATGCTCACTGTATTTCAAATCAACAGGGCGTCTTTTATATGTATAACACGTTTTATCAAGGCCTTCATTATGCTCTGCTACTCTTCCTTCTAAATCGTTTGTAATTCCAGTATAATAAAACCCATCAACGCATTGAATAATATAAACGTAATAGTTGTGATGAAGTTTCATTGTTTAGATTTCGTTTTTTAAATAGGCTTCGGGCTGAGTTTGCCGAAGCCTCAGCCTGACATTGCGTTGAAAAATAAACTCGTAATTATTATGACTGTCACCCTGAGGCTTTGGCAGGCTCAGCCGAAGGGTTATTCGTTTTTAATAAATTTCGGCTACTGAGCTTGACGAAGTATCAACCTGACAACAGTTTTTTGACTGACAGAATGATGTATTTTAAAAAATGTTTTGCAAAGAAAAATGAGAAATGGAAATGTTTAAAATAACGTGCCCAGTCAGATGCATTAACCTTATCAAATCTTAGGTTTTTATAAACCAGGTTGTTGATCAATTGAGTTTTGGCTTTTTGAAACCATATTGCTGCCCGCTTTTCGCCCACAAAAGGAATGGCATAATTACTTATATCCTCTTTTGATTCCACTTCCTCTTTAAATTTCTCTTCTAATAAATGAGAAGCATTTTCTCCATGAAACCGCCATACGGCAGTAATTTTTTTATCGAGAACGATGTGACCATGCAATGCCAATCTTACAAAGGAATGCACATCCGTGAATAAAGCATTTTTTGAATAATAATCTATGGTGAGGGCTTTAAGCCGGTTGCAAATAATGGTAAGATGGCTGGAAGCGTTTAAGGAAAAAAAGTTTTCAAAATATGTTTTACCGGACATTAAAACAACTTCCTCTGCAATGTTTGGTTGATAGGCAATGATATGATCTTTAATTATAGTTTTTAACCCTGAATGGTAAAACATGATTTCATATCCTTTTGCCTGAAAGGAATTTATTTTTTCAATACCTGCGGTAATAAAATCATCATCAATATAATAATCATCGCCATCCAGGTTTACATACCATTCTCCCGCAGCATATTCATAAAAAAGTTTACGATAATTTAAAACCCGGCCAATGTTTTTTTCATTTCTGAAATATTTTAACCGTTTATCGGGCAGGTATTCCGCCACTAATTTTTCTGTGTTGTCTGATGAACAATCATCTGCAACAACAATTTCCAGATTTGGATAATTTTGTGCCAGGGCAGTTTCAATTGCTTCGGCCAGATACTTTTGTTGATTATAGGTAGGAATGCCAATGGTAACCAGCGGCCATGTAGTTTGCATGAGACTTACCGGTATTTGTTCAATCCTTCCTTTGTATTTTATAACAAACTTAAATACTCTGAAATCATTAAACCAACTCCTGTTTTTTTCTTAATGATTTCAACAATATGGTCTACAGGTTTTTTCACGCCATAGTGTAAAAACCATTCTTTTCCTTTTATACCTAACTGTATTAATTCTTCTTTTTTCTTAAGTAGTTGTTTTAATCCCTCCAATATTGTTTCCTGGGAGTCTGCATAGATCATGGGGTACAGGCTTGTGTATTCCTCTGTAAAATCTTTATCAATACGTTTATGCATTAATGGTTTGCCCATACATAGTGCTTCAAATACAACACAATAGGTTAGCCATGAGTGAATCAATTCACCCACTACCATATCACAATTATCAATAACATACATAATATGCTTGCGTGGCATTTTAGAAAACCATACCACATTTTCCTGCATACCTAATTGATCAATCAGTTGCCTGGAATACTGCACGTCTGTACCGTATTCAAATAAAATAAGCTTTGCCTTAATTCCGGGATGCATATTTATAAAATCAGCAAATCCTTTTATTAATTTGTCATTTCCTTTGTTGCTCCAAATATCACTATGCCTTTTCCATAGCTGCCTGATATGTTGCACAATAACAAGATCGTTGTCTGCCCTTAATTTACGCATAACCGATAAACGGGGATTATCTTTTTCATTCTTTATCATTTTTTCCGCTGCATATTCTTTATGATATAACAGTGGCGGCGGAGAAAAAATGCGTTGGCCCTTGTATTTTAATTTAGCAAATATCTTTTCAAAGCGAACGTTGGTTTTATCAAAAATGACGTAAGGCGTTTCCCGAATTCCTTTCATTTGATAATAAGCTAAAGCCAGGTATGCAGGCGTTCTGACAGGATGAACGATCCTGAAAAAAGGTAATGAATAAAGGTCGTCTCCGTAGGGGATAAAAATATCCAGCTTGCGTCCAATACGGTTGACAAAAGCCGGTGCGGGACCGCTCCCAATTAAAAAACTATACGGCTCAAGATCCTTTTTGATCTGTGAAAAATTCAGGTGTAAAAACCGCGCCGGATCACCCCAGCTTAATTCTTTGCAATGGTTAATTAATTCTGCATTGTCACTATCGGAGGATGGATGAAAATGGGCAGGCTCATAATCAAATATCAACTGATCGCAATCATAACCGAGATCAAGTAAATACCTGGTCAGTGAAAAATACATATTGTTCATATTGCCAATGATCCCGACTTTCATAACTGATTATAATGTAATGTGATTGCTGATTGGAATATGATTGTTGAATAATTTATTGTATTTCTCACCGTATAATTGATCAATGACTATATAGCCCTTATGGCTAAATAACCATGCCGCCTGATGTTAATTTGTAATTAGTTATTGGTTAAACCGATGAGTCCCTAATGTTATTGCTGTGTTTAAGTTTCAATGGCCCCTATTGGCCAGGAACCATCGGCTCTTTACAGTTGACTGCTCTATGCCCCTTCGGTTGGAGATGTATATTTGATATAAAAGCTCATGGGAACCAGGTTAGCTTTCGCCAGCCTATAAAAGACCGGGCGTAATAGCTCAAATCTTTTTTTATAGGTAGCGTATTGCTTATAATTTTTTCGTTCGCCATTCATTATTTTTTTATAAGCCGATTTTTCTAAACCTGTTCTTTTAATAAAGTAATCCTCTAAAATAGTATCTTCTTTTATTGGTGTTTGATAAACCTTTAATGCAGCTTCCCTGCTCATTAACCCATTACGGGCCGCAGCCGCCAGGCTCCAGTTACGATCATCCACTGCAAACTTTTGTGGCTTATAGATGCTGTAAGTAAATGCAGATAAACGATTTTCCAGGTGGTGGCCTCCGTAATCATTCCATTCAAAATGTGATTGCAAATATTTTTTGGCTTCTTCCTTTGAATAATCAATATACCATAATGGTCTTATTTTTTTTATACGCTTTACAGCCACCCATTTCATGAAAGAAATAAAACTCATGTTTGGAAATGTCTTCATTCTTAGCTTACCAAATTTTTGATGGATGTCTTTAATGTACTTCCCATCAAAATAATTTGTTCCCATGGGCGAAACGCCTTCAGCAATAAATGAATGTCCCTCCAGAATATATTTAACCTTAAATTTTGCAGCAGCCCTGTATAAAGTTTCGGCTAAAGCAATATCAGTAGGGCAGTCAAGTTCAGGAACTCCTGCATAAAAAAACGAACGGGTAATGTCATCCATTTCCTGATTGTTCACCACATACGTAAACAGATCTACATTTAATTTTTGAGTGAGGGCTTTTATATTTTCGGTAGCGATCGCTGAGTTCCATGTATTGTCAAAATGAACAGCCAAAGGTCTCAGGCCCCACTCTACCGCCTTTGCCAAAGTATAGGAAGAATCAGTACCACCGCTCACACCTACCACACAATCATATTTTTTTTGCTTCCCTTCTTTTTTTATAGACGCTATTAAAATACGCAATGCCTTTTCTCCTTCCGATGCACCTGTTTTATATAACTCTTTTAAATCATCGGACATTTTGCAGTAATTGCAAATGCCTTGTTCATCAAAACTGATCCGGGAGGTTTGGTTATCGTAAATACAACGACTGCATATTTGCTTTGCGTGATTGATCATGCGGCAAAAACACTTACTGCCAACAAGCTACCAGCCGCTTTTTCCAAAGATGCAATAAACCATTTAATTGTTTTACTTAAACCTTTCTGAATTGTAAAAGAAGGATTGTATTGAAGATCCAATGTAGATTTTGTTATGTCGATACTGCGCCTTTGAATATTATCTATGTCCCGGTTATCAATATGATCTATATGAGATTGGCTGCCTGTTATTTTAATGATGTGCTGTACCAATTCATTAACTGATGTTTCAATACCTGTTCCAATGTTATAATCATTACCAATTGCTTTTGGAGAAATGGCCGCAGCAATAGTAGCATCAATGGCATCTTCTATATAAGTATAGTCTCTTGTTTGCATACCATTTCCATGGATAGGTATAGACTTATTTAATAAAGCAGCCTCCATAAATTTTCCTATAACCCCACAATATGCATTAGAAGGAGATTGATTAACGCCATAAACGTTTGAATAACGAATGATAGAAACAGGAAGATCGAACACTTCAAAAAAAGTTTTGGCATAGGTTTCGGCTGAAAACTTACTTGCAGAATAAAAGTTCAAAAAGCTTTTGTTATCACTTTCGCAAATAGGTAATTTTTTTGGATTTCCATAGATAGATGATGTGGATGTGTAAACTACACGTTCTACATTGTGTAACAGGCATGCTTCAAATACATTAAAACTTCCGCCTACGTTTACATTAAGATCTTCTCTTGGGTTCTGATTTGAAACAATAATATTTCTTGCCGCTAAATGAAAAACAATGTCTTTCTCTTTAATACAATCATTTACTAATGCCGCATCTTCCACAGATCCATGAATAAATTCATAATCCAGGCCTTTTAAAAATCTTACATCGCCGGTAAATAAATCATCTAACACAGCTACTTCTGCATTATATTTTTCAATTAATTTTTTAACAAGGTTAGAACCTATAAATCCTGCACCACCGGTAACCAATATTTTTTTATTTTCCAAATTCGGCATACTGTTGGAAGTTAGTCATTATTCTAAAAATGAAAATAAAAACCGAGGTAAGTAGCGCCAATCAGCATTTAATTACCTACTGATGACAATACATTTCTTTATAATACCCCTGGTAGTCCCCCGATGTTACATTTTTCAACCACGCCTTATTTTGCAAATACCAATCGATAGTTTGGCTTAGGCCTTCTTCAAAGGTTACGCTGGGTTTCCAACCTAATTCTTTATTTATTTTACCTGCATCTATTGCGTATCGCCGGTCGTGACCGGGCCGGTCTTTTATATAAGTAATCAACTTCTCACTTGTTCCCGGCTTATTGCCTAGCTTGTCATCCATTTGCTTACAAAGCAATTTTACCAGATCAATATTTTTCCATTCATTAAAACCGCCAATATTATAGGTATCTCCAATTTTTCCTTTGTGGTAAACAAGGTCAATAGCATTGGCGTGGTCTTTTACAAAAAGCCAGTCACGGGTATATAATCCATCTCCATAAACCGGCAATGGTTTCTTGTTGATAATATTATTAATGAAAAGTGGAATTAATTTTTCCGGGAAATGATTAGGGCCGTAATTGTTAGAACAATTACTTATAACAAAAGGCAATTGATATGTTTCACCATAAGCTCTTACAAAATGGTCTGACGAAGCTTTGCTTGCAGAATAAGGCGAATTAGGATCGTAAGGAGTTTTTTCAGTAAACAACCCGGTTTCTCCTAAAGCTCCATATACTTCGTCTGTTGAGACGTGGTAAAAACGAAAAGCTGCAAGCTGAGAGCTGTGAGCTGCGAGCCACTGTTTTTTTGCTGCATTTAACAGGTTAACAGTACCCACAACATTGGTATATACAAAATCTAATGGTGATAAAATAGAACGATCAACATGAGATTCTGCAGCTAAATGAATTACACCATCGGGATTATAATCTGCAAATACTTTTTCTAATTCAGTAACATCCAAAAGATTTACTTTTTCAAAAAAATAATTGGGTGATTTTTCAATATCCTTAAGGTTTTCCAGATTACCCGCATAAGTAAGCGCATCCAGGTTTATGATTTTGTAGTCGGGGTATTTTGTAACAAATAAACGAACCACATGCGAACCGATAAAACCTGCACCGCCTGTAATAATTATAGTTTTGCTCATATAGAATAAGAGAAATTATGATGGCTTCTATACCATTCAAAAGCATTTTTTAAGCCTTCCTTTACGCCTATACCGGGATTATAATTTAAATACTTTTTTGCCTTTGTTATATCCGCAAGACTATGCCGTACATCTCCTGCTCTTTCGGCGCTATATTTCGGGGCAAGATCACTACCGGCTATTTGTTTAAGATATTCCAATAATTCATTCAATGTTGTTTGTTCTCCACAGGCAATATTATAAACCTGGTTCAGCGCTAGTGCATCATTGGTAAGCAAGGCTTTTATATTCGCCTGCACCGCATTATCTACAAAAGTAAAATCACGGCTATGCTCTCCATCACCATATATAACAGGCGGCTCATTGTTTAAAACCGCTTTCATAAAAAGAGGTATCACTGCTGCATAAGCGCCATTTGGATCTTGCTTCGGGCCGAATACATTAAAATATCGTAAACCAATTAATTCCAAACCATACACATTAGCATACACTTTTGCATACAGTTCGTTTACATATTTTGTAACAGCATAAGGAGAAAGAGGGTTACCGATTGTATCTTCCATTTTTGGTAAACCCGGATGGTCGCCATAGGTTGAAGAAGAGGCTGCATATACAATACGCCTGATATTACTTTCTTTCGCCGCTGTAAAAATATTTAGTGTACCACTAATATTTACTTCATTAGTAGTGAGCGGATCATTAATAGAACGTGGTACAGAACCTAATGCCGCCTGGTGGCAAACTGCATCTATTCCTTCCATTGCCTGCAAGCAAGTTTTGTAATTTCTGATATCTCCTTCTACAAATTCAAACCTGGCATTTTGTTTAAAGGCCTTAATATTTTGCAAGCTTCCGGTACTTAAGTTGTCAAAGACTCTTACATTTTCCACTTGAGGATGGTGTAATAAATGTTCAGAAAGATTAGACCCGATAAACCCAGCCCCGCCAGTAATTAAAATACGCATTATACTTTTTCCTTTCTTTTTTTCGTCGTTGATTTCTTTCCATTAAATCGCCCAAACCATTTTGAAAACTTACCCGGAGGCGGTACCTCATCTTCAAAATATCCTGATCCATAAGCATATCCATATTTTCCATTCCCTCCATATCCATAACCACCGCCTTGTGCTTTTACATCATTTAAAACAATAGATATTTTAGGAAGCTTCCCTTGTTTATGAAATTCATCAATAAGACCAATTTGCTTTTTGTGAGTATAACGCTGCCGAACAATATATAATGTAGCATCAGCAAACCGGCTTAGTGACATAGCATCGCTAACCATACCCACCGGTGCTGTATCAATAATAATAACATCAAAGTTTTGTTTCAGGTAAACAAACAATTCATTCAATTTGGTATCCAGTAAAAGTTCCGCAGGATTGGGCGGTACAGGACCACATGCCAATACATACAAATTATCATATCCTGGCACAGCAATGGGAAGTTCTTCTGCACGTATCTTGCCTAATAAGTAACTAATAATACCTGGGTTTTTGGGGATGTTTAGCTGCGAAAGAATTTTTGGCTTTCTAATATCCAATTCAATAACAATTGTTTTTTTTGAGGCCAAAGACATAACGGCTCCAAGGTTAGTGCTGATAAAAGATTTTCCTTCACCGCTAAAGGAAGAAGTAACGAGCAAAACAGGTTTTTCAATATTATTTAAAAAAAACTGCAGGTTAGACCGTATAATACGAAATTGCTCTGCAACAACTCCGCGATTGTTTGGTTTTACAATAAGGGCATCTTTTATAAAAGAATGACCTATGTCGCCAATAATGGGTGCGTCAGTATTTTTTTCAACATCATACCGGGAATTAACCTTATCATTCAAAGATTCTAATAGAAAAATAAGTAATACAGGAAGTGCTAAACCAATTACTGCAGCAATAATTTGCGTAGCCTTTCTGTTAGGTTTTACAGGGGTTATGTTTGGATGAGCCGTCCCAATAACCTTCATGTTGGAAATGGTGCCCGCAAGGGAAATGGCAGTTTGCTCTCTTTTTTCCATTAAGAGGTTAAATACAGTTTGTTTGCTGGCTTGTTGTCTTTTTATTTCAAGTAAGTTTTGTTCTTTAGCCGGCAAAGTACGGAACCGGGTATTAAACTGTTTGCCTGCTTTCTCAAGCCTGTTAACTGTTACGTTAATGGACTGGCGAAGTATACGAAGGCTTTCCAGGATATTAACCCGCAGGCGTTCAATCCGGTCGGATTGCTGCTGTACTCGTGGATTAGTGACAGGAATATTCGCATCTATAAGATGTTTTCGTTCAGTCTGAGCCTGATTATATTCACTAATCATCCCATTTAATGTCGCATCGCTTAAACCTAAAGAAGAAGGCACGGTTTCATACGCATTTCTATTAGCACCCAGGTAATTCTCAATCTGTTGTGCAATATTATCCTGCGCTGTGCCGGAAATTATTTCCCTTTCATTATCCTCTATTTGTTGAAAATAGCTTGCTCCATACGCTTCAGGAGGGACAATAATATCATTTGCATTTTGGAAGCTTAACAAACGGCCCGTTACAGTGTCTAATTCTTTCTCTACTCCCTTCATTCGCCTATCAATAAAATCAAGCATACGACGGTTCGTTTCATTTTTATCTTCTCTTGTCACTACCTGGTATTCTTGCATCAGTTGGTTAACTACATCTGCAGCTAATTGCGGGTGATTAGCCTCTAAACCGATCAATAAAGTACCGGTATTTCCTTTGGGAGCTACAGAAAGACCACCCCCTAATAAACCGGCTACACTAGTTGTTGGCTGCCTGACAATTCTATATTTGTCAATTAAATCGTACCCCGGATTTTTGATCAGCCTAAACAAACCAGGCCCGGATTTAAATGCTTGTCCAAAAGAAATTAAATCTTCCACACTATTTATACGAAAGCCTCGCTCATTTGAAGCTATGTTTATATTTAATGTAACACTGCTGTTAGAGTCTGCTAATTGAAGTACTTCTATCCTTAAAGGAGAATTAGTGTAAAGGTTTGTTTCTGCAATCTTACCTACTGAAAAATAGGAAAAATTAAGATTTAAACTTTCCACCACTCTTTCCAAAACAGGCTGTGATTGCAATATTTCAATTTCAGTTTGAATGTTCATGGAATTATCCATCACAAACATTTGCTGAAAAGGATCAGCGCTATTTGCCCCGCTATTATCCTTTTTTATAATTATTGCCCCGTTAGATTTATATACCGGTGTGGCATAACGCAAATAGAGATAAGCTCCCACTAATGCAAGTGCAACAGATATAATAATAAGTGGCAGAAATCGTACGTACTTAAAGAAAATTTCTTTTAGCCCCATACCTGGCATATCCCTTTTCACCGTTTGAAACTGTTCGTCCATTTATATGGAATATTATTATTATTGTTTTATGCTACTCTGCCCACATTCGCCAGGCCACGGTCACTGGCCACTCCGTCATGGTCAACGGACAACGGTCATCATTAACGTCATAATTACCTTCTAAGTAAGGTAATAAGAATGGCAGCGGTTGAAATAATGCTGGTAGCAAAACCTATTTGCTGAATGACGCGTCCCTGTTCAGTCTGACGTATTTTATACCTTGTTTGCTCCACAAATATTACATCGTTTTGCTGCAATTGATAGTAAGGTGATTCAAACATTTTAGTGGTGGTAACATCTACAATGCCTAATTTTCTTTTACCACTTTCTTCTCTTAAAATCTTTACTTCTTTTTTCTTTCCAAATTCTGTTATATCACCCGCCATAGCCAGGGCTTCGATCAAAGTGAGATTTTCAACCGGAACGGAATGTACACCAGGCGCACCTACTTCACCTATTACTATGATCCTGAAATTCAGAAACCGGATAATAACAGTGGGATTAGTCAATTGATCCTTAAGTTTTAATTTGATGCTTTCTGTTAACTCAATCCTGGTCAAACCAGCCGCAGCAAATATTCCAAGCCTGGGCAATTCTATATTTCCATTCTGATCTACCAGGTATCCAGGTGCTTGTAAACTTTGTTGTCCCCCAACCATCTGGTTAATGACGCTATAATCCTGATCCACTCTTGGGTCAAGGCTGGCACTGGAGATTTGAATAGATAACACATCATTTTTCTGAATGACCGGCTCTGCAATAAAAAATGCTTTTTGGGTGGTTGTATCGGTTAGATCTTCTAAATAATTATATACTGCTCTTTGCGGTTGACAGGAAGCAAAAAATAAGGAGATTATAATGACGAATATAAATAATCGCATCACCGTTTTTAATTTGAGTTAATTGAAATTAATTTAGTTCTGTCAATATTTGCTACCAGCATGTATCCCAGGCTATCTATCAAAACTTTAGCGATTTTATTTTTTACTTCAAGCACCTTCCCTTCCTTATCCATCAAGGGTCCTGATAGAATACGCACTTTTTCATCGGGTTTAATATCCACTTTTATTAGCTCCACATTCTCATGTTCGTCCAAAAATTTTTTAATGGTTTGGATTTCTTTTTCTTTAATAACAGCAGGTTTACCATTCCAGTACACAAAATTGACTACTCCATCTGTCATACGTATCGGTGTTCTGCCTTCTTCATCCGTTTTTACAAATACATAGGATTTAAAAAGTGGTTCTTCCACCAATTTTATTCTATCGCTCCATTTCCGGCGTACTTTGTTTAACGGGCAATAACTTTCTATTCCTTTTTGCACTAAAAGATTATGCACTTTTTTTTCCCAGCGGGGACGGGTATATATGGCAAACCATTTTGTATTCACTTTATACTCTTTGCATAGCTTCGCTTCCTCAGTCACAAGTATTTTTTGTAACCGTTAAAGCGTTTATTAGTTGCGGGTGCAAATATAGGCCATGCTTTGTGAGTGACAAACACATAAAAAGAACAGATTTTGAATAGGTTATTTGAAAAATTAAGTTCTGCCCACTTCATTATATCCATGCTAAAAAATTCCGGGCAAGCTTCAAAAAATTGCTTACCCCATAACTTGTAATATTGGAATTAATGAATGGTATCGTGTATCAGATTGTTGGTCATTTATTTTATCTTCTGATTTTGTTACCCTAATTCGTGTTTTACGAAACTTACTTTTCTAATATCATTCATTCAATACAAATGGAGCAAGGACTGACCTTTAGTGATAACTTCTAATAATTTCATCAATTTGAAGAAATCAGCATGTATAAAAAAAACGCTGCATCACTGCAACGCTTTTTTTATAAAATAAATACGAGATTAAAATTCTTTCTTAACCACCGGCTTACCATCAGAATCTAATTCCACTACTTCAAAACCAAGCTTCTTCACCCCTTCAAGAATTTTTGCTTTGTCGCCGACTAAAAGTATGTTCATTTTCTCCGGCTTATAATACTTAGAGGCAATTTTATTAAGCTCTGCCTTCGTCATATTTTGCAAAATCTTATTTTGTTGCTCTACATAATTTGCAGGCAAATTGTAATCAAGAATACGAGCAATAAAAGCAGCTTTCTGGCCGCCTGTTTCATAACGCAGCGCATCTCTTTGACCAATGGCGCTTTTCATAAAAACTAATTCGTCATCTTCAATTCCATTTTGTGCATAATTCTTAATTTCTTTCATTACTTCTATCAAAGCGCTGTCAGTTGCATCTGCACGTATGCCGGAAGAAAACTCAAAATCACCTGTATGTTCATCACCGCTGAAACCACTTCTTGCACCATAAGTCCAACCTTTGTCCTCACGAAGGTTAAGGTTTAAACGGCTGTTAAAATCGCCACCTAAAATATAGTTAGCCAGGTTTGCTCTGTAATAATCGCCGGTAGCATCGTATTTTAAACCCGTATTATAGCCAACACGAAATTCTGTTTGTGCTCCCTTTGGTACGTCAACCATAAACACTTTTGTTTTATCTACGGGTGGTATAAAATTGATTTTTGGAACACTGATCTTTTTCTTTGGCAGTTTGTCAAGAAAAGCCAGTTTGGGTAAAATTTCTGCCTGTTTGATATCACCTACAATCACCACTTTAGCATCTTGCGATGTCATATAGCTATTATAGTAATTCTCAATATCCTTTATCGTCATAGTCTTAATACTCTCTTCTGTACCCGTTTCATCAATTGCCAGGATATGATTAGGGCCATAATTTAATTTTGCAAAAACTGCATCTGCCACAGCTGCGGGTTGTCCTTTTGCCACTTTAAAAGATTCCATTGTTTGTTTTTGGATCCTGCTAAAAGCAGCATCTGTAAACTTCGGATTGAACATTCGCTCCTGCAATAGTGCCAGCGTTTTATCCAGGTTCTTTTTAAGCGATTGTACGTTAAAAGTAATGCCATCTGTGCCACTGAATACGTTCACGGAGCTACCTAATTTTTGCAATTCAACGGACATTTGTTCAGCAGTATAATTCTTTGTATCATCATTCATCATGCTTGCAAAAAAGTTAGCCAAACCTACTTTTGACATATCATTTGCCTGCAATAAATGACCGCCCGGGATATTAATGGAAAGGTTCACTATAGGTAATTCTGTATTTGCCGCTCCAATTACTTTGGCACCATTTGGCAATGTTTTTGTCCAAAAGGCAGGGACCTTTACTATAGGGTTAGGGCCATTACCCGGCATCGTTTTACGAATAAAATTATCTTTTGCTTTTGTATATTTTAATCCGGTATATCCATAGTCTGGCGCTTTGTACTGCGCAGAATCTATTTTAAAATTATCCGGTGATGCAACCAATGCTTCCTGTCCTTTTGTTAATACACTTAAAACAACGGAATGCTTTCCTTTAATATAAGTGTCATACGCACGTTGTACATCTTCCTTAGTCAAAGAAGTATACATGTTGATCAATTCAGAAATTTTATTAGGATTGCCACTAAATGTTTGAAAAGCGGCTAACTGAGATACTTTGCCAGCAACACTTTGTAAGCCATTGATCTGGCTCGCTTCAATCCCCCCTTTAAATTTGATAATGTCTTCATCGGTAACACCTCTCTGTTCAAAAGAATCCAAAGAAGCTCTCACCAATTTTTCCATATCCCCTAAAGTTTTGCCTGGGTATGGTATAACCTGGAAGGTAAATTCTCCGGCTAATTCAGATAGTTGACTGCTGGCACTCGCCTGTAAAGCCAATTGCTTTTTAGTAAGATTTTGAAACAAAATTGAATTCCTCCCTTGTCCCAATACCTGGGCTAAGCATTGCAACGCGGCCATGTCTTTATGGTAAGTAGGAACCGTTGGATATACAATAGCAAGTAAAGGAAGTTTTGCATAATTATCTACGTATGAGGCATAGCGTGTATTATCCAATTGTACCGGCGTCAATTTCATACTTTCAACTTCCGGTCCGCGGGGGATAGAGCCAAAATATTTTTCAGCAAGCTTTACTACCTCGGCAGGTTTTACATCACCACCCACGGTTAAGGTAGAATTGTTGGGACCATACCAACGAAGGAAAAAATTCTTCAAATCATTTACATCACTGCGATTCAAATCTTCCAAATAACCGATAGTTAACCAGGAATAAGGATGACCATAAGGGTATAAATTTTTGCTATAGGTTTCGCCTACTAAACCATAAGGGCGGTTATCGTAGTTCTGCCCTCTTTCATTTTTAACGGTAGACCGCTGAATTTCAAATTTCTTTTGAGTAACCGCATCAAGTAAAAAACCCATGCGGTCAGCTTCCAGCCAAAGCATTTTTTCCAATTGGTTGCTCGGCACTGTTTCGTAATAATTTGTACGGTCACGGTTGGTGGAACCGTTTAGTGTGCCACCCGATTGACTTACAATTTTGAAATGCTGTTCATCGGCAACGTTATCACTTCCCTGGAACATCATATGTTCAAAAAAGTGAGCAAAACCTGATTTGCTGATCTCTTCACGTGCAGAACCCACATGGTATGTAACATCCACATGTACTACCGGATCACTATGATCCTCATGCACAATAAGGGTTAAGCCATTTGGCAATACATACTTTTCGTAAGGGATCACTATTTCAGACCCCTTTTTTGTAATTTTTTCTACCAGTTTTGTTTGAGCTACAGCAGAAGAAGCAAATAATAACAAAGCACTGGCAAGTACAAGTAATCGTTGTTTTATCATAATGGAATTTTTATTATAAAGAGGATGACAAAATAACGAAATAAGGGCTATTCAAGACTGCCATTTATCATTTATTTACAACCTTTTATCGAGTGCCGTTTACCGTTTTATAAGTTTGCAGTTTGCTATAAGATAAAACAGCTTTGTTGTGAGCTAATCTAAACCGTAACTGTAAACTTGAACATAAATAGATAACTTTAAAATATGACCTACAAACAAACTCACGAAATTGACTACCGCGTTTATGGTGAGGAAATGCAGTGTGTAGAGATTGACCTGGACTCAAATGAAACGGCAATAGCTGAGAGCGGCTCTTTTATGATGATGGATGATGGCATCCAAATGCAAACCATTTTTGGCGATGGTACCGGCCAGGAAAAGGGTTTTCTGGGAAAACTGATGTCTGCCGGAAAACGTGTGCTGACAGGTGAGAGTCTTTTTATGACTGCCTTCACTAATATTGGACAAGGCAAGAAGAAAGTTTCATTTGCATCGCCCTATCCGGGAAAAATTATTGCCTTTGATCTTGAGCGGCTGGGAGGAAAGATGATCTGTCAGAAAGATGCATTTTTATGTGCGGCTAAGGGAGTAAGTGTAGGTATTGAATTTCAACGCAAATTAGGGACAGGATTATTTGGCGGTGAAGGTTTTATAATGCAAAAGCTGGAGGGTGATGGATTGGCATTTGTGCATGCCGGCGGATATATCATTGAAAAAGAATTGCCTGCTGGAGAGTTACTAAAAATAGATACGGGTTGTATTGTTGCTTTTACGCCAAGTTGCGATTATGATATTCAATTTGTGGGTGGTATAAAAAATACCATTTTTGGTGGTGAAGGGTTATTTTTTGCTACGCTTCGTGGACCCGGAAAGGTATGGATACAATCCTTGCCTATCAGCCGTTTAGCCAGCCGTGTATTGCAATATGCAGTGAGGCGTAAAGATGAAGGCAGCATTCTTGGTGGTTTAGGTAATACGCTGGATGGAGATGGTTGGTAGTGTGGGTTCAATAGGTAATAGGCAAAGGGACATAGGCAGAATGCCAATGTAAACAGCGAAGGCAATCGCCAATATCAATAGGTGATGGCCTATCGAGAGCTACTGTCAACCGTCATCTGTCAACTATTCTTATAAACCTTTGTTTCAGTAAAATTTAAAATTTGGAAGGGTATTTGCCTTAGCTCGCTTGCTAAATCAAAATACATAATATGACTGATCCAAAAATCCTGTTGGTTGACGATAATGAAGACCTGTTAATGATCACCCAGATCATCCTGAAAGGGCAAGGTTATGAAACCTTTTTAGCTACCTCAATTGAAGAAGCAGAACGAAAAATTAAAATACACCAGCCGCAGCTTTTGTTACTTGATGTTTGCATAGGTGATGGCGATGGCCGTGAGTTTTGCCGGCAATTAAAATCAAATACAGATACCTCTGCTATCCACGTCATTTTAATGTCGGGAGATGATTATGGATTGGAAAATAACTGCATTGGTGATGATTTTCTTGCAAAGCCATTTGACTTTAATGAACTTATCAACAAAGTGCAACAACAAGTTGCTTATGCCTGATCATTACAAACACTACCGCAAGATTTTAAAAAATATATTTGACCACTTGTTAATATTTGTGAAAAAGGCAAGATCAGGCAGTTCGCTTCCCTACTTTTTTGAGAATATAATTCAAGAGGGTATATTTGTGCACACATCGATATGCTTGCCCATTTGGGTAAGCATTTTTTTATTTTAATTCAAGTTTTGTATGTGCGGAATAATTGGAATTTTTGATTTGAAAAAAAGCGCAGAGGATCTAAGAGGCCAGGCTTTAAGCATGTCGCGTAAGCAGCGTCACCGCGGACCGGACTGGTCGGGTATTTCGATGAATGGTAATGCCATCCTGGTACATGAGCGTTTGGCCATTGTTGATCCAACATCGGGTAAGCAACCCTTGTACAGTGCAGATGGAAAATTAGCATTGGCGGTGAATGGCGAAATATATAATCACCGCGAACTGAAAAAGAATTTGCAGGAGCCTTACGAGTTTCTGACGCAATCCGATTGTGAAATTATCCTGGCTTTATACCGGCAGAAAGGCGTTGATTTTTTAGAAGACCTGAATGGAATTTTTGCTTTCGCTTTGTACGATAAAGAAAATGATATTTACCTGATTGGTCGTGATCACATGGGCATTATCCCACTTTATATGGGTTGGGATCAATGGGGTAATTTTTTTGTATCATCTGAATTAAAATGCCTCGTAGGTGTTTGTAATAAGATACAGGAATTTTTGCCCGGGCATTATTTATATAGCAAGGATGGTGAGGTAAAAAAATGGTACAACCGGGAATGGATAGATTTCCAAAATGTAAAAGATAATGAATCTGATGGAGTGGAATTAAGAAAGGCATTAGAAGAGGCCGTACA
>Ga0208736_1000199_pt1 | contig 18151 bp, 18 predicted proteins | sample AntDryMetagUQ255_FD_188090 | JGI IMG/M metagenome (GOLD analysis project Ga0208736, IMG submission 188090) | Polar desert microbial communities from Antarctic Dry Valleys - UQ255 (SPAdes) | ecosystem: Environmental > Terrestrial > Soil > Desert | place: Antarctic Dry Valleys | collected 2008-12-31 | reverse complement strand
GCGAGCTGATGGGGCAGCGTCAGCGCGCCAAGCGAGAAACGGTGATCGACGTCGTCGAGCTCGAGGCCGAGCGGGCCGCCGACGACGAAGCACACGTCGCGACCGGCCTGGCGCCGATCCTCGAGGAAGCGGCTGAAAGCGATCGAGTCCAGCTGCTTGCCTTCACGGGCCAAGAGCGAGACAAACGCGCGCTGTGGAACGCGAGCGGCGAGTCGCTCCTCCTCGCGCACCTCGATCATCTCGACACGCGCGTAGCGGCTCAGCAGCTTGAGGTAGTGCTCGACGTCATCGAGGTACGGCGACCGCAGCCGCCCGACCGCCAGGACGATGATCCGCACCGCTGCGATACTAGTTCGACGATGGCTGAAGACGAGGGCGTAGACCGCCACATCAACATTCACTTTGCCCCCGAGGACATGGCGGGCCACTACGCGAACTTCGCGAACGTCTCCTTCTCGGACTACGAGTTCACGATCACGTTCGCGCGCGTCGATCACGAGGTCGCCGAGGACGAGATCCCCGGCGTCGTCGTCACCCGCGTCAACATGGCGCCGAAGTTCGCGCGAGAGCTCGCCGACGCACTCGAGGACTCGTGGTCGAAGTACCGCACGCGCGAGGGCATCAAGAACCTGCCCGAGTTCGGCGTCGAAGAAGACGAAGACGAGTTCGGCGAGCGCTGACGCGGCGGCGGGTTACCGCTCGCCGCGCCGGTAGGCCTCCCCCGCTCCGATCCGCTCGACGATCGGCGGGTGGGTCGCCATCAGGAACGTGATCCAGTCCGGCGGGTCTGGGTCGGCCAGGTTGCGCAACGCGATCCGGCGCTCGAAGGAGACGAACGATTGCGGGTCGTCGGTCAGCCGCAGCGCGTAGGAGTCCGCCCGCGCCTCGACCTCGCGGCTGAGCTGGTTGGAGACGACCGTCAGCGTCGTCGAGACGATCGCGACGCTGAGCGCCAGCGCCGGGAGCATCGCCGGGCCGGGCTTCAGGCCCTCGCCGGGCGCCATCCGGCGCGTCAGCTGCGCCACCGCAAGCAGGCCGAAGGGCGCCACGATCACGAGGTACAGCAGCGCGTTGCGGATGTCGGAGTGGCGCACGTGCGCGAGCTCGTGAGCCACGACGAGGCGCAGCTCGTCGCGCTTGAAGTTCTCGAGCAGCGTGTCGTAGAGCACGACACGCTTGGTATGGCCGAGCCCGGTGACATAGGCGTTGGCGGCCGTCGTGCGGCGGCTGGCGTCGATCTCATAGACCTCGCCCACGTCGACGCCCGCCTCGTGCGCGAGCTCGAGCACGTCGGCGCGCGTCTGGCCCGGCGCCACGCGCTTGAAATCGTTGAAGAGCGGGTCGAGCACGACGGGCCCGGCGTAGACGGTGGTGGCGCCGAAGGCGACGACGACGACCGAGCCCGGAAGCCACCAGCCACGCGGAAAGCGGCGGATCAGGCCGAGCGCGGCGGCGGCGCCGAGCGCCGCGAAGAGCGCTCCGAGCGCCCAGGATTTCGCGAGGTCGGCCGCGTAGCCGCCCCAGGACTGCGTGACGAGGCCGACGTCACGCGCGCGCTCGCGTGCGACGACCTTCAGCGGCAGCGGCGCGGCCGAGATGGCGACCGACAGGGCGGCACCGGCGATCGCGGCGGCCAGCAGCGGCCGGCGAAACGGACCGCGCAGACGCCGCGGCGGACGTGCGACGAGCAGCGCGAGCAGCCCCAGCTCCACGGCCAGGATCGCCCCGTACAGCGCAAGCTGCGGGCGCTGGTAGTCACGTGCCCGCTCGATCTCCGATGCGCTGAAGTACGATTGGGGTTGCACATGAGCGGGCTCGATGACGCCGTCGCGCGGGCGCAGGAGCACGACCGCCACCTCCGCAACCACCACGGCGACGACAAGCGCCACTGGCCAGCGGAGGCGTCCCCGGTCCACCCGTCTCACTGTACGAGATGCAGGTCGCGATCCTCTCCGACATCCACGGCAACCGGCACGCTTTCGAAGCGGTGCTCGGCGATGCGCAAAGCGCCGGTGCGGAGGAGATGTGGTGCCTCGGCGATCTCGTCGGCTACGGGGCCGAGCCGGACGCATGCGTCGAGCTGGCGCGCCGCCACGCGGCGATCTGCCTGGCCGGCAACCATGACATGGGCGTGACCGGTGAGATCGGCCTCGACGAGTTCTCCACCGGCGCCGCGATCGCGGCCCGCTGGACGCAGGAGACGATCACATCCGCGAACCTCGAGTTCCTGTCGGCCCTGCGGCCCGTCGGCGAGGAGAGCTCGATCGGCCTCTATCACGCCAGCCCGCGCGATCCCGTCTGGGAATACGTGCTCAGCGCGTTGCTCGCCGAGCTGTGCCTCGACGCCCAGCCGCAGCGGATCGCGCTGATCGGCCATTCGCACGTGCCGCTGTCGTTCATGCGCCCCGAGGGCGATGTCGCCTCGGGCGAGCCGCGCCGCGACGGCGACGCCATGGACATCGCCGCCGGCCAGTGGCTGCTGAACCCAGGCTCGGTCGGACAGCCGCGCGACGGCGATTCGCGGGCCGCCTGGATGATGCTTGACCTCGACGAGCTGCGGGCACAGTGGCGGCGGGTCGAGTACGACATCGCCGGCGCCGCGGCCGCGATCCGCGCTGCGCGACTTCCTGATTCTCTTGCCGAGCGCCTTGGGTACGGTCAGTGATGATGCGGCGTTCGCTCCCATGTCTCGTGGCGCTCATGCTCGGCGCCGGCGCCGCCGGGCTCGCCGCGTGCGCCGACAGCAAGACCAAGGGGGGCATCCCCGCCGGCGACGCGTCGGACATCAAGCGCCAGCTCGAGGACATCCGCGGCACGGTCGACTCCGCCAAGTGCGACAGGCTGTCGCGCGAGCTGCGCCAGGTCGTCACCCGCATCGACGGGCTGCCCTCGTCGGTCGACGCGCAGCTCCAGCAGCGCCTGGACGACGGCTATGACGACCTCAAGGCCAAGGCGCTGAGCGAGTGCAACGAGAACCGCGACGACCAGCAGACGCAGACCTCGACGACCGACACCCAGACCGAACCGCCTCCGACGCAGACCCAGCCGCAGACGCAGACGCAGACCCCCACCCAGACCGAGCCCACGGTGACGCCGCCACCGCCGGTGGAGCCCCCGCCGGTGGAGCCTCCGCCCGCCAATCCGGGTGGAGGCACCCCGCCGGAGCTGACGCCATGAGCGACGCCGTCATTGCCAACCGCTACGAGCTCGGCGACCGCCTGGGCTACGGCGGCATGTCGACGGTCCAGATCGCGCTCGACCGCCGCCTGGAGCGCCAGGTCGCCGTCAAGCTCCTGGCCGAGCACCTCGCCGACGACAGCCAGTTCGTCTCGCGCTTCCGCCGCGAGGCGCTGTCGGCCGCGCGGCTCGTGCACCCCAACATCGTCCAGGTCTTCGACTTCGGCCTCGACGAGGCCAGCGGCCGGCACTACATCGTCATGGAGTACATCCAGGGCCGCTCGGGCGCGGAGATCCTGCGCGAGGAGATGCGCCTCAGCGTCGCGGACACGCTCGAGCTCGTCGACGGGGCCTGCCGCGGCCTCGCCCACGCACACCGCATGGGCGTCGTCCATCGCGACGTCAAGCCGGGCAACATCCTGCGCTCCGACGACGGCGCGGTGAAGCTCGCCGACTTCGGGATCGCCAAGGCGATGGCCGAGCCGACGTCACAGATCACGCAGGTCGGATCGGTGCTTGGCACCGCCGCCTACCTCGCGCCGGAGCAGGCCAGCGGCGGAGAGGTCGGTCCGCCTGCCGATCTCTACGGCCTCGGCGTCGTGACCTACCAGCTGATCGCAGGCCGCCTGCCCTACGACGCCAACTCGCTGACCGAGCTCGCGCTGATGCAGCAGAATGAGCATCCGGCGCGGCTGGACGAGGTCGCCCCAGAGGTGCCCCCGGCGCTGGGAGCGGCGGTCCAGCGCGCGCTCGCGATCGACCCGGCGGGACGCTATGACAGCGCCGATGAGATGCGCAAGGCCCTGCACGACGGCGCCCGCGGCATCGCACCCAAGGGCGTCGACCCGACGGCTGCGACGTCGATGCTGGCAAGCCGCGAGCCGACGGCTTCCACGCGCGCCGTGCCCGGCTCGCGGCGCCTGGAGCCGCAGGCGCCGCGTCACCCGCCGGCGCCGGTCTACGAACCGCAGGAAGAGTTCGAGCCGCAGGCCTCGGCACGCTCGCGCGGGGAGCCACCGCAGCGCAGCAACGCTCGCCGCTGGGGCATCGGCTTCGTCATCGCGGCGATCGCCGCGGCGGCGATCGCCTACGGCCTCGGCAGCCTCAGCGGCAGCGGCGAGGTCCGCCTGTCGCCGATCGACGGCGACTCCACGGGCGAGATCGTCGATCAGATGAACCGCCTGATCGACGACAACACGCGCTAGTCAGCAGCGGGTCGGGGCGGGGTCGCATGCAGCGGCGCAGGCAGAAGGCTAGGTAGCCCGGGCCGCGGGCGCCACCGCGACGGTCGGGGCCTCCCCCGCCCTCAGCGCCGCCGCCCGCTCGGCCAGAGCCCCGGCGGCGATGGCCCCGCGCAGGTCGGCCATCAGCCGCGCGATGTAGGCGAGGTTGTGCAGCGTCAGAAGTCGCACCCCCGTCAGCTCGCGGTTGCGCATGAGGTAGCTGAGGTAGCCGCGCGGATGGCCGGCGGCACAGGCCGGGCAGGGGCAGCCTTCCATGATCGGCTCGTCGGACTCGCGCCAGCGCGCGCCGGTCAGGTCGACGCGCCAGCGGGTCTCGGGGTCCGGCACGATCGCGACGCCGTGGCGCCCCAGGCGCGTCGGCATCGCGCAGTCGAATGTGTCGATCCCGAGCTCGACGCCACGGATCAGGTCGTCGATGTCGCCGATGCCGAGCAGGTGGCGAGGGCGCGCCTCGTCCAGTTGCGCGGTCGCCCAGCCGACGACCTCGTACATCTGTGCCTTCTCAGCGCCGAGCGAGCCGCCGATCGCGATGCCGTCGACGGGCCGCGCGGCGATCTGCTGCGCCGATTCGATGCGCATATCCTCGTACACGCCGCCCTGCACGATCCCGTAGACGAGCTGCTCGGACGGGCCGTGCTCGGCGTGCCATGTCAGGCAGCGATCCAGCCAGCGGTGCGAGCGCTCGGTCGAGCGGGCGGTGTAATCGCGCGCGACGTTCAGCGGCGTGCATTCGTCGAAGACGAGCGCGATGTCCGAGCCCAGCGCGGCCTGGACCTCCATCGACGTCTCCGGGCCCATGAAGCGCTCCGAGCCATCGATGTAGGAGCGAAAGCGCACGCCTTCCTCGGCGATCTCCAGCACGCGCCCGCGCCGGTCCGATCCGCTGGGGGCGCGGCCCTTGATCTCATCGGCGACCGTTCCGTGGCCCATCGAGAAGACCTGAAAGCCGCCCGAGTCCGTGACTATCGGGTGCTGCCAGCCCATGAAGTCGTGCAGGCCGCCAAAGCGCGCGATCAGCTCGTGGCCCGGCTCGAGGAAGAGGTGGAACGTGTTGCCCAGGATGATGTCGTAGCCGAGCGCCGCGACCTCGCGCGGCTCGAGCCCCTTGACCGTCGCCTTGGTCGCCAGCGGCACGAAGCCCGGCGTGCGCACGTCGCCGTGGGCGGTGGAGAGAACCCCGGCCCGCGCCCGCGAACCGGGGTCCTTGTGGGTGATTTGCAGGGCGCTCATGCGCCCAGTGTGACGTCGTCCGGAGGTCATCGCTCGCGATGACCGTGTGAGGTTCTGTCAAGTCTTTGCTGGCGGGGAGCAGCAGCTGAACCCGATCCCGACCAGCACCCGATCCCAGGACTCGCCCATGCGGTCGAGCTCTTCCGGCGTGAAGCGGTCGAGGAATATCGCCCGGACGCCGGCGAGATGGGTGACGCGAGCCTGGGCGAGCTTCTCGCGGCCGGCCGGTGTCAGCTTGGCGAAGGCGCCGCGCGCGTCATCGCAGCAGGCGACGCGCTCGAGCAGGCCCTCGCGCGCGAGGCGATCGACGAGCCGCGTCAGACCGCTGCGGCTGAGCAGGATCGTGGAGGCCAGGTCGCACATTCGCATGCGCTCCTGCTCAGCGTCGGCGAGGTACATGAGGACCTCGTAGGAGCTGAGCTGCAGACCGTGAGCGGCCTCGAGCTCGGCGTCGAGCGCCTTGCAGAGCGCCGCGTGCGTGCGCAGCAAGCCGCGCCAGGCACGCAGCTCCGGGCCATCAAGCAGCTCTACCGCAGGATTGGTCGAAGTGATGGCCATGATCTACACCAGCATAGAACTTTTTTGTTGCGTGCGCAACCAGTCAGCCACAACATCGACGCGCAGACGGTCCCCGCGATGCAGGCGTGGACGCAGGCGCGGGTGGCCGCGTTCGCGGTGGCGGGCCGGCCACCCGGCGCCTAGCCGCGCGCCGTCAGCCGGGCCGCTCGGCGTCCTTGTGTGCCTGCTGCGCCCGCGCTTCGGCCTCCTCGCGCGCGCTACGGGCCTCGTCGGCTTCGTCGCCGGCGTCGCGCGCTCTCGAGGTCGCGGCATCCTCCTCGGCCGCGTGGCGCTGCGCCTCTGCATCGAGCTTCTCCGCGGCAGCCTGTGCCTCGGCCTGCGCCTTGAGCCGTTCTTCGCGCGCGCCCCAGCCCTCGAGCTCCTCGGGCTGCAGGCCGTGCAACCGGTCGTCATGGGCGGCGAGCTTCGTCAGGTCCTCGGCCCCGAGACCGTCTCCGTGGGTGGAGATCAGTGAGTCGGCGGTGGCGTCGAGCTGCAGGCTGTCGCGGCTGACCGTCGCGCCGCGCAGGGCGGCCGCGTGATGCTTGCGCCCGGCCAGGCCGCTGCGGATGCTGATCGCCATCGGCTCGCTCTCGCGGAAGTAGACGTCGGCGAGCTTGCCGAGCTTCTCGCCGGCGCTGTCGAGCACCTCGGTCCCGATCCAGCTCTGCAGATGTCGCGCCTCGATCGCCATGCAGGTCTCAATGAGTGTCCCCGCTGCCTGCTGCGGGCTAACGCCGGGGCGCGAAGGCGGCGCGTACGAGCAGGATGCACCCGACCGCCCACACCGCGGCGAGCACGATCAGCAGGTTGCGCGGGTAGTCCAGCGGCAGGATCGATGGGTTGTTGGCGAGGCGCCCCTTGCCGCTGACCGCCGGATAGGCGACCAGCAGCACGGTCGCCGTGACGATCAGCGTGCCCTGCAACACGGGCCTCAGGCGCATCGGGACGACGCGCAGCAGCAGCACGGAGCCGAGTGCGACGAACGGCGCCCAGACGAGATCGTGCACGATCAGGCCGCCGGCGAAGTACGTCAGCCAGCTCATCGTGTCGCCGACGGCCGTGTCGCCCAGCAGCCCGACGAGCCCGTAGACGCTCAACGCCAGGCCGGCGATCGTCATCGGCCAGAAGGCGCGGCTGCGCTTCATACGACCTCCAGCCGCGCGACCCACTTCGTCTGCTGAACGCCGGGGCGGTTCGGGGAGATCAGCCGCGCCGGGAAACCGTGGTCGATATGCAGTGTCTCGCCGTTGATCTCGAGCGCGAGCAGCGTGTCGTCATGGCGTACGTGAGTCGCGTTGAGCCGGCTTGACGAGTACGAGCCGCCCTTCTGCAGTGAGCGCACGACGACCTCGTCGCCGTCGGAGCCGCCGACCATCGCCGCCAGATCGCGCACGCGCACCCCTCCCCAGCGCGCCGACGCGCTCCAGCCCTCGACGCAGGCGATCGGAAGCTCCGCCTCGTGACGCGGCAGCGCGCGCAGCTCGTCGAGCGTCAGCAGGCGCTCTTGACCATCGCGGCCGACGAGCTTGAGCGTGTAGAGCGGGCTCTCGGCGGTGTCGACGACGCGCGCGCCGACGGCCGTCTTGTTGACCGGGATCCCCTGCGGGCCCATGTCCGGATGGCGCGGGGCCAGCAGCGCCAGCTCGCGCAGCGGGCGCACGGTCTGGCCGATCGTCGTCAGCGTCACGGTGCCGGCGGCGGCTGCGACCGAGATCAGCAGCCCGCGCCGCGAGAGCCCGGTGCCGGCCGGCTCGGGCTCGCGCGCCGCGCTGCGCGACAGGGCTCGGCGGGTCACCGGAAGCTGTGCGCCGATGTGCACGATCAGCGCGCCGATCGTGATCAGCGAGGTCCAGAAATGCGCGGCGGTGAAGCCGAAGGTCCACGGAGCCCAGCTCGTCGTGTTGATGAGACCGGTCGTCAGCATGAAGAACGAGCCCGCGACGAGCGGGATCAGGCTCAGGCGCTCGACGAGTGTGCGGCGTCGCGGATCGGCGGCCACTCGAACAGCTTGGGAAAGACCGTCCACAGCTTGGCGATCAGCAGCGGGATGGCGGCGGTGCCGGCCACGACATGCAGGCCCTGGGTGAACCGGTACAGCCACGCCGGCGCGGCCGGCATCGAGAGAAAGCCGAGATCGGCCGGATTCTGGGCGAAGTGCGAGATCAGCCCGGTGAGAAAGCACGTGAAGAACGCGATCCCGAGCGCCATGCCGAGGATCGCGGCGATCCGCTCGCTGTGCAGGCGGCTGGGGAACGTGCCCTCCTTGAGCGGACCGACGCGCGCGAACGACAGCTCCTCCTCGAAGACGTCGCCGATGCTGCGCCCGCGGCGCAGGCGCTCGCCTACCGAGCGACGAGGCAGGCGAACCATCGTCCCTGCACCTCCCACTGCTCGGTCACGAGCATCCCCGCCTGCGCCGCCACCGAGGCGATCTCGCCGGCATCGACGCTGCACCACGCGAACCACTCGCTGACGCCGCCGGCCGCTTCGATGCGGGCGCGCGAGCCGTTGCCGGCGCTGCCCTCCGGCTCGAGCTCGATCAGCACCTGGCCACCGGGAGCCAGCAGCGCGGCCAGGCGGCGCAGCAGCAGCGCGGGCCGGCCGCCGATCCCGATGTTGCCGTCGAGCAGCAGCGCACTGCCCCATTTGCCCGCGCCGGGCACGCGGTCAAAGACGCAACCCTCGACGACCATCGCGCCGCGCGCACGGGCGACGCGCACGGCGACCGGGGAGATGTCGATCCCGATCGCCAGGCGCCCACGGCGGGCGAGCGCGAGCACGTGGCGCCCGGGGCCGCAGCCGACGTCGAGCACCGGCTCAATAGCGCGCACGAGCACCTCGTCGTCCGCCGCCGTCACGGCGCCGAGCCAACGCCCGAGTGCGAGCGGTCGCACACCGCCACGGTCATCGCGCAGCAGCAGCTGCGCTTCGGAACCATCGAGCCCGCGCCCGTAGAGCTCGACGGCGGCGAGCGCAGTCACGCGGCACGCTCCTCGGCGAAACGGCCCTCCGCGATCCCCGCGAAGCCGAGTTCGCGCAGCGCGTGGGCAAAGAGCGTGCCGGGCGCCGCCGCCGCGACGGCGACCGCATCGGCGATGCGATCAACGTCGCGCAGCAGCGGCAGCATCGCGGGCGCGAGGCCGAGCGTGTCGAGCCGTGCGCGCTGGACGGCACCGGTGTCATCGGCGCTCATCGGGATGTTGTCGAAGACCGCGGCATCCGGCCGCTGCAGACCGATCGCCCAGTAGCCGCCGTCGGCGGCGAGGCCGAGCACGGACGGCGCGCCGCCGCGCAGCGCGTGTGCGCCCGCGACCAGCAGCGACGGCGTGAGCTGCGGCGTGTCCATGCCGATGAGCAGCGAGGGGCCGCCGCAGTCGGCGAAAGCGTTGGCGAGCCGCTCGGCGAGCCCCTCGCCACGCTGGGCGACGACATCGAAGCGGTCCGGGATCCACGCGCCCGGTGCCCCCTCGAGCACGAGCACCCGCCGGCCGACTCCGGGCGTCGCCGCGACGGCGGCGAGCGTGTCGCGCAGCGCTGCCTGCGCCAGCGCCGCGGCCTGCACGGGCGTGCAGGGCGGGCACAGGCGCGTCTTGCTGCGCCCCGCGACCGGTGACTTGGCGATGACGAGAACCTGCGGCGCCGGGGTCATCCGAGAATGGCTGCCATGTCCCGCGCCGCGCGCACGGTGCCGCGCACCGTGCCGGTGACCTTCGAGCGCCCGGCGCGGGCGCGGTAGCGCACATCGACCTCGTCGATGCGCCAGCCGGCCGCGGCCGCGAGCAGCACCATCTCAAGCGGCCAGCCGCACGCGCGATCGCGCACGCCGAGCGCGAGCAGCGGCTCGCGGCGGGCGGCGCGCATCGGACCCAGGTCGGTCAGCCGCAGGCCGGCACGACGGCGCAGCTCGAGCGCCAGCACGCGATTGGCCAGCCGCGCGTGCACGGGCCAGGCGCCACGCTCGGCGAGCCGGGCGCCCAGCACGAGGTCGGCGTCGCCGGCGAGCACCGCGGCGGCGACGAGCGGCAGCTCGCGTGGATCAAGCGAGTCGTCGGCGTCCATGAAGCAGACGACGGGGTCGGTGGCCGCGCGCAGGCCGGCGAAGCACGCCGATCCGAAGCCGCGACGCGGCTCGTCGATGACCTGCGCCCCGAGTTGCGCGGCGATCCGCGCGGAGCCGTCGCGCGAGCCGTTGTCGACGACGATCGGGTGGTAGCCCGGCGGCATCGCAGCGAGCACCGCTGGCAGCGCCTGCGCCTCGTCGAGGACCGGAAGGATGACGTCTGGCATCCCGGCGGACGCTACGACGACGCTATTACGAGTGTCAGAACACGGCTTCGCAAGCGTCCGGAGCGGGCGCGCAGCCCATAGCCTCAAACGAGATGGCCGCCACCACGCTCTCCCTCTCGCGTGCTCGAGTGCTCGCTGCGTCCTCGGGCTGGGCCGGCGCCACGCTCTGGGTCGGCGTCGTCATCGCCGGTCACCTGCTCGGCGCGAGTCTCGTCGCGCGCGATCGGTTCGTGCTCATCTCAAGTCCGCCGCTCGTCGGCGAGCTGGACCTGCGCATCGATCTGGCGCTGGTACCGGCCATCGTTCTGGCGGTCGCGGCCGTGCGCTGGGCGCCGCCGCTGGCAGCGCGCCTGCGCTGGAGGGTGCTGCTCGTTGCGACGTGGGCCGCGGGCGTCGCGTGGGCGCTGGCGCTCGCGGCGAGCGCGGGTCTTGACGCGATCGCCGCGCCGTTGAGCACCCGCTACGAGTATCTGGCGGCCGTGCCGAGCGTCGAGTCCCCGGGCAGCTTCCTGACCGGCTTCGTTGGCGCCCTGGGGACGTACCCGATCCACGTCAAGGGCCATCCACCTGGCATGGTGCTCGTGTTGTGGCTGCTCGACAGCGTCGGCCTCGGCGGGGCGCAGGTCGCGGCGGCGCTGGTCATCGGCGTCGGTGCGCTGGCCGCTCCGGCGGCGCTCGTCGCGCTGCGCGCGGTCGCCGATGAGGGCTGGGCGCGGCGCGCCGCGCCGTTCGTGGCGTTCACACCCGCGGCGGTCTGGATCGCGACGTCGGCGGACGCGCTCTTCTCCGGCGTCGCTGCCTGCGGCCTCGCGCTGGCGGCGCTCGCGCTGTACTCGGACGCGCGGCACCGCGCACTCGTCCTCGGCCTCGCTGCCGGCATCGTGCTCGGCGGCGCGCTGATGCTGTCCTACGGCATTGCCCCGCTGGGCGCCATCGTGCTGGTGCTTGCGATCGCGCGGCGCGCCTGGCGGGCGCTGCTTGCGATCGCGACGGGCGTGGCGGGGGTGGCTGCGGCGTTCGCGCTGGCCGGCTTCTGGTGGCCGGCCGGGCTCGCCGCGACCCGCGATCTCTACTTCGAGGGCGTCGCGTCGCGACGGCCCTACGAGGCGTTTCTGCTCATCTCACTCGCCGCCTTCGCGCTGACCGTCGGTCCCGCGGCCGCCGCCGGCGCGGCGCGGCTGCAAGACCGGCGCGTCTGGCTTGTCGTCGGCGCGGGGCTCATGTCGGTCGCGGCGGCGGATCTCTCCGGTCTGTCGCGCGGCGAGACGGAGCGCATCTGGCTGATCTTCGTCCCGTGGATCGGGCTCGCGGCGGCGGCGCTGGTGCACCAGCGCCGCTGGCTCGCGCTGCAGCTCGCCCTGGCGATCGCGCTGCAGGCGGGGGTGCGGTCGCCGTGGTGAGCGGCAAGCCGATGCGCGTGCTGGTGACCGGCGGCGCGGGGTTCATCGGATCGCATGTCGTCGACGCGCTCGTCGCCGGCGGCCACGAGGCGCGGGTGCTCGACCTGCGCGCGGGCGAGGCCACGGCCAGAGCCGGCGTCGAGCTCGTCGCCGGCGACGTCCGCGACGGCGCGACCGTCGAGGCGGCGCTCGATGGCGTCGACGCGGTCTGCCATCAGGCCTCGATGGTCGGCCTCGGCGTCGATCTCGACGACATCGCCGACTACGTCAGCCACAACGACCTCGGCACCGCCGTCCTGCTGCGCGCGCTCGCGCGACGAGCTTTTCGCGGCCGCGTCGTGCAGGCGTCGAGCATGGTCGTCTACGGCGAGGGCCGCTACCTCTGCCCTGCGCACGGCATCGTCCGCCCGGGGTCGCGCAGCGTCGCGGCGCTGCAGGCCGGCGACTTCGAGCCGCCCTGCCCTGAGTGCGGCGCGCGGCTGGAGGCGGCCGCCGTTGCAGAGGACGCGCCCGCCGATCCGCGCAACGTCTACGCCGCGACGAAGCTTCACCAGGAGCATCTCGCCGGCGCGTTCGCGCGCGAGACCGGCGTCGCGGTGACCTCGCTGCGCTACCACAACGTCTACGGGCCGCGGATGCCGCGTGACACGCCCTACGCGGGCGTCGCGTCGCTGTTTCTCAGCGCACTCGCTGCCGGGCGTGCCCCGCGGGTCTTCGAGGACGGGGCGCAGCGGCGCGACTTCGTCCACGTGCGCGACGTCGCACGTGCCAACGTGCTCGCGCTCGGGGCCGACGACGTCCGCTCCGGTGCGTTCAACGTCGCAAGCGGGCACCCGCGCACGGTCGGCGAGATGGCACTCGCGCTGCACGCCGCGGTCGGCGACGGCGGTCCCGAGCCGCTGATCACGGGCGAATACCGCCTCGGCGACGTGCGCCACGTCTTCGCAAGCGCCGCCAAGGCGCGGCACGATCTGGGCTTCGTCGCCGCGGAGGACTTCGTGGCTGGCATGGCCGAACTGGCTGAATCGGCCGCGGCCCGCTAATCAACCACTAGACCGCGCTGGCCGCCAGCGCGATCAGCGCCGCGCAGGCGAGCACGACGAGCACGACGGTCTCGTGGCCCCGGCCGGTGAGCCGCGTGAAGAGGTGGCGGCCGAGCAGCTGGCCGGCGAGGCCGGCGGCGAGCAGGATCGCGATCGCGTCGGGGACGTCGAAGGACCCGGCGATCAGCAGCGCGGGCGCGCCGAGGACGGCCAGCGCGATGAAGACCGCCGCCAGCGTGTCGCGCATCTGCGCCGGCGTCACGCCGCGGGCGAGCATGTGCAGCACGAGCGGCGGGCCGCTCAGCGAGGTCGACGTGCTCAGGGCGCCGCTGCTGACGCCGGCCAGCGGCGCGCTCCAGCGCCTGTGCGCCGATCGGGCCGGAGCGTCAGCCGACCGCACGCGCCGCGCCTGCAGCCGCAGCGCGAGCCCGCCGAGCACCCCGATCGCGACGAGTGCCGACAGCACCCGTTCGGGCAGTTCGCGCAGCGCGAGCGCGCCCAGCGCGAGGCCCGGCAGCGACCATGCGACGAGCGCCAGCGCCTCGCTACGCAGCACGCTCGGCGTGCGCCGCTCCGTCGCGAGCGTCAGGACGTTGATCACGATGCCGAGCAGCACGCCGGCGGTCACCGCCTCCTGCGCCCCGAAGGCCGCAAACAGGATCGGTGCAGCGATCAGCGCGAAGCCGAAGCCGGTCGCCGACTGCAGGCTCGCGCCGACGAAGACCGCTGCCGCGGCAAGGGCGATCACGGGACTACTCGAGCAGCGAGCGGCCGGTCATCTCCGCAGGCTGCTCGATCCCGAGCAGCTCCAGCGCGGTCGGCGCGACGTCGGCAAGGATGCCGCTCGCCGGATGCATCCGCGCGCCCTCGACGGTGACGATCAGCGGCACCGGGTTGAGCGAGTGCGCAGTGTCGGGCGATCCATCGGGCTCGAGCATCTCGTCGGCGTTGCCGTGGTCTGCGGTGACGATGCACGCGCCGCCGCCGGCATGCACCGTCTCGACGATGCGCGCGAGGCATTCGTCGACGGTCTGCACCGCCTCGACGGCCGCCGGGATGACGCCGGTGTGGCCGACCATGTCGGCGTTGGCGAGGTTGATCAGGCCGAAGCGAAAGCCCTCCTCGCCCCATGCCTTGACGAACGCGGCAGTCGCCTCGCGGGCGCTCATCTGGGGCTTGTGATCGTAGGTCGGCACGTCGCGCGGCGAGGGGACGACCTCGCGTCGCTCACCCGGCTCGGGGTCCTCCTCACCGCCGCCGAAGAAGTACGTCACGTGCGGGTACTTCTCCGTCTCGGCGACGTGCAGCTGGGCGCCGCCGGTTGCCGCGATCACCCGTGGCAGCGTGATCGGTGGCCGCACCGATGCAAACGCGACCGGGTAGGTCCAGCGTTCGTCGTACTCGGTCAGGCAGGTGTAGCGCGTGACGGGCGGCGCGCCGCGGCGGTCGATCTCCGTGCAGTCGGGGTCGGCGAGCGCGCGCGTGATCTCGCGCACGCGGTCGGGCCGGAAGTTGAACGAGATGACCGAGTCGCCGCCACGGATCGAGCCCTCCTCCCCCACACGCGTCGGCGTGATGAACTCGTCGGTCTCGCCGCGGCTGTAGCCGTCGAGCGCAGCCTGCTCGGCGCTCGGCGCGAAACGCTCGCCCTCGCCATGGACGAGCAGGTCGTGGGCGCGCTGCACGCGATCCCAGCGATTGTCGCGATCCATGGCGAAGTAGCGCCCGACGACGCTGGCGATGTGGGCGTGCGTCGTGCCCGCGCGATTTGCCAGATCGCACCAGTCCTCGACGGCGCGCAGTGACTCGGCGCCCGACGTCGGTGGCGTGTCGCGTCCGTCGGTGAAGGCGTGGATGACCAGATCCTCGACTCCGGCGGTCGCGGCCATCTCGATCAGCGTGCGCAGGTGGCCGATGCTCGCGTGCACGCCGCCGTCAGACACGAGCCCCATGAGGTGCACGCGGGGCGCGTCACACAGCGCGGCGGCGAGCACCTCGTTGCCACCGAAGCCGGGCTGGGTGGCCGCCAGGTTGATGAGCGTGAGGTCCTGCATGACGACCGCGCCGGCGCCGAGGTTGAGGTGACCGACCTCGGAGTTGCCCATCTGGCCCTCGGGCAGCCCGACGGCAAGGCCGTGGGCCGTCAGCGTCGTGTGCGGGTAGCGCTCCCAGAGCGCGTCGAAGACCGGCGTTTGGGCAAGCGACACTGCGTTGCCGGGACCAGCGGGCGCGAGCCCCCAGCCGTCGAGCACGACGAGGCAGACGGCGGGCAGGCCCACATCTAGCCCGCGGCTGTCACCGCGGCATCGACGATCTGGGCGAACGTGTCGGCTTCCAGCGATCCTCCGCCGACGAGCGCCCCGTCGATGTCAGGCAGTGCGAGCAGCTCAGCGGAGTTGTCAGCGTTGACCGAGCCGCCGTAGAGCAGGCGCACGACCTTCGCCGCATCGGGCGCGCGGTCTGCGACCCGTGCGCGCACGAAGCTGATCGCCTCCTGCGCCTGATCGGGCGTGGCGACCTCGCCGGTGCCGATCGCCCAGATCGGCTCGTAGGCGATGGTGACCTGCGCGATCTGCTCCGGCGACAGACGCTCCAGTGCCTCCTGGACCTGATGGCGCAGCTTGCGCTCCATGTCGCCGCGCTCGCGCTCCTCCTCGGTCTCGCCGACGCACAGGATCGGCTTCAGGCCGGCCTCGAGCGCGGTCACGAGCTTGTGCGACAGCGCCCGATCGGTCTCGTTGAAGTACTGGCGGCGCTCGGAGTGACCGAGGACGACGCCGTGGATGTCGAGCTCGACGAGCATCGGCGCGGACACCTCGCCGGTGTAGGCACCGCTCTCCTCCTCGTGCATGTTCTGCGCGAAGACCTCGACGCGCGAGCCGCGCGTCGAATCGACCATCGCCTGCAGCGCGGTGAACGGCACGCAGATCGCCACGTCGACGCCGTCGGCCGATGAGACGCGCGGCAGCAGCGCCGCGATGTACTCCTCCGCCTCGGCGACGGTCTTGTTCATCTTCCAGTTGCCTGCGATGTAGGGCGTCCGGCTCATGCTCAGATGGTTGGTACCGCGGCCCGCCGCCCTCTGGGCGTGGATCGTGGGGTCGTGGGATCTGCCATCTCAGTCGGTCAGCGCATCGAGCCCGGGGAGCGGGGCGCCCTCGATCAGCTTCAGCGATGCGCCGCCGCCGGTCGACAGGTGCGTGACGGAATTGCCGAGGCCAAACTCGCGCATGGCGGCGCCCGAGTCGCCGCCGCCGACCACCGTCGTGCCCTCGTGCGCGGCCATCGCCTGGGCGATCGCCAGCGAGCCGGCGGCGAACGCCTTGAACTCGTATGCGCCGATCGGGCCGTTCCAGAAGATCGTCTCGGCCTTGCGAATCTCGGCGACGTACTTCGTGCGGGCGAGCGACCCGATGTCGAGCTGCATCCACCCGTCGGGCACGTCGACGCCGTTGAGCAACTGCACGTGGGCGTCCTCGCCTAGGCGGTCGGAGATCACGAGGTCCTCCGGCAGGATCAGCTTGCCGTTGGGGTAGTTGTCATGCTCGAGCGCCCTGCGCGCGGGCTCGACGCCATCCTCCTCGCACAGCGAGTCGCCGATGCTGTGGCCCAACGCGCGCAGGAACGGCGTCGTCATCGCGCCGCCGATCAGGATCGTGTCGGCGAGCTCGAGGAAGGCCTCGATAACGCCTATCTTGTCGGTTACCTTGGCCCCGCCCATGATCGCCAGGAAGGGGCGCTTGGGCTCGTGCATGATCTTCCGGAGCGTGTCGACCTCGCTCTGGAACAGTAGGCCGGCGGCGGAGTGCTCGACGTGGGACGCGATGCCCTCCGTCGATGCGTGCGCCCGGTGCGATGCGCCGAACGCATCGTTGACGTAGAAGTCGGCAAGGCCGGCCAGGCGCTTGGCGAACTCCGGATCGTTCTTCGTCTCACCCGCGTGGAAGCGGATGTTCTCGAGCATCACGACGTCCGCGTCGGGGATGTCGTCGAGGTCCTCGGCGAGCGGGACATCGGTGTCCAAAAGCTCCGAGCTGCGCTTGGCGACCGGCGCCAGCGAGAACTCGGGCTCTGAGTCCTTGGGCCGGCCGAAATGCGAGACCAGCAGCAGCTTGGCCCCGCGATTGCGCAGCTCCTCGAGCGTCGGAATCGCCCGGCGCATGCGCGCGTCGTCGCGGACCTTGCCCTCGTGCACCGGGACGTTGAAGTCCACCCGCACAAGGACGCGCTTACCCTCGATATCGCCCAGCGAGTCGAGTGTCCTCACTACAGAACCTGCTGGACCACGTCGACGCAGCGGTTTGAGTATCCCCACTCGTTGTCATACCAGGAGACGACCTTGACCAGCGTTCCCTCCATCACCGAGGTGAGCAGTCCGTCGACGATCGACGAGTGCGGGTTGCCGACGATGTCGCCGGACACGATCGGGTCCTCGGTGTACTGCAGGATGCCCTTGAGCTCCGCGCCGGCGGCCTCCTCAAAGGCGCCGTTGACCTCCTCGGGCGTCGTCTCCCGTGAGGCGACGAACGTCAGGTCGACCATCGAGCCCGTCGGGACGGGGGCGCGCACGGCGAAGCCGTGCAGGCGGCCGTTGAGCTCGGGCAGCACGAGGCCGACGGCCTTGGCGGCACCGGTCGACGTCGGCACGAGGTTCATCGCGGCGGCGCGGGCGCGGCGCAGGTCGCTGTGCGGGCCGTCCTGAAGGTTCTGATCGGCGGTGTAGGCGTGGATCGTGGTCATCAGGCCGTGCTCGATGCCGACCGCCTCGTGGATCGTCTTGGCGAACGGCGCGAGGCAGTTCGTCGTGCATGACGCGTTGGAGATCACGTCGTGCTCAGCCGTGTCGTACCTGTCGAAGTTCACGCCGAGAACGACGGTGATGTCCTCGTCGGTCGCGGGCGCGGAGATGATGACCTTCTTGGCACCGGCCTCGAGGTGCTTGGCGGCGGCGTCGCGCTTGGTGAACAAACCGGTCGACTCGAGCACGACGTCGACGCCGAGGTCCTCCCACGGTAGCTCGGCGGGATCCTTCTCGGCGAGCACGATGAGCTCCTTGCCATCGACCTTCAGACCCTTCTCCGTCAGCTCGACGGTGCCCGGGTAGGGGCCGAGGATCGAGTCGTAACGCAGCAGATGAGCGAGCGTCTCGTTGTCGGTCAGGTCGTTGACGGCGACCCAGTCGATGTCGGCGCCCGCGGCTTGAGCGGCG
>Ga0208736_1000198_pt1 | contig 18226 bp, 17 predicted proteins | sample AntDryMetagUQ255_FD_188090 | JGI IMG/M metagenome (GOLD analysis project Ga0208736, IMG submission 188090) | Polar desert microbial communities from Antarctic Dry Valleys - UQ255 (SPAdes) | ecosystem: Environmental > Terrestrial > Soil > Desert | place: Antarctic Dry Valleys | collected 2008-12-31 | reverse complement strand
AAGACCTGCTCTTCCTCGAGCCCGAGCCAGTCCACCAGGCGCCGTCGCAGGTCTGAGTTGATGCTCGCACCGACCTCGAGCCGCACGACCTCACCGAAGCGTCGCCGGCGCAGCTCGTCCTCGACCGCACGCAGCAGGTCGTCGGCGTCGTCGGAGACCGTGAAGTCGGCGTCGCGGACCACGCGGAAGACGTCATGGTGAAGGATCTCCATGCCCGGGAAGAGGGCGTCGATGTGGCGGGCCATCGCGCTCTCCAGCGGAATGAACTTGCCGTCGCCGATGGCCACGAACCGGGGCAGAACCTCCTTGGGCACCTTCACGCGCGAGAACACCTCGCCGCCGCTGTCGGGGTCGCGCATCCAGACCCCGAGGCTCAACGAGAGGCTGGAGATGTAGGGGAAGGGCCGGCCCGGGCCGACGGCCAGCGGCGTCAGCACGGGCAGGATCTGCTCGCGGAAGTGGCGGTCGAGCTGCTCGAGGTCGGCGTCGGAGCAGTCGGCGCAGGAGATGATCTCGATGCCCGCCTCGGCCAGGGCCGGGCGAACCTCCTGCTCGAACTGGTGCGCCTGGCGAACCGTCAGGTCCCGACTTCGCTCGGTGACCGCCTCGAGCGCCTCCGCGGCCGACAGCCCGTCGGGGCCGCGGGCGTCGATGCCGGCGTCGACCTGATCGTGCAGGCCCGCGACCCGGACCATGAAGAACTCGTCGAGGTTCCCGCTGTAGATGGCCAGGAACTTGACCCGCTCGAGCAGCGGGACGCGGTCGTCCTCGGCGATCTGAAGGACCCGATCGTTGAAGTCGACCCACGAGATCTCGCGGTTGGCGAACAGCTCCGGGCGCTCCTCGACCTCTCCGACGACCGAGGTCATCTTCTCGTCGCCGCCGTCCGAGGTGGGAGCGCCGGTGTTGCGCTCCTCCTCCTCGAAGGCGCGCTCGGCGGTGATGGCGTCGTCACTCACGGCTCGCTCGAGGTCACCGAGGCGAGCGGCCTCGCGCCGTCGAGCCCGCTCGAGGGGGCGCCGCTCGGCGCACGCCGGCCTCCCTCGATCTCGATGATGATCCCCTCTCGCACGCCCCCCTGTCCGACGGCGATGCGCGGACCGAGACGGCGCAGGAGCTCGTCGAGGATGAGCGCGCCGGCGGGCAGCAGCGGAGCACGCTCGGGCGCGACGTCGAAGCGCTCGGCCACGGCCTCGGCCGGCGTCGAGGCCAGCAGGGCGAGAGCGCGGGCGACGGTGCCCGAGCTCAGCTCCTGCCCGACCAGCTTGCGTACAGAGCGAGCGCTCCCGCCCACGGCGACCGACCGCTCGGAGGGCGGCGGCGCAAGCCCGTCGAAGGCCAAGCTGACGGCGTCGCGGGCGGCGCGCAGCTCATCGGGCGTCGGCGGGTCGGAGTGCAGGTGGGCGTCGCTGAGCATCCCCGATCCGATCGCGACCGAATTCCACCACGAGACCCCGCCGGCCAGCGTGCCGACCGCCACCTCCGTGGAGCCGCCGCCGATGTCGATGACGGCGACAACGCCTGAGACCGGCGTGGGCAGCGTCTTCGTCGCGCCGACGAAGGCGAGCCGTGCCTCCTCCTCGTCGGACAGGACCTCGATGTCAAGGCCGGTGGCCAGCCCAACGGCCTCGATTAGCTCGCGTTGGTTCGTCGCCTCCCGCACCGCGGCGGTCGCCACCACAGCGACGTCTCGGGCCCCGAGCTCGCGGGCGCTTCGCGCCTGCTGAGCGACGACCTCGGTAGTCTCGACGACGTTCTCCGCGGGAAGGTGGCCGTGGGCGCTCACCACCTTGCCGATGCGGGTGAACGCGCGCTGGGTGGCGAGCTCGCGAAGCTTGCCGTCCCGGCACTCGGCCACGAGCAGCCGGGTGGTGTTGCTCCCGATGTCGATGCAGGCGTAGACCATGACGCGCTCGCTATCCGACGATCGCCGCGAGCTCGGACGGCCCCAGCAGAACGCGCAGCTCACCTCGATCGACGCCGGCCAACCCCCCCTTGGACAGCCGCACCTGGGCGCCCGTGAGGTCATGGACGGCGGTCGAGAAGTCCGGGTCGTGGCCGACGAGGAGGACGTCCTCCCAGTCGGCGGCGACCTCTTTCGGGTCGAACGGGCCACCCGAGAGCCGCGGCTCGGTCACCGGCTCGAGGCCAAGCGCCTCGCCGGCACGGCGAGCGGTCTCGACCGCTCGCACCTTGGGTGAGGTCAGGCAGGCCTCGAGAGCCACCCCGAGCGCAGCCAGAGCGCAGCCGGCATTCGTGCCCTGGCGCTCGCCTTTGGAGGTGAGCGGGCGCTCGGCGTCGGGAGAGCCGGGCGCGGCATCACCATGGCGAAGCAGCCAGATCACCACGCGGACTGTACCGGCCGCCCCCGAGGGATACGAGCCGCGTTTTCCGGTCTTTAACAGGAGCCTCACCGTATATTCACGCGCGAGGGAGGCGCGCGGTCGATCATGGCCACGGACTTCCCCATGGTCTCCCCCGCACCGCGCACCGAGATCCACTGCCACCTGCTTCCGGGTGTGGACGACGGCGCCCGCGACCTCGGCGACAGCCTCGCCATGGCAGCGGTCGCCGCCGCGGACGGCACCGCCACGATCGTCGTCACCCCGCACGTGCGCGCTGACTTCGTCGCCGACGTCTCGATCGTCACTCAGGTGTTCGCGGAGCTCTCCGAGGCCGTCGCGCGCGCCGGCATCGAGGTCGAGCTCCACCGCGGGGGCGAGCTGGGGCACGACCTCATCGGCCGACTGAGCCAGTCCGAGCTCGAGGCGATCGCGGTCGGTCCGCCGGGCCGGCGATGGCTGCTCGTCGAGGCGCCCTTCGAGGGACTCGACCACGCCTTCGGGGCCGCCACCGATGAGCTTCGCGCCCGCGGTTTCGGGATCGTCATCGCCCACCCCGAGCGGGCCTCCGGCCTCCTCGAGGATGAGGCGCACGGGCTGCGCAGGGAGCTTGAGGAGGGGAGCCTGCTCCAGGTCAACCACTGGTCGCTGACCGGGGCGCACGGCGCCGAGGCCGAGGCGGCCGCGCTCGAGCTGCTGGGCCGAGGCCTGATCGACGCACTGGCCTCGGACGCGCACCCCGGCTGGCGGCGGCCCACCCTGAGTGTCGGCGCTGCCGCGGCGCTCGCCGCCGGCGCGGACGCCCGCACCGCCGCGGCGCTCGTGGCCGAGCGGCCCTCCCGACTGGTGCGCGAGGGTATCTCGTCCCGCGCGCTCGCGCCGCTCGCTTGATCGCCGCGGCCGAACCCACGGCGACGAAGCGGCCTCAGAGCGAGGCGACTCCTTCGAGGCGGTCGATGGCCACCGCCTCGTCGGCATCGGCGCCGGCGCTCTCGCCTTGCGCCGGGACCGGATCCGGCTGCGTCCTCTCCGGCTCTTCGGCGCGACCGTCGGCCGGTTCGGGCTGAAAGCGGTAGCCGATCCCGAAATGAGTGTGGATGTAGCTCCAGCGAGGCGAGGCGCGCTCGATCTTGGAGCGGAGCTTGCGCACGAACACGTCGACCGAGCGGTCCCCGTGAGCCATCGCGTAGCCCCACACGCGCTGGTAGATGTCCTCGCGCTGGAGCACGCGGCCCTCGGCGTCGGCGAGCAGATGGAGCACCTCGAACTCGCGCCGGGTCAGCTCGACGCTGCGACCGCTCACGAAGGCCTGGAACTGGTCGGGACGCAGCTCGAGCCCGCCGACCACGAGCGGACCGGCCTCAACCGGCGCCCGCGTGCGCCGGCGGCGCCGCGCGACGGCCTCGAGGCGGGCGAGCACCTCCTCTGGGTGGCACGGCTTGGTGATCCAGTCGTCGGCGCCGAGGCGCAGCCCGCGCACGCGCTGGGCGACCGTCGAGCGCTCGGTGCAGACCACGATGCCGAGGCCCGGGAGCGTCTGGCAGATGCGGGTCAGGTAGTCCCAGCCGAGGTTGCCGAGGCAGGCGGGGTCGATGAGCAGCGCGTTGAGGCGCATGGCCACCAGCTCCTCGGGCGGAGGCGAGGAGGTCTGGGCACGGAACTGCCAGCCGGCCGTCTCGAGCCGGTTGGCGAGCACCCGCACAAAGCCCGAGTCGTCGTCGACGATCGCGAGCCGGAGCTGTCCGGAGGAGGTGGTCATGGTCGGCGCGAGTTCACGCTGCCGAGATCCACTGTAGACGAGGCCGCGGGCGACGGGCGCGGCGATCTCGCACAGAGCGGAGTTCGGGCCGGCGATCCCGAAGTCCACTTCACACCATCTTCACAACCGCGCTACACGTCGGTAACAGGGTGCTCCCGTCCCCCAATAGCTTGCGCTCTCGACACGACAAGGATCAGCAACAGAAGGAGCGGTTCGTGAAGTCAAAGATGTGGCTCTTCCTAGGGCTCCTGGGCACCCTTGCCCTCGTGGGCGCTGCCTGCGGCGGCCAGCAGGGAGGCTCCGGTGGTGGTGGCGGTGGCGGAGGCGGAAATCTCTCCGGCACCATCCAGATCGACGGCTCGTCGACCGTGCAGCCGTTCGCCCAGGCCGCGGCCGAGCTCTTCCAGGAGGAAAATCCGAACGTGCGCATCACCGTCGGCGGCGCCGGCACCGGTGACGGCTTTGAGCGCTTCTGTAAGGGAGAGACCGAGATCTCCGACGCCTCCCGCCCCATCGAGGCCGAGGAAGAAGAGGCCTGCAAGAAGGAGAACATCGAGCCCGAGCAGGTTCCGGTGGCCAACGACGGACTCGCCATCGTGACCAACAAGGAGACGATGATCGACTGCCTGACCGTCGATCAGGTCAAGGATCTCTTCGGTCCCGACGCGAAGGCCAAGAGCTTCAAGGAGGTTGATCCGAAGCTGCCCGCTACGCCCGCGAAGTTCTTCACCCCCGGTGAGGAGTCGGGCACGTTCGACTTCTTCACGGAGGAGCTGCTCGAGACGGACGCCGAGCAGAGGACCGAAGGCGTTCAGACCTCGGCCGACGACAATCAGCTCGTGACCGGCATCTCGGGCACGCCCGGGGGCATCGGCTACTTCGGCTACTCGTTCTTCACCGAGAACCAGGACAAGCTGAACGCCGTCGCTGTCGACGGTGGCGAAGGCTGCGTGCGGCCGAGCCCGGAGACGGTCCAGAACGGCAGCTACAAGCCGCTCGGGCGACAGATCTTCATGTACCCGAGCAAGAAGGCGCTTCAGCGTCCCGAGGTGAAGGAGTTCATGAACTTCACCGTCGAGAACGCGCCGCGCATCGCCGAGGCGGCCAAGATCATTCCGCTCACCGGCGAGCAGATCTCGGAGTCGCAGAAGGCGCTCCAGTAGCACGGAACCCCTCCGGGGACACTCGCATGGAAGCATCGTCCACCACCGCCGCTGGAGGTCCGCGCCCGAATCTCACTCGGGGGCGGACCCCGCGGTCGGTGGGCGAGCAGGTCATCAAGGCGCTGCTGTTCGTGGCCGCCCTGATCTCGATCGCCACGACCGTCGGCATCGTCGTCTCGCTGGCGGCAGAGACGATCGAGTTCTTCTCGCAGGTCGGGATCTTCGAGTACCTGCTCGGCACGAAGTGGACTCCTCTCGCCGGCGGCGACCAGAAGTCGTTCGGCGTCCTCCCGCTGATCTCGGGCACCCTCTACCTCACGGCGCTCGGCCTGATCGTCGCGGTGCCGCTCGGGCTCGGATCGGCCATCTACCTCGCGGAGTACGCCTCGCCGCGGGCGCGTCGCATCATCAAGCCGGTGCTTGAGCTCCTCGCCGGGATCCCGACGATCGTGCTCGGGTACTTCGCGCTCACCTTCATCACTCCCGTCGTGCTCCAGGGCATCTTCGGGATCGAGGTCCTGATCTTCAACGCCCTGTCTGCCGGGCTGGCCCTCGGCGTGCTGATCCTGCCCGTCGTGGCCACGCTGGCCGACGACGCCCTGCGCTCCGTGCCGAGCTCGCTCCGCGAGGGCGCCTTCGGTCTCGGCGCCTCGAAGCCGCAGGTCGTCCTCCGCGTGGTCTTTCCGGCCGCGCTGTCGGGGATCGTCGCGGCGCTCGTGCTCGCCGCCTCGCGCGCGATCGGCGAGACGGTGATCGTGCTCGTCGCCGGCGGTGCGAGCGCGAACCTGGGGATCGACCCTCGCGAGAGCTTCCAGAACATGGCCGCGTTCATCGCCCAGACCGCGCGCGGCGACATCGCCGCGCAGTCGGTCGAGTTCCTGACCATCTTCGCCGTGGGCACGACCCTGTTCGTGATGACCCTGATCCTCAACGCCATCTCGATCCGCTTCGTGCGCCGCTTCCAGCAGGTGTACGAATGAGCGTCGCCGAGGCCCCCGCCGCCCGCGCGGTGGTGCGCGGCTCTTCGAGCGGTGCCCGCCTGCGGGAGATCCTCTTCCCGGCCGCGCTCCTCCTCTGCATCGGCTTCGCCATGCTCACGCTCGTCGTGCTCCTGGTCGACGTCGCCGTCGACGGCATCCCGGTTCTCTCGGGAGAGTTCCTGACGGGCTTCCCGTCGCAGATCTTCCCGGAGCGCTCGGGCATCCAGTCGGCGCTCGTGGGGACACTGCTGCTGATGGCCGTCTGCGCGGTCTTCATCGTCCCGGTGGGCACGGCCACCGCGATCTACCTGGAGGAGTACGCCGACAACAACCGCTGGTGGAACCGCCTGATCGAGGTCAACATCCAGAACCTCGCCGCTGTCCCGTCGATCGTCTACGGGATCCTCGGGCTGGCGTTTCTCGTCCGCGGTCCGCTCGAGCTCGGTCGCGTGGTACTCGCCGGAGCGCTCACGCTCGGCCTGCTCGTCCTGCCCGTGGTCATCATCGTCGGTCGCGAGGCCATCCGAGCCGTGCCGAGCTCGATTCGCGAGGGCTCGATGGCGCTCGGCGCCACGCAGTGGCAGACGATCTGGAAGCAGGTCCTGCCCGGCGCGCTGCCCGGGATCGCCACCGGGGTCATCCTCGCTCTCTCCCGCGCAATCGGCGAGACGGCGCCCCTGATCGTGGTCGGTGCCGCGTCGTTCGCGCGCTTCAACCCCAACGACCTCACGAGCGATCCCTTCTCGGCCCTGCCGATCCAGATCCTGGCCTGGGTCCAGGACCCTCAGGACGAATTCCGAGCGCTCGCCGCGGGGGCGATCCTCGTGCTTCTCTTCCTGCTCCTCCTCATGAACGCCGGGGCGATCTACCTGCGCAACCGCTTCGAGCAGAAGTGGTAACGCGAACTTTGCATGCGACGCGAGAGGAACGGTTAGGGTGAAACAGGTGACCGACCGACCCGAGAGCTCGTCGGAGGCGCGGTTCGCGGCAGGTGCCGGACCGGTGCCCGCGGGCACGCAGGCCAATAACGGCCGGACCACGGGGCCCGGAACGGCTCCGGCGGCCACCGGGGCCGCGACCACGAAGCCGAGCGTCGACACGCCGCCGGTGTTCGAGATCGAGAAGTTGACCGTCCGCTACGGGGGCAAGCTCGCCGTGCACGACGTGAGCTTCGACATCACCGAGAAGCGCATCACGGCGCTCATCGGCGCCTCGGGTTGCGGCAAGAGCACGTTCATCCGCTCGCTCAACCGCATGAACGACCTGATCCCGTCGGCGACCGTCGAGGGCTCGGTGCGCTACCACGGCCAGAACCTCTACGCCTCCGAGGTCGACGCCGTTCAGGTGCGCAAGCGGATCGGCATGGTCTTCCAGAAGCCGAACCCGTTCCCGAAGTCGATCTACGACAACATCGCCTTCGGGCCACGCGTGCTCGGCATGGACGGGAACATGGACGAGATGGTCGAGCGGGCGCTACGTCGCGGCGCCCTGTGGGACGAGGTCAAGGACCGGCTCAAGACGAACGCCTTCGGGATGTCGGGCGGCCAGCAGCAGCGCCTCTGCATCGCCCGCGCGCTGGCCACCGATCCCGACGTGCTGCTCATGGACGAGCCCGCCTCGGCGCTCGATCCGATCTCCACCGGTCACATCGAGGATCTGATGTTCGAGCTCAAGGAACGCTACTCGATCGTCATCGTCACCCACAACATGCAGCAGGCCGCGCGCGTCTCCGACATGACCGCGTTCTTCACCGTGGTCGTGGACGAGGCCTCGGGCCACCGCCACGGCGAGGTCGTCGAGTACGACGAGACCGAGAAGGTGTTCACCAACCCCTCGGACGAGCGCACCGAGGCCTACGTCACCGGACGGGTGGGCTGAGCTATGCCGGTCGAGGCCCGTCTGCACTTCCGCCAGGAGCTCCAGGCACTCGAGGAGCAGGCGCTCGAAGGTCTCGACATGGTGGTCGCGGCGCTCGAGCGGACGCTCGAGGCGGTGCTGCATCAGGACATCGAGCTCGCCTCGTACGTGATCGCCGACGACGACCGCATCGACGGGCGCTACCTCGAGGTGCGCCAGGGGATCCTGTCGCTGATGGCCCGCCAGGCGCCGGTGGCCTCCGACCTGCGCCTGATCGCCGCGCTGCTCGATCTGACCCGCAACGTGGAGCGCATGGGCGACCAGTGCGTGAACATCGCGAAGCTCGTGCCCCTCGTCGGGCGCGAGCCCCCGGTCGAGGAGGGGATCCTCGCGCGGATCGACCGGATGATGCGTCAGGCGATCTCGCAGACCGCCCAGTGCAAGCAGGCCTTCTCCCGCCGCGACGTCCAGCTGGCCGAGGATCTCGTGCGCCAGGACGACGAGATCGACCGCCTCAACCGCGAGATCTTCTCGCTCGCCCTCCAGTCCGGCGACGACCGGGACGCGCGCGAGTGGGGCGCGACGATGATGCTCGTGGCTCGCTCGATCGAGCGCGTAGGCGACAACGCGGTGGACATCGGCGAGCAGACGGCGTTCGTGGTCACCGGGCTCTTCCGGGAGTTCACCGACGCCTCGCACCCTGAGATCGAGTCGAGCGTCGTGCACTGAGAAGCGCGCGGCGCGGGTAGATTCTTGCCGTGGCCGATGTATCGCCCGAGTTCCGCCGGATCAGCGAGGACTCCGTGCGGCGGCGGACCGGCAAGGGCTGGGGCGAGTGGCTGTCGGTCCTCGACGAGTGGGGATCGGCGGAGAAGGGTCACACCGAGAGCGCCCGGCACCTGCGCGAGGCCCACGGCGTCAGTCCCTGGTGGGCCCAGGCGGTGACGGTGCGCTACGAGTACGAGCGTGGCCTGCGTCAACCCAGGTGAGGGAGGGTAAGTAAAGAAGGCATGGCTTACCGCCTCGACCCCCGGGAGACCCTCCCCGACGGCATCCGCCGGATCGTCACCGAGCAGCTCGCCGACGCCGAGGACGGCCTGCGCACCGCGCGCGGCGAGGAACGTGACGAGGCCGTCCACGAGGCCCGCAAGGCGGCGAAGAAGGCGCGCGCCGTGCTGCGACTCGTCCGCGACGAGATCGGCTCGAAGACCTACTCGCGAGAGAACAACGCCCTGCGAGACGCCTCTCGCCGGCTGTCCGCGCCCCGCGACGCCGCCGTGCTCGTCGCCGCGGTCGATCGCCTGGGACGGCAGGTACCGCTGGCGCGGCGGAGCCTCGCGCCGCTGAGCGCCGTGCTCGTGCAACGCCGGCGGGAGGTGACGACGCGCGTCCTCGACGACGAGGGCGCGATGGACGCCACGGCCGGCGAGCTGGCGGAGATCCGCGCCCGGATCGAAGGGTTGGGGATCGAGACCGACAGGTTCTCCGCGCTCGAGGATGGCCTGTTACGGACCTACTCGCGCGGCCGGGACGCCTTCACCGACGCGCGCACGCATCCGACCGACCAGCGACTGCACAACGCCCGCAAGCGGGTGAAGGACCTCTGGTACCACGCCCGCGTGCTCAAGCCGATCTGGCCCGGCCCCATGGGCGAGCTCGTCGACGCCACGGACAGGCTCGGCGAGCTGCTCGGCGAGGACCACGACCTCGCCGTGCTCGCCGACACGGTCCGGGGTCTGGCCGCCGAGAGCGCCGACGGCGGTGCGGGCGAGACCCTGCTCACGCTCGCCGGCAACCGGCGCGCGGAGCTGCGAGCCGAGATCTGGCCGCTCGGGCGACGCGTCTACGCCGACAGGCCGAAGCCGTTCGTGCGCCGAATGCGCGTCCTCTACCGGGCCTGGCGCGAGGAGACGGTGTGGAGCATCTCGGCCGAGAGCGCCGCGACGCTGCGCGAGCTGCTCGAAGCCAGGCAGAGCGGCTCGTCGATCGACCAGCGGCGCCTGCGCGAGCGCCTGCGACGTCAGGGGATCCGGATCGGCGATCTCGACGCCCACCTGCCCGATCGCAACGGAGGCTTCGGCGCCTCCGACTTCGACGCGCTCGTCGAGCACGGGCGCGTGAGGATCGCCGAGCCCGAACGGTGAGCGGCGGGGCGTGAGCGCGAGCGCGCTCGCTAGCCTCGAGAACTGACCATGGCCCACCAGTACGTCTTCACCATGCACCGCCTGTCGCGGATCTATCCGCCCGACAAGCAGGTGCTGACCGACGTCTCGGTATCGCTCCTGCCCGGCGCGAAGATCGGCGTTCTCGGCTACAACGGGGCCGGAAAGTCGACGCTGCTGCGGATCATGGCCGGACTCGACGACGGCTACACCGGTCGCGCCGAGCTGGCGCCCGGGGCGACCGTCGGCCTGCTCGAGCAGGAGCCGGAGCTCGACCCGGACAAGGACGTGCGCGGCAACGTCGAGGAGGCGCTCGCCGAGCAGCGCGCGCTGCTCGACCGCTTCAACGCGCTGGCCGCCGACTACTCCGAGGAGACCGCGGAGGAGATGGCCACCGTGCAGGAGCGCATCGACGCCGTCGACGCCTGGAGCCTCGACTCGCGCCTCGACCAGGCCATGGACGCGCTCCGCCTCCCGCCCGGGGACGCCGAGGTCACGCGACTCTCGGGCGGCGAGCGCCGCCGCGTCGCGCTCTGCCGGCTCCTGCTGCGCCAGCCCGACCTGCTGCTTCTCGACGAGCCGACCAACCACCTCGATGCCCTGTCGGTGGCCTGGCTCGAGCGCCACCTGCACGACTATCCCGGCACGGTCGTGGCCATCACTCACGACCGCTACTTCCTCGACAACGTGACGGGCTGGATCCTCGAGCTCGACCGCGGCCGGGGGATCCCCTACGAGGGCAACTACTCGAGCTGGCTGGAGCAGAAGCAGGCCCGCCTGGCCAACGAGGAGCGCCAGGACCGCGCCCGCCAGCGCACGATCGCCCGTGAGCTCGAGTGGGTGCGGCTCAGCCCGCGCGCGCGCCAGTCGAAGCCACAGGCACGCGTCCGGGCCTACGAGCAGCTCGTGGCCGACGAGGCCGCCTCGAAGGTCGAGCAGGCGCAGATCCGCATCCCCTCGGGCCAGCGGCTCGGCGACGTGGTCGTCGAGGCCGACGGGCTGGCCAAGGGCTACGGCGAGCGGCTGCTGTTCGAGAACCTCTCGTTCTCGCTGCCGCGCGGCGGGATCGTCGGGGTCATCGGCCCGAACGGGGCCGGCAAGACCACGCTGTTCCGCATGATCGCCGGCCAGGAGGAGCCCGACAACGGATCGTTGCGGATCGGCGAGACGGTCGACCTCGCCTACGTCGACCAGAGCCGTGAGTCGCTCGAGCCTGAGAAGACGGTGTGGCAGGAGATCTCGGGCGGCGCGGACCACATCCTCGTGGGCGGTCGGGAGATGTCCTCCCGGGCGTACGTGGGGAGCTTCAACTTCAAGGGCGGCGAGCAGCAGAAGGCCGTCGGATCGCTCTCGGGCGGCGAGCGCAACCGCGTACATCTGGCCAAGCTGCTGCGCCAGGGCGGCAACCTGGTCCTGCTCGACGAGCCGACCAACGACCTCGACGTCGACACCCTGCGAGCGCTCGAGGAGGCGCTGCTGGCCTTCTCCGGCTGCGCTGTGGTGATCTCCCACGATCGCTGGTTCCTCGACCGCATCGCCACCCACGTGCTCGCCTTCGAGGGCGAGTCAGAGGTGCGCTGGTTCGAGGGCAACTTCGACGCCTACGAAGAGGCGCGGCGGGGCGAGCTCGGCGCCGAGGCCGACCGCCCGCACCGCATCACCTACAAGAAGCTTGCGCGCGCCTGAGGCGCGGGCCGCGTGCGCTCGGGCGAGGGATCGATCCTCTCGCGGCTGCGAGTCGGGCCGCGGACTCGCCTGGCTCTGCTGCTCCTCGTCCTGCTGGGGCTGTTCCTGCTCGTGGCCAACCGCGCGCCTTCGCCGCAGCGGGTGCGGGCCTTCATCGAGCCCTTCGGAGCCGCGGCCCCGCTCGTCTTCCTGCTCGCGGCCACCGCCCTGCACGCGAGCTTCGTCCCCGGCCCCTTGCTCGCCGGGGCGAGCGGCCTCCTCTTCGGCCCGATCCTCGGTACGGCGGTGACGCTGACCGGGACGGTCATCTCCTCCCTGGTCGAGCTGACCGTCGGGCGCCGGGCCGGCCGGGCGGGCATGGACCGGATCGGGGGACCGCGCTACCAGGCGCTCGCGACCTGGCTCGAGCGCCACGGGTTCGCCGCGGTGGTGATTCTCCGCCTCGCCCCGGTCCTGCCGGACGCTCCGGTCTCCTACGCGGCGGGCCTCTCGCACGTGCGGACCTGGCAGATCGCCGCGGGGACGGCCGTCGGCGCCGCGCCGCGAGCCTTTGCCTACACCGCGCTCGGCGGCTCGATCGGCAACCTAAACTCGCCGCTCGCCTACCTCGCCGTGGGAATCATCGTGGTCGCCGGCCTCGCCGGCGTGCTCGGGATCCGCTGGCACGTGCGCCACTCGCGCGACGCCGCCGCGGCCATGCAGGAGCTCGAGCGCGAGGGCTGAGGGGGCCGGCTCAGCGGCGCAGGTCCAGCGCGGCCGGCGGCAGGGCGAGCAGGCCCCGCAGGCGCACACGCGGGCCGTGGCCCGCGGTGAGGGCGCTGCGCAACGCGCGCCGGTCGAGGCCCGAGGGGGGGGCCGAGCCGGGGGTGCCGAAGCGCCGCTCGCGCAGGCGGCGGGCGTAGCGGGCAGCTGCGGGACCGGCGCTCTGGCCGAGCTCCCGTTCGAGCTCGGCCAGCGTGGTCTCCGGCGGGACGCTCCAGCCGAGTCGCTCGAGCACGCGGCGCAGCTCATCGGCTTCGTCTCCCGCCGAGCCCGAGCGGCGCAGGCGGCGTCGGACGACGAACAAGCCGACGGCCAGTGCGGCGATTGCCGCGAGCATCACGAGGCCGGCCGGCGGCCCGTCCTCGGCGTCGCCCTGCCCGGGCGACTTTCGGCGCTCTGGCCGCTCGCGGCGCTCCGGCGACTCGCCACGGGCGCCGCCGTCCGCGCTGCGCTGCTCCTGCTGCCTTCGGCGCTCGGCCCGTGGGCGCGATCGCTCCCCTCGGTCGCCTTGACCGGCCGGCGCAGGCGGCGCGGTCTTCGCCTTATCGGAGAAGCCGCCGACCAGAGCGGGGCCCGGCGCGAGCGCCGCGGCCAGCGGCAGCGAGGCGAGGCCGGCCGCGAGGATCGCGACGCTGGCGCCGAGCGCCGCGGCCGGGCGGGCGTGAAGCCGCGGCAGGAAGAGCCAGGCGACGAGGGCGACGAGCAGGAGGGCGCCGCGCCCGAGGGGGTCGGAGAGCGCGCGCTCCGACCCGGCGAACCCAATCAGGCTGAGCAGGAGCAGGAGCGCCCCGACCCGGCGCACCGCGGCTGCCTCTGGCCCGCCCGGCCCGTCCGCGGGAGGCAAGAGGGCGAACGCGGCCGCGGGAATGGTCATGATGGGGATCGCCAGCAGCACCGTCTCACGCACCCAGAAATCGCTGCCCTTGTAGGGCCACGTTGTCGGCAGGCCGTCGACGCCGCTCGTGAGCCCGGCGGCAAGCTGCTCCCAGCCCGCCGGGGCGAGCAGTCCAGGAGGGACGCCGGCGGCCAGTGGTCCCACCACGAGGGCCACCGCGACGGTGACGACGCGCACGATCCGCGCCTCGGCGCGACCATCGGGCTCGAGGCGCGCGGTGAGGTTCAGGACGAGGCCGCATCCCGTGGCGAGCGCGACCAGCGCGGCGATCCGCCACACGGGCGGGTCGCCGATCAGCTCCGCCCACGACAGCGCGGCGACCGCACACATCGGCGCGAACGCCGCCACGCCACGCCAGGGCGACGACGCCTTCGTCCCGCTCGCCTTCACGCGGCCCGCCTCGCCGCGCGACCGAGGGGGCGACCCTGACAGCCGGCCACCGTGAAGGCCGAGGACGCCGTCGCGGGCCCGGGGGTGACGAGGAAGCACGCGGAGGTGCTGCGGGCGACGCTGCTCGGGAGCCCTCCACTCGACTCGTGCGCGTTGACCCAGAAGACCGCTCCCACCCGCCCGAGCCGGGACGGCAGGACGGGATGCCCGCCCGCCTCGACGAGGGCGAGGTGGACGTGGAGAGCCGGCCAGGCGGCCAGGGTGGCGTCGACGTGCGACGGGCGCCGGTCGCCGGGCAGGAGCAGGTCGCAGCCGCCGGCGCGGGCGAAGGCGACGCAGAGCGACGCAGCGGCGCGGACGGCACTGTCGAGCGCAGCGGGCGACGACGGACTCGTCGCGTCGAGGACGACGACCGGGCGGCGATCGATCTGGGCGAGCAGGCTCACCTCGACGAGCCGGCCGGTCCGCGCGACGGCGGGCCAGTGGATACGGGTGGCCGGCGTTTGCGGCCGTGCCTCGCGCAGCCCGTCGAAGTCGACGCGCGGGCCCTCTTCCGACGCCGACTCCGAGAGCCGGGAGAGCGCGGACAGCTGGCCGCCTCCGGAGCGCGCCGTGCGCACCGCCTCGATCCTCGGCAGGACGAGCACCTCTTCGCCCGGGGCTGAGCGGAGCTCGCGCGAGGCCACGCCGAGGGGATCTCGCACGATCAGGCGTGCCGGCTCGAGCTCGTGGCGCCCGCGGCGCGGGAAACGCACCTCGGTCTCGACCCGCTGGGTGCGACGCCACCGCGCCGGCCGGCCTCCGTCTGCGGCCAGCGGCTCCACGATCTCGCTTCCGGGTGGCGAGGGCAGAAGCGTCCGGGCCTCGAGGACGACCGAGCAGGGCTCGTCCTCGACCACCCGGGTCGAGCCGATCCGGCGCTCGAGCCGTCCCCACCCGGCGAGCGCCGCCCAGGCCGCGCAGGCGAGGGCGAGGATGACCAGCGCGCAGCCAGGGAGAAGCAGGGCCGACGCGCCGAAGACCGCACCGGCGCCGGCGAGCAGCAGCCCGAGCAGCCCGGTCAGGAGCGCACGGGCCACGGGCGGCTCAGAGAGCGGGCACGCGCGCGACGGCGTCGCGCACCACGGCTTCGGCTCCGTCCGCCCAGACGGCCTCCGGAACGAGCAGGAGACGGTGGGAGAGGACCGCCGCCGCGAGCGTCTGCACGTCGTCGGGGAGGGCGTGGTCGCGAGCTTCGAGGGCGGCGGCGGCCTTGGCCGCGCGAAGAAGCATCAGCCCGGCGCGGGGACTCGCCCCGAGCTCGACCCGCTCGTCGGCGCGCGTGCGCTCGAGGATGGCGACGACGTAGCGCCGCAGAGCGTCGCTGGCGTGGACGCGCGTCACCGCCTCCTGCGCGGCGAGCACCCCGCTGAGGTCGCACACCGGCGCCAGGTCGAGCACGCGATCCCCGGCCGCGTGCTCGGCGAGCATGTCGGCCTCCTGCTCGGGAGACGGGTAGCCGAGCGAGACCCGGACCATGAAGCGATCGAGCTGGGCTTCGGGCAGCGGATAGGTGCCCTCGTAGTCGAGCGGGTTCTGCGTCGCGATGACGAGAAACGGCCGCGCCACCTCGTGGGTGTGGACATCGACGGTCACGCGGCGCTCCTGCATGCACTCGAGCAGCCCGGACTGGGTCTTGGGCGAGGCCCGATTGATCTCGTCGACGAGGACGATGTTCGCGAACACCGGGCCGGGGCGGAACTCGAAGCGCGCCTCGCGCTGGTTGAAGATGCTCGTCCCCACGACGTCGGCCGGGAGCAGGTCGGCGGTGCCCTGGATGCGCGCGTACTCGGCGTCGATCGAGCGGGCGAAGGCGCGGGCGAGCGCCGTCTTGCCCACCCCCGGACGATCCTCGACGAGCACGTGGCCCTCCGCGAGGAGCGCGACGAGCACGTCCTGGACGACCTCGTCCACCGCTTTGACCGCCCGGCCGACATTGGCCCGCAGGCGTTCTCCGAGGGCGGCGACGTCGGCCAGATCGAATCTTGGGGTGGTGGCCATGGGCGCGATGTTAGGGATGGCGGGAGGCTTCGAGCCAGCGACTCCGCGCTCGCCCCCGCCGAACCGTTGAACACTCCTCGGGTCGCGAAGGGTCGCGGCGGGCGCCGACCCGCTCCCACCCCAACCTGAGAGCTTCTCAGCGACATCTCAGAATGGCGGATCGGCCATCGCCGGCGCCGCCTCAGGCCTCGACCAAGGCACCGGCCAGTCGCCTGGCCGCGAGGTTCGGGAGATCCCGAGTCGGCGAACGAGTCGCGCGAGGCCGAGAACGACGCCGCCGAGCAGGTCCGCGGCTCGCAGGCGGATCGGGCCACCGCCGCGGCCCTCGAGACGACGGGGGGTGGACGCGCGAACTCCGTGGAGCGAGATTCGGGGAACGGCGCCACCTGGGAGGTCGAGGTGACGAAGCCCGACGGCAGCACCGTCGACGTGCGGCTCGACGACTCCTACAAGCTGGTCGTCGAAGAGGGCGACTCGGAAGGGGCGGACGCGACGGAGTAGTTCGCGGGCGCATGCGGAGCCCGGAGCGATCTCCGGGCTCCGTTGCACCGTGGTCCGAGCACACTCCGTAGTCGATGTCGCTGCTACAAAGGGCGACGCACGGTTGCACTCCCCCCCCCTCAGGATTCGGCCGGCGGAGGCAGAGGGCCCCCGCTCGAGTCGGACCGGCGCTCTTCCAGGTCGAGCAGCATGGGGCGTATCGCTCGGGCGCGCCGAGAGACTGGGTCATCGCTCGGTCGGCCCTCCGTCAATTCGGCGAGCTGGAACTGGAGATCGGCCGCGCACTCGGGATCGGCCCGAGCGGCGAGCAGTTCCACCACCTCCATCTCGAGGGCCGCGACCTGCTTGTCAGGCGCGTCTGGATTCAGTCGAGGCAGGGGTGCGTCGGTAACCTCTCGCCAAATGCGGACGGCACGGCCGAGCCGTCGTCGCAGGTCCTGCTGTCCGTTCGTCGCTACACTGTCCATCAATACCGCTAACGGCGCAGCCGCCGGAAGGTTGGATCGAGTCGGTCCCATCGATCGTCTCTCAGGGCGCATCGCGCCGGTCGTGCGATGAGATCCAACGCTCATCGTCATCGTGCGTCCAACTATCGGCATTGGCTTGCGTCCTTACAGGCACCAATGTCCCAACCGCCCTCCGCGATCCTTGACTGGAGCCTGAGCGAATCTCCATGGAAGCCGAGTCCCTCACCCGCCCCCGGCTGCTGCCGCGGCCGCGGCGCCTCCTGGCTGCTCTCAGCGACGAGCGTCTCGCCACCGAGGCCAGGGGCGGCAACGACGCCGCCTTCGAGGTCATCTACGACCGCCACCATCGCGGTCTCCTCGCCCTCTGCCGTCACATGCTCCGCTCTCGGGAGGACGCCGAGGACGCGCTTCAGCAGGCCTTCGCGTCGGCCTTTCGCGCCCTGCCGAGCAACGAGCAGCCGGCGCAGATCAAGCCGTGGCTCTACACGATCGCGCGAAATCGCTGCCTCACGATGCTGCGCGCCCGCCGTGAGACACCGGTCGACGAAGTTGTTCAGGAGCCCACGGCAGGCCTCTCGGCGGAGGTCGAGCAGCGTGCCGAGCTGCGCGAGCTGCTCGCAGACCTCGGCCACCTCCCCGAGCGACAGAAGACGGCCCTCGTTCTCTCGGAGGTCGGCGCCCTCGATCACGCCCAGATCGCCCAAGTGCTCGAGTGTGAGACGAAGCAGGTGAAGGCGCTCGTGTTCCAGGCCCGCTCGGCCCTGATCGGGGATCGCAACGCCAGAGCAATACCGTGTGCGGAGATCCGCGAGCAGCTCGCCACCGCTAGCGCAGGAGAGCTGCGACGGAGCGCCTTGCGCCGGCATGTTCGGGTCTGCTCGGGTTGCGCCGAGTTCCGCGATGAGATCCGCCACCAGCGTGGGATGCTGGCCCTCGCCCTTCCCGTGGTCCCCTCATTGGGTCTCAAGGAGAGCGCGCTGGCCGCGGTCGGGATGGGAGGCGGCGGGGCCGCGGGTGGCGGAGGGCTCATCGCCGCGATCGGTGCCCACGGAGCAGCCAAGGTGGCGGCTGTCGCGATCGCCACCGGCGGCGCCTTCGGCGGCGCCGCGGTGACCTACCCGCTGTTCGAGAGCAAAGCGCAGCCCGCCCCCGAAGTCGCAGATGGCGTGCGAGACGGCGTCTCCGGCCCTTCGGTCAGAGGTCGAGGGAGATCTGACGCCGG
>Ga0208736_1000197_pt1 | contig 18277 bp, 24 predicted proteins | sample AntDryMetagUQ255_FD_188090 | JGI IMG/M metagenome (GOLD analysis project Ga0208736, IMG submission 188090) | Polar desert microbial communities from Antarctic Dry Valleys - UQ255 (SPAdes) | ecosystem: Environmental > Terrestrial > Soil > Desert | place: Antarctic Dry Valleys | collected 2008-12-31 | reverse complement strand
GGACTTGGGCATCTGAAGACATCCTCCTCGGCCACGCCAAATCGCGCAGCCGTCAGGTGTCCACGAAACCGGGGGAACTCCAGCGAACGTCGTCTATGAAAGCGCGCGATCCACCGACGTAGCCCTCCTCGCCCTCCGTCGTCAATGCGCCCCAGCGTCCTAATGGTGAGAAGAGTGCGTGCTCCAGGTGCATGTCGGTGGGCCATTCGCGGTGGTAGGCGCTCGGGTCCGCGAGGTCGATCGCGAGCCAGTCCTCGAAGTCGTCACGCTACGCCGCAGCAACCGCAGGGTTCGAAGAACGTCCCGGCAGGGCCGCGGCAGTTGCTGTCAACATGCGCCGATGGGGCTCAGGGACCGCGTGAGCGCAGAGGCGGGCCGCCTGGCGAAGAGCGCCGCCGCCACGGCCGGGGAGCGGGTCGCCTCCAGCGACAGGCCGGGCGCGCGACTGATCAGGCTCCTCACGATGAGCGACGCGCAGCGGGTCAGCGTCGAGTCGCTGCTGGTGGCGCTCGTCGAGGCCGTGCACGGCGACGAGACGCGGGCGCTCAGCGACCGCGACGTGAAGAAGGCCGCGAAGCGGCGCGGGCGCCTCGCGGGCATGGCGGGTGCGACGGGCGGGCCGGTGGGCCTGCAGCTGGCCAGCCTGTACTGCGAGGCCGAGATCGTGTGCGACGTCGTCGACCGCCATCGGCTGGGCATCTCCGACGACGAGATCGCCGCTCACCTGCTGGTTCTGTGGAACGCGATGGCGGACGTCGAGGCCGCGCGGCGCGCGATCGACGGCAGCGGCCCCTCCGTGCTGGCCCGGATGTCGGCGCAGGCTCACGCCAGGGTCGCGACCAAGCCGCGTGAGGAGATGACCAAGGGCGAGGTCGTCCGCATGCTCTGGAGGCTGCGCGGCGCCGTCCAGGACGTCGAGCTTCCGGGCAGCGCGAGCGTTCGCGACGTCCTGCTGCCGGGGCGTCGCGTGAAGGCCGTCACCGAGGCGGCCGAGCGTCAGCTCGGCGTCGTGCGCGGCGCCTAGGCTTACGCCGCCTCGCGCTGCTCCCTGCGCGCCCGCGCCTTGGCGGCCTCGATCTCGCGGTTCTTCTGGGGGGCGTTCGTGACGAGCTCGCCGAGCAGCTGGGCGGAAGCCTGCTCGACGGCGGCGACGGCGCGCTCGAAGGCCTCGGCGTTGGCAGCGGACGGCTTCGTGAAGCCGCTGACCTTGCGGACGTACTGCAGGGCGGCGCCGTGGACCTCGTCGGCGCTGGCGGGTGGATCGAAGTTGTAGAGCGGTCGGATGTTTCGGCACATGCCCGAAGCCTAGAGCCAGACGGCCGCGACCTGCCACGATCGCGCGTCCATGGCGCTCTTCTCGCCCGAGCACATCGCCGCGATCGTGGCCACGGCGCTGGGCGCGGTGCTGATCGCGGCCGCGGCGCGCCGCCTGGGCGAGCCTCCCGCGACGCTGCTCGCGCGCGCGCTGGCGATCGCCATCCTCGCCGGCTTCCTCGCCGAGCAGGCGACGTACATCGCGCGCGGCACGTGGAGCGTGCGCGTCAACCTGCCGCTGCAGCTCAGCGACGCCGTAACGCTCGTCGCCGTCGCGGCGCTGTGGCGCCCGCGAGCCGGCCTGCTGACCGAGCTCGTCTACTTCTGGGCGTTCAGCGCCTCGCTGCAGGCGGTCCTGACCCCTGACCTCCCCGACACCTATCCCGACGTCTTGTACTTCACGTACTTCGTCACGCACTCCGGCGCGATCATCGCCGCCGGCCTGCTCGTGTTCGGCCTGCGGCGGCTGCCGCGGCCGTGGGCGGTGTGGCGGGTCTACGGCCTGACCGTGGCCTTCGCGCTGCTGGCGGCGATCGGCTGTCTGGCCACCGGCGGCAACTACATGTTCCTGCGCCGCAAGCCATCCAGCGGCTCGATCCTCGACGCGCTCGGACCATGGCCGTGGTACGTGCTCGGCGCCGCGCTGCTGGCGCTCGCGCTGCTGCTCGTGCTCGAGGCGATCGCGCGAATTGTCGCGCGCGGCGATCGGTCGCGGCCCGCCACGGGAGGGCGGGCGTGAGCGACCGGCCGCGCCCAGGCCGCGGATCGGCGCGCGTGCGCGCGCTGCGCCGGGCAGCGGCCTGGCTGCTGCTCGCGGCTCTGGGGCTGATAGCCCTGCTCGCGATCGAGGCGCTGATCGCGATCGCGACCGTGCCAGGCGACGACTACCGCGCGCCCCCGCAGGCGCCGCGGAGCTTTCCATCCGGCGGCGAGCGAGCGCGACTGCGTCTCGTCGTGCTCGGCGACAGCACCGGGGCGGGTCGAGGCGCGCCGTACGAGCAGGGGATCGCGGTCGCCGCAGCCCGCCATCTCGCCGCCCGCGGGCCGGTGACGCTCACGAACCTCGCGGTCTCGGGCGCGCGCCTGGGCGACGTGCGACGCGACCAGCTCCCGGCCGCGACGCGCCTCGCTCCCGACGTCGTCCTGCTCGCGGCGGGCGCCAACGACGTCACCGGGCTGACCCTGCTGGGATCGGTGCGCGCCGACGTCGTAGCGATCGCGCACCGCCTGCGTGCGGCACGCTGCGACGTCGCGATCGTGCTCACCGCGTCGCCCGACGTCGGCTCCGCGCCGCGCCTCGCGCAGCCGCTGCGGACCGTCGCCGGCTGGCGCACCCTGCAGGTCAACGCCGCGGTCGAGGAGGTCGTCCGCGAGCGGCGACTCGCCCTTGCACCGATCGCAGAGCGAACCGGCCGGCGCTTTCGCGCCGACCGGTCGCTGTTCGCACCCGACGGCTTTCACCCGTCGGCCGCCGGCTATGCCACGTGGTTCGCTGTGATCGATGCAGCACTCGACCGTGCATTGGCGAGCCGTCGCGCGCCGCCCCCGGCGTGCCGTTCAGCGGCGACCGGTGCGGGTCACCGCTGAGTTCCCCCCAGCTGAGCGAAGTCGAGCCCCCACGTGAAGCCGCCGGGGTCGTCTCGGTCAGGCAGGCCCCGTCGAGCGGGCGCCGGCTATGCGGGAGGCTACGACGGCTCGCTGCCGACCTGCGCGAGGCGCCTGTGCAGGCGCTCGCGCAACTCATCCGGTTGCAGGTCGCTGTGCGAGCGGCGGCTGCGGGCGACGATCACGCCCGTCGCGGCCACGCCGGCCAACCCGGCCAGCCCGAGGAGCTTCCACGGTGTGGGCCTGACGCCGCGGATGGGATGCCGCGCGCTGCGCGTGCGCTTGGGTGCCAGCGCCGCCGGCAGGGCGGGCGTCCGCAGGCCCTTGATCGCGCTTCGCCGGCGTTTGCGCTTGCGCTTGCGCTTGGACGGCGCGGTCGTGCGTGAGACCCCCATCGGTTGCGTAGGTTACGGTGATGGATGACACGGCGCTCACGCTCGAGGACGCGGTCCAGGCGTCTTCGACGGGCGACATCTGGCTGTTTCGCGGTCGCTCGTTCGCCGACCGCGCGATCCAGACGCTGACCAACAGCCCCGTGAACCACGTCGGGATGGTCGTCGCGCTCGACGACCTGCCGCCGCTGCTGTGGCACGCCGAGCTCGGGCGCTCGCTGCCGGATGTGTGGACCGGCGAGCGCCAGCGCGGCGTGCAGCTGCACCGCCTCGCCGAGGCGGTGGCGCAGTGGAACGAGCGCTACGGCCAGCGCGCCTGGATCCGCCAGCTCCAGGGCCCGATCGAGCGCCACCACGAAGATCGCCTGATGCAGGTCATCGACGACTTCGACGGCCGCGCCTTTCCGAGCCCGCTCGGCCTCGCGCGAAGCTGGGCCAGCGGTCGCTTTCGCCGCAGCGACTCGTCGCTGGAGACGATCTACTGCGCCGAGCTCGTCGCCACGACCTACCAGCGCATGGGGCTGCTGCCGATGCAGCGGCCGGCGAGCTGGTATGACCCGGGTCGCTTCTGGAGCGGCGATCGCATCGGGCTCGTGGCACCGTACGAGCTGGGCGGAGAGATCAGCGTGCGGTGAGCGCCCGCGGGCATGCGCGCACGTCGCGGTTCACGGAGCGTGTCAGGCCGTCGAAGCGCTCGGCGACGGCTGCTGCACCTCGCCCATCGAGACGGCGAAGACGACGTGCTGACGATGGACCGCAATGAAGTCGTGGTGGGTGACCTCGGCGTCGCCGTCGAGCAGCTCCACGGTGGCATCGGTCAGCGCGATGAACTCGCGCTCGGGGGCGTTGAGCAGGTCCGACAGGCGGCTGCGGTAGCCGTCGCTGGCCAGCGTCGCGACGCCGACGATGCGATGACGGGTCGTGTCGATCGAGATCCGTTCGTAACGGTGCTGCACCCCCAGCTCTTCGGCAATCCGGCCGGCGGACATGAGCGTCGGCGCACGAATCCCGGCGAACTGGTCACACTGAGCCTGTGAACGAGTCGCCGCTCACCTACCGGCGCCGGCGCGCGACCGCCCTCGGCGTGCTGGCGGGGGTGCTGCTCGCGATCGTCCTGGCGCTGCGCTCGTGCGGCGCCGACGCGGGCGTGGAGGCCGTGGCGGACGACAAGAAGGCTGCGCCGGCCCGGCCTGCGGCGCAGCTTCCGGGCGGCGGCCGGCGGATCTTCCCCGACCACCGCGTCGTCGGCTTCTACGGCGCGCCCCAGAGCGCGCGCCTTGGCATCCTCGGCATCGGGCCCCCGTCGCGGGCCGCGGCCAAGCTCAAGCGCGTCGCGCGCGACTACGAGCGCAAGACGAGGCCGGTGCTGCCGGCCTTCGAGCTGATCGCGACGATCGCCAACGCCGATCCCGGCGACGACGGCATGTACCGCTCCCAGCAGCCGGCGGAGACGATCGACCGCTACCTGCGCGCCGCGCGCAAGGCGAAGGCGCTGTTGCTGCTCGACGTCCAGCCCGGCCGCGCCAACTTCCTCAGCGAGGCCAAGCGCCTCGAGCGCTGGCTGCGCGAGCCGGACGTCGGTCTCGCGCTGGACCCGGAATGGCACATCGGGCCCAACGAGGTCCCCGGCAAGACGATCGGCTCGGTGACCGCAGAGGAGGTCAACTTCGTGTCGGCGTACGTCGCGTACATCGTCAAGCGCCACAACCTGCCCGAGAAGCTCTTCGTCATCCACCAGTTCACCGACGACATGATCCAGGGCAAGGAGCGCGTCAAGCGCCCGCCCGGGCTCGCCGTCACGATGAACGTCGACGGCTTCGGCGACCGCGCCAACAAGATCTCGAAGTACGACGCCTTCACCGCCGGCCCGGCGCGCTTCCACGACGGCTTCAAGCTGTTCTACGAAGAGGACACGAACCTCATGTCACCCGGCGCGGTGCTCGGGCTCGGCCCGCCGCCGGATCTCGTCGTCTACGAGTAGCGGCGCGTTTGATCGCGGGCACCGGGGGAACGACATCCTCCAATGCTGCTCACGCTCAACGTCGTGCTCTACGTCGTGGCCCTGAGCCTATCGCTGTGCGTCGTGACGCCGGTCCCCGCGGGCGCATCGCGCCGCATTCGGCTGGTGCGCGTTTCGCTTGCGTGTGCCGGCGGCGCCGCGATCACGGCCGCGATCACGCTGTCGTTCCTCGGCCTGTGGCTCCTGGCGGCGCTCGCCGGCGTCGTCGCGCTGCTGCTCGTCTGCGCCTGCATGTGGGTCGCGCTGTCGCGCCACTCGCCCGAGCGCGACGACGGCGGGGAGGGTTCGGACGGCGGCGGCGGCCAGCCGCGCCATCCGGTCGCACCCGAGCCGCCCGAGCCATTCGGCGGGCCGCCGGCACCGGAGGACCGGTCGGACTGGACGGACTTCGACGTCGCCCGCGCGGGCTGGGCGCGCGAGCGCGATCCCGCCGGTGTCTGAGCTCGGCGCTCAGCGGAAGCTGCGGATGCGCACGATGCGACCGCCGTTGGACACGAAGTTGCCGTCGAGGTTGGAGACGAATACGCGGAAGCTGCCGCCGCGCACGATCCGCACGCGCTTGGCGTAGCGCGAGAACGACGCGTCGCCGCGGCGGGTGATCGTTCCCGTCACGGTCACCCAGCGCGTGCCGCGCAGCTTCTGGATCGCGATCTGCGCTCCGACGCGCGCCGGGCGGACGGTGCCCGAGAAGCGCACGTTCCGGCCTCTGAGCACGCGGGTCGCGCTGACGTTCGTGCCGACCCTGACGGCCACGCCGACGGTGACGATCGGGCTGACGACCTCGGGCCTCGACGGGGTCAGCACGCGGTACTGCGTGTTCAGCGGCACGGACAGCAGCGGAAACGCGAACGCGCCCTGCGCATCGGTGAGCTGGGCGTTGGCCGCCGGCTGGAAGCCCTGGGTGTACGGAAACGGGTTGGACTGCAGCACGACCTGGCGGCCCGCGTTGCCGGTGCCGGTGACCGTGCCGGCGAGCACCGCCGGCATCCCGAGCCCCACGGGGTTCGGGTTCGAGGCGAGCGTCAGCCCGAGCGGCTGCGGCCGCGTCCTGAACGTGCGGTCGCGGCCCTTGACCTGGCCGTTGCGGTTCGTCGCGACGAGCCGGTAGTGATAGGTCGTGGCGGGGGTCAGGGCAACGAGGTCGGCGACGGCGTCGACGGCCCTCGACCCGCCGCCGGCGGCGGCCGGCGCGGTCGTCGCGCCGTACAGCTTCGTCGGCCCGTACTGAAAGAGGTAGGTCGTCATCGCGCTGTTGGGATCGACCTTGCCCAGCAGCGTCGCGGTCGCGGGGGCCAGCCTGACGGCGCTGCCCGTCGTCACCGCGGGCTTCGATGAGGCGCCGAGCGCGAGGCCCGACGCTGACAGCGACAGCGCCAGGGCCATCGCGATCGCGATGCTCAACCGTCGTGTCGCTGCGCGCACGTGATATCCCCCGGTCATGGTGCTGGTCGCTCGGCGCGGGCCTTGAGCTCGGCTGGGCGGCCGTCGATCAGGACGGCGCGCATCTTCTCCTCGAGCGCGCCCTTCAGAAACCGCGCGAGCAGGGCGCCGGGGTCGGCCTCCAGCGTGTAGGCCGCGCGCGTGCGGCCCGCTCCGAGGTCCTCGAGCTGCCACGAGCCCGACATCGACTTGAGGTCGCCGCTCTCCTGCACCCAGCTCACCCGCACCGGCGGCTCGTAGCGGAAGCTCAGGCGCGCCGAGAAGACCTTGACCTTCGCGTCGGTGCCCGTCTGACAGCTCGCTGCGCGTCCGTCTGCGTCATGGTCGAGCACATCCATGCTGTCGATGCCCTTCTGCCACGTGGGGGCCGTCTCGACGTCCTGGACGATGTTCCACACGGCGTCGATCGGGGCGTCGATCTCGGTGCTCGCGGTGCCGCTCATCGCGCTCATGGCGCCGGACCGTACTCGATCGACCGTCCCGCGTCGCCGTCTGCACGGAGCCTGCCAACGGCCTCCTCGATGACCGCCGTGCGCTTGCAGAACGCGAAGCGCACGAGCGTTCGCCCGGCGTCCGCGTCGTCGTAGAAGGCGCTCGTCGGGATCGCGACGACGCCGGCGCGGGCAGGCAGCTCGCGACACCATGCGCGCGCATCGCCGAAGCCGAGCGGCGCGATGTCGGCGTTGACGAAGTACGTGCCCTGCGGGACGCTGACGCCGAAGCCCGCCTCGCTGAGGCCCGCGCAGAGCAGGTCACGGCCGGCGCGCAGCGATGCGCGCAGCGGCGCGACGTGGCGCTCGGCGTCGGCGAGCGCGCCCGCGATCGCGTGCTGGAAGGGCGTCGCCCCCGCGAACGTCAGAAACTGCTTGGCGGAGCGCACGGCGGCGACGAGCTGCGGTGGGCCGCTGCACCAGCCGACTTTCCAGCCCGTGAACGAGAACGACTTGCCCGCGCTGGAGATCGTCAGCGTGCGCTCGGCCATGCCGGGCAGCGTGGCCAGCGGGATGTGCTCGCCGTCGAAGGCGAGGTGCTCGTAGACCTCGTCGGTGACGGCGATCAGATCGTGCTCGACGCAGATCCGCGCGATCGCTCGCAGCTCCGCGGGCGTCAGCACGCGTCCCGTCGGGTTGTGGGGCGAGTTGAGCAGCAGCATGCGCGCGCCCTGGGCGGCGGCGGCGAGCGCGTCGACGTCGACGGCGAAGTCCGGCGGGCGCATGGTCACGAGCCGGCGCTCGCCGCCGGCCATCGCGATCGTCGCCGCATAGGAGTCATAGAACGGCTCGAGCACGACGACCCGGTCGCCCGGCTCCAGTAGACCGAGCATCGTCGCGGCGATCGCCTCGGTGGCGCCGAACGTCACCTGCACGCCCGCATCGGGATCGACCTCGAGCCCGTAGCGGCGAAGCTGGTGTTCGGCGATCGCACGTCGCAGCTCGGGCACCCCGGGCAGCGGCGCGTACTGGTTGGCGCCCGACCGCATCGCCGTCGACACGGCCTGCATGATCTCCCGCGGACCGTCGGTGTCCGGAAAGCCCTGGCCGAGGTTCAGCGCGCCGCTGCTCGCGGCCAGCGCCGACATCTCCGTGAAGATCGTCGTCCCGAACGGGCGCAGGCGGCGGGCGGTCACCTCAGGCTCGCCGCGACGCACACCGGTGAGCTCTGCTACTCCTCGCGAAAGCGCACGCTGATGCGGACGTCGTCCTCGCCGGCGGCGAACGCGAGCAGCTGCGCGCCCTCCTCCGCCAGCGCCAAGCGGTCCTCGCGCGCGATCGCGGCGATCGGCGAGATCGCGAGCGTCAGGATCCGCGGCCCGCGGATGATCTTCCACGTGCCGCCCACGAAGCCGTCGATCAGGAAGGTCTTGTGCGCGGTGACCAGCCGGCGGTGCGCGTCGCTGACGATGCGCGTGCGATCGGCATGCGAGAGCACGGCATTGTCGCCCTCGGGCAAGAAGCGCGGCGGCGCGGGCGTCGCCGGATCGGGCAGCGGGCCGCCGGGCACGTCGAGCAGCTCACGCCCGTGCTCGTCGCGGAAGCTGCGCAGCTGCGGTCGCAGGCGCTCGATCGCCTCGCCGACGCCGCACAGGCCCGACCACGTGCGGATGTCATCGATGCCCGCCGGTCCGAACGCGGTGAGGTAGCGCAGGATGAGGGCGTCGGGAGCGCCCGCGGGCTCGAGCGGACGACCGAGCCAGCTCTCGGCGGTCGTCTGCACGGCGCGGCCGTTGCGCCCCCACAACCCGCGCGGCGGCACCTGGACGAGCGGCGCGAGCGCCGCCAGCGCGTTGCCAAGCACGCTCGGCTCGTGCTCCGGCCAGTCGGCGGCCAGCAGTCGTCCGACGTCGCCGAGTGAGCGCGGCTGCTCCTCGACGAGCGCGCGACCGGCGGTCACGAGCCGATCGAGGTCCACGCCGGCGAGGTGGCGCCCGAAGAGCGCGCGCATGCGCCGCTCCATGACGGACTGCACGAGCGGGCGCAGGGCACGGCAGTCGCGCGCCGTCACGACGTGCAGGGTCCAGCGCATGAGCGCGATCCGCACGACGAGCCGCCGGTCGATCATGCCGGCGAGGTCGTCGGGATGGAAGTCGGCCAGCCGCGTCCAGAGGCCGAAGTACGGCCCGTTGGGGTTCTGCGCCTGCAGGCCGACGAGGTGCTCGAGCGCGTCGCCGACGCGCAGCGTCTGGCGGCGCAGCAGCAGCTGGCGCTCCAGCAGCGCGCGGTTCAGCGCGCGCGCGGACAGCACCGTCTGCGCCCCGGTGACGGGGGTGCTCGGCCGGTCTGTGGGCAGCGCGGCGGCGTCGGTGGGCATCACGTCGACCATCACATACCCCCACCCTAGCCTGATCACTCGTGCACGTCCTCACAGACTGAGCGCGAAGGCGCCGTCCGCGCTTGCGAACGGGTCAAGCCGGCTCCTCCTCCGCGGGCAGGCCGTGCTCGCTGAGACTGCGGTTGGCGTAGGCCCGCTGTCCCGTGACCTCCCTGCCGAACCACGGCGGCACCTCGAAGGAGCGCGCCGCGAGCTCGTCCTCGAACTCGACCTCGGCCACGATCAGGCCGTCGAGCGCCCCCGCGTACTCGTCGACGCTGACCACGACGCCGCCGGCGCGCAGCTCGCGGCGCGTCTTCTGCAGCCGGCGCCCGTCGGTCAGCTCCCACAGCGCATCCGCCTGGCGCGGGTCGAGCACGAGCTCCTCCTCGAGTCGAACCTCGCCGCTGCCGTGCTTGATCGTCAGCGTCGAACCGGAAGGGGTGCGGCGCACCCGGACCTCGGTGTCGCCGTCGAGCGCCACGTAGCCCTGCAGGATCGCCTTGCGGCGCGCGAACGCCAGCGGCGCGGGCAGCTCGCTCAGGAGGAACTTGCGTTCGATCTCGGTTCCGGCCGCCATCCTCAACCTCGTCCAGCCGCGCGAGTGAGCACGAGATCGGCCCCGACAGCGAATGCCCGGGGCCGATATCCGTCCTCCTACCGAAGCGCGGATGCGCTAGCGGCTGCCCACGTCAGCTCGGCGTCGCAGGATGGCCCTGCTTGGTCTCCACGTCGGTGACATCCTTGTCGTCGTGCTGACCGAGACCCTGGTCATCGACTGCCGCGCCCGGCGCGGCATCCTCGGTGGTGTCGTCGTTCTTGGCGCCCTCGTCGTCTCCGTGCACGCTGCCCTCCTCGTTGGGGTGGCGCGAATCTACCCAATCCTCAGCCGGCAGACCAGCGCTTGACCAGTACGGCCCCGGCGGACGCCGGGGCCGATGTCCATTACCTGCTCATCGCGTCGGTCTAGCGCTGGCCCATATCAGGACGGCGTGGCCGGGTGACCCTGCTTGGTCGCGACATCGGTGGCGTCCTGGTCGTCGTGCTGGCCGGGGCCCTGATCGTCGACTGCGGCGCCCGGGTTCGCGTTCTGCTGCGCGGGGGCGTCCTCCATGATCTTGACGTCATCGCTGCTCGCATCGGGGGTGTCGTTGTCCTCGTGACCGGCGTGCGGGGACGGGTCGCCCTCGTCGGCGATTTCGCCGACGGTGCCCGCGTCCGGCGAGTCGTCTGCCTCCTGGCCTCCGAAGCCGCCGGACTGCGCGGTGCCCTGCTCGTCGCCGGCGTCGGCGTCCTTGGTCAGGCGCGAAACCTGCTCGCCCGCACCGCCGGTGTCGGCTCCCAGCGAGCCCTCCTGCACATCCTCTGAACGACCCTCCTTGTAAGCCCTGTCCGGGCTGTCGAACCCGGGACCCTTCGTCTTGCCTTCTTGATCGGGCATGCCGCCTCCCTTGGAATTGGAGTTCGCGGCACCACTACCCGTGCCCCCTCGCGAACAATCCCGCGGTTTCTGGTTGCGCGAAAGAGTTCCGGCACCGCCGCCGGTGGGTATGCGCGATAGCGGCACTCGACAAAGGAGGACGCATGTTCGACGAGGATCCAGCTGCCGAGGGCGGCGAAGAAGTGGGAGTCGACAACGCGCGCAGCCCGGCGCCCGACGCCGCACCCGAGGACAACCCCGAGCCCGACGCGCTCGCGGGCGACGTCGACATCAAGAGCGGGACCGAGAGTGGCGAGCCCGCCGACGACAGCCAGCGCTCCGGCACGGCCGGCCCCGCCGCGGGCACGACCGAGGGCGACGACGCCGTCGGCATCGTCTGAGGACGAAGGCTCCGTAGCACCGTCGTTCCTGCGCATGACGGGTCACGGCAATCCCGTGGCCCGTCGCCGCAGCGCCGGTCGCGGTTCGCCGGCTAGGACCCGCAGACCTTCATGCCGTAGGCCTTGGCGCGCGTGTTCGCGTCCTCGAATGGGTCGTCGGCCCTCCTCGACTTCGCGTACTTCGCCGGTGCGGCCTTCACCGTGTCGAGCGCGACCGCGAGCGTGGCTATGAACTCGTTGATCCTCGCCTTGTCGGCTGCGGGAGGGTTGAGGATGCGCAGCTCGGCGACCATGTCGTCATAGGCGGGCAGCGAGACCTCCAGGAGGAACTTCTCGACCTGCTCGTCGGACGGCAACTTGCCGGGCTTCGTGCGGATCTTCGCCCCCCCGGCCCTGATCTGGTTGATCGTCCCCATGCAGATCTCGTCGGCGCGCCTGATGAACTCGCCTTTCGCGAGCGGCCTGTTGCTCGCCCGGGGCGTATGCGTGGTCGTCCGAGGGCCGTCGCCGGCCGCGTCGCCGTCGTCGCCGCCACAGCCCGCGGCGAGACCGGCGGCGAGCGATGCGACGGCGAGACCCGCCGCGAGCCTGCGCTTCATGGAGAACCTCTCACGGGGCGCACGGTAGCCGCTCAGGCGAGCGGGGCGTCGGGGTCCGCAGCGTTCTCCTCGAACGCCTCGCTCATGCCGGAAGCCAGCGCGCCCAGCTCGTCGCGCAGCGAGCGCACGTCGCCCGCGATGCGCTGCTGGTTGCCGGCGTCGGTCGAGGCCGAGACGCTGACCAGGCTGCCACGGATCGTGTCGAGCTCGACGACCATGCGCTCCATCTCGTCGTAGAAGCGACCCAGCTGGGACTCCATCTTGCGCTGCACCGAGAGCTGGTGCTCGAGCGCGTCGATCAGCTCGGTCTTGCCCGAGCCGCGCAGCTCGCGCAACCGTTGCTGGACGCGGTCGGGCGGGCTCTCGTGCAGCGCCTCGAAGAGCAGCTGCGCGCGGCCCGCGGACTGATCCATCAGCGAGACGAGCGCGTCGACCTCCGTCGAGACCTCCGTGTACGGCAGCTCGGCGCGCTCGATCGCGTCGCGGATGCGGGCCTCCGTCGCGCGCGCCGCGAGCAGGTGAAAGCGCACGTCGGGCGCGAGCGTCGCAGGATCCATGCGCGTCCGGCTGCTCGTCAGCGCCCGCTTGTGCTCGCCGCGCTCGCGCGCGAGCACGGCAACCGCCTCGTCCTCGTCGAAGAAGGTGCGCGTGACGGCGATCGCGTAGATCACGAGACCGACGATCAGCGCCAGCGTGAACGGCACGCTGAGCACCGTGGCCGCGCCGATCGTGGCGATCGCCAGCACCAGGTTGAACGGCTTCGCCGCCGCGTTGGCGATCAGCGCGCCGGCGTAGTCCTCGCGGCTGTAGGGCTTCTCGGGCAGGCTCACGGCGCCGTTAGAAGAAGGAGCTGATGCTGCGGTAGACCGACTCGATGTCCGACGTCTTGCCGACGTAGGCCTTGCCGCCCGAGGCGTCGGCGATCCGCTGCAGGTTCTCCTCCGCGCCCTCGGCTCCGGCCGAGTAGGCGATCGTGAAGACGCGCACGCGCCTGCTCGAGTCTCCCTGCGCCTCGAGCTCCTTGACGACCGACTCGACGCTCTTGGACGAGTCCGAGTCTTCGCCGTCGGTCAACAGCACGACCGCGTTGATGCGGCTCGTGTCGGCGCGTTTGGAGACCGCTTCGACGCTCGCGGCCGTCGCGTCGTAGATCGCCGTGCCGCCGTCGGCGATGAGGTTGGCGACCGTGCTGCGCAGCTTGGCGCGGTTCGATCGGGCGGGGGCTATCGGCACGAGCGGCGTGATCCGGTCGGAGAAGGTCAGCAGCCCGATGTTGTCCTGCGGCGCGACCTCCTTGAGGAACGCCTGCAGGCCCTCCTTGGCGTTCTTCAGGCGGTTCTGCTGGTCCATCGAGCCCGACGTATCGAGCACGAGCAGGACGTTCGCCGGCTTGCGGTCGGCGCGCCAGGCCTTCTTCAGGGCCGCCAGCACGCGCGGCTCGGGCCGTCCGAGCACGCGCTTGGGCTGCGCCGGGTCGACCCCGTTGGCCGCCGTCAGCGGGGGCTCGGGCTTGGCCTTGAGGTCCGCGGCGCGGAAGCCGTACTTCGCGGCCATCGTCGCGTCGATGTTCTCGGCGAGGTAGGCGCCGAAGCTCTCGGCGCCCGCTCGCTGGGCCCCGTCCACCCATGGCGCCTTCAGCGTGATGTACGGGTTGTCGGAGAAGAACGTGCCCTCGGTGGGATAGATCGCGACGAGCTTCGGCTGGCCGTTGCGGTTCTGGTTGAAGTCGACGAGCGTCGCCTCCTCCATCGCCACGGCGGACGCGTAGCCGAGGCCGCCCTTGCGCATCTGGTCGGCGATGAACAGCGTCGTGTCGCCGTAGTGGACGATCGAGCGCTCGATGTCCTTGACTTGCGCGCGCGCCGCCTTGATGTCCGTGCTCAGCAGCCCCTCCTTCTTGCCCGTCGCGGCGTAGTACTCGGCGACGACCGCCGACAGGCCCGAGGTCGAGAAGTCGGGGTTCGTGTGCACGAGCTTGAACTTTCCGTACTCCGGGCGTCCGTAGGCGCCCCAGCCCTTGTCCGAGCGTGCGAGGTCGAGGATGTCCTTGAAGCCGAGCTGCTTCTTCGGATAGCCGAGCGCCTTCGCCATCGGCTCCCACATCGCGATCACCAGCGGCGTGCGCACGATCGACGGGTTGTCGTCGGCGACGTACGACTGGTCGGCCTCGAAGTTCAGCAGGCTGCCCCACATCGAGCTCGCCGGCGACCAGGCGACCGGCTTGTAGGTGCCGCGCGCGATCTTCAGCTGGGCGTCGCCGGAGGAGACGTTCTTGCCCTCGACGAAGACCCGCTTGCCGGCGGCCTGCGCCTTCGAGGCGTTGTAGGAGGCGATCAGCGGCTTGAGCAGCTGTTCCTTCTCGGGCGAGTAGGCGAAGGTGACCTTGGTCGAGCCCTGCGGCGCGCTCTGCGGAGCCGGGCCGCCGATCTCCGTGCCGTCCTTTCCTCCGCCCGCGAAGACGGCGATCAGCGCGACGGCCGCGATGGCGACGGCGATGAGGGCGAGCTGGCTCTTCTTCATGGTGGGCGCTGCCTCCTGGTGGCTCCGCGCGACCGCGCGTCGGCCAACGATAGAGGCGAGCGCGCCCACGGTCTGTGTGATCGGGCCGAATCGGGTACCCCGAACAAACCAATCCAGGTCGCACGACAAAGGAGACCGACATGTCCGACGGATCTGCTGACGAGAGCAAGGGCCGGCTGAAGGTGGCCGCCGGCGAGCTGACCGACGACGACAGCCTGAAGAACGAGGGCAAGGTCGACAAGGCCTCGGGCAAGACGAAGAACGCTGTCGGCGGAGCCGCCGACAAGGTCAAGGACGCGCTGCGCAAGGACTGACCGGCGGGCGCCGCGACGCTAGGAGGTCTGCAGCAGCTCCAGCAGCGATTCGGCGTGCTTGGTGACGAACGACGGCCCGATGCCCTTGATCGCCAGCAGCTCGTCGGCCGACCGTGGCCGGCGGCGTACGACCTCGCGCAGGGTCGCGTCGGTCGCGACCGTGTAGGCGGGCTTGCCCTCCGCACGGTCGCGACGCCACGCCTTCAGCGGCGCGAGGTCGTCGTCGGAGACGGGCGGCCCCTCCTCGAGCAGCGTCGCCTGCGATGCCGTGCGCCCGCGCTTGACGGCCACGCTGACCTCCGGCAGCCAGTCCGGCGGGTCGTGGACGTCGCAGCAGCGTCCGGTGGGCGCCGCGGGCGTGTCGTCGCCGAAGTGGTCGAGCAGCTGGCGACGCCGGCAGCGCTCGCCGCCGGTGGCGTAGCGCTCGATCGAGCGGTAGGACTCCCAGCGGCGGTTGGTCGCCTCGCGGCACAGCGCCCGTGCCCGCCCGTGGTCGAGCTCGGTGCCCGCGAGCTGCACGCGCACGCGCCCACCCGCGCCGGGGGCCAGGGTCAGCGCGCCTGCGCGCTCGGCCACGGCCAGCGCGATCCGGTCGCGGTCGTCGTCGGGGCTGAGCTCGATGGCTTCCTCGCCGCCGGCCCGTGCGCGCAGCCGGCCGACGATCGCGCCGACCTGCTCGACGGTCACCTCGGCCTCGCGGATGAAGCGCACGAGGCGGCCGAGGTCCGAGCGCGATGCCAGCAGCACCGCTCGCGCCGGCTGCCCGTCGCGCCCGGCGCGTCCCGCCTCCTGGTAGTAGGCCTCCAGGCTCGACGGCAGCGCCCAGTGCCAGACGGAGCGCACGTCGGCCTTGTCGACGCCCATGCCGAACGCGTTCGTCGCGACGACGACGTCGGCCTCGCCGCGCATGAACGCGTCCTGGCGCTGTGAGCGCACACCCGCGTTCATGCCCGCGTGGTAGGCGACGACCCCGAGGTTCTCCGCCGCGAGCAGCGCCGCGACCTCCTCCGTGCTCTTGCGCGTGCCGCAGTAGACGACCGCCGGGCGGTTGTCGTCCATCACGAGCCCGGCGGCCAGCGTCGCTCGCTTGCGCGCGACGGATCCCTCGCCGTCGAACGCCAGCACGTCGAAGGACAGGTTGGGGCGGTCGAACCCCGAGCGCACCCGCGCGGGCTCGCGCAGCCCTAGCCGCGCGACGATCTCCTCGGCGACCTTCGGCGTCGCGGTTGCCGTGCAGGCCATCACGGGCGGGTGGCCGAGCTCGGCGATGACGGACGCCAGGCGCAGGTAGTCCGGGCGAAAGTCATGGCCCCACTCGCTCACGCAGTGCGCCTCGTCGACGACGAACAGCGCGAGCGCCCGGTGGCTCAGCGCGGCGCGAAACGCCGACGACGCAAAGCGCTCGGGCGCGGCGAAGCAGACCGCGGCGCGGCCGTCGCGGACGTCCTGCAGCGCGGCCCGGTTGCTCTCGCCGTCGCCGCCGGAGGCGAGCATCACGGCCGGGTGGCCGAGATCGGTCAGGCGCGCGCACTGGTCGCGCATCAGCGCGATCAGCGGCGAGACGACGACGGTCAGGTCGTCCCCGGCGAGCGCGGGAAGCTGGTAGCAGAGGCTCTTGCCGCCGCCTGTGGGCATGACGACGAGCGCATCGCGACCGTCGAGCGCGGCCTGCACGGCCTCGCGCTGGCCGGGCCGGAAGGTCGACAGACCGAGCAGGTGCAGGAGCGTCTCGGGCGTCACGTCCTGTAGCGGCGTGCGCGGCACGCGCGCGGCAGGCGGTGGCGGTGGCGGGGTGGCCGACGCGAACAGCGAGGGGGCGGACGGACCGGGGTCGGAGGGCCCCGCATCGTCGGCCTCGGCGCCGACCGTCGCCTCCATCGACGCCAGGTAGGCGAGGTAGGCGTCCTCGTCCGGATCGCCGGAGCCCGCGGCTGGGGCCGCTGCGGCTTCGACGCGCTGCGCCGCGAGCCGGGCGATCGGCGTCAGCGCGTCGCGCTCGTCCTGCGACAGCTGCGCCCAGCGCGCACGCAGCTCGTCGAGCGCGGTCGCGGCGCCCGGTGCGCCGGGCGCGGCGAAGACGGAAGCAAGAACGGTGAGGGCGTGCTGCACGCGCTTGAAGTTAACGGCCCCGGCGGCGCGCAGCACGCAGGTGCACGGCCGCGTCGCCTGCGGTGGCGGCGGACGGGGTGAGCAGCTCGATCTGCGCGGCCGGCAGCTCGCGCTTGAAGCGCGGATCGTCGCCGAGTGCCTGCAGCAGCTGCGGCGCGCGCGGCCGGCGCGGGTAGCTCGCCGCTGCCATGCTCGCCACAGCCAGGTGGCGAGCGAGAAGGGCTTCGCCCCGCGCGGCGGCGTCGCTCAGGCGACGAGCCGCATCGCGGGCGCCGCCTCGGCGCGGGCGATCGCGAGCGCGAGGAAGGCCTTGGCCGCCGGCGGCTGGCGCCGACGGGCGCGCCAGACGAGTGCGACCGGCCATGTGAAGGGCTGCGGTCCGATCGGGCGCAGCTCGATCGGCGGGCCGGGCTCCTCGGCCGCCGAGCGCGGGATGACCGCGACGCCCATGCCCTTGGAGACGAGCGCGCGGACGGCGCCCATCTCCGTGCAGATGAATGCGTTGCGCGGCTTCAGGCCGTGGTCGTCGAGCGTCGTCTCCAGGCGGCGGCGCAGCTGCGAGTTCTCGCGGTAGGTCACGAGGTCCAGGCCCGCGAGCTGCTCGAAGGTCACCTGCTCCTGCTCGGCGAGCGGATGGCCGACCGGCAGCGTGCAGACGAACTCCTCCTCGGTCAGCAGCGTCGCCGCGAACTCGTCGCCGAGCGCGTCCGGATCGACGGCGGTGAAGATCGCATCGAGCTCGTCCGCGCGGATCTGCGCGAGCAACTCCTCCTGCGTGCCCTCGACGAAGTGGATCGCGACGCCGGGGTGCTGCTCGTGGAAGTCGGCGATGACGGCGTAGAGGTCGTAGAGGCCGGTCGGCCACATGCCGCCGAGGCGCAGGTCGCCGCGCAGCAGCCCGGCCATCTCGTCGAGCTCGTCGCGCAGCCCGTCGACCTCCGACAGCACGCGTTGTGCGTAGTCCAGGACGAGCGCGCCCTCGGCCGTCAGGTCGACGCTGCGGCTGGACCTCGTGAAGAGCGTGATGCCGAGCTCCGCCTCGAGCCGGCTGAGCTGCTGCGAGACGGCAGACTGTGCGAGGTGAAGCTCCTCGCCGGCCTTCGTGAACGAGCCGTGGCGGGCGATCGCCACGACGGTCCTGAGGTGTCGAAGCTCCATGCCGGCAAGCCTCGCATGTCTGCATGGAGAAGTCGAAGACGCGTGCGTGGGGACAGCGATCACCTCGCGCGATGGATGCGGGTCGAGTTGTGGGTGCTATGCGTGCACCCTTCGACACGCGCGTGCGTCTCGCGCAATCGAGTCCGGGCTTCAGCCGCCACCCCCGCCGCCGCCGCC
>Ga0208736_1000196_pt1 | contig 18289 bp, 20 predicted proteins | sample AntDryMetagUQ255_FD_188090 | JGI IMG/M metagenome (GOLD analysis project Ga0208736, IMG submission 188090) | Polar desert microbial communities from Antarctic Dry Valleys - UQ255 (SPAdes) | ecosystem: Environmental > Terrestrial > Soil > Desert | place: Antarctic Dry Valleys | collected 2008-12-31 | reverse complement strand
CGCCGCAAGGCGCTCGTGGCGTCACGCCGCCGGCAGTAGCAGCTGCTCGATCGCATCCGCTCGCATCGCCTGCGTGCAGCGCAGGACCACGCCCATCAGCCACGGGTCCTCGTCGGCCGTCTCGTAGCGCTCGCTCATGTGGGTGACGAAGCCCCGGATCGACTGCTCCTTGACGACGCCGATGACGCCGCCGCGCGGGCCGGTCATGCCGACGTCGGTGATATACGCCGTCCCGCCCGGCAGCACGCGTGCGTCAGCCGTCGGGACGTGGGTGTGGGTGCCGACGACCGCGGTCACCCGGCCGTCGAGATGCCAGCCGAGCGCGACCTTCTCGCTCGTCGCCTCGGCGTGGAAGTCGACGAGCACGTGGTCGGCGCGGCCGGCGAGCTCCCCGAGCGCCGCGTCGATCGACGCGAACGCCGGGTGCCCGGCGCGGATGAAGAGGTTGCCGCTGAGGTTCACGACGCCCAGCCGCACGCCGTCGCGCTCGACGACGCAGACCCCGTGCCCCGGCTGGTTTCGCAGGTAGTTGTAGGGGCGCAGGATCTCCGCGCGCGCGTCGAGGTAGGGATAGATCTCGCGCCGGTGGTAGGCGTGGTTGCCGAGCGTGATGACGTCGACCCCGGCGGCGAAGAGCTCGCCGGCGATCTTCGGCGTGATGCCCAGGCCGCCCGCGGCGTTCTCGCCGTTGACGACGACGAACGTCGGCGCATGCTGCTCGCGCAGCGCCGGCAGCAGGCCCAGCAGCGTGTGCTTGCCCAGCGATCCGACGACGTCGCCGACGAACAGGATGGTCGCGGCGGCATCGGGCACGGCGCATACTCTGACGAGGGATGGTCGAAGAGGACGACAGCCCCCCAACCGGGTCGCCCGCGCCGGCCGCGCCCGTCGTCATCGCGCGCTGGGTGCAGCTCGTCATGCTGCCGCTCGGGGTGCTCGCCCTCTACGCGCTCGCGCACGCCGCCGGGGTCGTGCTGCTGCTGTTCGTCGTCGCCGCCGTCGTCGCGCTGATCCTCAACCCGCTCGTCAGCCTCGTGCAGCGCGCAAGGATGCCGCGAACGCTCGCCGTGATCGCGGTGTACGCGGTCTTCTTCACGGCGCTGCCGGTCGCCGGCTTTCTGCTGTCGGGCCCGGTCGCCGCCCAGGCCACGACCTTCGCCAACGACGTTCCCGGCCTCGTCGGCGATGCCAGCGGCTCGCTCGACGACCTGCAGGGGTTCTTCGACGACAAGGGCATCGACCTGCAGATCAAGGGCCAGACCGACAGCGCGCTGGCCACGTTGCAGGATCGCGTCATCGAGGGATCGGGCGAGATCGTGGCGATCACGGGCGAGCTGCTGCGCACGCTCGTCGAGCTGTCGTTCTACATGATCCTCGTGCTCGTCCTGTCGATCTACATGCTCATCTACGCGCCGCGAATCGGGACGCTCGTGCGCGGCGTGATGCCGCCCGGCGACGGTACGCCGCAGGACGACTTCCCGACGCGCGTGCAGCGCGCCGTGTCCGGCTACGTCCGCGGCCAGCTGCTCTTCAGCCTGATCATGGGCACGAGCGCCGGAGCCGCCCTGTGGCTCTTCGGCGTGCTCGGGATCTTTCCCGACGGGCGCACGTACGCCTTCGCCTTCGGCCTGTTCTTCGGGCTGATGGAGCTCATCCCGTACGTCGGGCCGCTGCTCGGAGCGCTGCCGCCGATCATCGTCGCGCTCGTGCAGGACCCCCTGACGGCGGTCTGGGTGGCGCTGCTGTTTCTGGCGCTGCAGCAGCTCGAGGGTCACGTCGTCGCGCCGAACGTCTTCGGGCGCTCCCTGCGCCTGAACCCGCTGCTCGTGATCCTCGCCCTGCTGCTCGGCGGCGAGATCTACGGGTTCGTCGGCGCGCTCGTCGCGCTGCCGATCGCGGCGGTCCTGCGCGAGACGTTCGTCTACCTCCGTCGCCACCTCGTCTTCGAGCCGTGGGGAACCGGTCAGCCGATCCTCATCGGCCCGCCTGTGGCGCAGCCGCAGGACCCCGCGCCGGCGCCCGATCCCGCTCCCGGCGACGCCGCGCCGCCTCCGCCCGCGCACCGCTGAGCGGCGCCGCTCACGTCTCGCGGTGCAGGTCGTCGACCCAGGCGACCGGCTGCGGGTCGGCCTCGACGGCGGGCAGGTCGAGGTTCACGACGACCGCCTCCTGGCCGCTGCGCACGACCACGCACGACAGCGGCGCGTCGGGGCTCGCGTTGATCTCCTGATGGGGCACGTACGGCGGCACGAAGATGAAGTCGCCCGGGCCGGCCTCCGCGACGTACTCCAGCCGCTCGCCCCAGCGCATCCGTGCGCCGCCACTGACGACGTAGATCACGCTCTCGACGGGGCCGTGGTGATGCGCGCCCGTCTTCGCCGCGGGATCGATCACGACCGTTCCGGCCCACAGCTTCTCCGCTCCCGCCCGCGCGGTCGTGATCGCCGCGGCGCGGCTCATGCCCGGCGTCTGCGGCGTGTTCGGGTCGAGCTCGCCGGCGCGCACCACGCGCACGCCGTGCAGGCGCCAGTCGGGGGCGGGTTGCGGTGCCATCCGCCCAGTATGAGGGGGACCCCCGGCTACCCTTGACCGGGCATGTCCTTTCCCGCGACCCGCCTGCGAAGGCTGCGCGCCACCCCGGTGTTGCGCGAGCTCGTGCGCGAGACGCGGCTCAGCGCCGCGGACCTCGTCCTGCCGCTGTTCGTGCAATCCGATCCCGGCCACCAGCGCCAGCCGATCACGGCGCTGCCCGGGGTCAGCCGCCTGAGCATCACGGCGGCCGTCGAGGAGGCGGGCGCCGCGCGCGCACTCGGCCTGCCCGCCGTGCTGCTGTTCGGCATCCCCGATCGCAAGGACGCCGAGGGCTCGGGCGCCTACGACGACGAGGGCATCGTCCAGCTCGCGACGCGCGCGATCAAGCAGGCGCACCCCGACCTCGTCGTCATGACCGACGTCTGCCTGTGCGAGTACACCGACCACGGCCACTGCGGCCTGCTCGCAGCCGGCGGCGCGGTGGGGTCGTCATCCACCTTCGATGACGACGCGAACGTGGACAACGACTCGAGCGTCGAGCTCATTGCCCGCACGGCGGTCTCGCATGCCCGCGCGGGCGCCGACGTCGTCGCGCCGAGCGACATGATGGACGGCCGCGTCGGCGCGATCCGCAGCGCGCTCGACGGGGATGGCTTCGAGGACGTGCCGATCGTCGCCTACAGCGCCAAGTTCGCCTCCGCCTTCTACGGCCCGTTTCGCGAAGCCGCGGGATCGGCGCCGGCCTTCGGCGACCGGCGCGGCTACCAGATGGACCCCGCCAACGGCGACGAGGCCGTGCGCGAGGCGCTGCTCGACGCCGCCGAGGGCGCCGACGTCGTGATGGTCAAGCCCGCCCTCGCCTACCTCGACGTCATCCGCCGCGTGAAGGACGCCACGCGCATGCCGGTCGCCGCCTACAACGTCAGCGGCGAGTATGCGATGGTGAAGGCGGGCGCCGCCGCGGGCGCGCTCGACGAGCGAGCCGTGGTGCTGGAGACCCTGACCTCCATCCGCCGCGCCGGTGCGGACATCATCATCAGCTACCACGCGAAGGACGCCGCCCTGTGGCTTCAGACGTGACCGGCCCCTCACCCACCTTCGATGACGACGCGAAGGTGGCCACTCCCAAGATTCGCTCGCGCACCGGCGGCGCCGCCGTCGAGATGGACGACCTCGACCGCCGCCTGCTGAACCTCATGCAGGGCAGCTTCCCGATCGCGCGGCGACCCTACGCGGCAGTCGCGGCTGCGGCTGAGATCACCGAGGACGAGGTGCTGCGCCGCGTCCGGCGCCTGCTCGACGAGCGCATCATCCGCCAGGTCACGCCGATCTACGATACGCGCGCGCTCGGCTACGGCTCGATGCTCGTCGCCGCCAAGGTCGATCCCGAGCACCCCTGGCGCGCCGCGAAGATCATCAACTCGCATCCGGGCGTGAGCCACAACTACCTGCGAAACCACGAGTTCAACATGTGGTTCACGCTCGCCGTCGAGGGCGACTCCGAGCTCGGCCTGCAGGGCACGCTGGATCTCATGCAGGAGCTCACGGGGGCAACGTCGATCCGCCAGCTGCCGACGCTGAAGCTCTTCAAGATCCGCATGGAGCTCGAGATGGACGGCGACACGAAGTCGCTGTCAACGGAGGGCGTCGCGCAGGCGCCGGTCGAGCTCGAGGGCGTTGCCTACGACGAGCGCGACCGCGAGGTCATCCGCGCGACCCAGGGCGACCTGCCGGTCGAGTCCGAGCCCTACACGGCCGCCGCCGCGCAGCTCGGGATGACCGTCGACGAGCTGCTCGAGCACCTCGCTGCGATGAAGGAGCGCGGGATCCTGCGCCGCGTCGCCGCGATCCTCTATCACCGCCGCGCCGGCTTCTCCGCCAACGGCATGGGCGTCTGGAAGGTGCCCGAGGACCGGATCGCCGAGCTGGGCCCGCGAATGGCCTCCTTTCGCGGCATCTCGCACTGCTACCAGCGCCCGACCTACGAGGACTGGCCCTACTCGGTCTTCACGATGGCCCACGGCCGCTCCAAGGAGGAGTGCGACGCGATCCTCGACGCGATCGCCGACGAGTTCGAGATCTCCGAGCGCGCGACGCTGTACTCCTCGACGGAGTTCAAGAAGATCCGCCTCCTGTACTTCACGGAGGACTTCCGCGACTGGGAACGGGAGCACGGGGCCTAGCCCCGCGCTCGCGATGACCGCCTCCCTGACCGACACACGGTCGGCCGAGCACTACGCGCGAGCGATCGCCTACCTGCCCGGCGGCGTCAACTCGCCCGTCCGCGCGATGCGCTCGATCGGTCGCGACCCGATCTTCGTCGACCGCGCCGAGGGCGCCGAGCTGATCGACGTCGACCACAACCGCTACGTCGACTGGGTCTGCTCGTGGGGGCCCCTGATCCACGGCCACGCGCATCCCGAGATCGTCGCCGCCGTCTGCGACGCGGCACAGCGCGGGACGACGTTCGGCGCTCCCACCGCCGCCGAGGTCGACCTCGCGGAGGAGGTCTGCCGGCGACTGCCGAGCGTGCAGATGCTGCGCATGACCTCGTCGGGCACGGAGGCGTCGATGAGCGCGATCCGCCTCGCGCGCGCCGCCACCGGCCGCACGAAGCTGCTGAAGTTCGCCGGCGCCTACCACGGCCACGTCGACGGGCTGCTCGCCGACGCCGGCAGCGGCCTGGCGACGCAGGGCATCCCGTCGAGCCCGGGCGTCCCGGCGGGCGTCGCCGCCGACACGATCGTGATCCCGTGGAATGACCCCGCGGCGCTCGACGAGGCGCTCGCCCGCCACGAGGTCGCCGCGATCCTCGCCGAGCCCTATCCGGCCAACATGGGGCTCGTCCTGCCCGCCGCCGGCTTCCTCGAGCTGCTGCGCGAGCGCGCCGACGCGGCCGGCGCGCTGCTGGTCTTCGACGAGGTCATCTCCGGCTTTCGCGTCGGGCCCGGCGGCGCGCAGGGTCTCGCCGGCGTGATCCCCGACCTCACGATCATGGGCAAGGTCATCGGCGGCGGGCTGCCGGCGGCGGCCTACGGCGGCGCACGTGAGCTCATGCGCCGCATCGCCCCCGAGGGCGACGTCTACCAGGCCGGGACCCTGTCGGGCAACCCGCTCGCCGTCGCCGCCGGGCTCACATCGCTCGCGCTGCTGCAGGGCGAGCAGCCCTACGTCAAGCTCGCCGCGACGACCGCGGCGCTCGCCGAGGGCCTGCGGGACGCTGCGGCCGCGGCCGGCTACGAGGGCGTTCGGATCGCGACCGCCCCGGGCCTGCTGACCGTCTTCTTCAGCGCGGGCCCCGTGACGGACTACGACGGCGCCAGGGCATGTGACCTCGACGCCTACGCGGCGTGGTGCCGCGGCCTGCTCGCGCGCGGCGTCTATGCCCCCGCGTCGCAGTTCGAGGCCTGGTTTCCGTCGCTCGCGCACACCCCCGAGCACGTCGCGCGAACCGTTGCGGCCGCGACCGCCGCGTTTGCGGAGATCGGCGCGTGAGCGGGTCGATCGAACGGCTGCGCGGCGCCGTGCGCGAGGCGGGCACGCCGCTGGCGGCATGCCTCGGCGATGCGGCCTTCGATGAGGACGCCGGCAGCGAGCCCGAGCGGGCCGTCACCGCGGCCGCCGGCCCGCGCGTCGCGGCCCATCGCGAGGATGTCGAGATCGCGGTGGCGGCCGTCGACGAGGGCTACCGGCTGCACTACGCCCGCCCCCGCGCGCTGCGCATCGACGATTCGGACCTCGCCCTGCTGGCGGGCGACAGGATGTACGCGCTCGGCCTCGCGCGGCTGGCTGCGATCGGCGACATGGCCGCGATCACCGAGCTCGCAGACGTCATCTCGCTCAGCGCCCAGGCGCACGCCGGCGGCGACCACGAGCTCGCGGGCGCCGCCTGGCAGGCGGGTGTGGCGGCGATCGCCCGCGGCTGTGATGCGCACACCCGCGACGCGAAAGCTCGCGCGCGCGCAGGCGATCCGGGCGCTGCCCGTGCGCTGCGCGAGGCCGCGCGGACGCCGCGCGCCGCGACCTGACGCGCGCCCGCTCCTGCGGCGGGGCCGCCGAAGGCTCACGGTCGGTAGATTTCAATGCCCGTGCCAGACGACCGCAAGAAGAAGCCGAAGACGACCGCCGAGGCGAAGATCCCCGGCGCGTACGAGGGCGAGACCGTGACCCGCCGCCGGTTCATGACCGGCAGCGCCCACACCGCCGGCGCGATCGCCACCACGGCCTTCACCCTGCCCGCCCTCGGCATGGCCTTCGGGCCCGTCTTCGAGACCGAGGAGCCGCGCTGGGAGGGCGTCGGCAAGACGAGCGACTTCCCCGACGACACGTATATTCCGCGAACGCTGACGGTCTCGCGCGGCATCGGCGAGGTCGGCAAGACCACGGTCTACGTGCGCAAGTACAGCGACAAGGACACGGAGGTGCGCGACGAGTACAACGCCTACGTCGCCGTTTCGACGCGCTGCATGCACCTCGGCTGCCCGGTGCGCTACGTCGAGGCGTCGGAGCGCTTCATCTGCCCCTGCCACGGCGGCGTCTACGACTTCGAGGGCAAGGTCAGCGGCGGCCCGCCGGTGCGCCCGCTCGACCGCTTCTACACCCGCGTGCGCGACGGCGTCGTCGAGATCGGCCCGCGCTACAGCCTGAACTCCGAGCTCAAGCGCTTCTCGCCGCGCGACCCCGGTCAGCCGATCGACGGCGTCGGCCAGTTCATGTACCCCGCCCGCCCGACCATCCGCAAGCTCCCAGGAACCTAGATGGCAAAGCTTCCCACCACCTCAGGACTGCGTCCCCCGGCCAAGCGTCGCGAGAGCGAAGAGGACACGACCGCCGCGCCCGCGGAGAAGAAGAAGGGCAAGCTCCAGGAGTCCGGCATCGCGACCGTCGACTGGCTCGACGAGCGCACCTCGCTGTCGGCCGGCGCGCGCTGGATGATGTTCCGCAAGATCCCCAAGGGGACGAACTGGTTCTACACGCTGGGCTCGGCGACGATGTTCGCCTTCCTCTCCCAGACCGTGACCGGCGTCTTTCTGGCGATGTACTACGACCCGTCGGCCACGCGCGCCTACGAGTCCGTGCGCTACCTGACCAACGAGGTCTTCCTCGGCGAGTTCGTGCGCGGCATGCACAAGTGGGGCTCGACCGTCATGGTCATCCTCATCTTCCTGCACATGGCGCGGACCTTCTTCTTCGGCGCCTACAAGTATCCGCGCGAGCTGAACTGGGTGATCGGCGTCGTGCTGCTGATCCTGACGCTGATGATGTCCTTCACCGGCTACCTGCTGCCCTTCGACCAGCGCTCCTACTGGGCGACGACGGTCGGCGTGGCGATCAACGGCACGGGCCCGCTCGTCGGCCCGTACCTGTCTGACTTCCTGCGCGCCGGGCCCGAGTTCGGCGTCACGACGCTGTCGCGCTTCTACGCGATCCACATGCTGCTGCTGCCCGGCATCATCGCGGCGCTGATCGGCGCGCACCTGTACCTCGTCGCGCGCCTCGGCACGACGGCGCCGCCGTGGATCCGTGCGGACACGGGCCCCGAGCTGCGCGAGGACAAGGCGTGAACCAGCTCGAGAAGGAGGCCTACCTCCGCGAGTACTCGATCCTCAAGTCCAAGGGCAAGCCGTTCTTCCCCTACGCGGTCGCCAAGGACGGCTGGATGGCCGTCATCGTCATGGCGACGATCATCATGCTGGCGATCGTCCTCGGCGCCGAGCTCGGCCCGAAGGTCGACCCGACGACGACGACCTACGTGCCTCGGCCCGAGTGGTACTTCTTCTTTCTCTTCGAGGTGCTGCGGATCATCAAGCCGCCGTCGCTCGTGCCGCTCGCCGCGATCGGCGTCCCGACGCTGTGCATGATCCTGCTGTTCCTGCTGCCGTTCTACGACCGCAGCCCGGAGCGTCGCCCCGAGCGCCGGCCGATCGCGATGGCCGCCGCGTTCTTCACGATCGCGGCGATGGCCTTCATGACCTACGAGGGCGCGAACGCCGGCTCGCCGAACCAGATCGAGATGGAAGCGCCGCCGAGCGTCATGGCAGGCGGCGCCGAAGCGCAGCGCTCCTTCGAGTCGGGCAAGCAGATCACCACGCAGTCCGGCTGCCTGGCCTGCCACAAGATCGGCGAGAACGGCAACGGGGGCCCGGGCCCGGACCTCTCGGAGATCGGCGCGCGCCTGCCCCGTCAGGCGATCGAGCGCACGCTGATCAACCCGACGGCGCCGATGCCGTCCTACGCCGAGCTGAGCGACAAGAAGCGCGACGATCTCGTCGAGTTCCTCGCGCAGCTGAAGTGACGGCGCGTCCGCACGCGCCGTCCGGACGTCGATGAGCGAAGACAGCGGGACCCTGCAGGAGCCCCAGGTGCGGGCGATGTTCGACCGCATCGCCGGCTTCTACGACGTCATGAACTCGGTCATGACGGCCGGGCTGCATCACGCCTGGCGCCGTCGCGCGGCCGACCTCGCAGGCGTCGGCCCGGGTGATCGCGTGCTCGACGTCGCGACGGGCACGGGCGACCTGGCGCTCGAGCTCGCGACACGAGTCGGGCCCGGCGGCGAGGTCATCGGCTCGGACTTCTCGCCCCAGATGCTGACCCGCGCGCGCCTGAAGGCCCCCGCCGCGACAGCCCCGATCAGCTTCGAGTGGGCCAACGCGATGGCGCTGCCCTACGCCGACGGCGAGTTCGCCGCCGCGACGGTCGGCTTCGGCGCGCGCAACTTCTCCGACCTCGACCTCGGTCTGAGCGAGATGGCGCGCGTCGTGCGCCCCGGCGGCCGGGTCGTCGTGCTCGAGATCACGACCCCGACGCGACCACCGCTGTCGACGTTCTATCGCCTGTGGTTCGACCGCGTCGTGCCTTTGATCGGCCGCGTCGCCGGCGACCCCGAGGCCTACTCCTACCTGCCCAACTCGGTCAAGCGCTTTCCCGCCCCCCGCGAGCTCGCCGCGAAGATGCATCGCTGCGGCCTGGACGTGCGCTACGTGCTGACGGCGGGGGGCATCATCGCGCTGCACGTCGGCACGCGGGTCCTCGCCGAAGACGGCCGGCCTGCCGGCGCCGAGGGTCCGCGGCGGCGGTGACGAGCGCGACGCAGAGCGTCAAGGCGATCATCGAGGCCGCCGGCGAGCACGTCCCGGTTCTGCTCGGCCAGGTGGAGCGACGGCTTGCGACGCTCGCTGCCGGTCACGGCCCGGTGCTGGCCGAGCACGCCGGCGCGACGATCGCAGCCGGGGGCAAGCGCCTGCGCCCGCTGCTCGTGCTGCTGGCCGCCGGTCGCGTGCCGGAGGATCCGCGCGAGCTGCTGGCCTGCGCGGCAGCAGTCGAGCTCGTGCACTCCGCGACGCTCGTGCACGACGACGTGCTCGACGCCGCGGCCCTGCGGCGCGGCCTGCCGACCGTGTGGGCGCAGGGAGGGCGTGCGCTCGCCGTCGCCACCGGCGACCTGCTCTTCTCGCGTGCCTTCGCGGAGCTGGCGGCCGTCGGCACGCTGGCGGCCGTGCGCGCGCTGTCGCGCGCGACGTCCGCGCTCGCCGAGGGCGAGCTGCTGCAGCGCCAGGACGCGTGGAACGCGGCCGTCGCCGTCGAGCGCTACCTCTATCGCTGCGAGCTGAAGACGGCGCGCCTGTTCGAGGCCTCGTGCGAGCTCGGCGCGCTCGCAGGCGGCGGGGACGGCGCGCACGTCAGCGCGCTCGGAGCGTTCGGCCGGCGCATCGGCCTCGCGTTCCAGCTGCTCGACGACGTGCTCGACGTGTCGGGACCGGCGGCCGACACCGGCAAGCACCGCGGCACGGATCTGCTCGACGGAACGATGACGCTGCCGCTGATCCTCGCGCGCCGGCGCGACGACGCGCTCGCCGCGATGGACCTGCGAGAGATCACCACGCCGCGCCAGGCGACCGCGCTGTGCGAACGCATCGAGGCGACGGGCGCGCTTTCCGACGCAAAGGCGCAGGCGCTGGCGATCGTCGTCGAGGCGAAGGAGGGGCTCGCCGCGCTGGAGCTCGAACCCGGTCAGCGATTGGCGCTCGGCCTCGTGGCCGACTCCGTCGTCGAACGTCACGCCTGAGGCGGCCGGCGGCCGCACAGGCCGCCTCGGCTCAGAAGTCCTCGGGCAGGACGTGTCCGGCGGCGAGGGCCTCGGCGAAGCGCTCGACGTCGCCTTCCATGTTGGCGCGCGTGAGATGGCGCAGGTCGTCCAGCAGCGATTCGGTGCCGCGGTCGAGCGTCTCGTCGAAGCGCTGGATCGACTCCTCCTCGAAGGTGTCGGTGACGGTCCACTCGCAGTTGGGGCAGCGCAGGCTGACCTCCCAGCGCGAGCGGTCGGCCTGCTCCCAGGTCAGCGGGTAGACGAGGTCGCAGCCGCATTCCGGGCACAGATGCAGCTCGCGCTCGGGAGGCTGCAGAAGCTCGAAGGCGATGACCTCGATCGTCTTGCCCGATGGCAGCGTCACTTTCCGGATGTAGCGCTTGTGATCCGGTGCCGGAGTGTGCTCGAACTCTTGCATGACCCCTTCATCGGCAGCCGGGCGCGGAACTTGATCCCTCGCCCACCGATGTAAGCGTCACGTCCGTCAGCCTGACGTGGCGGTAGCCTTCTCCGAACCCAACCTTAGGGAGCATCGCCCATGCCACTTGGCATCGGACCACTCGAACTCGCCATCGTGCTCGTCATCGTGCTCGTCATCTTCGGGCCCAAGAAGCTGCCCGGACTGGGCAAGTCGCTGGGTACCGGCATGCGCGAGTTCAAGGACTCGATCACCGGCGGCAAGGACGACGACGACAAGCCGTCGAAGCTCGCCGCATCCAATGACGACGACGAGCACCCGCCGGCGCGCGCCGCATCCAAGGACGAGCCCATCACCCCAGAGCAGCACGACGACGCGGTCAGCCGCCCGCGCGGCTGACCGGCGCGCCGCAGGCACCGGCCGGACATGGCACGAAGGCTGCGGCCGATCGGTCACGAGGATCGCCTTGCCCTCGTCGATCACCTCGGCGAGCTGCGCAGGCGGCTCGTCTTCTCGATCATCACGCTCATGGCGGCGTTCTCGTTCTGCTTCTGGCAGAACAACGCCGTCCTGGACATCGTCACCAAGCCCGTGCGTGAGACGCAGAACCTCGACGACCCGAGCAAGGAGAGCAAGGATCCGCTGGAGCAGTCGGCGCGCTTTCAGCGCCAGCAGGGCGAAGCCCTCGAGGCGATCGTCCCGGCGCTCGCGCTGACCGGCAAGACGCTGCGCTCGCTGAGTCGCACCGGCGACCTCACGCTCGCCCAGCAGGCCGAGCTCAACCGCACGACCCGGGCGCTCGCGACCGCCGCCAGCCAGGTCTCCGAGGCGGCCCGGGCGCTTCCGCGCGACACCCAGCGAAATCTCGTGACGCTCGGCGTGACGGAGCCGTTCACGGCGACGATCACGGTCGCCTTCTACGCGGCGCTGCTGCTCGCGATGCCGTTCCTGCTCTTCCAGGCGTACGCGTTCGTCCTGCCCGCGTTCAGTCCCAAGGAGCGCAACGTCGCGCTGCCGCTGATGCTGATGGTGCCGGTGCTGTTCATCGCCGGCGTCCTGTTCGGCTACTTCGTCGTCCTGACGCGTGCCGTCGAGTTCCTGCAGAACTTCAACGACGACTCGTTCGACATCCTGTTGCAGGCGCGGGAGTACTTCAAGTTCGCCGTCTTCTTCCTGGCCGGCATCGGCCTGCTGTTCCAGATCCCCGTCGGGGTGCTCGCGGTCACGCGGCTGGGCATCTTCACGCCCAAGCAGCTGGCGAAGAACCGCGGCTACGTGATCCTCGGCATCGCCGTCCTGGCGGCCGTCGCGACGCCGACGCCCGACCCGATCACGATGACGCTGGCAATGGCCCCGCTGATCGTGCTGTTCGAGCTCAGCATCCTGCTGGCGCGCTGGATCGACCGCATCAAGCCCCCCGACACCGAAGACGAGGATGAGGACGAGGAGGGCGACGACGAGGACGACGTGCGCGGCGACGATCCGGACGACGGCGGCGAGGACGACCGCGAGGACGACCCGATGGCCGACTACGAGGACGACGACGACTTCGACGACGACGACCTCGACGAGGACGAGGACCTCGTCCTCGCCGGCGACCGGCCCGCGCGGGAGGCTGCCACGCCCGATCTGGCCGGTGCCGCCGACGCGGTGCAACGTGCCGCCGAAGCCGAGGACCGGCAGGCGCGCAGTCGCGACGGGCAGCATGATGCGTACGAGGAGCGCGACGCGGACGCCGATGGCCCTAAGCTGGGGGACCGGAAGGATCCGCAAGACCCCGACCCGAAGGACTGATCGCCGATGCTGTTCGATCTGCGCGGGCGCGGCCGTCGCCGCACTGTGCAAGTTATCTACCTGTCGCTCGCCCTCCTGATGGGCGGCGGGCTCGTGCTGTTCGGCATCGGCAGCGACCAGAGCGGCGGCCTCGTCGACGCCGTCGTCGGCGAGGGCGGCAGCGGCGACAGCGCGACGGGCACGCTTGACAAGCGCCTCAAGAACGCCCTCGCCGCCACCCAGAAGGCCCCGCGCGAGCCCGCTCCCTGGGCCGAGCTCGCCCGGCTGCGCTTCCAGCGCGCCGGCATCGACGGCATCGCTGCCGATGGCATGAACTACACGCAGAAGGGCAAGCAGAAGCTGCGCCTGGCGACCGATGCATGGGAGCGCCATCTCGCGCTGGATCCCAAGCGACCCAACAGCAGGGTCGCGCGGCTCATGGTGCAGGCCTACGGGACGGGCGCCGTCAACGACCCGGTCAAGGCGGTGCGCGCGCAGGAGATCGTGACGGCGGCCGAGGATCCGCCCAGCTCGAACGTCTACGCGCAGCTCGCGCAGCTCGCATACGTGGCCGGCGAGATCAGGACCGCCAACCTCGCCGCCGATCGGGCCGTCGATCTCGCTGCCGACAGCGACAAGAAGCTGCTGCGCACGCGCCTGGACCAGATCAAGGAGCAGGCCGCCAAGCAGCCCGCCCAGACCGCCGCGCCCGCAGCCAGCCCGTGAGTCCGGCGACCGACTAGGATCCCCGGGCTCGACACGCCCCTGTAGCTCAACTGGCAGAGCAGCGGACTCTTAATCCGAAGGTTCCAGGTTCGATTCCTGGCGGGGGCACTGATGCTCGCCATCATCGACGGCACCGTCATGGATGCGGCCGGCGCGCAGATCTCCGTCCTCGACGAGGGCCTGCTGCGCGGCGACGGCGTGTTCGAGGTCATCCGGGTCTACGGCGGGAGGCCGTTTGCGCTCGACGAGCACCTCGAGCGCATGGCGCGCAGCGCCGCGAGCCTGCGGCTGGCGTTCGACGCCGAGACGCTGCGCGCCGACGCGGCCGCGCTGCTGCGCGACGCCGGCGCGCCCGACGCCGCGCTGCGCCTCGTCGTCACGCGCGGCGGCCGACGCATCGGGCTGCTCGAGGCGCTGAAGGTCTTCCCTGAGACGATCGCGCTGCAGACGATCACCTACGCGCCGACGCGGATCCTCGACGGCGTCAAGTCGCTGTCCTACGGCGCGAACATGCTCGCGACGCGGCTGGCGATCGAGGCCGGCGCCGACGAGGCGCTGCTCGTCACCCCGCACGGCCGTGTGCTGGAAGGGCCCACGACCTCGTTCTTCTACGTCCTCGACGGCGCGCTGCGCACGCCGCCGCTGTCTGATCGCATCCTCGACTCGATCAGCCGGCGCGTGCTGCTGGCGGTCACCGACGCGCGCGAGCGGGTCACGACGGTCGACGACCTGCGCGCGATCGACGAGGCCTTCCTGGCATCGTCGCTGCGCGAGGTCCAGCCCGTGCGGTCGATCGACGGCCGGCCGATCGACGCGGCTCCCGGGGCGGTCGCGGTGGCCGCCGCGCAGCGCGTGCACGAGCACATCCGCGCCGCGCTGTCGTGAAGGTCCTCACGGTCGTCGGCAACCGGCCGCAGTTCGTCAAGGCCGCCGCCGTCTCGGGGCCGCTGCGCGCCAAGCACGAGGAGCTGCTCGTGCACACCGGACAGCACTACGACGACGAGCTGTCGGCGATCTTCTTCGAGGAGCTGGCGCTGCCGCGACCCGACGTCCAGCTCGGGCTCGGCGGCGGGTCGAACACCGAGCAGACGGCGCGCATGCTCGCGGCGCTCGGCGAGCTGCTGCGCGAGCACGCGCCCGATGCCGTGCTCGTCTACGGCGACACGAACAGCACGCTGGCCGCCGCGCTCGCGGCGGCGCAGCTGCGGATCCCCCTCGCTCACGTCGAGGCCGGCATGCGCTCGTATGACCGCGCGATGCCCGAGGAGCTCAACCGCGTGCTGACCGACCACCTCGCCGACCTGCTGCTCGTGCCGTCCGCCGGCGCCGCGGCGAACCTCGAGCGCGAGGGGATCGCCGGCGAGGTCGAGGTCGTCGGAGATGTCATGACCGACGTGGCGGCGCTGCTGGCACCGCGCGCCCGCGCCGACGACGGCCCGCTGCTCGAGGCCGGCGTGAGCGCGGGCGGCTACCTGCTCGCGACCGCGCACCGCCCGGGCAACGTCGACGACCCGGCGCGCCTGGAGCTGCTCGTCGAGCTGCTGCTGTCGCTCGACGCGCCGGTCGTGCTGCCGCTGCACCCGCGCACGCGGGCGCGCCTGCAGGCCGCCCGCCTGCTCGACCGCCTCGCCGCCGGCGCGATCGTGCTGGCGCCGCTGGGCTACCTCGCGTTCACCTCGCTGCTGACCCGCGCGCGCGCGGTGCTGACGGACTCCGGCGGGGTGCAGAAGGAGGCGTACCTGGCGGGCGTGCCCTGCGTGACGCTGCGCGACACGACGGAGTGGACCGAGACGGTGCAGGCGGGCTGGAACGTGCTCGTCGACCTCGACGCCGGTGCGGCGCGCGCCGCGCTGGAGCGCCCGCTGCCGGCCCAGCGGCCCGAGCTCTACGGCGATGGCCGCGCCGGACAGCGGGTCGTGCGCGCGATGGCTAGGCTGCGAGCGCGATGACCGGTCCCTCGCGCGCACCCGGGCACGTCCTGAGCCCGACCGACGCCCCCGGGCTCGTCCTCAGCCCGACCGCGTCGGTCGGTCGCAACGTCGTCTTCGGCGCGCACGTCGTCATCCACGACCACGTGATCATCGGCGACGACTGCACGATCCAGGACGGCGCCGTGCTGGGCAAGCCGCCGAGCCTGTCGCGGCGGTCGACCGCGGAACGCGGCGACCTGCCGCCGCTCGTGCTCGAGGACGGCGCCGTCGTGTGTGCGCACGCGATCGTCTTCGCCGGCTCGCACGTCGGCGCGCGCTCGATCATCGGCGACCAGGCCCACGTCCGCGAGCGCGCGACGATCGGCCCCGACACGGTCGTCGGACGCGCCAGCGGCGTCGACAACGACGTCAGCGTCGGCGCACGCGTGCGGATCCAGTCACAGGTCTACGTGACGGCCTACAGCGTCGTCGAGGACGACGTCTTCCTGGGCCCGTGCGCGATGACGACGAACGACGACACGATGGCACGACTCGCACCGGGGACGCCGATGCGCGGCGCCACGCTGCGGCGCGCCTGCCGGGTCGGCGGCGGCGCGGTCCTGCTGCCCGGCGTGGAGATCGGCGAGGAGGCGTTCGTCGCCGCGGGCGCGGTCGTGACGAGCGATGTCCCCGCGCGCAAGGTCGTCATGGGCGTGCCCGCGCGGGTCGTGCGCGACGTGCCCGACGAGGACCTGCTCGAGCACTGGAGCTGAAGCGGCTGGCGCGTCAGGCGACGGCGGCGAGCTGCGCCGATTCCTGCATCCAGATCACCTGATCGCGACCGGGCCCGACGCCGACGAGCACGATCGGCACCTGCAGCTGCTCGGCGACGAAGGCCAGGTAGTCGACCGCCGCGCGCGGGAGGTCGGAGGGCGAACGGCACTCCGTGATGTCCTCCGTCCAGCCGTCGAGCTCGATGTACTCGCCGCGCGCGTGGTGCAGCACCGACTGGTGGTAGGGGAAGTCGGAGAACTCCGCGCCGTCGGGGCCGCTGTAGGTCATGCAGACCTTGATCTTCTCGAAGCCCGACAGCACGTCGAGCTTCGTCATCGCCAGCGACGTGAGGCCGTTGATGCGCGAGGCGTAGCGCAGCGCGGGGATGTCCAGCCAGCCCGTGCGCCGCGCGCGCCCCGTCGTCGTGCCGAACTCGCCGCCGCGGCGGCGGATCTCCTCGCCGATCTCGTCGTCGAGCTCGGTCGGGAAGGGCCCCGCGCCGACGCGCGTGACGTAGGCCTTGGCGATGCCCCAGACCTCGTTGATGTCCTTCGGACCGACGCCGGCGCCGACGCATGCCGCGCCGGCGATCGGGTTGGAGGACGTGACAAACGGATACGTGCCGTGGTCGATGTCCAGCAGCGCGCCCTGCGCGCCCTCGTAGAGGACGAGGCGATCGGCGTCCAACGCATCCCACACGATCCGTGCGGTGTCGGCGATATGGCGCTCGAGCCGGTGGCCGTAGGTGAGGTAGGCCTCGGTCATCGACTGCAGGTCCAGCGACGGATCCTTGACGTACGGGCGCAGGCTCAGCCGCTTGGGGTCCAGCGCGGCGGTGATCTTCTTCTTGAGGATCTTCTCGTCGAGCAGGTCCTGCATGCGGATGCCCAGGCGCGCCGCCTTGTCCGCGTACGCCGGGCCGATGCCGCGGCGTGTCGTGCCGATCTGCAGCTTGCCGAGCTTCGTCTCGCCCGCGGTGTCCAGCAGCAGGTGGTAGGGCATGATCACGTGGGCGTTGGCCGAGATGCGCAGCCCGCTCGTGTCGATCTTGCGCGCCTTCAGCGCGTCGAGCTCGTCGGTCAGCACGTGCGGGTCGACGACGACCCCGTTGCCGATGATGCAACGCTTGCCCGGATAGAGGATCCCCGACGGGATCAGGTGGAACTTGAAGACCTCGCCGTCGCGGATGATCGTATGGCCGGCGTTGTTGCCGCCCTGAAAGCGCACGATCGCATCGGCCCGCTCGGCGAGCAGGTCGACGACCTTTCCCTTGCCTTCGTCGCCCCACTGGGCGCCGACGATGCAGATTCCGGGCATAGACCTGAGTCTAGGCGTCGCGGCGAGCGCTCGTCATGGCGCCGAGCGCGTCTCGTGGCGCTGCTGGCGCGCGTCGGCGCCCCACAGCGGCAGAACCTCGCACATCTCCTCCAGCCGCGAGACCGTGCGCTCGTTGATCTGCTCGGCGAGCTCGTCGCGTTCGAGGTTCGTCGTGATGATGATCGAGCGCTCGTTCTCATAGCGCGCGTTGACGATCGCGTAGAGCTGCTCGAGCACCCATGGGCTCGTCTTCTCAGCTCCGACGTCGTCGACGTGCAGCAGGTCGACGGCGGCCAGGCGATCGAGCAGGTCGTCGTAGGAGTTGCCGCGGTCGTCGTCGAACGTGGTGCGGATCTGCGCCAGCAGCCGCGGCAGCGAATAGATCGCCACGCTGCGCCCGGCCTCGATCGCGTGGCGCGAGACGAGCATCGCGAGGGTCGTCTTGCCGGTGCCCACCGAGCCGAAGAACCACAGTCCGCGCCCGCCGTCGAGCTGCTCGTCGATGCGGGCGACGTAGCGCCTGACCGCCGCGGTCACCGGCGGAGCGATCTCCGTCACGGGCGGGCGGTCGAACGACACGCCGCGGTACTTGCGCGGGATCACGCCGCTGAGCGAACGCGCCCGCGCGCGGCTGATGCGCTGCGCGCGGCAGTCGCAGTCGGTCGCGGTGTTCGTCAGCTCGTCGACGACGAAGCCGCTGCCGTCGCAGAGGCGCAGCGGGCAGGTCTCGGGGATGGTCACGGGGGCGGG
>Ga0208736_1000195_pt1 | contig 18309 bp, 10 predicted proteins | sample AntDryMetagUQ255_FD_188090 | JGI IMG/M metagenome (GOLD analysis project Ga0208736, IMG submission 188090) | Polar desert microbial communities from Antarctic Dry Valleys - UQ255 (SPAdes) | ecosystem: Environmental > Terrestrial > Soil > Desert | place: Antarctic Dry Valleys | collected 2008-12-31 | reverse complement strand
TTAAATCATCAAGTGTATTGATATCTTCAGGTTTTTTGTCCTTTCGCCAACGAACCATGCGTGGGAAACGTAAGGCGACACCCGATTTATGCCGGTTAGAAGCTGCGATCCCTTCAAAAGCAATTTCAAATACCAGCTCCGGTTTTACTGTTCGTACAGGACCGAATTTTTCTAAAGAATTTCTTTTTACAAAATTATCTACCTGTGCAAATTCTTTATCTGTTAATCCGGAATAAGCTTTGGTAAAGCTGACTAACTTATCACCGTCCCTTACAGCAAAAGTGTAATCTGTATATAAATTACTTCTACGGCCAGATCCTTTTTGTGCATAGATCATTACGGCATCAATAGTTAACGGATCTATTTTCCATTTCCACCAATCGCCCCGCTTTCGCCCTACCTGGTAAATGGACGCTTTTCGCTTGAGCATAATTCCTTCAGCGCCGATATCTCTTGAAGTTTCTCTAAGTTTTGCCAATGCATTCCAATCTGTAAAATGGATAACCGGCGAAAGAATAATGGGCTGTTGATTAAATTCTAACAATATTTCTTCTAATTTTTTTCTTCTTTCTTCTAAGGCTCTGTTACGCCAATCTTCACCATTATATTCTAACAGATCATATGCAAAAAAAGCAATCGGTGCTTCGGTCAATTGTTTTTTGGTGATATTTTTTCTTCCAATACGCGTTTGCAATAAGGCAAATGGCAACGGAGCCCCAACCCCGCCTCCACCCGTCGGGGATGAGTAAGGAATGATCTCACCATCTATAGCAATTCCATCGGGTAAAGCATTTTGCAGTGAATGGTATTCGGGAAATTTTTCTGTCATTAATTCTTCTCCACGGCTCCATACAAAAAGCTCACCATTACGTTTAATAATTTCTCCACGAATGCCATCCCATTTCCATTCTGCCTGCCAGTCTTTTGGGTCGCCTAAACTTTCAACCCCGTCTTCAATAGCATAGGCTAAATAAAAAGGATAAGGTTTTGACCAGTCGGTCGATAAGGTATGTTCACTTAAAATTTCTTCGAACGTAATGGTTGAAGGATCCCAATTACCACTGATGCGATGGGCAATTACCGAAGGTTCTATATTGACCGTTTTAGCCAACGCATTTACCATTAGTTTTTGCGAAACCCCAATTCTAAATCCGCCCGTAATTAGTTTATTAAAAACAAAGCGTTCTGCAGTTGTCATGGTTTTCCATGAGTCAAGAATAAATTCCTTACGTATCTCTTCGCTTTCTTTTTCAATCGTTTTTAATTTTTCGATATAATAATGCAAGGATTTTATAAACTCCCCGCCAGCTGGCGGGGATGGGGGCGGGAGCAGTAAAGAAATAGTTTCTGCCAGGTCACCAACTGTGTGATAGCTTTCTTCAAATAACCAAAATGGAAGCCCGGTTAATTCTACACAATACCCAGCCAATTGAGTAGAATTGACAGCCCGCTTAGGTCTGCGTCCGCTGAATATGGCAATCACCCAAACCTTATCTTTTCCATCTGCAACAGAAAAATAATTCACCAATGCATCTAATTTATCATTGGTTTTTGTGCTTGTGCCCAGTTTAATTACTAATTGTGCAAAGGCCTGCATTATTGATTATTGAATATTTAATATTGAATATTGAGCATTGAGCATTGAGCATTGAAAATTGAAAATTGTTCATTGAGCATTTTCCTCTAAATCATTTCCTTATCCTGCTCTAACCCTTCAGGGGATGGGGGTTCTTCATCATCGATTCCGTACTCGGTCTTTACTTCTCTTCCATCAATTCCCTGTTCAGTTAAGTACCTGCTAAAGGCTGATTGAAATCCATGTGTTACATACACTCTTTGTGCGCCTGTAGCTTTAATGGCACTTAGTAATCCTTCCCAATCAGCATGGTCACTTAAAACAAAACCTGCATCAATGTTTCTTCTTCTTACCGCTCCGCGTACCTGCATCCAACCGCTGCAAACACCGATAGAGTAAGGTGCAAATTTTTTTATCCATGGAGAGCCTTCTGCGCTGGATGGCGCAATCACAACGTTTCCTTTCAATAATTCTTTTGGCGTATCAAATGTTACTTTTTGTACGGATGGCAATTTCCACCCTGCATTTTGTAAAGCTTCCTGAACATTATAAACAGCACCATGGACTAAAATTTTTTCTGTGACTTCCGAAATTGGCAACAATATGCGCTGAGCCTTACCAAGACTGTAAGCAAAAAGGATGGAAGTTTTTCCATCTTCACCATTTTTTCTTATCCAGCTTTGAATGTCAGAGAAAATATCCGCTTGTTTTTTCCAGTGATAAATAGGTAAACCAAATGTAGATTCTGTAATAAATGTGTGACATTTTACAGTTTCAAATTCACCACTCAATCCATCATTTTCTGTTTTATAGTCTCCGCTGATCACCCACACTTCCCCTTCATTCTCTACGCGTATTTGCGATGAACCGATAATGTGCCCTGCGGGATGCAACGTAATACGAACCCCGTTCATATACACAGGTTCGTTCCAGCCAATGCTTTGATATTGATTATTGCCTAATCTTAATTGCAGAATCGGTTTTGTATCATGATGACATAAATAGTATTTGCTACCCCATCGTGCATGATCGCTATGAGCATGTGTAATAATGGCTTTATCAACAGGTTTCCATGGATCAATATAAAAACCACCGGCCTGGCAATACAAACCTTTATCAGAGAATTCAATAAGGGGCATTAAATAAAGTTACAGATTGAAAAACTGTCAATGGTCAACGGTCAATAGTCGACGGTTAATAGACAATTGACATTAGTCAACGTAATGAAAAAGTGATGTTTAATTCTGAAAGTTTTTTACACCATTGATGATGCGGACGTAATAAAGCTTTTTGTTCTCAAAATAATCCAGCGTCATTGTTTTTTTATTTAAGAACTGCGGTTGGATATCAAAATTGGTAAAAATATAATTGCCTTTACGTGTTAGATTCGACGCAATATCTTTTTTTGTATCCATTAATAATAAAGCAAAGCGCAGCATGGTTTCATACCCGCGAAAATACATATCTGTGGGCCTGCCATTAATTTTACTTTCAAATTCATTTGTTATATCACTGCCTAATTTTGTTGTACGGCTATAATAAAATGGGGTAGTGTACATAATATCTACACTTTTAAATTCGGGTTTTAAAAAATTTAACCCATCCCATGTAGGCATACCAATAATGGTTGTACGATAAGTATTACTAACCTCTTTAAGCAACTGCACTATCCTCATACCAAAATTCTCATCTAAACTCCCTGCAATACAAATGTTGCGGCGATTACTATCTAATTCGGATGTTACCCTCTTAAGATCGAAGCCATTTCCAATATTTTCAAACTCTAATTTTAAAGCTTTGGATGAATCATTCTTTATGTAATCTTCGAGGTAATCTTTAATCTGATCCTCCTGTGGGCCGTTTTTTCGAAACACAATTATACGGTCCTTGCTATGAAACTTTTGTATGTAACGATATATACTTTCTGCATGTGTACGAAGGGTGGAATTTAGAATAACATAATAGGGGTTGTTGGTTATGCCTGCATCATTGGGATAGGTAGCCGAAATAAAAGGAATTTTTTTTTGCATGGCTGCATCTGCCAAAATTTTTACCTCAGGTCCTGATGACTGTCCAATGATCATTTCAACGTCTCTCATTTCAACACTGTTTACTTGTTGCTGCAAGGGTTGTCGTGACTTGGAATCATACACAAAAACTTCCAATGGCGCACCCGCCCTGGTTAACGAGTCTAACGCCACCTGTGCGCCCTGGTAAAATTCTAAACCAGCATTTAAAAACTTTGGGAATGTTTTGTCAAAACGATAATTGTATCCTGCATCAAAAGCAGAATCTAAATAAAGCGGGGCAAATAAAGCAATCTTGTGCCGCTGTGTATTTTGAGCAAAAGTTTGTGTATATATACCTAAAGCCAGTGTGGCTAAAAAAACAATGCAAAAATTCTTCATACAAAAAATCATTTACATTCAAAATCTTATTCCCATTCTATAGTGGCAGGCGGCTTGCTGCTAATATCATATACTACACGATTAATGCCGGTTACATTATTTATAATTTCATTAGACACATGTGCTAAAAAATCATAGGGTAAGTGAGCCCAATCTGCGGTCATTCCATCCACACTTGTAACTGCTCTCAAGGCCACGGTAAATTCATAAGTACGTTCATCGCCCATTACACCCACACTTCGGATTGGTAGTAAGATTGCTCCTGCCTGCCATACCGTTGCATATAGATTATGCTTCTTTAGGGCTTTAACATAAACATCATCTGCCTCTTGTAAAAGTTTTACTCTTTCCGCAGTTACTTCTCCCAAAATACGAATGCCTAAACCCGGGCCTGGAAAAGGATGCCTGCCCAAAAGATCATCGGGAATGCCTAATTCTTTTCCCACCTTGCGTACTTCATCTTTAAATAAAGAACGAAGAGGCTCTATCAAATTTAGATGCATTTTTTTGGGTAAGCCGCCAACATTATGATGTGATTTAATGGTTACTGAAGGCCCATGAACAGATACGCTTTCAATTACATCCGGATAGATAGTGCCTTGTCCCAGCAAAGAAACATTTTTTATTTTTTTAGCATTGTCCTGGAAAACTTTGATAAAGGATTTTCCTATTGCTTTCCGCTTTTCCTCCGGGTCCGTTTTGCCTTTTAATTTTTTATAAAAATCTTTTTTTGCATCAACCCCTTTTACATTTAATCCTAACTCTTTATAAGTGGTTAAAACATCTTCAAATTCATTTTTGCGTAACAGGCCATTATCTACGAAAATTCCCGACAAATTTTTGCCTATAGCCTTATGTATCAGCATAGCGGCAACAGTAGAATCAACTCCTCCACTTAATGCCATGATAACTTTTTTATCACCGATCTGTTTTTTTAAACCATTAATCGTATCTGTAATAAAATGTGCTGGCGTCCAGTCCTGCCTACACCCACAGATATTAATTAAAAAATTTTGCAGTATTTTTTTGCCTTCGACGGAATGATAGACCTCGGGATGAAATTGTAAACCATATAAAGGAAATTTTGTTGACGGTTGACTGTTGACAGTTGACGGTTCACCGTTTACTGTTGACAATTCGTTTGTGAAAAGGCCTTCACCATTGCCAATTGCCAATTGACCGTTGCTCATTTGTCTAAAAGCGGCGACGGGTATATTTTCTGTAGTTGCAAGCAGCTCAAAATGGTCAGGCAATTTTTTAATTGAATCGCCATGGCTCATCCAAACCTGCGAGGCAGGCACCAAATTTTTTATCAACTCGTCTTCCTTTTCAAGGTGTAATACGGCACGGCCATATTCACGTTTACTGCTTTTTTCAACTTTTCCACCAAATTGTATCGCTATTAATTGGGCACCGTAACAAATGCCTAAAACAGGTGTTTGTTTTGCCAATAATCTTATATTTATCTGTGGGGCATTTTTATCATTGACAGAAAATGGCGAACCGGATAGAATAATTCCTTTTATAGAATTATCGATTTTTATTTTTTTTGAGAACGGAACGATCTCGCAGAAAACATTGGCTTCACGTACAGCACGGGCAATTAATTGAGTATATTGGGAACCAAAATCAAGAATAACTATCTTTTCTGTCATGGGCTGCGAAGGTAAGTTTGGATTTTGATTTGTAATTTCCGATTTCTCAATTCGTTTTTGATTTCTTCCTAATTTGTAACCTAAGACCTTCCGGTTGAGTCTAATAAAAAAATCGCTCATGAGAAATATAATTTTTGTCCTCATTTGTTTTGCTCTTTTTTTCTGTTCCTGTGAATTTATGGGAGGAAAAAGAGTGACTGGTAATGGGGTTTTGTCGACCCAGCAAAGAAACTTAGGGGATTTTAATGGAGTAGATGTATCAGGTCCGATAAAGGTGTTTATTTCACAAAATTCAGTATCGTCAGTGAAAATAGAAGGTGATGAGAATTTACTCGAGTATATTGAAATAGAAAATCAGGGTGATGATTTAGAAATTAGAACACGGAGAGGCTATAATCTGCGTCCGCGTTCCGGCATTAAAATATATATAACCGCTCCTTCTTTCGATAAACTGGCAGTAACAGGTAGTGGTGAACTAAAAACGCAAACTAAAATTTCTAATGGTAAGAATGTGGGTGTAAGTGTAACCGGCAGCGGAGATATGATTCTGAATATTGATGCCCCATCCATTAACTCAGAAATTACAGGGAGCGGAAACATAACTATTAACGGGGGAACAAGGAATTTTTCTACTGAAGTGACCGGCAGCGGTGAAGTACATGCTTTTGATTTGTTAAGTGAAAACACCAAAGTAACAATTACAGGCAGCGGCGATGTGGAAATCTTTGCCAGTAAACAACTCGATATTAATATCTCAGGTTCGGGTGATGTAAAATATAAAGGCAATCCTTCTGTAAATAAATCTGTAGCTGGGGCGGGAGATATTAGGCAAATAAAATGATTTTTTTTACTAAGCTTTGTTGCTAGTCCAGGCTTTGGTGGCGTCGCACACTGCAACACTTATTTTGAAATCAACACACAAAGTTTTAATTAAGAAGTTTCCATTTCACAGGCTCACATATTTTACCTTGATCCAAATGTTTCTATTGCGGCCCTTGTCATCTGTACAGGAAATTTTCACAGGCCCCTCTTCCGGCACAAAAAAACATTTTTCATTTGCACTTGTGGCCTTATAAAATTGATCGTTTATGTACCAATAAATTTTTGTGACATCATTTGCTGTATGTGCCGTTAACTGTAAAGGTTCTTTTTCTTTTTTATTAATAAAATAATCGGTTCCATTGGCCGGCGAAGTAATAAAAGGTGCCGAACCTTTAAAAACTTTTTCGCAGTCAGGGTTATGAGGCGGAATTTGATCGTATGCAATTGCATGTTGGAAAAAATAATCCTGCATTTCAGCAACAACTATGCGGTACATTTTTTTTTGATAACCTTCCGGTGGCAAACAATCAATGCAATAACTGATAGTTCCATTAGCTGCAATCTTTATTTCCTGCAAATGTTGACATGGCGTAGTTGGACTTACAAGGGGAATATAGTGATCTAAAATAAAATTCGTACAATATTGACTGGGTGGCAAACCTGTTTCACTGCATACCTTTCTTATATCACAGTCTTTTGGAGGTGCAAACCAATCACCGGAATTGTTATAATCAATAGTATTAAAAATTTTAAAAAGGAGGGGAGTGGCGGTAATGGAACCGCTCAATTCAGGTACACCTTGTGCAGAAAAATTTCCTACCCAAACACCAACGGTATATTGTTTATTATAACCAATACTCCACGCATCTTTCCGTCCATATGAAGTGCCTGTTTTCCAGGCAATTTTTGGCATGTTCTCAGTTGCCTGCCAGCTAATAGGAAAATCAGGACGACCGACTTTAGAAAGTATATCAGTAATTAAATAACTGGCAGCCGGAGATAAGACCTGAACTTTTTTTGATGCTTCAGCATTTTGTGTAAAAAGCGATGGCGTATAAATACCTTCGTTTGCGAAAGCCGAAAACAATGCTGTTAACTGTTCTAAGGTGGTGCCACATCCACCAAGTATCAAAGAAAGGCCTAAACCATTTTGTTCCTTTTGAATTTGTTTAAAATCTGTCGAAATTAATTGGCCGATCATTTTTTCTTTGCCTAACAATTGTAAACCTTTTACCGCAGGAATATTTAGCGAGTGTTCTAATGCATATTCCATGGTTACATGACCGTTATATTTTTGGTCATAGTTCTCAGGTGCATACCCATTGTAATTAACCGGTACATCGGCCATTACCATTTTTGGGGTAAGTAAGCCTTCATCAATACATAAGCCATAAAGCAAGGGTTTTAATGTACTGCCTGGCTGCCTGATAGCAGCTGCACCATTTACCTGCCCCCCATCTATTGTATCATTAAACCCGGCGGAACCGAGGTAAGTAATTACCTGGTGAGTTTTATTATCAATGATAACAACTGCTGCATTGCGAATGTTTTTCCACCGTAAGGTTCTTATATAGTCCGCTGTAAGCTGTTCAACTTTTAATTGTGTATTTAACCGGATAGTGGTTTTAATTTCATTTTCATTTAGTTGGGTTTTTAATTTGTAGGCAAGATGAGGAATAAAATGAGGAACAACCTTTCGTTTCGCATCTAAGGGTTCGGATAAAGCATCTTCAATTTCTTTTGATGTAAAAACGTTTCGTTTTGCAAACCGATGCAGCCAGGCATTTCGTTCCTGGACGATCAATTCATTATTTTTCCCGATTACTAAAGATGATGGGCGATTTGGAATAATAGAAAGTGCAGTTATTTCTGCCAATGATAAATGATCTGGGTTTTTGTTGAAATAAAGCAATGAGGCAGCTTTTACTCCTTCAATATTTCCACCATACGGCACCAGGTTTAGGTATAGTTGTAAAATTTCATTCTTGCTGTATTTCCATTCTAACTGAAATGCCCTGAAACTTTCAATCAGCTTTGCACCAAGAGTTCTTTTGCGATGTTCCAATGCTTTTGCAACTTGCATGGTAATGGTAGATGCACCGGAAGTCCTTTTAAATCGCAAAAGATTATTAAACGCCGCCCTGGTAATTGCAAAAAAATTAATACCAGGGTGATGATAAAAATACCTGTCTTCTTTTGCTATGATGGTTTTACGGAGAAGAGGGGATATCTCGGATAGTTCAGTTTTCATTCTCCACTTTTCATCCGTAGTGAGATAAGCATTGATTAATTCTCCTTTTGCATCTCTTATGATTGTTGAATACTCGATTTTATCGGGCAGGGGGAAAACTACATTTAGTAATAAAAAAGAAAGGAAGAACAAGATTAGGGTAATTACAAATCTTTTAACAAGCAATACTAAATATTGCTTTGTAACTTTCTGTTGTAATCTTTTATATGGACTCATCGAGTCATCCTCCGTAGCTTTTTACACTTCTAAATTCAGCTTTCTTTTTATCATTTAAGAAACTGACTAAAAATTTAACGCTTCACTTTTTTAATTTATCTTCCTGTCACAACCATCCTTGTATGCGCATCAAATTTTCGTTCGCAACTATCATTCTTATAGTTGCTATTTTTTTTTCATCATGTAAACAAAATTATGTTGCTATAGATTTTACAAATGCAAAAGGCGAGGTGCCACAATTAGGTAATCTTATATTCCGCTTTAATAAATTATTGATGGCCGATTCCCTGATAGACAATTGGGATTCTACTGAATATATTTCTTTTGACCCTGCAATCCCTGGCCGGTTTCGCTGGAGTGGCCCTGACGAATTGGTTTTTTCACCATCACGCCCCCTTTCTCCAGCTACTTCTTATACTGTGAATATAAAAGACGAGATATTACGTTATAGCAAATACGACAAAGTAAAAGACGAAGGCAAAATAAAATTCCATACAGCAGCTTTGCAGTTGGCAGATGTGCATGTGACGTGGGTGTTGAAAGACGAAGGAAGCAAGGCAGCAGTGCCCCAGGTAAATCTTCAATTTAATTATCTGGTCAACCCAAATAATATAAAAGATAAATTAGCAATAGAGGTAGACGGAAATAAAACAGATTTTACCATACAAACCTTATCTGCAAGTAATGACATTGGTATCAGGTTAAACTCTTTTAAGGTTGAAGATAAAAACCATGAAGCAAAGATTACACTCGCAAAAGGCCTGTCGGCTGAGGGAGGCAAAAACAATACTGATGATGAAATTTCTACCACGGTTTCCATTCCTTCCCCATTTGTATTGAACATAAATGAAGTGCAGGCTGAGCATGATGGTACCGAAGGCATTGTTCATATAAATACCAGCCAGCAATTGATTGGGGAGAATATAAAATCCTATTTCAAATTCGAGCCGGCTGTTGCTTATACCGTTGAGCCATCCTCTAAGGGTGTCATTTTACGAAGCGATAAATTCAGTGCAGAGAACAGTTATGCAGTAACCATTGCAAAAGGCTTGCGTGGCAAGGTTGGAGGAGTGTTGAAAGAAGATTATAATGGCGGTGTAGCTTTTGGCCAATTAGAAGCAAATGTAAAATTTAGTAATAGTAAGGGCATTTATTTATCTAAACGTGGTGGTGGAAATATTGATGTGCGAATTACAAATGTTCCAAAAGTAAAGCTGGTAATTTCTAAAATTTACGAAAGCAATTTGTTGATGGCTCAACGCTATGGTTATTATCCAAAAGATAATGATGACAATAATGCGGAATATGCGAGCTACAATGAAGAAGGTAGTGATGAGGAGTACAATGAATCTGTTGCAGGGGATATTGTGTACAGCAAAGAAATTGACGTGCGGTCACTTCCAAAATCAGGAGCTGGTCGTATTTTAAATATCTCTCAATTTGAAGATCGATTGCCCGATCTGAAAGGCATATATCATGTTATTCTTCGCTCTACTCAAGATTATTGGGTACGTGATAGCCGGTTTATTTCACTTTCAGATATCGGATTAATTGCCAAACAGGGAAAAGATAAAATAGTTGTTTTTGCAAACTCATTAAAAACTGCATCAGGGCTGGATGGTGTTACCTTAAATGTTTATGGCAGCAATAATCAATTGATTGGTACTGGTGCAACAAATAGAGATGGAGTAGCAGAATTGGCAATTACAAAAACAGAAGCAGTTGGTTTTAAACCGGCAATGATCATTGCAAAAACAGCGGACGACTTTACTTATTTGCCATTCAACAATACAAAAGTAAACCTGTCAAGATTTGATGTGGGCGGGAAGCGTAATAATGCCACCGGCCTCGATGCCTTTGTATATGCTGAACGGGATTTATACCGGCCAGGAGAAAAAATAAATTACTCCGTTTTATTAAGAAACAGGCAGTGGAAAAGCCCGGGTGAAATTCCAGTTAAAATAAAATTTTCTTTACCCAATGGCAAAGAATTAAAAACATTTAGAAAAGGATTAAATGAACAGGGCTCGACAGAAGGAAGTTTGGATATTGCCGCATCGGCCATTACCGGTATTTATTTAATGGAGGTATATAGCTCAAACGATGTATTACTTTCTTCCAAAAATTTCATGATAGAAGAGTTTGTGCCAGATAGAATAAAAATAACAACGAAACTGGATAAACCTTTTTTAAAACCGGGAGATAATACTTCGTTATTCATCAATGCTATTAATTTCTTTGGCCCGCCTGCGGCCAATCGTAATTATGAAACAGAGATACAGGTTAAACAAAAACAGTTTGCAGCAAAAAACTTTAAGGATTATGAATTTGCTTTAGCAAACCAGAAATCTTTTTTTGATAAGGTGGTTAAAGAAGGAATGACCGATGCGGAAGGAAATGCGGCAGAGACTTATGAGGTACCGCAATTATATAAGAATACAGGTTTGTTGCAGGTAAGTTTTTATACTACCGTTTTTGACGAAACAGGTCGGCCTGTAAGCCGCATGGTATCTGCAGATATTTTTACGCAGGATGTTTTCCATGGAATAAAAGACGACGGTTCATATTATTATCCATTAAATCAACCAGTAACATTCAAACTTGTTTCGGTTAATAAAGATGGTGCCGCCCTGCCCGCAACGGCAAAAGTGCAGGTAATTAAACATGAATACCGTACAGCGCTTTCAAAGAGTGGTAGCTATTTCCGTTATGATTCCCAGAAAGAAGATAAGTTGATGAAAGAAGGAGAGGTAACTGTTTCCAATGCTACTAATTATGTTTACATTCCCCGTTCTCCTGGTGATTATGAAGTTCGGATCTACAGACCCGGGGCCAATGCTTATGTAAGCAAGAGCTTTTACAGTTATGGGTCGTGGGGTGGTGATAACAGTTCTTTTGAAGTAAATAACGAAGGACATATTGATATTGAAGTTGACAAAGAAATCTATAACAATGGCGATGTCGCCAAAGTATTATTTAAAACTCCGTTCAGCGGGAAAATGCTGGTAACGACAGAAAGAGATGGATTAATTTCTCATCAATATTTAGATGTAGTCAAACGCACAGCAAACATTGACTTGAAACTTACCGGCGATCACGTACCAAATGTTTATATCACTGCTACACTAATAAAGCCTCATGAAGTTTCAGATATTCCATTAACGGTTGCGCACGGTTTTCAGAATGTAAAAGTGGAAGAAAAAAGCAGGAAAATGGGTGTTGAAATTACAGCACAAAAATCTTCAAGATCTAATACACACCAAAAAATAAAAATAAAATCTTCGCCCCATAGTTATGTAACACTTACTGCAGTTGACAATGGCGTTTTACAGGTAACGGATTTCAAAACACCTGACCCTTACAACTATTATTATCAGAAGCGAGCTTTGGAAGTAGCAGCATATGATATGTATCCTTTGCTCTTCCCTGAAATGTATTCAAGGTTAAGCAGTACCGGTGGAGATGGTGAAGCAGATATGGAAAAAAGAGGAAACCCCATGCCTGCAAAACGAATTAAAATTTTGTCGTATTGGGGTGGTATAAAAAAAACCAATAGTAGCGGCATTGCAGATTTTGAATTTGATATACCACAGTTTAATGGGCAGGTTCGTTTGATGGCTGTAGCGTATAAAGATGAAAAATTTGGGAATGCAGAAGCAACGATACAGGTGGCTGATCCGATTGTTATCAGTTCGTCCATACCAAGGTTTTTAAGCCCCGGAGATACATTGTTGATGCCAGTTACGTTAAACAACACAACTACACGCAATGCTACGGCCCAGGCCTCAATTGTTGTAACAGGGCCAATAAAGGTTTTGGGTGAAAGTGCGAAGTCAATAAATATAAATGCAAATACAGAAAACGGGACGGTCTTTCAAATAGTGGCTGATAGAACAATCAATGTTGGAAAAATAATGGTTAATGTAACTGCGTTGGGTGAAAAGTTTAAGGAAGAAACAGATATAAGTGTAAGACCACCATCAACATTGCAAAAAGTTTCCGGCAGTGGTTCAATAGTCGGCGGCACTTCTCAAAAAATTATAATGCCTCAAAATGATTTTATTTCCGGAAGCACTAAGTATGAATTGATCGTTAGCAAATCTCCTGTAGCTGAATTATCTGAGCAGCTTCGTTACTTAATTCAATATCCTTACGGTTGCACAGAACAAACGGTATCTGCTGCTTTTCCGCAATTATATTTTGCAGACCTCGCGGATAAATTAAAATCTCAAAATCAAAATAATAATGCAAATAGCAATGTAATGGAAGCAATCCGCAGAATTAAAATGCGGCAATTGTACAATGGTGCTGTGACCTTGTGGGACGGTGAAGGCACAGAGGATTGGTGGACGACTGTATATGCAACTCATTTTCTATTAGAGGCACGAAAAGCGGGTTTTGATGTTGATAATAGTTTACTGGAAACCATGCTTGGATACCTTGCCAACCGATTAAAAACAAAAGAAACCATCAACTATTATTATAATCGCGACCAGCAAAGAAAGATTGCACCTAAAGAAGTTTCTTATAGTTTGTATGTACTGGCATTGGCAAGCCGTTCGCAGGTGTCTGCTATGAATTATTATAAATCTAATCCGCATCTTTTAGCATTAGATGGAAAATATTTGCTCTCGGCTGCTTACGCAGTGGCGGGTGACAAACGCTCCTTTGCATCTTTTTTGCCATCCTCTTTTAGTGGCGAATATTCTGTTCAACAAACCGGTGGAAGTTTTTACAGCGAGACAAGGGATGAAGCCATAGCACTGAATGCATTGATAGATGTTGATCCTGGTAATAAACAAATTCCTGTAATGGCTAAACATGTAGGTGACCGATTGAAAAAAGAAAAATATTTGAATACACAGGAAAGGGCTTTTTCTTTTTTAGCCTTGGGTAAACTGGCTCGTAGTGCTGCTCAATCAAACGTTATAGCTGAAATAAAAAGCAATGGAAAACTAATAGGCAAAATGGATGGAAAAGATTTTAGATTAACAAATGCACAATTAAATTCAACGAATATTGAAGTAATTACAAAAGGCAATGGCAGATTGTATTTTTCATGGCAAATGGAAGGAATAAGTTCAACGGGGGCTTACCGCGAAGAAGATAATTTTATTAAAGTACGCCGGAAATTTTACGATAGGTACGGAATGCAAATAATGAGAAATGCATTTAAACAAAATGAGTTGATCATTGTAGGTATAACATTAGAAAAAGCATTTAGTAATGACATTGAGAATATAGTGATCACCGATATATTGCCCGCAGGTTTTGAAATAGAAAACCCACACACTAAAGAATTGCCGGGAATGGATTGGATCAAAGACGCTGCAGAGCCTGTTTCCCTTGATGTGAGAGATGACCGGATACACATATTTGTAGATGCGCATTATCCAAAGCAAGTTTATTATTATGCTGTAAGGGCGGTTTCGTTGGGTAATTTTCAACAAGGCCCGGTAAGTGCTGATGCTATGTATAATGGTGAGATACATTCTTATCATGGCGCTGGTATTGTAAAAGTTTCGGATAAATAATTATTATTATAGCCAGTTGTAGCAAGCATCTCGTTTTTTCTTCACTATGATTTACGAAAAACACATTGCCCTTATATGTAACCCTACACCCGAGGCAAATAAAGCCTTTAGCTTAACTGATCAAATTGCCGTAAGCCTGACTAACCGCCAGGTTAAACATTCGATTTTTACTATTTACTGGCCCCAGGTTTGGAGCGATATTACCGACGTTTGGATAATAGGTGGCGATGGAACGTTAAACTATTTTATTAATCAATACCCTGAAATAAAATTGCCTCTATCTGTTTTTAAAGGCGGCACCGGAAATGATTTTCATTGGATGCTTTATGGCGATATTGGAATGGAGAAACAAATTCAAATGCTGCTTCGCAGCACAACACAATTAATTGATGCAGGCATATGTAACGGACAATTATTTATCAATGGAGTAGGTATAGGTTTTGATGGGGCTATTGTAAAAGACCTGTTAGGGAAGAAAAAACTAGCTGGCAAGGCTTCGTACTATATTTCTATTTTAAAAAATATTGTTGGATACACAGAAAAAAAATATACTATTTCAATAGATAGTGAAGAAATAATTCAAGATTGTTTTATGATATCTGTTGCTAATGCAAAACGTTACGGGGGCGCCTTCCAGGTAGCTCCGAAAGCATCAGTTTCAGATCAGTTATTGGATGTAAACATTGTTGGAAGAATAGCCCCGCTTAAAAGGATCACCTTATTACCAGTGATAGAAAAGGGCGAACATTTAGATTTATCAATTATTCGATATTTTCAAACAAAAAAAATTTTTATACACACGACCTCCAATGTACCAGCACATTTAGATGGAGAATTTTTAAACAGCGACAAGTTTGAGATAAAATGCCTGCCTAAAAAATTCCTCTTTTCTGTGTAGCGATTGGTTTAGCAAAAAACTTTACAAGAATTAATCCTGCGATAAAGCCTCCAATGTGCGCAGCATAAGCAATACCACCTATTTCTTTTCCTCCCAATACGCCTAAGCTGTTTACTACCTGGAAAACAAACCAAAGTCCAACCGCTAAAAAGGCCGGCACTGATATAGTGCCGAGGAAAACCCATAGATGTATACGACGGGTTGGAAATAAAAGCATGTAACCACCCAATACTCCGGAAATTGCTCCTGAGGCGCCCAGACTTGGTATCAATGTATTTTGAGATAAATAAACTGAGGTAAATACATGACTCAAGCCTGCTAACACACCGCATAATAAATAAAAAAATAGGTAACGTTTATGTCCCATTGCATTTTCAAGATTATCACCACAGATCCATAAATACATCATGTTGCCGGCAATGTGTGCAATGCCACCATGCATAAACATAGAAGTTAACAAGGTAAGATAAACAGAGACAGGTGTTGGCTGTAAGCCAGGCATTTCGAAGTTTTTTCCTGTTATGGGGTCTTGTACAATTTGTGAATTGGTAACAATATCGTTACCTGAAAGAATTTCGCCAGGGACAGCAGAAAATGCGAATGTGAAATTGATATCTCTCCCCATATCCTGTAAAAAAATAAATACAATGATATTAACGGCTATAAGTAAGTAATTGACGATAGGCGTCAGATGCCTGTCACTGTTATCATCACCGATGGGGAATAGCATGATAAGATTTTATCTAACGAGTGTAAAAGATGTTCTTTCAAACAAAAAGTCCCGCTATACGGGACTTTTGGATATGAGAAGTATTTTAATTAATAATTATCTCTGTATCCGCCGCCGCTGCCGCCACTATTGCCACCACGGTATCCACCACCGCCACTTCCACCACGACTGCCACCCCCGCCATAACCACCACCACTACCGCCGCCTTTCTTAAAGCCGCCGCCACCGCCGCCGCCAAAGCTTCTCTTTTTGAAGCCGCTGCCTCCATCACTACCGCCTTCTTTTGGACGTGATTCATTTACAACGAGGTTGCGACCATCCACTTCGCTATTGTTTAATTGAGCAATAGCAGCTTGCGCCTGCTCATCGTTTGGCATTTCAACAAAGCCAAATCCTTTACTGCGTTGAGTGAATTTGTCCATTACAATTTTACCAGATGTTACTTCACCATACGGGGTGAACAGGTCGGAAAGATCCTGATCTTTCAGGTTCCAACTAAGATTTCCTACGTAAATGTTCATTTGAGAAAAGGTTTTAAAAAAAACTAAAAAGTGTTAACAGCAAACAATGAACCAAAGAACTTTACAAGTTCAAAGGCTTGTCAAACTGAAAAGAACACAGAGCATTACGAAAATAAGATTAATTAATTAAGATAAAGAACAAAAAATCCGCTTTTTTTAACAACCGTGTTTTAAGTATAATCAAGGCTTTTTTTTTAGAGTTTTTAGACTCTTCAATAAATAGTGGCTTCTAAATTTGTAAAAAACAGCAGCGCAAAGGCTGCTTTTTAATTTTACAAAATTGCTTTTATTGCTTTACTAACTTGATACTTTCAACATTTCCATTGCCATCATTTACTCGTATGATATACATTCCAGACACGTAGCCGGTTAAATTTAAAGGCGTATGCGAAGCACCATTAGCTGGGGTTACAACTTTTATAACCCGCCCATCCAAAGTGCTTAATGTAATTTTTGCATTTGAAGTTAGGTTTTTATGCTCAACCGTTACTTCATTTTTTGCAGGCAGTGGATAAAGTTTTAATGTATTTGAATAGCTTGTTGTACCTTTTAAACGTACTATACCACTATACTTGGTATTTCCGTCAACATCTACACTTTTAATTCTATATAAAACTGTTCCTGTACCAGCGGCGCCATCTGTGTAACTATAAAGAGAATTATCAGTCGCGTTAACTGAGCCAGTTTTATTAAATGAGCGGCCATTATCACTTTTTTCAATATGATACTCCTTTACATTAACCTGGTTTGCTATATCCCATCTGATCTCTGCAATATTATTACTGCGTTTAACAACTATCCCTATAAAATCCACGGGTAGAGGCGAAGATTCTGTAACATTATTAAGTGAAAGATCATCAAATACTGTAAATGTGCCAGCAGTTGCAATTTCATAAGTAACATCAACCCGGTAACGAATGTTTGATCCAACTGTAATGTCGGCGTCAACTAACCGCATGCAAATAGATCCTCTTTGACCTGTTAATGCAGTATTACCAAATGGATCACTATACGCCATAGGAGTACTGCTAAACTCTGTAAATGTTTTAAAGCCTGAAATAGCAACAGTAGAAGTAATTGTTTCATCAAAACCGCCAGGAGTGGGTGTCGTCTGAAGCCTGACTAATGAAACGGCAAAACGATCAACTGCCGGATTTGGAACAACATAAACAAATCCAACATCAAATGCACCTTCAGTTGTAGGGCTGGGATAAGAAGTTGATAAGATACTTACCAGGCGAGAGGCGGCCGGGGAACGAGCAGGAGGAATAGTACGCTCCCGGGCATCTTCGCCTAATTCTGTCCAGAAACCCCTTTTAGTATTGTAATAGAAAGAACTATCCGTCCTTTGATCTCCATACAAACTAGGAGAGGTATAACCTCCATTACCCAAATCAAAATTTTCCCTAATAACACCACAATTTGTGCTTGGAGATGAGCCTGTTGAATTCTGTGCGCCGGCTAAAGTTGCAATAGCTAAACTGGCACATAAAAGAGGTACACGAAAATTGTTTTGAAAATAAAAGTAGAGATGCTTCATAAGTTATAAAATTAATAGGATTAGGTAGAATGTTCACGAAGTAAATATAGGATTTGTTTAAAGCTAAATATATTAGTAATTTTATCCTAAATTATTTAGCTATGTTTAAAGGGATAAATGCGATAGAATTTTCTAAGAAATTTGCAAACAATGAAGAT
>Ga0208736_1000194_pt1 | contig 18337 bp, 14 predicted proteins | sample AntDryMetagUQ255_FD_188090 | JGI IMG/M metagenome (GOLD analysis project Ga0208736, IMG submission 188090) | Polar desert microbial communities from Antarctic Dry Valleys - UQ255 (SPAdes) | ecosystem: Environmental > Terrestrial > Soil > Desert | place: Antarctic Dry Valleys | collected 2008-12-31 | reverse complement strand
CATACATTTTTCTTTTGCGCATGTGCATATCATCAACAACCACCAGTTCGCTGATATTTTGATGCTGATGTTCCCAATCAATTAGCACTTGCGGAATTACGCCTCTTACCTGACCTCCATTGTCCATTGCACTATCGGCTGCTGCTCCCATTAAACCATTTTTTCCACCGCCATATATTAAACTAAGATTTTTTTCTGCAAGTAATTTCCCAAGTTCAGTTGCATGTTGTTTATAAATTTGATTGCTGCCTTCTTTAGAACCACAAAAAATAGCGAAAGATTTAATTTCCATATCACAAAATATTTTTTACCAATTTAAAATTAAGTCAGATGCTTCGTTACTCACCATGACAAATGAAAGAGGTGTAATAGTTGCAAACAGACGTGTAATGTTAGAAGAATACTATTTGTTTCTTTCATTGTCTATTGACTTTCATCATTACAATTCGCTCTCACTTAATAAAACTTTACCCAAAAAATAATGATTTCACATTGTCATTCTGAACCGAAGGTGAAGAATCTGCAACTTTCATATGTTAGCACATATTTAGTAACTGGTCGCTTTTTAAACAACTCTTTATTTAAAAATTAGCAGGTTTGTAAATCACACAACCAATAATGTATTTGAATAAACAAAAGGAAGGTAAATTTCTTTAACTTCAAAAACTACATTTGCATTGTTTGTTCATTAAAAAATAACGCATGTCACCAGTTTTATTATTCTCTTTTGTTATTGGCTACTTTGTTATTTTATTGGTTGTTGCTTACTACACTTCACGCAATTCGAATAACGAATCATTTTTTATTGGCAATAAAAGCTCTAACTGGATGCTTGTGGCCTTTGGTATGATCGGCACTTCTCTCAGTGGAGTTACATTTGTGAGCGTACCCGGAGCAGTTGGCAGACCATTAGCAAACGGCTTTGAAGCTTTTTCTTATTTCCAGATAGTACTTGGTTATTTGATTGGCTATATAGTTATTGCATATGTATTGTTGCCTCTTTATTACCGGCTTAACCTCACTTCAATCTATAATTATTTAAGTACAAGGCTGGGGTTTGCTTCTTACAAAACAGGAGCTTCCTTTTTTATACTTTCAAGAACATTGGGCGCTACTGCAAGATTGTATTTGGTAGTAGCCATTCTGCAGGATGCTATCCTGGCTTCTTTTGGTATTCCTTTTTGGCTAACTACTCTCATCATTTTAGTAATGATCTTATTATACACATTTGAAGGTGGTGTTAAAACCATTGTATATACCGATACCTTGCAAACTACCTGTATGCTTGCTGGTCTGGTGATCTGTATTATTTATATTCTAAAATCTTTAAACATTGGATTTAGCGAAGGATTGAATACCATCACCGAAGCTGGTTATACAAACATATTTGTAACTGATCCAAACAGTCGCCTTTTCTTTTTAAAACAAATTTTAGCCGGTGCATTCATCACCATTACAATGACGGGCATGGACCAGGAAATGATGCAAAAAAACATCAGTGTACGCACATTAAAAGATTCGCAAAAAAATATGCTTACGTTCTCCACTATTATGGTAATAGTGAACCTTATGTTTTTATTCCTTGGGGGATTACTTTATTTATTTGCAAGCACAAATGGGGTAGCGGCTACCGGTGATAAATTGTTCCCGTCGGTAGCATTAGAAAGTATGCCGCCATTTATATCCATCGTATTTATCATTGCTTTGATTTCCGCTCTCTTTCCAAGTGCTGACGGAGCTATTACTGCATTGACATCTTCTTTTTGTATTGACCTGTTAGGAATGAAACGAAGAGAAGATTGGGATGATAAGAAAAAGCAAAGGCTGAGGAAAACGGTGCATCTTGTTTTCGCCGTTATTTTTCTTTTGTTTGTAATGGTTTTTAAATGGGTCAACAATCCAAGCATGATTGGAGTGATATTGAAAGTGGCTGCATATACCTATGGGCCGCTATTGGGCTTATTCGCCTTTGGTATGTTAACTAACCGTAGTGTAAAAGATAATCTTGTTCCTTATATAGCATTTGCTTCCCCAATTATTTGTTTTATCATTGATAAATTTCAAAAAAACATATTTGGTTCCTTTGAAATAGGCCTGGAATTGTTGATAATAAATGGATTGATCACTTTCCTGGGTTTATTACTTGTTTCCAAACCTCAACAAATCTCACCAGATGTAGAAGCAATATTACAAGATGGAAATCGTTAATTCTTTAGCGCAACAATATGCAGAAAAGTACACATCTGCAGAAGACGAGTTGGTAAAAGAAGTGGCTGATTATACTAAGGCTCATCATCAAATGCCTCAAATGCTAAGCGGGCATTTACAAGGCAAGTTTTTAGAGATGCTAAGTTGTATGATCCGCCCAAAGAGAATTTTAGAAATAGGGACATTTACCGGATACAGTGCCTTATGCCTTGCAAAGGGTTTGGCCAAAGATGGTGTTTTACATACAATTGAATTAAGAGCAGAAGAATCAAAAACAGCACAACAATTCTTTGACCGGTCATCTCTAAAGGAAAAAATAATTTTACATACCGGGGATGCATTGCAAATAATTGATGAATTGAAAGAAACGTGGGACCTGGTTTTTATTGATGCTGATAAGGTTGGTTACATAAATTATTTTAACAGGGTAATATTGAAAGTGCGGCAAAACGGTTTTATTTTAGCGGACAATGTGCTCTTTCATGGTGATGTGTTGACAAGCCCGGTAAGCGGGAAGAATGCCATCGCCATACAAAATTTTAATGATTTTATAAATGGCCGGGATGATATTGAAAAACTGATGTTGCCTTTGCGGGATGGCATTTATCTCATCAAAAAAATTACATGAGCTTATTGAAGATCAATTAATCGTAGATAGTTTCAATCTTAAATGTTTGAAAGTGTAATTCTTTTTTTTGAAAAAGAAAAATCCAAATGAAAAAACGCAACCTTGCTTTAACTATTTTCCTGCTTTCTGGAGCAGCTTCTTTTGCCCAACCGCCTGCCGTTGTAAAACAATACATTGAACTATACAGAGATTTGGCCATTGAAGAAATGAAACGCACCGGTGTACCAGCAGCCATTACGCTGGCACAAGGCATACATGAAACAGATGCAGGAAGGAGCAAATTGGTCATCAAATCAAATAATCATTTTGGCATTAAATGCAAGACCGGCTGGAAAGGTGAATCTGTTTCGCATGATGATGATGCAAGGGGTGAATGCTTTCGTAAATACAACGATCCAATGGATTCTTACCGGGATCACTCTGATTTTTTAAAAGCACGTTCTCATTACGCCTTTTTATTTCTTCTTGATCCCACCGATTACGAAGGTTGGTGCTATGGTTTAAAAAAAGCCGGGTATGCTACCAATCCTAAATATTCTCAAATACTGATTAAGCTTATTAAGGAATATGGATTGCAGGATTATACCTTAGTGGCATTAGGCAGGAAAGAGATATTTGATGATAAAAACAGTATAGTAAAAATTATTGAACCCGAAGAAAAACGGGAAGTGATCTTTGAAAAAAAAGAGCAGAATTATCCAAAAACTGTTTTTAAAATTAATCAAACCAACGTAGTTTTTGTTACAAAGGGTACTTCATACCTGGCAATTGCAGAACGATATAAACTATCATTGCCCCGCCTTTTCGAATTTAATGACATGGTTGCTGCAGAAGAAACGGAAAGTGATCGCCTGGTCTATTTGCAACGCAAACGTAAGGAAGGTGCAAAAGAATTTCATATTGTTGAACCAGGGGAAACGCTTTATGATATTGCGCAGGCAGAAGGCATAAGATTAGAAAGTTTGCTGTCATACAATTATTTAAGGGAAGGTATTAATCCTTCGCCCGGCAGAAATTTATATTTGAAAAGCGGCGGTAAAAGTACTGCCGAGCAGACAGCAACGGGAATGCAGCAAGCAGGTTATACAACTACTTCTCAAAATAACGGGGAGTGGAAAAGCGATAGCTATAAAATACATATTGTGCAGTTAAAGGAAACAATGTATGCTGTTGCCAAAAAGTATGCGGTAACTGTTGAAGCTATCCGTCAATGGAATAATTTACAAACAGATAATTTAAAGAAAGGACAGCAGTTACGCATTAATAGAAACCAAAATGTCGCTTATTAAACTGCACGATAAATCGTTTGATATTTATCTTTCTGAAACTGCAATTCAACAAAGGGTGTTGGAAATGGCAGAGGCTATAAATAAAGATTATGCATCTGAGAAGCCTTTGTTTATTGCCATTCTAAATGGCTCATTTATGTTTGCTGCAGATCTTTTTAAACATATTACCATTGAATCGGAAATCTGTTTTATTAAGTTAGCTTCCTATAAGGGTGTAAAATCTTCCGGCCATGTAACTACAGCAATAGGGCTAGACCAGGATCTATATCAACGACATGTCATTATTTTGGAGGACATAGTTGATACGGGCAAAACATTAGGCTTCTTTATACCTAAGTTGCATCATCAACAGCCTGCTTCTCTAAAAATTGCTTCTTTATTACATAAACCAGAGGCTACTCAGCACCCACTGACAATAGATTATATAGGATTTAGTATTCCTAACAAATTTGTAGTTGGTTATGGATTAGACTACGATGGCCTTGGCAGAAATCTTAAAGAAATATATCAATTGGTTGAATAGCCCTGTCAACTATTTAATTTTTTCGTAGCTAACAGTAATTGAATTTGAAGTATACTATTTATATAATTTTATTTTTATCATTTTGTATCCCTTGCACAGCGCAACAGTATTATTTAAAAGGCCAGGTGAATGATGAAGGTGGGCATGGATTACAAAATGTTTCTATTCTGCAGGCCAGTAGGGGATATGTTTTTTATACAGGTTCAACAGGTGCATTTGGAATTATCACTAACAAATTAAAAGATTCGCTTACGTTTTCGGTTGATGGTTATGAAAAGAAAAAAATTGCCGTATCAGCTACAGATTTTTCAACTATTACATTAAAAAGAGCGACAACCAGTAATAGTTCCCGCCGTTATAAACTGGCATCCCTCACAAAAGATTTAAGAAGAGAGACACAGCAACTATGGTTTGCAGGTGATGAAACCTATGCAAGCATTATTGAAAATGGATTTGTTCAGGCAGATAAATATCCTTCAACCGGCTTAACATTAAATGTTGATCGTGCATCTTATAGCAACATACGCAGGTTTTTAAATACAAAAACCATAGTGCCGCCAGATGCAGTGCGCATTGAGGAAATGCTCAATTATTTCAACCTCGATTATCATGAACCACAGAATAAAAAAATATTTGAGATAAATACTTCTTTAACTAATTGTCCATGGAATATTAATAACCAATTATTATTTGCTACTATTCATTCAAAAAAAATTTCTCTTGATAGTTTGCCATCAACCCATTTAGTGTTTCTTATTGATATTTCCGGTTCTATGGATATGCCTAACCGGCTGCCTCTTTTAAAATCCGGGTTCCGGGGTCTTGTCCGTAATTTACGTAAACAAGATTCTGTTTCCATTGTGGTATATGGCGGTGTTGTTGGCATTATGCTAAATGCAACCAGCGGAGCCGAAAAGCAAAAAATTTTTAATGTTATTGATAGTCTGCAACCAGGAGGTTCAACACCGGGAGAATCTGGAATAAAATTAGCGTACAGCGTAGCCCGTAAACATTTTATTAAGAATGGAAACAACCGTGTAATACTTGCAACTGATGGTGATTTTAATGTTGGCCTGCGGAGTGAGGGTGAGTTAGAAGAGATGATCATTGAACAAAAAGAATCAGGCATCTATTTAACTTGTTTAGGTGTTGGGATGGGAAACTATAAAGATTCTAAAATTCAAACACTGGCGCAAAAAGGTAATGGAAATTTTGCCTATATAGATAATTACTCAGAAGCTGAAAAAACTTTACTAAAAGAATTTGTGCAAACGCTTTATACAGTTGCAGATGATGTGTATCTCAATGTAAATTTTGATCCCGCTTATGTAAAGGACTACCGGTTAATTGGCTTTGATAATAAAGTAGGTGCAATCAAAGATTCTTTAGCCATTATTGAAGGTGGCGAAATAGGATCTGGATATACTATGATAGTTTCTTTCGAAATTGTGCCCACTAGTAAATTAGCAGAACCCGGTATTAAACAGCCTGTTTCTTTTAGATTAAAGTATAAATTACCCCGGGACAAAAAAGAGAATGAAGTAATAGAAAAACCTTTAATAGAATTTTGTTCGTTGCAACAACAAGATAAATTTTATCAATTTGCAAGTACCATTATAAGCTTTGGCTCTTTGCTGCGGGATTCAAAATATATAAAAGAAACATCGTGGAATGAAATAATTGATTTGGCTACCTTATCTGCGGATGTAGGTCAACCAACACAACAGGAATTTATTCTTTTGTTGCAACAGGCAAAACTTATTTATAACAAAAAAGTAAAGAAGAATTTTTTAATTAAGATCAATTCCAAATAAACTTAAGCCTGGCTTCTTTTGATATAGTCTTGAATTCCTGGCCTTATCCAATAGAATATCAATTCAAACCGATACTTAAGAAAACATCTCTCTCATTTTATCAAAAAAAGATTTTTGATTTTTTTCCGGTGCCGGTTTAAAGTTAGGGGCATGATTTAATTTTTCAAGCATAGTTCTTTCTTCATGTGTTAAATGCTGAGGGGTCCACACATTTACATGTACTAACTGGTCTCCTTTTTCATAACTATTTACTGCGGGAAATCCTTTTCCTTTCAAACGAAACACTTTCCCGCTTTGTGTACCATTTGGAATTTTAATTTTAGCACGTCCATCAATTGTTGGCACTTCAATAGATGTTCCAAAAGCAGCTTCCGGAAACGTAATATGTAATTCATAAGCAACGTTGAGGCCTTCGCGTACTAATTCTTTATGCGGTTCTTCTTCAATAAGAATAACAAGATCGCCAGGCGAACCGCCGCGTTCGCCAGCATTACCTCGCCCGCTAATATTTAATTGCATACCTTCCTGCACACCTGCTGGTATATCAATATTCACCGTTTCCTCTCCATACACTCTTCCATCGCCGCGGCAATTAGTGCACTTAGCCGTTATTGTACTTCCTTCGCCATTGCAGGTAGGGCAGGTGGTTACCGTTTGCATTTGACCCAAAAATGTGCTGGTTACTTTGCGCACCTGGCCACTACCACCGCAGCCATTACAGGTTTGAACACTTCCTTTATCTTTAGCACCACTTCCGCTACATACATTGCATGGCACATATTTTTTTACTTTAATATTCTTAGTAACCCCCTTTGCAATTTCTTCATAAGTAAGTTTTAATTTAATGCGAAGGTTACTTCCCCTGATGCCACGGGCTCTTTGTTGTCCGCCTCTTCCACCTCGGCCCTGGCCGCCGCCAAAAAAAGACCCAAAAGCATCCTCGCCAAAAATGTCACCAAACTGGCTGAAAATATCTTCCATGTTAGGTGCATGTCCACCACTTGCGCCACGTACGCCCGCATGACCATACCGGTCGTATTGCCCTCTTTTATCCTGATCACTCAATACTTCATATGCCTCTGCTGCTTCTTTAAACTTTTCTTCCGCCGGTTTATCGCCAGGGTTACGGTCAGGGTGGTATTGCATGGCTACCTTACGATACGCCTTTTTTATCTCATCGGAAGATGAACCCTTACTAACACCCAATATTTCGTAATAATCTCTTTTTGCCATAATACAATGTGCCAATGTGATAATATGCTAATCTGCTAATTAAAAACTTCTACATTAGCAAATCAGCAGATTAGCTAATTATCAAATTATTTACCTACTACCACTTTTGCAAACCTGATGATTTTGTCATTCAAATAATACCCTTTCTGAACCTCCGCAACTACTTTCCCTTTCATTTCCTCACCCGCCTCAATTTCTGAAATGGCTTCATGCAGATCCGGATTAAAATCCTGGCTCATGCTTTCCATGGGCTTCAAACCTTTTGTAGAAAGTATCTTAAATAATTTTGAAAAAATTAATTGTACACCTTCTTTCAATTGCTGATTATCATCTGTAGATTCAATTCCTTTTTGTGCCCGTTCACAATCATCTAATACTTCCAGCAAATCTTTAATAACTTCTTTTCCTGCCGTTTGTATCAGCTCTATTTTTTCCCTTGCATTACGACGCCTGAAGTTGTCAAATTCAGCCACCTGGCGCAGAAATTTATCATTCAACTCACTTACCTGGTTCTGAAGGTTTTCTACTTCACTTTCTTCTGCAACCGGGTTATTTAATAGGGTAGAGCCGTTAATGCTGTCATCTGTATTAATGTCAACACTTATTTCATTTTCAGGTTGCAATTCTTCCTTTTCTGGCATATTTTTTTTCTTCATGTCTAACAAATTGTTCGCAAAGGTAGGGCTGTCAATAATATTGCCAACGGCCAAAAAAGGGACAAAATGTCTTGTTCAAGAAAAGTTTAAAATTTAAAGTTTTCGGTTTAAAGCTGCATCTGCTCAATAGTCATTTTTGTTTCTAAAACATTGAAAATTGATTATTGATAGTTGCTCATTGAGCATTTGCTTAATCCTTCATTTTGCTCCTCTTCCGACCGGGTAATCTGGGCGGGCTTGTTCAATATCCCTGTTCCGTATCTTGCGGCCTCATGAACAAGATTTTTCTGCGTAAAAAGATCGCAACACGAATAGCCAATGGTCATTCCTGGATATTTGCCAATGAAGTAGAAAAAATAGATGGCATACCTGGTGCCGGTGAAATTGTTGAAGTATGTTTTTCAGACGGGAAATTTGTGGGGAAAGGATATTTTAACCAGCAATCGCAAATTATTGTAAGGCTTTTAACCAGGGAAAAAACCGTAGAGATTAATGATGATTTTTTTACTAAAAAACTGGAGGCTTGCTGGAAATACAGGCAGCAATTGGGTTACACAGAAAATTGCCGCCTTGTATTTGGTGAAGCTGATGGGTTGCCACAATTGATCATTGATAAGTTCAATGACTATTTTGTTATTCAAACATTGGCCTTGGGAATTGATAAATGGAAGCCTGCTATTGTAAAAGCTTTACAAACCATTTTTAAGCCAAAAGGAATTTATGAACGCAATGATGTGCCCGTAAGGCAATTGGAAGGATTGGAACAGCAGAAGGGCTTTTTATCAGACCCTTTTGATCCGAATATCGTTATTAAAGAAAACGGGCTAAAGTTCAATGTGGATGTAGAGAACGGGCAAAAGACGGGCTATTTTTTAGACCAACAGGATAATAGAAAGGCCATTCAACATATTGTGAAAGACGCAGAAGTTTTGGGGGCCTTTACTTATACCGGCACCTTTGAAATACATGCAGCCCACTATGGCGCCAAAAATGTTTTAGGTTTAGATATTTCGCAAAATGCCGTGGATGCAGCCAATAAAAATGCTGAACTGAATGGTTTGGAAAAGGTTGTAAAATTTCAACAGGCAAATGCTTTTGATGTATTAAAAAGCTGGGGTAGGGAAGGTAAAAAATGGGATGTTGTAATGCTTGATCCGCCTGCATTTACTAAAAGCCGTGCAACCATACAAAAAGCAATAACGGGCTATAAAGAAATTAATTTACGGGGGATGAAACTAACAAAACCCGGCGGTTTTTTAGTAACCTCATCCTGCACCAGCTTAATACAGCCGGAGCATTTTCTACAAATCATTAATATGGCTGCGAAGGATGCCCGCAGAAAAATAAGGCAAGTATGTTTTCAAACCCAGTCTGCAGACCACCCCATTATTTGGGAAATGGAAAACACGCATTACCTGAAATTTTTAATTGTTGAAGTGGGGTGAGTAATAGTTGATGGTTGATTGTTGGAAGTTGAGACTAAGGGGTGATGCCCATGAACTACGGACTTAAGAACAGACTTCAGTAGTATAGCATTACAAAAGCACAAGAGCGCTATATTGTAAGATAACTGCTGAATCAATATCTATTTGGAAACCTGAAACTTGCCTGATTCTACCATTTTACCGGCTTTATTGCGAAGCTGGTAAATATAAACACCACGATTAAAATCTGAAAGGTTAATTGAAGTACGTTGATCAGCATTAATTTTTTCGTACATTTTTTTACCTAAAAAGCTATAAACCTGGATGGTGTAGCCCTTTTCATAAGCTTTTTGAAAATCAAAGTTTACAATAGATGTGGATGGATTTGGATAGAAGCGAATAATCGGACCTACAGCATTTAAAATGGGATTAGTTCGCGTTTGTGCCTGGGCAAAGACGGTTGTTAATAGAATAATGGATGTTATGAGTAAAGTTTTCTTCAACGATACAAGTTTGTTTTTATTATTTGCAAATTAGAATATTTTATAGGAAGTGCAAAGCTTTTGCCAGAAAAAACTAAATTTTGCCAATACTACGCCATTATTTCACCTAATTTTTTATTGATCCCTATAAAGTTGGGCTGCTCACTGGCATTCTCCAGGACCTCGGCATATTGTATTATTCCTCCCCTATCAATTAAAAAAGCAGAACGTTTGGAAACGCCTTGCATGCCAAAGCCAAATTTTTCATAAAGACTATCATAAGACCTCGAAACCATTTTATTAAAATCGCTCAATAATGAAAAATTTAAGTGCTGGTCTTCTTTATACCTGGCAAGCGAATAAATTGAATCAACAGAAATACCAAATATTTTTGCGTCAAAATTATTATAATGCCTGATATTGTCCCGTACTGAACAAAGTTCTGCAGTACAAGTGGATGTAAAGGCCAATGGAAAAAACAACAGCAATACATTATTTTCTCTTTGTTCCGAAAGCGATACTTTATTCTTATCGCTGTCATATAAAGTAAAATCCGGAGCGTGGTCACCAATTTGTATCATTATTAATTTTTATTATAAACAATTCAAAATATGTAAAGTTTCAATTGGTTTTACATTTTGTAGATCGATAAACATAATTCTCGTAAAATGCAGAAAGGAAAGAATCAGAAGATTATAAAAAACATGCCCTATAATGATAAAGTGATGAAAAGAACAAAGCCACCTTTTAGGTGGCTCCATTTATAATGCTATATAAATTTTTTATGCAATGGCATTAACTCTCCTGGTTAATTTACTTTTTAAATTGCTGGCTTTGTTTTTATGAATAACTCCACGCCTGGCTAATTTATCAATCATAGAAATAACACCTATTACTTTTTCACCAGCCATAGTTTTATCTTCAATTGCTTTCAGATCGCGAATGGCGTTACGGGTGCTTTTACCATAATAACGGTTTCTTTCCCGGCGCTTCGCAGCCTGGCGCATATCTTTCTTTGTTGCCTGATGATTAGCCATGTTCTTTAATTTGGACGGCAAAAGTAGGGGAAATTTGAGGGTTTCAATTTTCAAATTTCAGATTTTTTGTAAAGGCTTTGGGTTTTATCGTTGTTTTAAGAGATTATAATACAACCTGCACAATGCCGAAGTTCTTGATGGGGTACATATTTGTCCCGAAACAAGTTCGGAATAGATGTGCAATTGCCGTTCAATAGTTGCTGTAAAGTCGGCTAATAAATATCAGTTGTATTTTATTCAATTCTTAATACAAAGTATATTTGCTTACCTCAATCGCCCAAATAACGTTCATGAAGGATTTTTCATACATCACACACTCACACCCGGCCTATATAGAAGGTTTATATAATGATTTTGTTCAAAACCCTGAAAGTGTAGATCCCGAGCTACGTAAGTTTTTTGAAGGATTTGATTTCGCTGTCAATTTTGGAAAAGAGGATATTAAGAGAAGCAATGGAACTTCTCCTTCAGAAACCGGGGGTATCAAAAGCGAAACTTCTTCCACTGCTCTTCAGTTGGGTGAACTCACCAATATAACCCGGCCCGACGCGGATGGGAGCAAGTCTATAAATTGGCAAAAAGAATTAGGAGCCTATAGGATGATACTTGGGTACCGCAATAAAGGTCACCTCGTTGCTAAAACAAATCCCATACGTGCCCGTAAGGACCGCGGGGCTAACCTTGATCCGGCTTTTTTTGGTTTTACGGAAGAGGACATGGATAAAAACTTTCAGGCAGGGAACTTAATTGGATTAGGAACTACCTCACTTCGGAACATTATTCAGCATCTTCAGAAATGCTACGCTCATCATGTAGGTATTGAATTCAAATATATTAGTAATCAGAAAAAAATTGACTGGCTCACGAGTGAAATGGAAAAAAAATTTTCAGCCCCTCTTCCATTGGAAAAGAGAAAAAGGATACTGGAAAAACTAAACCAGGGGGTGATGTTTGAAAAATTCCTGCACACAAAATATATCGGGCAAAAAAGATTTTCGCTTGAAGGAGGGGAAACGGCAATAGCCGCACTGGATGCAATTATTAATACTGCAGCAGATCATGATGTACAGGAAGTGGTGATAGGCATGGCACACCGTGGAAGGCTGAATATTTTAGCTAATATAATGGGGAAAACCTATGAGCAGATTTTCAGTGAATTTGAAGGAACCGCTCAACTTGATCAAACCATGGGAAGCGGCGATGTGAAGTATCATATGGGCTTCGGAAGTGAAATAAATACACCAAACAATAAAACCGTTCACCTAAAGTTAATGCCCAATCCCTCGCATCTTGAAGCAGTGGATCCAGTGGTGGTGGGATTTGCGAGAGCAAAGGCTGATGTATTGTATAAAAGCGACTTTGATAAAATTCTTCCCATACTTATTCATGGAGATGCGTCTGTGGCAGGCGAAGGTGTTGTGTATGAAGTATTGCAGATGAGTGCTTTGAAAGGATATTATACCGGCGGCACCATCCACTTTGTGATCAATAACCAGATTGGGTTTACCACAGATTTTGATGATGCAAGAAGTTCTGATTACTGTACTTCGCTCGCTGCTGCCATACAAGCTCCTGCGCTTCATGTAAATGGTGATGATCCCGAGGCCGTGATTAAATGCGTCGAATTGGCAACACGATACCGGCAGGAATTTAATTCAGATGTTTTTATTGACATGGTTTGCTACCGGCGCCATGGGCATAATGAAGGGGATGATCCCAAATTTACACAACCGCATTTGTATGCGTTGATAGATAAACATGCCAATCCAAGAGAAGTGTATGTAAACTATTTGCAGGATCAGGGTGAGCCTGATGCACAGGAACTGGCTAAGGAAATGGAAAAAAAATTTTGGAGCGATCTGCAGGAAAGGCTTGATGAAGTGAAACAGCATCCATTGCCGTATAAATACCAGCAGCCTGAGTTGTGGTGGAGAAGTTTGCGTAAAGCCAATCCGGAAGATTTTGATCAATCGCCTGTAACAGCAATCAGTGCGGACCATTTTAAAAACATTTTTGATGCCATCATGAAATGGCCTGAGGATTTTAAGCCGTTGCGAAAAGTTGAAAAGATCATTCAGGATAAAATAAAACTATTTGAAACGGAGAAAAAGGCCGACTGGGCTACCGGTGAGTTGTTGGCCTATGGAAGTGTGTTGCTTGATGGCAATGATGTGCGTATGAGTGGGCAAGATGTACAGCGGGGCACTTTCTCGCATCGTCATGCAGTGCTAAGTGATGATGATAATAATAATAAAAAAGCTCATAACAGGCTAAGTGCTATCCCTGGTGCAAAAGGTAAATTCCGCATTTATAATTCTTTGTTGAGCGAATTTGGTGTTTTGGGTTTTGAATATGGATATGCTATGGCAAATCCGAATGCTTTAGTATTATGGGAAGCACAATTTGGTGATTTCGCTAATGTTGCTCAACCCATTATTGATCAGTTCATTTCAGCCGGCGAGCAAAAATGGAACCGTATGAATGGGCTGGTCATGCTGTTGCCGCATGGTTATGAAGGCCAAGGCCCGGAACACAGCAGTGCCAAGCTTGAACGATTCTTACAAATGTGCGCCGAGCTAAATATGATTGTTGTCAACATTACTACCTCTGCAAACTTTTTTCATGCGTTGCGCCGCCAGTTAGCTTTCCCTTTCCGCAAACCATTGATTGTTTTTTCTCCAAAAGCAAATCTCCGTTTGACAAGCAGCTATTCGCATATCGATGAATTTACCTCCGGTGGCTTTAAAGAAATAATTGATGATAATTTTATTAAAGATGCGAAGGCAATAAAAAAAGTCTTGATCTGTAGTGGTAAAATTTATTTTGACCTGGCAGAGCACCAGCAAAAAGAAAACAGGATGGATGTTGCCGTTATCCGGTTGGAGCAGATATACCCCTTACCATTAAATCAATTGGATAATTTGTATAAAAAATATAATAAGGCTACCTGGTTTTGGGTACAAGAAGAACCATTGAATATGGGTGCCGCCTCTTTTTTACAAATGAATTTAAAAAGTATTAACTATGGTATCATCAGCCGTCAACCCAGTGCGTCAACAGCGAGTGGTTATAGTAAAGTGCATGCCCAGGAACAAGCAGAAATAGTGGAAACTGCGTTTAGTATTTAGAAAATCAAGAATTAATTAAATATAATTTAATCGGTAAGAATACAAAATCATGATCGATATAAAAGTTCCTGCAGTTGGTGAATCCATTAGCGAAGTATCATTGGTAAAGTGGCTAAAAAAAGATGGTGAATATGTTGAACGTGATGAAATGATTGCAGAATTAGAAAGCGAAAAAGCCACTTTTGAAGTAAATGCCGAACAAGCTGGTGTATTACGAACTGTAGGGAAAGAAGGAGATACATTAAAGATTGGTGATGTAGTAGCACAAATTGATGAGGCGGCTGCAAAACCTGAACGTAATGATTTGCCGCCGGCAAATCTTTCATCAAATAATACAGAGACACAAAAGAAAGAAGGAGCCAAATCGCCTGAGAAAAAAGCAGAAAGACCTGACAAAAAAGAGCCTTTTAAAAATGAGCAACACGTGCAAAGCACTCCGCCGGGCGCCGGGGATGGTGGCATAAAAGCCTCACCGCTTGCTTCTGCCATGATAACAGATAAAAAAATTGATGCAAAAAACATTCACGCAAGCGGATATAACGGAAAGATTTTAAAAGACGATGTGTTGGAGGCTTTGACTAATCCTGGTAGAAAGCCTAATGCTGCCGCATTTAGCAGAGATGAGAAGAGGGAGAAAATGAGCAACCTACGTAAAACAATTAGCCGCAGGTTAGTAGAAGCAAAGAATTCAACGGCCATGCTCACTACTTTTAATGAAGTTGACATGAGCAAGATCATGGCAATCCGTGCGGCTAACAAAGACAAGTTTAAAGAAGCGCATGGTGTAAATCTTGGGTTCATGTCTTTTTTTGCAAAGGCAGTTTGTTTTGCCTTACAGGAATGGCCTGCAGTAAATGCTTATATCGATGGTGAAGAAATTATTTATCATCAGTACTGCGATATTTCCATTGCCGTTTCGGCTCCAAAAGGGCTTGTAGTACCTGTGATCAGGAATGCAGAAAGTCTAAGCATGGCTGAAATTGAAATGAAGGTGATTGAACTGGCAACTAAGGCAAGGGAAAACAAACTAAGCATGGAAGAAATGCAGGGTGGTACATTCACCCTTACAAATGGCGGCGTTTTTGGTTCCTTGATGTCAACTCCCATTATCAATATTCCACAATCTGCGATTTTAGGAATGCATAAAATTCAGGAGCGCCCTGTAGTGATTGATGGACAAATCGTTGTGAGGTCAATGATGTACCTGGCATTAAGTTATGATCATCGTGTTATTGATGGCAGGGAATCCGTGAGCTTTTTAGTACGTGTAAAAGAGTTACTCGAAAACCCGGAATTATTATTATTTGGAAAAGATCCGGTAAAGGCTTTGTTGCAGTTGTAAGGCATGTGTCTGACATCTTTAAGATGTCTGACACGTATTGTAACACCGAATTATCTGCTTTCATAATTGATGCGACTACATTCCTATTTAAAAACTGCAGAATCTATTTTAGCTGCTTACGATGGCACATCTACTTTTGCCGCTTGGCTAAAACAATTTTTTGCAGCAAATAAAAAATATGGCTCAAAAGACCGTAAGCATATTTCACAACTATGTTATAATTATTTTAGATTAGGCCCTGCATTTGAAGATTATGCTGTAGAAGAAAAACTTTTGATTGGACAATTTCTTACATCCAACACTTCTAATATTTTTTTGGAACAAGAAAAATGTGAATGGAATGCAATCACCCATCAATCAACCTCGGACAAATTTGTTTTTTTAAATAAACCTGGCCAATGGAATCAAATTTTTCCCTGGATAAACGAATTAAGTAAGGAAATAGATTCTAAGGCTTTTGTTTTATCACATCTTACACAGCCACATCTTTATTTGCGTTTACGCCCGGGGAAAAAAGAATTGGTAAATCTAAAACTAAGAAATGCAAGAATTTTATTTGAAGAAATGGAAGAGACTTGCCTTCAATTACCCAATAGCACAAAACTTGACAATTTAATTACTGCAGACGAAGACGCCGTGGTACAGGATCTAAATTCTCAAAAAGTACTTCAACCATTAATTGAATATTTATCTGATTATACAAAAAAAATAAATGTGTGGGATTGCTGTGCTGCAAGTGGGGGTAAATCTATTCTTGTATATGACACTATTCCAAACATTTCACTTACTGTTTCTGATGTGAGGAAGTCAATTTTGTTCAATTTGAAAAAACGTTTTGCTTCCGCCGGAATAAAAAACTATAAAAGTTTTGTTGCTGACCTTTCTCATTCACCACTTACTATTCACCATTCACCATTTGACCTAATCATTTGCGATGCACCTTGCAGTGGTTCGGGCACATGGAGCCGTACACCTGAACAGCTTTTATTTTTTAAGGAAGAAAAAATCAGTTATTACGCCGACCTACAAAAAAATATAGCACTAAATGCAAGCAAGAGCTTAAAGCAAGGCGGTTATTTTCTTTACATTACTTGTTCTGTGTTTCAAAAAGAAAATGAAGAAGTGGTTAGCCATGTGCAGGAAAATACATCCTTACAATTATTATCCATGAAATATTTTAAGGGATATGATATGCAGGCTGATACCATGTTTGCAGCGCTGTTTACTCTATAAGTGGTGCATTCTATTTTTTTCGTTTTGTGGGGACACCAACCGAGGCGGGCCCGCCATGGGCAGTGTCTCCACTGCCCACATTTATGAAAATGCTCATACTTTATTTACAGCGTTGTTTCCTTATAACTTTAGCACCTCTGTTGTCCCAATCAATTTTCCTTTACTTGAAACCTGTATAAAATAATTTCCTCTTACTAAATGGGTAATGAAAACAGGTATTGTTATAGTGCCATTAGGCTTAGCTCTTGAAATCTCTGTTACTGTCTGTCCTAATGCATTATAAATTCTTATATCAAGCGATTGAGCCTCTTCTGTGCTTACCAGTAACGAAAAATTATTATTTTTTACGGGGTTAGGTATAACCAGGAGTATATTTTTTGCACTGCAAGATGAAATATCTGTCATCACTGTATTAATATAATCAGCCATAAAAGAACTTGATGAAGTATCTATTACCTGGCGGATGCGGTACTGTGTAATGCCTGAAGGTAAATTGCTTACGGGATCATTATATTGATATGTATTGGTTTTAAAAATATTTCCTGTGCCAAATCGTTCTGCTATTTTTGTGTAAGTATTCTCCCCGGGAGCTTTTCTTTCAATCTCGTATTTCATAGCAGCAATATCTTTGCTTGTCCAGGTAATATTTGCCTGGCAATTGTTTGCTGATACAGTAGCTGTTGAAAATTCTTTTAAAAGGTTCATTACTGCTTTTTTTACATCTGGAATGCCATAGCCAATTCTATCATTTGGCGCATTTGCAATACTTCCTGCTTGTCTTAATGCACTGATGATCTTCATATTATTAAACTCAGCAAACCCTTGCCAGAGGCAGGTTGCGAGACCAGCAATATTTGGAGCAGCGAAAGAAGTCCCATTGTTTCTTGCAATGGTATTGTTTGGGAACTGTACTACCGTACCCACACCAACAGATGCTACATCAGGTTTTACTTGTCCATCAGAGGAGGGACCATAACTGGAAAAGCCTCCCACTGCACCATTTACATCTACGGCGCCCACAGCCATCACGCTATCTCCATCGGCCGGGGTACTAATATATTTCCAACCATTTGCTCCGTCATTACCTGCAGCATTTACTACAAGTATTCCTTTCTTTGCGGCGAGATCGGCGCCAATTGTTGCTATATTAGTATTGCCATTCATCTCAGCATACGTATGGCTCTGCAAGGGTGCATCAAAAGAAGTATAACCTAGTGAAGAAGAAATAATATCTCCACCAACACTATCAACACGTTCAGCCGCACAAACCCAATTATGTTCTTCAATAGGATATTCTGTAGCAGCGTCTTCACTTCTAAAAAGATAAAAACCTGCTTTTG
>Ga0208736_1000193_pt1 | contig 18343 bp, 16 predicted proteins | sample AntDryMetagUQ255_FD_188090 | JGI IMG/M metagenome (GOLD analysis project Ga0208736, IMG submission 188090) | Polar desert microbial communities from Antarctic Dry Valleys - UQ255 (SPAdes) | ecosystem: Environmental > Terrestrial > Soil > Desert | place: Antarctic Dry Valleys | collected 2008-12-31 | reverse complement strand
CATGGCGACCAGCAGCGCGGCGCCGGTCGCAGCCGCTAAGGCCTGACCGAGCGCGCGCATCTGCTCCGCCCTCGTGACCGTCGTAGCCGATCAGGATCTTGTCGTACATCGGGCACCTCCGGTCTAGTCGGTCGGCCGCTGGTCGCCGCCTCTTGAGGACCGTAGCTGGTCGCCGCCCCGATCGATGGGACACTGAACGAGGCGTCCTTCGCGCGCACGAACTCGCTGCTCAGCTCTGCGGCGAGGACTGAGCCGCGGGCCCGGTAGGGTCGCCGGCGGGAACGGCGGAGGAAGAGGACGCAGATGTACCGGAAGGTCATCGTAGGCTTCATCGACAGCGACGAGGGGCGCGATGCCGTCGCGCTGGGCGCCCTCATCGCCCGCGCGGCGGGCAGCCGGCTGGTCCTGACCGGGGTGTTTCCCGCCGGCCCGCCGCAGGAACTCATTGGCGACGGGGTCAACAAGATCCTCGAGGAGCGCGAGCTGGCGTTGGGCCGGAAGCTCCAGGATGCCGCGGACGCCGCGGGCGCTGAGGCGGAGCCCTTTCCGAGCAACTCACGGGCCCGCGGTCTTCACGATGCCGCCACGGAGCTGGAAGCTGATCTGGTCGTGGTCGGCTCCTCCTCAAGGGCAGGTCTAGGCCGTGTACTTGCCGGAAATGTGGCGCTCCAGCTGCTCCACGGTTCACCGTGCGCGGTTGCCGTTGCCCCGAGGGGCTTCGCGCGCTCAGAGCCCCACCTCGCGGTGATCGGAGTGGGAATCGACGGCTCTGACGAATCAACGGAGGCCCTCCACGCCGCGCTCGACCTCGGGAGAGCCGCGGGAGCCACCCTGTTGTTGATGGCTGCGGCCGGCGTCGGCCACCAGAGCGGCCTTGGCTGGGGCTACGGCATCGACAACGTCGCCGATCTCGTCCGCGCGCAGTTCCAGTCCTATCTCGACCGCGCCGCTGACGAGGTGCCCGACGAGCTACTCGAGGCGACCCGCCTGTTGCGCAGCGAGGCGGCGCAGGCTCTGACCTCCGAGGCCGATGACATCGACCTGCTGTGCGTCGGCTCGCGAGGCTGGGGCCCGGTTCAACGCGTGCTGCTCGGCTCGGAATCCAGCGAGTTGATCAGGAACGCTCCGTGTCCGATCCTCGTGGTGCCACGCGGAGCGGCCGTCGGGAGCAGAGAAGAAGGTGAGGGTCGATCGAAGCCGATGAGCGACCGCGGCAACTCCGAGGCGGCGCCAACGTGAGCACGGTCTGACCGTGCTCGAGGTCACGACTACCGCATGGATCGCCACCATCGGCGTGATCGTCTCGCTCCTGCTCGCCGATCTTGCCCTGAGCGCCCACCGCCCGCACACCGTCGGCTTTCGCGAGGCTGTCGTTCAGTCGGTCTTCTACATCGGCGTGGCGATCGCGTTCGGCGTCGTCTTCGGGACGATCGCCGGATGGGACTACGGAGCGCAGTACTTCGCGGGCTGGGTCGTCGAGAAGTCGCTCAGCGTCGACAACCTCTTCGTCTTTGTGATCATCATGAGCACGTTCGCGGTTCCGGCGGAGCACCAGCACAGGGTGCTGACCTTCGGGATCATCGCCGCCCTGATCCTGCGCGTGATCTTCATCGTGATCGGCGCCGCGCTGCTGGCTGCGTTCAGCTTCATGTTCCTCGTGTTCGGGGTCCTACTCGTCGCCACCGCGGTCCAGCTTTTCCGCCACCGCGACGAGGACCCGTCGATGGAGGACAACCCGATCGTCCGCTTCGCGCGCCGGCGGCTGCCGTTCACCGAGGAGTACGACGGTGGGCGGCTGTTCACGCGAGCGGGCGGGCAGCGCGTCGCGACTCCGCTCTTCCTCGTGCTGCTGACGATCGGCAGCACCGACATCCTGTTCGCCCTGGACTCGATCCCGGCCGTGTTCGGCGTGACCGAGGAGCCGTTCATCGTGCTGACCGCCAACGCGTTCGCGCTGCTGGGCCTGCGCGCTCTGTTCTTCCTCGTCACGGGCCTGCTCGACCGGCTCGTCTACCTCTCGACGGGGCTCGCGCTCATCCTTGCGTTCATCGGGGTCAAACTCATCCTGCATTTCGGCCACCTCCAGGCCGACGCGATCCCGGAGATCGCCACGTCGACCTCGCTCGGCGTGATTCTGGTCGTCTTGACCATCACGACGATCGCCAGCCTGCTGAAGGTCCGCCGCGATCCCGCGGCCCGAGCACATGCGGGAACGCTGCGTGCTCGCACGCGCGAAGATCAGGCTGCCGGGAGCTGAGCGAGGGAGACGAAGACGTGGTCCGTCTCCGCCTCGGGCCGGCTCTGCGTCCGGGCCCGCAGCGCCTCGACGGCCTCGGCCGCCAGGTCGACCGCCCGGGCGCGCCCGCGCTTGGGATGGCGCACGTGGACGACCCACCCCGTCTGCTCGACCGCGGGGGGCGAGCGCCGCCCGCCGGCGCGGGTCGGGGTGGCGGCGGAGCTCGTCGAGGTCGCAGTAGCGAAGCGCGCAGACCTCCGAGCGCCGCAGGCCGGCCTGGCCGAGGAGCAGCATGATCGCGAGGTCGCGGCGTCCGCGCCGGGTGCGCCGGTCGGCGCGACGGACGCCGTTCACCCCGCCCTCCCGGTCCTTCTCCGCCGGACGGGCCTTGAACGTGCGGCGGGTCTCGAAGGTGGCACGGTCGGTCTCGTCCTCGTTGAACTCAGACTCGACGGTCAACGTCATGTGGGCGTCCGCCTGGCCCGCCCACTGACGAGCCCCCATCATCGCCTGCCCGGACCACTTGGGATTGTCCTTCGACTGCTTGCGCTCGTGGTGGAGCACCAGGACGGCACACTCGAACCGCTCCGCGACGGACCGCAGGTACTCCATAAGGCGCACGGCCTCCGGGTTCGAATTCTGGTCGTCAAGCGCCGTCGCCGCCGCGAGCGTGTCGATGATTATGAGGTCCGGTTGCCCGCGGCGCAGCAAGAACTTCGACAGGCGGTGGCGGGCGCGCATCAGGTCCTTGCGCACGTCGTCGACGCAGCGCACGAGGTCGCGAAACTGCTCGTCCGCCTCACTCGGCACGAACCGGCCGATAGCGGCCCGCGCTCGCTCCCGGGCATCCCGCAGCTCGGACGGTTCGGACGGTAGATCGCGTCGTCTTTCTCGCTCGGTTGCCTGTCGCAGCGCTCCGCGAGCACGGCCACTCGCTGCGCGCGAATCGCCGGTGCGGTGGGTGTCAGTGAAGGCGCGGTGCGAAAAGACATCACCGCCGAGGAGGTGCGTACTGGTACGCACCTGGCACCCGCCGAGGTCGCCGGCCAGGACGGCAAGCGCTACCCGGCCAAGCGCCCGACCATCGTCGCCGCGAAGGACGAGCGGCAAGCTGAGAAGCCTCGGCCAGGACGGCAAGAGGTCGAGCGCGATGCGGCTGAACTGTCCCGGGCGGGACACCTGCCCGACGAAAGTCCGCGGCCGCGTCGACGGGCCGAGAAGGCGCCGTGGAAGCACTCGGCCGCTTCCAGCGCTTCCAAAATGCTTCCACACGGCGCTGCAAGTGCGAAGCGCTCTCGAAAGCAGGACCAGCAAAACGTCTGTGAGCAGGCAGTCTCTGCTATGGGCGGTACTGGGCTCGAACCAGTGACCTCCTGCTTGTAAGGCAGGCGCTCTACCAGCTGAGCTAACCGCCCAAATGGCGCGCCGCTGGTGGCCGCGCCCGGCGGTCGAGTGTAGGCGCTGGCCTCTGGCCGTCCCGCCGGGACGATTGCCGCACGCCGGGCAACCGCGCAGGAGCTTGAGCCCCAGCGTGACCAAGCGCGACCACAGCCGCTGCCCGACGAACCACGCCGGGGCGATCGGCATCACGCGCTGAACGGCGATGCTCATGGCGACACCAGGCCTTTCCGGAGGTACGTCAGCTTGGCGACCCTGCGGCCGCATCGTGCATCCCTCGCACAGAGCGGCCCGAATGACCGCCGGTAACAAAACAAGGATCGGCGGGTCGACGTGGGCGGCCGGAAAGCGCCGCGGCCAGCTCGCCTAGCATGGCCTCATGTCCGTCTCGATCCTCTGGCGCGCGATCCTCGCTCAGGCCATCGCAGTCGGCGCCCTGTTCGCCCTGCTTCTCGCGCTTCCGCTGCCGGCCGCTCTCTTCCGCGAACAGGGCGCGTGGATCGGGCCGCTCTCGTGGCTGGCGTGTGCGCTGGTCACAGCGCGGGTGGTCGGGCTCGGCTCGGGGCGCGCCGTCGCGGCGGCGCTGGCATCCGGTCTCGCCGCCGTCGCCGCGGGCCCGGTGATCGGGCACACGGGCGCAATGGTCACGGGGGTGCTCGTCTTCGGCCTGGCCTGCGCCGCGCGCGTCAGGCTCCCGAGCGATAGGGGCGACGGGGATCGAACCCGTGATCTCCGGCTTGAAAGGCCGGCGTCCTAACCACTAGACCACGCCCCCCAGACCGTCGATTGTAGGTGCGCGCCCGGTTCACCCGCGCTTGCGGTTCCGGCCGGCGGTCACGCGGGTAGGGTGCCCCCAATGGCCCAAGAAGATCCCAACCCCAAGGTCGACACCGACCCGGAACCAGCCGGGGGCTCCAACGTCGAGAAGGACCCGAGCGACTGGGTGACCGGCGAGGAGCCGATGACCGGCGCGCAGGCTTCCTACCTGAAGACGCTCGCCGAGCAGGCGGGCGAGTCCTTCGATCCGAGCCTCAACAAGGCCGCCGCCTCGCAGCGCATCGACGAGCTGCAGGCGAAGACGGGACGCGGAGGCCGCTAGGCGCAGACGAGGGCGGCAGGCACCTATGATCGGGCGCTCGGCCCCCGTAGCTCAGCTGGTCAGAGCGGCGGACTTTTAATCCGCGCGGCGAAGGTTCGAGTCCTTCCGGGGGCATCGGCTCGCACGGCCTGGGCGCCGGTCGCGCCGCCGCCCGCTCGCCGCTCAGTGGCGGAAGTGCCGCCGAGCGGTCACCACCATGGCCACCCCGGCGCGGTCGCACGCCTCGATGACCTCGGTGTCGCGCTGCGAGCCGCCCGGCTGGACGATGCACCGCACCCCGGCCTCGATGGCGACCTCGGGCCCGTCGGCGAAGGGGAAGAAGGCGTCGGAGGCCATGACGCCGCCCGCCAGCGCGACACCGCCCTTCTCGACGGCTAGCCGGACGGAGTCGACGCGGCTCATCTGCCCCGCCCCGATCCCCACCGTGGCCATGTCTTTGGCCAGCACGATCGCGTTCGAGCGCACGTGCTTGCACACCTTCCAGGCGAACAAGAGGTCGTCCCACTCCTCATCGGTCGGCCCGCGCTCGGTGACGACCTCCATGTCCTCCCGCGACTCCGGAGACTCGTCGCGGTCCTGGACGAGCAGGCCGCCGCGCACGCGCCGCATCTCGTGGTCGGTGTCGGGCCAGCCGCGGCGTTCGGCGTCGCGCATAATCCGCAGGTTCTCCTTCTGCTGAAGGAGCTCGCAGGCGTCCTCGTCGTAGTCGGGCGCGAAGACCATCTCGACGAACATCCCGCTCAGCTGCTCGGCGAGCTCGTGATCGACGGAGCGGTTGACGCAGACGACGCCCCCGAACGCGCTCGTCGGGTCGGTGGCGAGCGCGCGCTCAAAGGCCTCGCGCGGGCTGTCGGCTACGGCGCACCCGCAGGGGTTGTTGTGCTTGACGATCGCCGCGGCCGGACCTTCGAACTCGCCGACCAGCCGGCGCACGGCGTCGAGGTCGAGCAGGTTGTTGAACGACAGCTCGCGGCCGTGGAGCTTCGAGACCATCGAGAGCAGGTGCGTGCGGGCGCCGGCCTGGGCGTAGTAGGCGGCGCGCTGGTGCGGGTTCTCGCCGTAGGAGAGGTCGAGGATCTTCTCGTAGGCGCGCACGTAGAGGGCCGGGAAGTCCTGCTCGCGCTCGGAGAACCAGCGCGCCACCGCGGCGTCGTAGCGAGCGGTGAGCGAGAACGCCTCGAGGGCGAGCGCCTGCCGGGTCTGGGCCGAGATCCGGCAGCCAAGGGTATGCAGCTCCTCGAGCACCGCGTCGTAGCTCTCCGGCTTGACCACGGAGGCCACGAAGGCGTGGTTCTTGGCCGCGGCGCGGATGATGGTCGGGCCGCCGATGTCGATGTCCTCGATCACCTCGGCGTCGCTGGCGCCGCGGCGATTCGCGGTGCTCTCGAAGGGATACAGGTTCACGCACACGAGGTCGATCGGCTCGATCGCGTGCTCGTCGAGCGTGGCGGAATGCGCCGGATCGGAGCGCACCGCGAGCAGGCCGGCGTGGATGCGCGGGTTGAGCGTCTTGACGCGGCCGTCGAGTATCTCGGGGAAGCCGGTCAGGTCCTCGACGGCCCGGCTCTCGATGCCGGCGTCGGCGAGCTTGCGGGCGGTCCCGCCGGTGGAGATGAGCTCGACGCCGAGGTCGGCCAGCCCGCGGGCGAAGTCGACGAGGCCGCGCTTGTCCGAGACGCTGATGAGCGCCCGGCGCACGCGGACCTCGGCGGGCGGATTGAGCGGCGGAGCGCTGGCGGGAGCGCACGCCCCGGGCTCGCGCTCTGCGCCGTCGGTTGCGGTGCCCGTGCCCTGCTCAGTGCTCGCCATGTCGCCCTTCCTCGATCACGATCCTCCGCCGGTTGCCCGACTCTGCCCGCTCTTCGCGCAAAGCGCCGCGGGCGATCATTCGGATGGCCTCGGGCAGGAGCCGATGCTCGACGGCGTGGATCCTCTGCTCGACGCGCGTGATGTCGGGAGCATACGGAAGGTCGAACGCCTCCTGCAGCAGGATCGGGCCGGTGTCGATCCCCTCGTCCACGAAGTGGACGGTCACGCCCGTCACCCGCACGCCGTATTCGAGCGCCTGCTCGATCGCCCGCACGCCCGGAAAGGCGGGCAGGAGCGACGGATGCACGTTAATCATGAGGCCCTCGAAGCGGCGGATGAAGCCGGCGCTGAGGAGCTCCATGAAGCCTGCGAGCACGATCAGGTCGACCTCGTGGCCGGCGAGGAACTCGGCCAGGGCCTGGTCGCGCGCGGCCCGGGTCTCGTATTCGTCCGCCGGGTAGACACCGGTCTCCACGCCCGCGGCCTGCGCGCGCGCGAGCCCTTTCGCCTCGGCGCGGTTGGCGGCCACGCAGACGACCTCGATCCCGTCGCGCCCGTGCACCGAGTCGAGGATGGCCTGGAGGTTCGTGCCCGCCCCCGACACGAGCACTCCGAGCCGGAAGGGCCTCACCCCGCCCGGGCGAGCGGTGCCTTGAGCACGGGATAAGCGCCGCCGCTCGTCGCCAGGCGGCCCTCGCCGATCAGCTCGTCGATGCGAGCGAGGATGTCGGCTCGGCGGCGACGGGCCGAGGTCGCGTACGCCGGCAGCCCGTCGTAGGAGTTGCGCTCGATCTTCTTGGTCCGCGCGCCGTGGAGGATCTCGGCGCAGGTCGTCCGGCCCACCGAGGGCTTGGCGGCCCGCGCGACCGAGATGATCGCGTCGTCGAGTTCGCCGACCGCGACCGGATCGGGCGGAGCGGCGACCCGAACGAGGCCGCTGTCGCAACCGTCGCAGCAGTCGCCCTCGGCGCTCGGCTGCGCGTGGTCGCCGAAGTGGCGAAGGATGGCCCGGCGCCGGCAGGACCCCGTCTCGACGTAGCCCCAGATTTCGCGGTACTGGCGCCACCGCGCGCGCGTGCCCTCAGCCGCCAGGGCGTGGCACTGGGCGGCCGCCCGGCGATCGAAGGGCCGGGCCATTCGCCCGGCCACGCGATCGGGTGGCGAGGGTGCCGGCTCGATCACCCCGGCGCGAGCGAGATGCCCGAGCAGCGCCCGGAGGCCGTCAGCCTTCACTCCGAGGCTGCGACCGAGCTCGTCCGCGGCGGCGCTGTAAAGGCCCTCGAGATCGACCGCGGCGTCGGTCAGCAGACCCGCGAGCCGTCCCGGCAGCCGCTCGTCGAGCTCGTCGCGGCGGATGAAGTGGACGTGCAGGGCCTTGTCGCGGTTCTCGGCGAGCAGCAGCGCGCGCGAGAGTCGCCCGTCGCGGCCGGCACGACCGGCCTCCTGGTAGTAGGCCTCGAGCGAGGCGGGCACGCTGGCGTGGATGACCGTGCGCACGTTCGGCTTGTCGACACCCATGCCAAAGGCGTTCGTGGCCACGACGACGCGAACCTCGTCGGCCAGGAAGGATCTCTGTACTCCGGCGCGCCGCTCGCGCTCCAGGCCGGCGTGATACGGCAGGACCTTCTCGCCCAGGGCTCCGGCGAGCTCCTGCGCCAGCTCCTCGCAACCCGCGCGCGTGCCGGCGTAGACGATGGCCGGCAGCGCGTCCTCGCGCGAGAGCTCGGCGATGATCATCCGCGACTTCTCGTGACCTCCGGGCCGGGCGACCGCGAACGACAGGTTGGGCCGGTCGAAGCCGGTGGCCACGCGCGCGGGCTCGCGCAGTCCGAGCCGCGCTTCGATGTCGACCGCGACCCGCGCCGTGGCGGTCGCCGTCGAGGCGAGGATCGACCGGGCGCCGAGGTAGCGCGCAGCGTCGGCGAGGCGGAAGTAGTCGGGACGGAAGTCGTGGCCCCACTGGGAGACGCAATGGGCCTCGTCGACCACGAACAGGCCGACGCTGGCCTCGCGGATCCCCGCCACGAAGCGCGGCGAGGAGAAGCGCTCGGGCGCGACGTAGAGCAGGCGCAGGTCGCCCGCCGTGGCGCGGGCGAGCGCGGACTCGTTCGCGCCCGCCTCCTGCTGCGAGTTGATCAGGGCGACCTGCTCGCGGAAGCCGCGCGCGGCGAGGGCCTCGACCTGGTCCTGCATGAGCGAGACGAGCGGTGAGACGACGATCGTCAGGTCCTCGCCCATGAGACCGGGAAGCTGGTAGCAGAGCGACTTGCCCGAGCCCGTGGGCATGACCACGAGCGCGTCGCGCCCGGCCAGGGCGGCCTCGCAGGCCTCGCGCTGGCCGGCACGAAAGGCGGAGAAACCGAAGTTCTCGAGCAGGGCTGCATCGAGGTCCATGAGGCCACCCTACCGGCGCCCGCGGCGGCCGGAGAGGCCTCCGCGGCCTTCTTCACGTCCTCGTCACGCTCGAAGCGAGGTTGTCGATCGCCGGCTCGAAGCCGTTCCCAGGAAATAGCTCAGACCGGCGTGACCGCCAGCTCCTCGAGCGCGTACTTGCCGTTCGCCGCGCCCGTGCGCACGAGCGGGTAGTCGCCAGTGAAGCACGCGTCGCAATGCGTCGCGCGCTCGACCCCGACGGCCTCGTAGACCCCCTCGAGCGACAGGTAGGCGAGCGAGTCGCAGCCGAGCTCGGCCGCCACCTCCTCGACGGTGCGCTCGTGGGCGATCATCTCCTGCGGCGTCGACATGTCGATGCCGTAATGGCACGGGTGGCGGATCGCCGGCGCCGAGATGCGCAGGTGGATCTCGGTGGCGCCCGCGCCGCGCAGCATCCCCACGATCTGGCGCGTCGTGTTGCCGCGCACGATCGAGTCGTCGACCACGACGACGCGTTGGCCGCCGACCACCTCGGGTAGCGGGTTGAACTTCATCCGCAACCCGTGCTTGCGCAGCTCCTGGCCGGGTTGGATGAACGTGCGGGCCACGTAGCGGTTCTTGATCAGCCCGTCGTCGCGCGGGATGCCGGAGGCGAGCGAGTAGCCCGCGGCGGCCGGGTTTCCGGAGTCGGGCACGGCCACCACGACATCGGCCTCGACCGGCGCCTCGCGCGCGAGCATCTCCCCCATGCGCCGGCGGGCGACCTGCGTGCGCACACCCTCGAGCACGGAGTCGGGCCGCGCGAAGTAGATGTGCTCGAAAACGCAGAAGGCGCGGCGCTCGGAGTGGGCGACCTGGCGCGTCTCGAGCCCGCGGTCCGACAGCGAGACCATCTCGCCGGGCGCGACCTCGCGCATCAGCTCGGCGCCGATGATGTCGAAGGCGCAGCTCTCGGAGGCCACGCAAAAGCGATCGCCTAGGCGCCCTAGCGACAGTGGACGCAGGCCCAGCGGATCGCGAAAGGCGACGACGGCGTCGCGGGTCATGACCACGGTCGAGAGTGCGCCCTCGAGCCGCGGCACGACGTCGGCCACCGCGTCCTCGACGGTCTCGGCCTCGTGGGTCGAGATCAGCGCGGCGATCAGCTCGGAGTCGGAGGTCGAGCGCAGCTGCACGCCGTTCTCACGCAGCTCGTCGTGGAGCTCGACCGCGTTGATCAGGTTGCCGTTGTGGGCGAGGGCGAGCTCACGGTGGTCGGAGCGGTAGATCGGCTGGGCGTTCTCCCACGCCGAGGAGCCTGTGGTCGAGTAGCGCACGTGGCCGAGGGCCATGTCGCCGCCGAGCGCGCGCAGCTTGGTCTCGTCGAAGACCTGCGAGACGAGGCCGAGGTCGCGCAGGGTCATGATGTGACGGGACTCGCAGGTGGCGATCCCGGCCGACTCCTGACCGCGGTGCTGGAGCGCAAAGAGGGCGAAGTAGGCGAGGCGCGCGACCTCGGAGCCGGGCGCGTGTATGCCGAAGACGCCGCACTCGTCGCGCGGCCCGTCCCGCTCGGGAATCGAATCCTCGGGGCTCATGAGAAGTGGTCCGCGACGCCGTGTTCGAAGGCCTCTCTGGCGGCGGCGACCTCGATCGCGAGTCTAGCGGTGGTGCCGGTCTGGATGGCCAGATGTTCGCCCCCGGTCTCGCCGAGGATGAGGGCGGTGTCAGGCGTGAGGCTCGCGACGAGCTGCTCGACGGAGCCGCGCGGTCCTGCGGCCACGATGCCGCCGGGGCCCTCGCCGAAGAGCGCCGCCTCGAGCGCGCCCGCCTCGTCGTCGCTCTCGCCGAGACGGGCGACGAGCGCGGCGAGGTCGACGCGCGCACCGATTCCTCGGGCCAGACACGACTCCGCGAGCGCGCAGGCGAGGCCGCCGTCGGAGACATCGTGAGCGGTGGCCAGCTCACCGGCGCGCACGGCCGTGCGGGCCGTGGCGAGCGCGCGCGTGTGGGCCTCGAGGTCGAGCTTCGGCAGGCTCTCGGCCATCTCACCACGAAGCGCCTCGAGCTCCGACCCGGCGAGGGCGGGACGGAACGGGCCGAGCAGGACGATCGCGTGGCCGTCCTCGACGAAGCCCGCCTCCGGCAGGGAGCCGGGATCGGGCACGCGCCCGACCATGCCGACGACCGGCGTGGGGTAGATCGGCCCGCCGCCGCCCTCGTTGTAGAGCGACACGTTGCCGCCGACCACCGGAACACCGAGCGCCCGGCAGGCGTCAGCCAGCCCGGCGACCGCCTGCTCGAGCTGCCAGGCGATGTGGGGCTTCTCGGGGTTGCCGAAGTTGAGGCAGTTGGTCAGGCCGAGCGGCTCGGCGCCGACGCAGGCCAGGTTGCGTGCGCACTCGAGCACGGCCTCGACCGCCCCGACGTAGGGATCGCAGGCCACGCGCCGCCCGTTGCCGTCGATAGACACCGCGATGGCGCCGCTCGCGCCGTCGTGGGCGAGGTGCAGGACGGCGGCGTCGGCGGAGCCCGGACGGCGCACCGTGCGAGAGCCGACCAACCCGTCGTACTGCTCGTAGGCCCAGCGCTTCGAGGCGATGTTCTCGGAGCGCAGCAGGGCGATCAGCGTGTCGGCCGGGTCGGCGCACTCGTCGAGCCGCGCCCGCGGCGCGGCGTAGACCGACTCGCTAGGGCGCTCGGGCGCGAGGTCGTAGAGCGGGCAGTCGTCGACGAGCGCCTCGACGGGCATGTCGCCAACCGGCTCGCCCTGCTCGAGCACGCGCAGCCGGCCGGTGTCGGTGACCGCGCCGATCGCCGTGCAGCGCACGTCCCACTCCTCGCAGACCGCGCGCACCGCCTCGAGCCGTCCGGGCTCGACCACGCACAGCATCCGCTCCTGCGACTCCGAGACCATCACCTCGAAGGCCTCCATGCCCGGCTCACGGCGCGGCACCCGCGCGACGTCGAGATCGATCCCGACCCCGCCCTTGGAGGCCATCTCCGACGCGCTCGAGCTCAGCCCGGCCGCGCCGAGATCCTGAAGCGACTCGAGCAGCTCACGATCGAGCAGCTCGAGGCAGCACTCGAGCACCTTCTTCTCCTCGAACGGGTCGCCGATCTGCACGCTCGGGCGCTTCGACGCGCTCTCCTCGCCGAGCTCGGCGCTTGCGAGCACGGAGGCGCCGCCGATCCCGTCACGGCCGGTAAGGGCTCCGAGCAGAACCACCAGGTTCCCCACCCCGGCCGCCGCGCTGCGGACGAGCCGCTCCCGCGGGGCGATCCCCACGCACATCGCGTTGACGAGGCAGTTGTGTTCATAAGGCTCCCCGAAGAGGATCTCTCCCCCCACCGTGGCGACGCCGATCGAGTTCCCGTAGTGGCCGATGCCTGCGACCGCGCCGTTCATGAGGTAGCGCGAGCGCGACGAGTCGAGCGGGCCGAAGCGCAGCGAGTCGAGCACGGCGATCGGCCGCGCCCCGATCGCGAACACGTCGCGGAGGATGCCCCCGACGCCGGTCGCCGCCCCCTGGAAGGGCTCGACCGCACTCGGATGGTTGTGCGACTCGACCTTGAAGGCGACCGCGAGCCCGTCGCCCACGTCGACCGCGCCCGCGTTCTCGCCTGGCCCCATGACCACGTGCTCGCCCTCGGTCGGGAGTCGCCCCAGTAGCTTGCGCGAGTGCTTGTAGCCGCAGTGCTCCGACCACATGAGCGAGAAGACCGCGAGCTCAACGTCGTTGGGCTCACGGCCGAGGCGGTCGACGATGCGCTCGTACTCGGAGTCGGTCAGCCCGAGAGCGCGGTGGCGGGCATTGGCGGCCGACGTCATCGGCCGAGGAGGTGCGCATCGACGCCGCAGCGTTGATAGGTCTCGCGCGCGCGCCTGTCGCAGGTGAGCAGGCTTGCCCCTGCCGACGCTGCGGTGAGCGCGATCAGAGCATCGTAGACGGCGCCGCCCGCCACCTCGAGCTCGACGAGCCGCGGTACGAGGAGCCGCTGATCTCGAGGTCGGAGCGTCAGATAGGAATCCGAGAAGGAACGCTCGAGATAGTCCCTCACCGCTACGCCCGACACCCGGTTGGGCGGTGGAAGCCGAGTGAGCACCGAGTAGGTCTCGAGGGCGCTGTGTGCAACAAGGCGCGCGCCCTCCCGGAGGGCCACCCGCGCAGCTGCGTGCCACTCGTGCCAGCGGGCGAAGCCGGCAACGGCGACCGACGTGTCAGCGACGATCACCGGCGCACGCGCTCGAGCGTCGCCCGCACCTGATCGGCGGTGAGGAGCGGCAGGTCACGGTCGGGGACGGCGAACACCGCGCCGTCCTCCTCGACGAGCGTCACCGGAGTGGTCGCCGGCTCGACCTCCAGTCGACCGTCGCGGGCCTGGAGCTCAAGCTCCTGTCCCGGCTGGAGCCCGAGCTCGTCACGGAGCGGTTTCGGAACGACTAGCCTGCCGGCGCGGTCAATGGTAGTTCTCATGGCAGCAGGCTACCAATCTGCTCGGTCGTCGCGGCGGCGCTATACGAGCACGGGGGCCTCGTTCTCTACCTGCTCCACTGACGCGAACAGCTTCCCTCCGTCGGTCGACCCGGTGAGCGGGTCGGTCGCGTGCTCGGGATGCGGCATCAGGCCGAGCACGTTGCCGGCCTCGTTGGTCACGCCGGCCGCATCGCGCGCCGACCCGTTCGGATTGTGTCCCTCGGCGTAGCGCAGCGCGATCTGGCCGCCCGCCTCCATCTGGTCGAGCACATAGTCCGGCGCGTAGAAGCGGCCGGCTCCGTGCTTGACCGGCAGCGACAGCCGCTCCGCGCGCGCGCACGCGTGCGTGAACACGGTGTCCGGGTTGCCCACACGGACATCGACCTGGCGGCACAAGAAGCGCAGGCCCGTGTTGGGAAGCAGGGCGCCCGGAAGCAAGCCGGCCTCGCACAGGACCTGGAACCCGTTACAGATGCCGAGCACCGGACCGCCGGCGCGCGCGAACTCCGTCACCGCCTCCATCACCGGCGAGAAACGCGCGATCGCCCCGACGCGCAGGTAGTCGCCGTAGGAGAAGCCGCCGGGCAGCACCACGGCGCCGACGCCGCGCAGATCGCGCTCGCGGTGCCATAGGATCTCCGCGTCGGCGAAGCGACGGCAGGCAAGCAACGCGTCGACCTCGTCGCAGGAGCCAGGGAACCGAACAACCCCAAACCTCATCCGGACCCCTGCAAACCGGCGCATGTCGGCGTCCTCGGAGCTCCGCTTGGCCCGCCAAGCGTTCGCCCCTGCGTCCTTGACCTGCTTGGTTTTCGGGGCCGGACGGTCACTGTGCCCCGACCTGCACCTCGTAGTCCTCGACCAGCGGGTTGGCCAGCAGCTGCTCGCACATCTCCGAGACCCGCGCCGGGTCGGCGACCTCGAGCTCGACCAGCCGGCCGACGTGGACCGACTCGACGCCCTCGAAGCCGAGGGCGGGCAGCGCGCGCTCGACCGCCTGACCCTGAGGATCGAGGATGCCCTCCTTGGGGCGTATGAGGACACGAACCTTCATTCCGCGCGCGGGGCGGTGGGTGACGGTGGCTCGGCCAACGACGCCATCTTAAGAGGCGGGTCAGACCCAGCCGCGCTCGAGCGGGAGTGCCGGCCGAGCGCCGGGCGCACCGGCCAGGCTCCACCGCGAACGGCGATCAGGATCAGCAGGGCCGCCAGGATCGGCGGCGCGAGGAGGTGGACCCCGCCGTCGACGAGGCCCGCGGTCAGGAGCGCGCCGGCCATGTCAACCGTCAGCACGGCGGCTGCCCAGCGCGGGACAAAGCCGGCCACGAGCGCGAGCCCGCCGACCACCTCGAGCGACCCGACGGCGTAGACGAACAGCTCCGGAGCCGGCAGGCCCCAGCGGTCGAAGCTCGCGACAGTCTGGCCGTGGAAGAGGAACTTCGGCACCAGCCCGGCCAGCACGAACTGGAGGCCGACCAGCACTCGGACGGTGGTCAGCACGCGCCGCAAGCGGCGGCGTGGCGGGTCTACTACTAGGAGCCCGTGCGCTCGAGCCACGCCGAGAACGGCTCGCCCGTGATGCGCTCGTAGGCCTCGACGTACCGCCGCCGAGTCCCCGCGCACACGTCGTCGGGCAGCGGGGGTGCGGGCGGCGTGCGGTCCCACCCCGCGCTCATGACCCAGTCGCGCACGAACTGCTTGTCGAAGGAGCGCTGACCGCGGCCCGGCGCGTACTCGTCGGACGGCCAGAAGCGCGAGGAGTCGGGCGTGAAGGCCTCGTCGCCAAGGACGATCTCGCCGTTCGAGGAGCGACCGAACTCGAGCTTGGTGTCGGCCAGGATGATCCCCCGCTCGCGGGCGTGCGCGCCGGCGAACCGATACAGCTCGAGCGACAGTCGGCGCAGCTCCTCGAGCAGCTGGCGATCGTCGAGGATCTCGGCCGCGCGGTCGAAGTCGACGTTCTCGTCGTGGTCGCCGGCCTCGGCCTTGGTGGCCGGCGTGAAGATCGGCTCGGGCAGCTCGGCCGACTCCTCGAGACCCGCGGGCAGCCCTATCCCGCAGACCGCGCCGCTCTCCCGGTAGTCCTTCCAGCCGGATCCCGTGAGGTAGCCGCGCACGACGCACTCGACCGGGAACATCTCGAGCTCCTCGACGAGCAGGCCGCGCCCGCGCGCCTCGCCGGGGACGTCGGTGTAGGAGACGAGGTGGTTCGGGCAGATCTCCGCCGTGCGCGCAAACCAGAACGCCGACAGGCCGGCGAGCACCTTGCCTTTGTCGGGCACCGGCGTGGGATGGACGACGTCGTAGGTCGAGACGCGGTCCGAGGCGACCATGAGCAGCCGTCCGTCAGCCCGGTACATCTCGCGGACCTTGCCGCTGGCCACGAGCTCGAGGCCGTCGAGGGAGGTCTGCGGAGGGGTCACGGACGCGAGGCTAACAGTGTCCGGGGTAGGGTCGGAGGCCCGCGCGCTGGCGCCGGCGAGGAGCACGGAGAGCACCTCGCCGAAGAGGCTCGGGGGCACCGAGCCGGGGTCGACGAGCCGCTGGAGGGCGAGCCCGTCGGCGAGCGCGTCGATGGCGGTGGCGAGCTGCTCGGCGGGCAGTGTCGGGCGCAATCCGAGCTCCCGCGCGGAGTCGTCGATCAGGCGCGCGGTGGCCGCGCGCGGCTCGGCGTAGGCGGCGGCGAAGCGCGGACGCATCTCGGGGTCGCGCACCGCGTAGGCCCAGAACTCCATGAACAGGAGCACCTGCTCGGGTTCGCGCTCGACGAAGCGCATCCACTCGGCGGCGGCGCCGTGGGCGCGCTCCTCGACGGTCGGGCGCTCGGCGACCGCATCGGCGACCCGGCTACTCACGCGCTCGACGTTGCGCGTCAGAAGCGCCAGGAAGAGCTCCTCCTTGCCGCTGAAGTTCGAGTAGAGCGCTCCCGTCGAGAAACCGGCCTCGCCGGCGACCTCCTCCACGGACGCACCCGCGTAACCTTCGCGCGCGAAGACCCGCGCCGCGGCCTTGAGCAGGCGCTCGCGGGTCTCCGCCCTGCGTTCCTGTCTGGTCTGCCGAGGGCTTGTCACCGCGGCTCAGCCTACCCGATTGCATAGCTTCCGCTATCCAAGTAACGTGCGTTATCCCGACTGCGTCGAGCCCGAAGGAGTCTGCATGGCGGTCACCGAAGCACCTCGCCTGGCCGTGGACAACGTCAGCTACGAGGACCTCTACGCGCGCTGGGAGCGCGGCAACTGGCGCGCCACCGAGCTCGACTTCTCGGTCGACCGCGACCACTGGCACGAGCGCTTCTCCGACCTCGAGCGCCGCGCCGCGCTCTGGAACTATGCGCTCTTCTTCTGGGGAGAAGACTCCGTCGCGGAGAATCTCTCCCCCTACATCGACGCCGCTCCGCGCCAGGAGCAGAAGTACTTCCTGGCTACCCAGCAGGTCGACGAGGCCCGCCACGCCGTCTTCTTCGGGCGCTTCCTGCGCGAGGTCGTCGGCGTGGACGGCAGCGACACAGCCTCGACGCTCGAGGCCATCGAGCCGCAGCTCACGTGGGGCTTCAAGAAGCTCTTCGGCCGCCTCGACGAGATGGCCGACGAGCTGCGCAAGGACCGCTCGAAGCCAAAGCTCGCCGCCGCGATCGCGCTCTACCACCTGCTGATCGAGGCCGCGGTAGCCCAGTCCGGGCAGCACTTCATCGCGAGCTACCTAGAGCAGCGCCAGGTCATGCCGGGTTTTCGCGAGGGCATCGACAAGGTCGCCGCCGACGAGCAGCGCCACATCGGCTTCGGGGTCAAGCTGCTCGCCGACCTCCAGGCCCAGGACTCCGACTGCGCCGTCGCCGTCGCCGACGAGCTGCGCTCGACCGCGCGCTTCTCGGTGGCGCTGTTCGTCCCCCCGGGTTGGGATCGCCGCTACACGGAGTCCTTCGGCTACACGCTCGAGGAGATCTACGCCGACGGGGACCGCTCGATCGAGTCGAAGCTGCGCGCGGCGGGGATGCCGCTGGAGGAGCTGCCGGGACCTCCTGTCATGCCGCTCGGCCTCGACGCGGACGCGCGGGCACGCACCATGATAGCCCTGCTCCAGGCCGGTTACCTGGGCGAGAAGACCGGCCCGCCGGCCTCCGACGCCGAGTCGCAGCGGCTCCTATTCGACACCATGGCCCGGACCGCATCCCCCGATCACGGTCTCGAGCGGCCCACCACCTTTCAGTGGGAGTTCCGCGACGCCTCACCGTGGCACCTGCGGGTGGCCAACGGTTCGACGACCGCAGTCGCGGGCCGGGTCGAGAGCCCGGACGTCGCCCTGCGCTGTCGCTACGAGGACTGGGTCGACGTGTTCGCGGGCCGACTCGATCCGAAGCGCGCCATGGCCACCGGACGGCTGCGTCCGCGCGGCAACATCAGGACGCTGCTGAAGCTGTCGCGGCTGTTCGGCTGAGCCCGCGCTCGCCTGAGCGCTCTACGCGCGCGCCCCGGCCGCCCTCGGCGCGGCGGGGCTGCAGGCGCGGAGCTCACTCCGGAGGGACCGGCGCTCCCGGGGCGTACGGGTACCACCAGGGCTTGGGCGCGAGGCTCGACTCGATGTGCACGTGCTTGGTCTCCTGGAAGGCCTCGAGCCCCTCCTCGCCGAGCTCACGCCCGAGCCCCGACTGCTGTAGCCGCCGAAGGGGCCGACGTCGTTGTCGGTCAGCGGATCGTTGAACAAAGGGTCCCGGCCTTGATCTCGTGCAGGCACCGGACCACCGTCCGCAGGTCGCGCGTGTAGACGGTCGCGCCGAGCCCGTACGCGCCACGCGCTCGGCGCACGTGGCAGCGATCCGCTTGCCGGTGTCGACCGAGCCCGTGAAGGCCACGCAGTCGATCCGCCCGTCGCCCGCGCCGGCGAGCAGGTTAGGGACCCCGGGCGGCAGGTGGTGAAGCATCCCGCCGGCGCGAGCGTCGAGAGCGGCGTCAGCTCCGACGGCTTGGCCACTAG
>Ga0208736_1000192_pt1 | contig 18346 bp, 19 predicted proteins | sample AntDryMetagUQ255_FD_188090 | JGI IMG/M metagenome (GOLD analysis project Ga0208736, IMG submission 188090) | Polar desert microbial communities from Antarctic Dry Valleys - UQ255 (SPAdes) | ecosystem: Environmental > Terrestrial > Soil > Desert | place: Antarctic Dry Valleys | collected 2008-12-31 | reverse complement strand
GACACTGCAAATTTTTCTAAAAATATAAATAAGTCATATTTGTGGGGTGCATCCAAATTGTCCCACTAATGACATGCCTCGAAGAGGCTACCTGCTTGTAGAAAAAATACCGTGTTGTTATAGCCTGCCGTAGGTACGCTACCAATAAGGGGTAGCCACTACGTGGCATATCTATTCTTATTAATATTTTGTACGACAAACATGTAGTGCCTACGGCACATGAAAGCGACAATTATATATAACCCCTACACAGGTCGGTGATAGTTAGGGTGTTGCAAACACGATTTCTTCCTCTTGAATATTTAACTGTTTTATTTTTCTTTGGATATTCTTTACTTCTCTCTTCCTGATTTTATCAAGATATTCTTTAGGCATTATTGGATTGTATGTTTGTTTTTTCACCAGCATATTCCATATTATTTTGGATAGCTTATTAGCGGTGGCTATGATGGCCGTAGGTCTTCCTCTTCTTCGCTCTATCCTTTTAAAAAAATGGACCAGGTAATTTCCCGTTTTCATATTGCCTATTGCATTGGCTGCATGCATGAGTGCTCTTGCTAATCGTCCTTTACCCTTACGGGTACGGCTATTTATTACTTTACCTCCTGTCTTTTTTATATCAGGTGCCACACTTAGCCATGATGAAAAATGTTTGGCTGTGGGAAAGGCTTTTAAATCTAATCCCGTTTCGCTGGTGATGCATAAGACCAGTCCCAACCCAACGCCTTCAATTCTGCTAATATCAACACCACCTGTTAAATCAACAGCCAGTTGCTGTATGTTTATTCTGGCTTCATTTTTACGGGCTTTCTTTTTTTTTATTTTTACCCCTTCTGCCTTAGCAAGATTTTCTTCGGTTTGTTTGCGCTGTACTTCTGCCGTTACTATTTGCTTTATGACTTCATCGCATTCATCTATCTTTTTATGATAGTGTTGATATATTTCATAGCATTGCCTTAGTTCAAAAATATATTCTTCCCGCCAGTCGCCGGTAAGGGCAGCGACTATTTCTTCTTTAGATGTTTTTACTGTGGGCTGGGCCAGGGAGGCCAATACTTTTGCATCACGTTCACCCTTCAATATTGCTTCAATAATGTCTTTGCCTGAACGCCCCATTACATCCCGCAGGGCGGTGTCTAAACGAATATTGATTAGCCGTAATGCTTTTTGCATCTTGTTTATATAGCTTGCTGCATTTGCTACCAGTGTTTGGCGGTGACGATAATATTGTCGTACTTGTTCGGTAAACAAGTCAGGTATGAAACTGCCTTCCAGCATGCCCATTGTGTGTAGTTTTTGTATCCACTGGCAATCCTGCACATCAGTTTTGCGGCCTTTTACATTCTTGGTAAACTTGCCATTGACCAATATTGGATCAAGGTTGTATTGCTGTAGCAATACAAACAAGGGCTGCCAATAGCTGCCGGTGCTTTCTAATGCAACGGTTGTAATACCGCTTGCCACCAAATGTTTACAGAGTGTGTGCAGGTCTTCGGTGTAGACTCCAAATTCTTTTACGTCTTCGGTGTTTTGTCCAATGGCTACAAAGTGGGAGCGGCTGCCCACATCAATACCGCCTGCAGCTAAATTGACAACAGGCATTTTTTCAAACTGGCTTGTTTTGTGTTGCTTAACTTTGTTCATACATTTTGTTTTAATAAACAGTCGCCAACAGGTTGCAACAGAAGTATTGAGAATATTATATGCGGGATGTTAGTTCCGCTTTACAAGCGGTATAACTCACCAATCTTTGTTTCTGAAAATGGTCAGTGTAATCCGGCCATAAGATAGCAACCCCACCAGAATTTGAAGCGAACTCTTAGGTATCACTTTGTCGACGGTTGGGATGGCGGCTGTTCTTTTGATTAAAACGCTAAGATATTTTAAGCCCGCCTAATGCTTAAGGTTATACTGCTTTTGTTGCACCGCAGAGCAGGAGGAATTTGAAATGCACCCATTAGCTCTTCAACCCTCGCTGACAACCAGCTTACTTTTACGATAACCATACATGAAATAAACAACCAGCCCGAGTGCAAACCAAATGAAAAACCATTTCCAATTAGAGCCAGACATACCGGTTAATAAATACAGGCAAGAGGTGAGTCCTAAAAGAGGTATTAGCGAAAAGCCTTTTAAGAACGCATAGATGGAAAGTAGTAAACAAGTGATCCAAAAAATGATGGTAGAGATTTTAACCGCAACCGTTTGAAAAAGATAATCATTGCTATTTTCGGCATCGCTATAATCGGAAAAATCACCATTAAACAATTCCTGGAAATATTTATTACTAAATAATAAAACAATAATGACAGCACTTATAATGATAAGGGGGTAAATAAATTTTGCATTGATATAAGGCAGATGGAATTTTCCCGCTACTTTTTCTTTTCTTGGGATAAGTAATACCCCGCCGCAAACCAATACGAAAGCAAACAAAGTGGCAATTGAAGTGAAATCAAGTACAAAAGTTTTATCGGTAAATAAAATTGGCACACCGACCAATAAACCCGTTACAATTGTTGAAAAAGATGGGGTTTTATATTTGGGATGTATTTTCTGAAATTTATCAGGCAGCAAACCATCGCGGCTCATACTCATCCAAATTCTTGGTTGTCCCATTTGGAATACGAGCAATACACTCGTCATGGCAATTACAGCAACAATGGCTATCAAAAACTGCATCCAGCCAATGTTTAAATTCTGTGGTTCAAAAATAAAAGCCAAAGGATCTCCAATGCCTTCGAATTTAGTGTAATGCACCGCCCCGGTTAGTACTAAGGATAATAATATATAAATGATTGTACAAATAACAAGTGAAATGATCATACCTCTTGGAAGGTCGCGTTGTGGGTTTTTACTTTCCTCTGCGAGTACACTCACAGTGTCAAACCCAATATAAGCAAAGAAAACACCACTTACGGCTGCCATCACTCCCCCAAATCCATTTGGCATAAATGACCTCTCCCCCGTATCAATTGCCGGCATCCAGTTGGCGGTAAGGTCATTTGAAAAAATGAGCGCCCCTCCTATCAAAATCACCAGTATTACGGCAGCCAGTTTCAGTACTACCATTACATTACTGAAATTTCTGGATTCTTTTATACCGCGATAAACCAGCGCCGTGATCAATACATTTATCACGAGGGCCGGCAGGTCAAAAATCATTTTTAAATTTCCCAATAAAGGCGCGGTATTCCATGCATTTATTAGTTCCTCGTTACTGCTGCCTTCACTTACTGCTTTTTTTGCTTCCAGGTAACTTGTTGTCAAATAATCGGGTATATAAACATTTAGCTTTTGTAAGAAAGAAGTAAAATAATCGCTCCACGAAAATGCAACATAAATATTACCAATCGAATATTCCATTAACAAGGCCCAGCCAATAATCCAGGCGATCAATTCACCGAAAGAAGCATAAGCGTAGGTGTAAGCACTACCGGCAACAGGAATGCGGCTGGCAAATTCTGCATAACAGAAAGCTGTAAAGGCACAGGCAATACCGCAAATAATAAATAAAAGGACTACACCAGGGCCACCGGAATAAACAGCTCCTCCCAAACTGCTAAAACTACCAGCACCAATAATAGCCGCAATACCAAAAAAAGTAAGATCACGTGCGGTCAACACTCTTCGCAAACCATGCTTGTGTGATTCGGCATCTTCCTTATCGTGCATAATCTCGGAAATGGGCTTTCGCCTAAAGAGTGGGTGTGCCATCAGCAGTTATTTTGTTTTTTTGAAAATAGATAAAAATAACTAAAGCTTATTAAGATTCTCTTTTCACGAGAAATAATGCCAGTTGTTTTAGAGGCTCCTTCCGTTTTGATAAAACGGCAATATCTTCTAAATGAGTAAATGCTTCGCTAATGTATTTTTCTTTCAGTTCTTTAGCCCATTCATCTACTTTAGTTTCTTTAAATATTTGCATTGTATCCTGCACTTTATTTTTTGTCTCACCATTTAACAGTTCTTGTAAGTGTTGCTTTTGCTGTTCCGAAACTGTTTCCAATGCATGTATCAATAAAAATGTTTTTTTATTTGCCATTATATCTCCGCCTATTTGCTTACCAAACTTTTCGGGATCACCAAAAGCATCCAGATAATCATCCTGTACCTGGAAAGCCAGTCCTAATTTTCTGCCAAACTCATAGACCAGGGTTTGATTTCTTTCGCCGGCGCCGCCCAAAATTGCACCCATTTTTAAACTGGCGGCTAATAAAACTGAGGTTTTTAAATTGATCATCTCCAAATAATCATCAAAATTTACTCTTTCATTTTTTTCAAAATCCATGTCCAGTTGCTGCCCTTCACATACTTGCTTTGCGGTTTTATTAAAAAGATTGATCACTGAATAAATATACTTTGTTGAAATTTTATTGAGATAATCATAAGCAGTCACAAGCATTACATCTCCTGCTAAAAGAGCCGTGCTTTCATCAAATTTTTCATGCACGGTTTGCAAACCCCGTCGTAATGGAGCCTTGTCCATTATATCATCATGTATCAATGTAAAATTGTGAAATAACTCAATAGCACTTGCAACATTCCAGGCGTCAGCATTGATTTCGTCAAACAATTCATTGCCCATTAAACATAGAACCGGGCGGATACGTTTACCGCCCAATTGCAAAAAATAACGATTGGGACCATACAAAGTTTCGGGGTGTAAAGGGAAATGCTCTATGCTGAATTTTTCTGTAAAGCGGGTAGATAGCTCTTCAAAGTTGTGCATAACTTAAAACTCCCGTGGGGCTTTTTTCTTTTTCTTTTTTGATCTTACATGTTCTTCTACCATATTTTCCACCTTGTCTGTGGTTGTAGCCAGTATCCATTCATAGTCAAGCTGGCGTTTAGTTAAATTTGCTGCAACAACTTTTATGCGCACTTTATCTCCCATTCTGAATTTACGCCCACTCCTTGCACCTACCAGGCAATAATCTTCCTGTATTAAACGGAACTCATCATATTCTGCAAGACTTATAATACTCACCATACCTTCGCATTTATGATCGATAGTTTCAACCCAAAAACCAAACGAAGCCACCCCGCTGATAATTCCTTCGAACTCCTCGCCTAAAAAATCCTGCATATATTCAACCTGCTTGTATTTATTGGCGGCACGTTCGGCTTCCATGGCGGCTCTTTCACGTTCGCTGGAATGTTTACATTTCTGCTCCATCTTTTTATCGGGCTTTAGATTCTTCATCAACGCCTGGTGCAATACCCTGTGCACCAAAATATCAGGATAACGCCTGATGGGTGAAGTAAAATGACAATAATGCTCAAAACCCAAACCATAATGCCCGATATTTTCTGTTGTATAAATAGCCTTGGCCATGGTGCGGATGCCCAGTTGTTCCAATACATGTTGTTCGGGTTTACCATGTGCATCCTGCAGCATTTGGTTAAATGATTCCGCCACCTTCTCCGGAGTAGAGGTGTCGAATTTATGTCCGAATTTTTTGGCAAAAGCCATGAAAGGCGTAAGTTTTTCTTCTGTTGGGAGGTCGTGCACACGGTAGGCGAAAGGAACAGGCTTTTTATCGATTTTTATTTTAGAAACATTTTCTGCCACGAAGCGATTGGCAAGAAGCATAAATTCCTCTATTAACTGATGCGATTCTTTGCTTTCCTTTACTATAATACCAATGGGTTTTGCACTATCATCTAATTTAAAACGCACCTCCTGCGATGAAAAATTTATAGCGCCGGCATCAAAACGTTTTTTCCGTAAACGTTGCGCAATGTTGTTTAATAAAAGTATTTCATCTAAATATTGTCCTGTTTGTTGTTCAATAATTTCCTGCACTTCTTCGTAAGTAAAACGGTGATCAGAGTGAATGACGGTTTTACCTAACCAATATTCTTTTACCTGTCCTTTCGGTGTCATTTCAAAAACAGCAGAAAAAGTAAGCTTGTCCTCGTGCGGTCGTAATGAACATAGCACATTAGAAATATGTTCCGGCAGCATTGGATTAACCCGGTCAGGTAAGTAAACGGAAGTTGCTTTTGCGTAAGCAATTTCGTCCAGAGGGGTATCGGCCTCAACGTAATGACCTACATCTGCAATGTGAACGCCTATTTCATAATTGCCATTTTTTAAAACCCTTATCGAGAGTGCATCATCAAAATCTTTCGCATCTACAGGGTCAATAGTAAAGGTTAGCGTTTTGCGAATATCCTTTCGTCGATCAATTTCTTTTTGCGAAATGGTGTCGGGCATACGTGCAGCAGCTTCTAATACGTCATCCGTAAATTCAAGTGGAAACCCATTTTCCAGCAATATTTCTTTCATGGCAGCATCATTGGTATCTTCTGCTGCTAAAATATTTACAACTTCACCAACAGGTCTTTTTCCACTTCCCTGCTCCCACTCTGTAATTTTTACCACTACCCTGTCACCATCCTTAGCTTCATTAAAATTTTGTTGGGGTATATAAATATCCGGGATGCGGCGTTCTTTCTCGGTAGTAAAAAAAGCAAAGCCTTTATTCATTTGCAATTTCCCAATAAATTCAGATTGTTTACGCTCAATAACCTCTGTAACCGTTCCCTGCATCCGCTTTCCTTCGAGTTGAGGTTTAGCAACAACCCTTACCGTATCGCCATGCATGGCTGTATTAAAATCATTAGGTCTTACTAAAATATCAATTTTCAGATCAGGTACCACTACAAAACCCATTCCTGAACGTGTCACTTCAATTATTCCTTTGTATGTATTGTTTTGATGACCTTTTTGCTTTGATTTCTTTTCGTGTTTTTTCGCCATGGATTATACCGGTTGTTTAAAATTTTGAATAAAATTAATAACTGTATCGTCAAACATTCTTCCTTCATTAAATAAAAAACGATGTTCAATAGGAATTACATACAGAGGCAAATGATGGAGTTCATTATCAAACTTCAATAAACGCATAGCATCTTTTTCTGTTGTCAAAATGATTTTTTTATACGCTAGTATTTGTTCAAAACGGCTAATAATCTCCTTCCAGTCATCAATTGAAAATATATGATGGTCGCTGTAATGCATCATATGATAGGTGTGAATTCTTTCTTCTAAAAATTTCTTCAATGGACGTGGATTAGCCACACCTGTAATTAAAAGAACTTCAGTTTGATCGTCTATAAATGTAAAGTTTTGTTGTGTAATATGAAAGGGAGTTCCGTAAACGATTGTAGTAAAAAAAATCTGCTGATGTGGCAAGGGATCAATTTCTTCTATCAATTCATTCTTTTCTTCTTTGCTTATATCTGCACTGCATTTGGTTATTAAAATTACATCAGCTCTCCGGCTACTTTTACGCAGGTCACGTAAGTCACCTGTCGGCAAAAAAAAATCGCGGGTATAAAGATTCCCACAGTCAGTAAGCAAAATATTAAATCCTGCTTTAATAGCCCTATGCTGAAAAGCATCATCCAATATAATTACCTGGGTTTCCGGCTTATCGTGTAATAGTTGCGCAATAGCAACCATTCTTTCCTCTCCCACCGCCACAGGTACATCAGGAAATTTACGATGAAATTGCATTGGCTCATCGCCAATATCTATGGCCGTTGTATATGCAGTAGCTAATGCATAGCCTTTAGTTTTTCTTTTATAACCCCGGCTTAAAGTAGCAACTTTGAAATTATTTTTTAAATGCCGAACCAGGTATTCGACCATTGGCGATTTACCTGTGCCACCAACAGAAAGGTTGCCTACGCAAATAAGTGGCAAACCAAAAGTGGTGGATGTAAAAAAATTAATATTATACAACCAGTTACGTATCCAAATTATAAATCCATATAATAAAGCGAAAGGAAGTAATAATAAACGAAATGATTTTAAAAACCAGTTAGAAAACATAAACCTGTTGAGGTGTAATGCAAAAATCTAAAGTTACATCAAAATCACCGGCGTCATTGACGTTATCAATTGGTTCAAAATACGAAAGCCCTACCTTCAAACAATCAGGCGCACACTCTTTTAAAAAACGATCATAAAATCCTTTGCCATAACCCACCCTATGTCCTTTTTTATCAAATGCCAGCATTGGTATTAACACAAGATCAAGGTCTTTATTATTAACAATTTCATCTCCCACCGGCTCAGGTATATTATATTCATTAGCTATAAAAACAGTATCCGCATAACAAGCAACAGCTTGCATAGTGTTCGTTTCTATATCAGTTCTAGGATAAGAAATTTGCAATGCCGGGTTTCTAAAATGCAAATAATCCGTGATGCTGAAAGTATTGATTTCCGCTTTTTCTTCTATAGGATAAAAGCTTAGCACTGATGAAAGAAATGGAAGATCAACTGTCTGTAACTGAATTAAAATGAGATCATCATATTTCATTCTCTCACCCGCGTTTAACAAATTTCTTTGCCGGCGATATAATTTTCTTGCTTCCTTTTTAAACATATCTATTCTGTCGTGGCAAATTGATTAACAAAAAAAGAAAATATAGTGGAGCCGTAATTTCGGGAAGATTTATAATAAGCAAATGTTTCATAATTATTCCTTGATGTATGTTCTAGTACGAACCATCCATCCGGGTTGAGTAAACCTTTTTCAAATATTAATAAAGGCAAATCATCTATCGTATGTAAAGCATACGGCGGGCCGGCAAAAATAAAATCAAATTGTTCATTGCAATCTTTAATAAACTTAAACACTTCCGCTTTTACCAGCTTGACATGCTGTATGTTTAAATCAGAAACTGTTTTTTTTATGTAATCGTACATTTTAGTATCCTTTTCAACGATAGTTAAATCTTTTGCTCCACGTGATGCCAACTCGTAACTGATGTTTCCTGTTCCTCCGAAGAGGTCTAACGTTTTTAATTTTTCAAAATCCAAATTATTTTGCAAAATATTAAATAAGCCTTCTTTCGCTATATCTGTAGTGGGGCGTGTATAAGGCATTTTTGTTGGTGGATTGATTCGCCTCCCACCCAGGGTTCCACTTATTATTCGCATGCAGCCAGGTTATACATGGAAGTAAAAAAATGTTGAGGCAATTCATTATTCAATAATGAAATATTTGGAGGCAAAGCAAAATGCACATTTAAAAAATATTGATGCATTTCTTTATACAAAGCAGAATCTTGTTCAATTAGCCCTGATAAAATAATGAAAGTATCGTCTTTTGGTAACTCTATTTCCTCAACAATTTTTATCAGGTAGTAAACTACATCCAGTGGTACATGGTATGTATACATTTGTGCTAATTGAACCTGGCCTTTATTTTTAACAATAACCCTGAAATTAGCCGGGGTAATATAAACAGCCACCTGGCTTTCTGCTGCAAAACCGTTATATATTTTTATGGATGGAGTATACACATGAGAAAAACAAGCAAGTGGAAAGGCAGTCAAAATTTTTTTATAAAGGTTGGTAGGAATATGGTAACTATTTATCATTCCCCATTCCGATATATTATCACGTAGTGCAACAGCATCTTTCTCGTTATATAATCTTTCAACAAATAAATTATCCTGGCTATAGGTTTTGATTGGCATCAGGATCGCTTGTGAAAAACAGGAACAGAAAAGAATTTTATCATATTCAGTTTCTTTTTTTATTTGCTCCAAAATATTACTGCTAATGCTATTTGTTAAGCAATCAAAAGTGATATACCGTAAATTTTGCAATGTTTTTGTTTGCCGGTCGTAGGCCGCAAAACAACAATAGTCATCGCCCCATTCACATATTAAAGTGCTGCCATGAATTATTTGCACATCGCCAATGCGAAACAATGTTTTCAAATTTTTGACTTTGTTGCAAAGTACGTATTTCGGGTAATTCAGTTGCACGCCCATCTCATAAAGGGGAGCATACCCCCATACCCTAAAGAGGGGAGCATTAATATAAATAGCAGGAAAAGTGACAATTTGAATGCCCCCAGTGAGTTTACGTTAGCTTGCAGCTTTTTTCCAAAATGAAATCGAAACTACAGGTTGATATTTCGAATGCACAAATTTTAAAGATTGCCTTGCCAATCAGTCTTGCTTTATTGGTTCCGCAATTAAACTTTATTATCAACAATGTATTTCTTGGTCATCTTAGTGAAGAAGCGTTAGCCATTGCCAGTATTACAGGCGTGTATTACCTCGTTTTTGCTGGTATAGGCTATGGATTGAACAATGGTTTGCAAGCGTTAATTTCCAGAAGGGCCGGGGAAAATCGCCCGGAAGAAATAGGTAAAATATTTCATCAGGGCATTTTAATTGCGATGGGTATTGCAGCTACAGGCATATTAATTACCTACTTTGTTGCGCCACTTATATTAAAAGCCACATTGCAATCGCCATCTACTTATGAAAAAGCAGTTTCATTTTTATATATACGGATATGGGGGTTGCCATTTTTATATGTCTATCAAATGCGCAACGCTTTATTGGTTGGTACTAATCAAAGCAAATACCTGGTAGCAGGCACTTTAGCTGAAGCCCTGAGCAACGTGTTTTTTGATTACACTTTGATTTTTGGCAAGCTTGGCTTTCCGGCATTAGGATTTAATGGAGCTGCTTATGCTTCTATTATTGCTGAATTCATGGGGATGCTTGTTATTTATTTAGTGCTTAAACAAAAAAAAATTGATAAACAATTTTCGCTTTTTAAGAGATCAAAATGGGAAAACGCCATCAGCAAATCTATACTTAGTTTATCGGGGCCATTAGTTTTTCAACACGCCATCAGTATTATCAGTTGGTTAATATTTTATATTCTTGTTGAGCGCAACAGTGGACAAACCGGTTTAGCTGTTTCTAATACTATGCGTAATATTTTCGGCTTTTTTGGTGTGTTCATCTGGGCTTTTGCATCTACAACCAATAGTATGGTAAGCAATGTAATTGGTCAAAATAAAAAAGAGGAAGTATTTGGGTTGATAAAAAAAATAGTTAGGCTTAACGCCGCCATTGCAGTCATCGTTTTCGTGATTTTGAACAGTTTTCCTTCAGCTTATTTATCAATTTATGGTTTGGATAAAGATTTTGTAAATGCAGGGATACCTGTTATCCGGCTTGTTGCTTTTGCCATGGTTTTGATGTCTGTGGCTACTGTGTGGCTGAACGCTGTAACCGGCACGGGTAATAGCAGAAGAACTTTTCTTATTGAATTGGCTGCTATCAGTTTTTATTGCCTTTATGTTTTTTTAGTGCTGGAAGTTTACCATCTTTCAATTTTTTGGGGGTGGATGTCAGAACTTCTTTATTGGAGTATACTTTTTTTGTTATCCTATACATATATGCGTAGCGGTAAATGGAAGAAAATAGTTGTATAGAATTTGTGTTTAAGGTTAGAGTTACTTCTGCTTATCATTCATTCCTTGTTCGCTATTTTTACCTATTATACCCTTTACCTTAATTATTTAAATTCTTTGCAAACCGTAACGCCTACGCTACCTGTAAAATTGGTAATAGGTGGCGCTAATTTTTTAACGGTAATTTGAATTTTTTCAATCTCCACAAATTCTTCATGTAACCGGTCTACAATTTTCATTGCACAGGTTTCAAGCAGGTGCTTTGGTTCAGCCATTTCCTCTTTTACTATACGATAGGCTTCTACGTAATTAATTGTTTGATCAATAGAAACAATTGGCTTTTTAGGGGCTTTGTAACCAATACAAAGATCTACCTCAAATTCATTTCCGATCTTTATTTCTTCAGCATACATACCATGTTCTGCAAAAAATCGTAAGCCTTTTAGTTCTATCGTAAGTTGACCAGCCATGCCCAATTACTGATTTAAGATTTCGTAATTTATTTCGTATTTCCGGTCAGGTATTGACGACTTACGTCTGCCGTGATTATTAGCTTAAAGTAATAAAATAATCCTGAAGCCTCATACTATATTGTGCTGTGTTTAATTTACCAAAGGCAAAAACAGTGATTACGGTAGATAGTAAAGAACATGATTACAGTAGTTGGATCAGTTAATTGAAACAATTGTTGCTTGTCTTGCTACTAATTTCCACGCATCTTTTTCTTTCATCCAGATATTAGTAAACCTTCTTGTAATTGTTTTGCCAGCATTTTGTGATGAACCCTGAGGCACCAAGACCTCCTTTCCCATCACAATTGAAGTATTACCAATAAATGTTATCTTTTCAATACTCCTTTCAAATGAGGCGTAGTTGATTTTTCCAGTTTTAACTCTGCTGATAATCTGTCTGAAACCAACAATTGCGTTTTCAGGGTTTTGTACTACAATCTTTGAAGACATTAATTGATAAAGCATCGTGGTGTCTCCTTTTAATATGGCTTCACGTTCTGCATTTTCAAGACGTCTTATTACCGCTTCATGCGATTGTTGAGCTGAAGAAAAATTATTTATCAAAAGATGAAAAATAAATAAAAGTATAAATTTGATTTTCTTCATATTCAAGATTGAGATTTAAAATAACGCACAAGATAATTTTTAATGAAGCCCTTTTTCGGAAAGATAACGTTCTGCATCTAATGCAGCCATGCATCCACTTCCTGCTGCCGTTACAGCCTGGCGATAAATTTTATCCTGCACATCACCTGCAGCATACACACCTTCAATATTAGTTTTAGATGAACCAGGAATTGCTTTTATGTAGCCGGCTTCATCCATATCTAACCAGTCTTTAAAAATATCTGAATTAGGTATATGCCCAATAGCTACAAAAAATCCTTTAACCGGTATGGTTGTTACTTCTTTTGTCTGGTTGTTTTTAATGCGAACTGCTTCCACTATTTTATCACCGATAATTTCATCAGTTTCTGTATTCCAATACATTTTAATATTAGCTGTATTTTTTACCCTGTCCTGCATAATCTTGCTTGCACGCATTTCATTTTTGCGTATAAACATGTGTACCGTGCTGCCTAATTTTGAAAGATAAAGGGCCTCTTCTGCGGCAGTATCACCCGCTCCAACAATTGCTACTTCTTTACCGCGAAAGAAAAATCCGTCACAAACAGCACAGGCGCTAACGCCATGACCATTTAAACGTTGTTCGCTTTCTATACCCAACCATTTTGCTGAAGCGCCGGTAGCAATGATAACAGCATTCGCTTCTATTAATTTTTCATCTTCAATCCAAACTTTAAATGGCCGGGTAGAAAAATCTACTTTAGTGGCTAATCCATACCGAATATCTGTACCCATTCGCTGCGCCTGTTTTTCAAAATGAATCATTAATTCAGGGCCCTGAATACCATCAGGGAATCCGGGATAGTTCTCTACATCTGTTGTAATAGTCAACTGGCCGCCAGGTTGTATACCCTGGTAAAGCATTGGTTTTAAATTAGCCCTTGCTGCATAGATAGCTGCAGTATAACCGGCCGGTCCGGAACCTATTATAAGTAATTGAACTTTTTCCGGAGTTTTATTTTCCATTCTTATTGTAAAGGATTATTATCAAAAATAATAGTAAAATGCAAATGCCTATGTAAAGAAATCGTTAGCGTGGAATGATGATGGTACGATATTGAGAAGCATAACCTCCAAAATAGCCAAGTGCATTATTACTTATATTGCTCAACACTTTTACCGGCGATGCAAAAGGGTTACCAACAGATGCGTATGTATATTCCATTGTTCGCCAAAAATCATAGGTCGTTTTGTTGATGTTACTAAGTTTTAATGTTACTGTATCTCCTTTTTTAAAAGCTCTTTTATCCTCACTGAAACTTCCATTTCTATCTATGCCCGGTTCTACTTCAAGTTCATAAGTTGTGCCGTCGATCACAAGATCATCATATACTGAGGTAAATCCGGGCAAAAATATTTCCCTATTTCTTTTGGTCCAATAACGAACATAGTCTCCATAACCCGCCGGATCTGTAGCCGTGACCATTACTATCACTTTTTTTTCACTTGTATCATTGGGCGTTAATTTATAACGTATGCTATCTATTCGCTTAGTAATATTCGGAATTGTTGTAGAAGCACTATAGGTTTCACCTTCACTTGCAATTTCAAGTCTATAATTTTTATTTAACTGACCGACAAAAGAAGAAGTCAAATTGCTGGAATCTATTGAATAATAATAAATGGTGTAGCCGTTTCCTAAGGGAATTCCGTATTCTTTTAGCTTTTGCGCTTTTACACCATCCGAAATTTCTACGACCGCGTTATGTACAAAACTTTCGGCTAAAAGCTGCGGACTGATTTTGGAAAAATAGTTGATTGATTTACTTAATACAACAATTGGCGGTTCTTCGTTTTCAATAGATGCATCTACCACTAATTTGGGTGACGATTGATCTAATTTAAAATCAACTTTCTTTTCACACCCCACTAATAAGAGCGATAAAAAAAATAAAAAGAATATTTTTTTCATACAAACGAAATTAAATGAAACAGCCTCGGTTATAATAAACCAAGGCTGAAATAAACTCTTAATTTCTTAACCTAAATAAGCTTTTAAGGCACTGCTATACCTGGCTTTTTGTAAACGCTTAATGGCTCTTTCCTTTATTTGACGTATTCTTTCTTTTGTCAGATCATATTTCTGTCCTATTTGTTCAATAGTTACACCATTTTCACCGTCTAAACCAAAATAGGCATTGACAATTTCTGCTTCTCTTGGAGAGAGAGATTTGAGCACACGGCGAATCTCGTTACGCAAAGAATCTTTCATCACATCATCATCAGTATCATCACCACCTTGAAGCAAATCTCCCATAGCAACATCTTCTGCTTCATGCACGGGAGCATCTAAAGAAGTATGCCTGGTATTGCTTTGAAAAATATTATTGATCTCTGTTTCACTCATTTCCAGAATATCTGCTAATTCTTCGGTACTTGGTTCCCTTTCATGCTCCTGCTCAAATGCCATATACGCTTTATTGGCTTTGTTGTAGGTACCAATCTTATTCTGGGGTAAACGCACCAATCGGCCCTGTTCTGCTAAAGCCTGTAAAATAGACTGCCGGATCCACCATACTGCATAAGAAATAAATTTGAAACCTTTAGTTTCATCAAAACGTTGTGCAGCTTTAATCAATCCCAAATTTCCTTCATTGATCAAATCGCTTAATGAAAGACCCTGATGCTGATACTGTTTTGCTACCGAAACAACAAAACGCAAGTTTGCCTGTACTAATTTATCTAATGCCCTTTGATCTCCCATTTTAATACGCTGGGCAAGTGTAGTTTCTTCTTCAGGCGTGATCATTGGAATTTTTGAAATTTCCTGAAGATACTTTTCTACGGCCTGGGAATCCCTGTTCGTAATCTGGGTAGCAATTTTAAGCTGCCTCATAATTAATATACTTATTTAAATGATGAAAGTGTAGTTGGATGGGCTCTGCACAGGATAAATGCAAGTAAGTAATGATATTAGCGAAGCACTATCTGTAAAAGTAACACGCAAACTCCAAAACACATAACTGTTATTAATCTAAATTATTTTAATCTGCAAAAATTATACTACGATTAGTTTCAAAAGATTAAATACCGTTAAGGCTTTCAAAACATTTACTTTTGTTTTGTATCTTTTATTACATTTTAGTAGGTGTCGCTTTGTATTTTTTTGCCAGAAAAGCCCACAATATTATACCTGTAACTATTAAAAATATTGAAATTACTTCCGCCTGTGTAGGCTGAAATCCAAAGATATCCAAGCGATTGTTGACACGAATCTTTTCTATAAAAAAGCGTTCTATACCATTCAAAATCAAGTATAAAGCGAAAACAGCACCAAAAGGTTTTAATCTTTTGCGCAAGCTCCATAAAATTCCAAAAAGTATAAGGCAAACAACAGTTTCGTAAAATGGGGTTGGATAATGAGGTTCTGCTAATTGATTACAGTATCTCCCCACACAACCAGGTATTGATACACCGGCCTCATTTACATTATGGGGGTAAGTATATGCCCACATCCAATCAGGAAGCCACTTAAAGGGATTTGCATTTTTGTTAGCAATACCCCAATCCCCGTCTCCAGAAACCTGGCAGCCAATTCTGCCGATAGCATAAGCAATCATTAGGGAAGGCGCAACTGAATCTGCTAAGTGACGCAAAGAGATCTTATGTTTCCTTGCATAAAGAATAATAGCGATTGCCGCACATATTAAGCCGCCATAGAATGTTAAGCCGGCAGGAGATAAAATATAATCGGATGGATGTTTTAGAAAATCACTCCAGTTTTCAAAAATATCAAACAGTTTAGCGCCTAACAAACCAAAAATCAGGGCGAGAATAGTGATCTCTCCAACCCTATCTTGCGGCCAAATACGAACAGTTCTTTTTTCGGCTTTTGGTAGTTGGTGTTTGCGTTTTTCCCACCATTTGAGTCCTGCAAACAGAAGTCCCATACCAATTCCAAGGGGCCAATTACCCATTGTTGAGAAAATAAAAGTCTGTGGATCCTGGGTGGCATCGGAGCTTAAAAAAAACAGGGCTAATATTTTATAGCCTAATATAAAACCGAGAACAAAATTCAAAATCAGGTCACCTATTGACGCGGGCTGACCCACCATTATTTGTTCCTCGGTAGGTTGAAGCAAACCTGCCTTACTTTTTCTTCTTAACTCCATTGACAATAATGCCGCAGCTACCAAAAATGCAATGGCAACAAAAAAACCGAAAGAATTGATAAAACGAAGAGGAGGAAAATCAACTCCAAATAAATCTTTAAAAGCGTAATAAAGGTTGGGATACATAAGCAGAAAACAGTTTATAATCTAAAGTTTAAGTTTAAAGTTATTAGTCGCTTTGGTGGCTACAACCTTAAACAATTAAACCTCAAACTCCAAACCTATTGATTAATTACAATGCTGATCGAATGCTGAAATTAAATTATTGGCAATCATTTGGGCTGATCTTCCTTCTATTTGATGCCTTTCAATAAAATGTACTAATTCGCCATTTTTAAATAAAGCAATAGCAGGCGATGAAGGTGGGTATGGCATCATATGTTGGCGCAGTGACTGTACAGCATCAGCATCAAAGCCAGCAAAAGCTGTTGCTAAATGATCGGGTTTTTTTGTTGCATTAGCAACAGCCATCAATACCCCTGGACGAGCGGTACCAGCAGAACAGCCGCAAACCGAATTGATCATTACAAGTGTTGTACCCTGAGATTTTAATTGTTCTTCCACTTCATTTTTATCCAGCAACTCCGTAAACCCATTTTCCGTTAATTCTTCTTTCATCGGCTGCACAATTTCTATTGGATACATAATTTTATTTTTTTGCAAAGGTAAGGAACTGAAATTATTACAGTTATACCTGATTAGGTAATCATTATGTCATATTAAGTTAAGAGCACTGACGGCATGTCGGTCAAATACTATACAAAGTCCATTGGAACGCAGTTTGAATTTATTGGAAATTATAACTCGAAAAAATATAAAAATGACACTTGTAAATTTAAAACACCGCTCTGCCGATGGTAGATTTAACAATTTGATTGAAGATTTTTACCAAGGATTTCCGTCTGTAATAAAGAGTGATTTTGGAACTGATATTTTCAGACAAAATCCCCCTGTAAATATAAAAAGAAAATAAAGAAAATTATCTTTTGGAAGTAATAGCACCTGGATTTGAAAAAGAAGATTTCATAATCAATTTAGAAAAAAACCTGTTAACGATTTCAGCTAATAAGAAAAGTGAAAATGAAGTGAAAAGTGGAAAGCATTTGCGTAGCGAGTACAAACAGCAATGCTTTAAACGTTCTTTTACAATTGATGAAAAAATTAATACTGAAACGATTGATGCAAAATATGTTAATGGTATTTTGACTTTAAACCTTCCAAAGAAGCAAGAGGTCAAACCAACGCCTAAACAAATTAATATCCTGTAGTAAACTTTTTCTCATAAGCAGTTGGTTTTGGTTTATAACCCTCCGTGTCTACGGAGGGTTAATTTTTTATTTGCAATCTTGTCTTCTTCTCGTATCAATTAAATATTGAATTTTCCACTGTCCTTCTATCTTAACTAATTGAAAAGAATTTACTCCGCAATGGCTGAATTTTTCATCTATAAAAAATTGGTAGGGTGTCCAGGCGATAGCCAGTTCAGCGTCCACTTTTACTAAGTCGAATATTATCCGTTCATCATAAACTTCTTTATGTGGACGGGTTACTGCAATAATGAAACTATCTAACACCTCGCTTCTGACTGAAATTTTTCCTTCTTTGGTTTTTGCAATAGTTTGCAAAATAGCTTTTGGTGCAAAGGCTGATCTTATTAGAACAGAATCGGTTTTACGCATACCATCGAACATGTTATTAATAACAGTTTTAATGGCGGTTTCATCGTCTTGTGCCATAGATTTTAGAGTAAACAATGTTAAGATTGAGAAAAGCAGCTTTCTGTACATTTCTTTAAGATTTTTTGGAGAAATATTTGAATAAAGTAAGACAAATTAAGAGAATGAAA
>Ga0208736_1000191_pt1 | contig 18389 bp, 20 predicted proteins | sample AntDryMetagUQ255_FD_188090 | JGI IMG/M metagenome (GOLD analysis project Ga0208736, IMG submission 188090) | Polar desert microbial communities from Antarctic Dry Valleys - UQ255 (SPAdes) | ecosystem: Environmental > Terrestrial > Soil > Desert | place: Antarctic Dry Valleys | collected 2008-12-31 | reverse complement strand
CCTGGCCTGCTGGCACGGGACATGCCCAACCTGCCGCAGACGGCTGCCGCCCGCTCACCCACTCCAACAACCACCCTGACCTAACGGAGCAGTACTAGTACAGCACCGACGTTTCTCAACGGACAGATGTCCGATTTCAGATTTTCGGTGCGCTGCCGATACTTCAGTCAAGTCGGAACGGCGCCCCGCCCTCTGGGAAGCCGGACCCGGCCGATAGGTTCTGAGCCATAGCCGCCATGGATAGGCGCCTCCCGCCGCTCGGACCGCGACATAAGGCCACGCTGGGTACGAACCCCTGCCCGTCCTGACGAGGCCGTCATTGCAGGAAGCCGTCTCTTCCCCTGGAGGCGGCTTCCTCACGTTCGGGGCCGGTTTTCGCTCAGGCGAGGTTCGAGCGCCGCGGGTAGGCAACGATGGATCCGTCAGGCCGTTGACGAGTGCCGGGACTCCGAGATCCGCTCGGACGGCTCAGCCGACATTCGGCTCGCACCGTATCGCGGTCAGACAGCGGTGCGAGCGGCAGCGGCCTCGGCGAGGCGGTCCTCGCCGCAGAACAGCATCCGTCCGGCGCGCAGCGCAGGCAGGCGATCGGCTCCGGCCGCCAGCAGCAACCGGCCCGCCTCCTCGATCGGTCCGTCGCGGCCGGCATCACCCGCGGCATCAAGCGTCGCCAGTAGGCCGATCCCAGCCGCGGCAGCAGCCTCAGCGAGAATCTCAGGATCGTCGAGGTCAAAGCCGCCGCAGAACGCCAGCCGGCTGGCCGCCAGCACGAACGCTCCCGCGCAGCCGCGCTCGACCGCGAGCGACGCGACGCGCATGGCACCCGGCACCGCGTACGGACAGCGCTCCTGCGGCCACACGAGCGGCAGGCTCAGCACCTCGGCTCGAGCGGCGACCGTCCCCCACGAGTCATCTCCGTGCAGATCGCCGCAGTGCAGCGCCGCCGCGCAGGCCGGTCGCCACTGGAGGCCCGCGAACAGCCGCTCGGCACGCTCGGCGGCAAGGTACGTGTACGGCGACGCGAGATCGAAGAACAGCGTCGCGCGGATGAGCCCCGGGCGCACGGCAGCCTGACGCAGCGCGCGATCCTTGCGGTGGCGATCCAGCGACGTGACGGTACCCACGTCAGCTCAAACGCACGCCTGGGCGAAAACTGGCGCCAACATTCGCACGGCCTTACAAGCAATAACACCCAAAAAGTGGGATCTAGCCACCACTTCGCGCGTGGCCCGACTATCGTTTCGATAGTCACTGCAGGGGACCGCCCTTCTCTGCCCGGTGTCACCCCACGCCGGCTAGGAGCCCAAAGTGCCCGCGACCCCACCCCAGAAGCGCCACCCGTACAACCAATGGGCGCCGGACGCCCGCGCGCTCGACCTTGTCGGCGACAAGTGGACGTTGCTGATCGTCCGCGACCTCACCGGCGGTCCGCGCCGCTTCGTCGAGTTGCAGCGTGTGCTGCCCGGCATCTCGACCGAGCAGCTGCGATCGCGCCTGAACCGCATGGTCGCCGACGGCCTGCTGACGCGCCAGCGCTATCGCGAGGTGCCGCCGCGCGTCGACTACGAGCTGACCGCCCGCTCGCGCGACCTGCTGCCCGTGCTCGGTGCGCTCGCGCGCTGGGGCTATGAGTGGGCCTGGACGGCGCCACGCGAAGGCGAGGCGATCGACATCGGCGCGATCCTGCGGATCGCCCCCGGCCTCGTCAACCCACCCGCGACGCTGAACGGCGTAGCCGAGCTGACCGTCACGCGGGCAGACGGCGACCGCGGCTACACCCTGTCGGTCTCCGGCGGCAATGTTCAGATCAGCGAGGCCGAGTCGCCCACGGTGGATGTGCGCATCTCGGGAAGCGAGGCTGAGTGGATCGACGCGGTCGGCCCCGAAGCCGTTCGCGGGGGTCTGCGCATCGACGGTGACGAGCGGCTGGCCGGGATTCTGCTCGATGGGATCACGACGGTCGCCAAGCGGACGAGCCAGGCGGCGTAGCCCGCCCGTCGTACTCGGGCCGCCTCTACAAGCGGGCCCTGGAGAAGGTGACGCAGCAATTCGTCGAAGGTCTCACACAACGCTCAGAACATTGACGTCGCTTCCGGGGTAGGCTTCAGCGCGTCCCTGGCGCTGCCGATGTGTTTTGCGTGCCACGGTCGTCCCCTCCGAAAGGAACCCCAGCGTGCCTCGCCGTATCTTCGTTCCGCTGATCGTCGGTCTCTCTCTGCTCGCCGTCCCCGCTGCCGCGCCGGCGGCAACGAACGTCTCCGTCGGGATCGGCGATCAGAACGCCGGCATGTTCGCCAATCCGAACTACAAGGCGCTCGGGCTCAAGAAGACGCGCTACTTCATCGAGTGGAACGCGATCGACCAGCCCGCCGAGTTGGCGAAGGCCGCCGCGTTCGTCGGCGCGGCCAAGTCCAGCGGAGTCAAGGTCCTGATGCACATCTCGACCGACGACATCAACTCCAAGCCGCGCAAGAAGCTGCCGAGCCTCAGCGCATACCGCTCGAAGGTCAAGGCGCTGGTCAAGATCTTCAAGCCGCTCGGCGTGAAGGAGTGGGGCGCCTGGAACGAGGCCAACCACAAGTCCCAGCCGACGGAGAAGAACCCCAGGCGTGCCGCGGGATTCTTCAAGCAGATGCGCGCCGTCTGCTCAGGCTGCACGATCGTCGCGCTTGACGTACTCGACCAGGCGGGCGTCGAGCGCTACATCGGCAGGTTCTTCAAGGCCCTCGGCAAGTCGAATGCCAGCAAGGCCAAGGTCATCGGCATCCACAACTACTCCGAGGTCAACCGCAAGCTCAGGAAGGGCTCCAAGCAGTTCCCGGGGACCAAGAAGATCATCGACGCCACTCGCAAGCACCACCGCTCGGCGAAGTTCTGGTACACGGAGACGGGCGGGATCGTGAAGATCGGCAAGACGGCGCAGTTCAAGTGCTCGCCCTCGCGCGCCGCCGACCGAACGAAGTACATGTTCACGCTCACGAAGAAGTTCAAGAAGTTCATCAAGCGCCTGTACACGTTCAACTGGACGCCGACTCAGAACTGCCAGACGGCACAGTTCGACGCAGGCCTGATCAACCCCGATGGCACGACGCGACCCGCGTACAACGTCATCAAGGGTCAGCTGAAGAACTTCAAGAAGTAGCCGTCGCCCGGGCTCGCGCGTACGCTTAGGCGCGCGAGCCCGGGTTGACAAGCAGGTGAAGTCGGGCGGTCTTAAAAACCGCTGCTCGCAAGAGCTTGCGGGTTCGAATCCCGCCCCGGGCATTGCAGCGCCGCAGGCTCTGAGAGATGCATGAGAGCCTGCCGGCGGGCAAGCAGGCCCTCGCTACCCTCGGAACTTCGGAACTTCGCGACCCGCGCGGAGTTTCAACGCTGACGGCCGCGGTCCGTCAATCTTCCCATGGAAGTCTCAGCCCTCAAGCACGCAGCGCCTATCGGCATCCGCGGCCCGACTCCGCTGCTGCGGCTGCAGTCCGACGAGCGCCTGATCGTGCTCATCCGGCGCGGCAACCACGCGGCGTTCGAGGCACTCGTCGCCCGCTACCAGGCGCGTCTGCTCGCCTTCTGCCGCCACATGCTCGGCTCGCGCGAGGACGCAGAGGACGTTCTTCAAGAGGTCTTCGCGGCCTCGTTCAACGCGATCCTCGGCGACGACCGGGCGATCAACGTCCGTCCGTGGCTGTACCGCATCGCGCGCAACCGGTCGCTCAACCACCTGCGTCGCGCTCAGGCGATCGGCGTCGACTCGATGGACGTCCACATGGCCGAGTGCGGCACCACGACTGCCGACAAGGTGCACAAGCGCGAGGAGTTCCGGCTCCTGATCGCCGACGTGCAGGAGCTTCCCGAGACCCAGAAGACCGCGCTGCTGCTGCGCGAGATCGACGCACTGTCCTACGAGCAGATCGCCGAGGCGATGGAGACGACGATCCCGTCGGTCAAGTCGCTACTGGTGCGCGCCCGCGTCTCGCTGGCCGAGGCGGCCCAGGCGCGCCAGCTCACCTGCGAGGAAGTTCGCGAGGAGCTCGGCGAGGTCGCCGAGGGGCTGCAGCGCTCGACCGCGCCCGCACGACGCCATGTCCGTACCTGCGAGCGCTGCCAGGGCTTCAAGGCCCAGCTGCGTAGCACGAACCGCGCGCTGGCAGCCGTCTTCCCGGTCGCCCCGCTGCTGCTGGCCAAGAAGGCGCTGCTCGCGCACTTCGGCATGTCCGCCTCGGCGGGCGCAGGCAGCGCCGCCGGCGCTGCGACGGCCGGCGTCGCCGCCACGGGCGGCACGAGCGCGATATCCGCGGGCATCAGCACGGTCGCCACGAAGGCCGCAGCCAGCCTCGCGGCGGCGGCGATCGTCACCGCGGGCGCCGTCGAGGTCCAGCACGTCCAGACGAAGTCCGCGTCGCGCCCGGCGATCGCGGCGGCCGCTCCGGCGCCGGTGGCGCCAACAAGCGCGCCCGAGGTCGTGGCGTCGATCGAACAGCCCGAGACCGCTGCCGAGCCCGCCGCCGACGATGAGGACGCCGCCAAGGACGCAGCAACGAAGCGTGACGAGGCGGACGCTCCCGCGCCCGTCGCCGCGGACACGGCGATTCCTGATCCGGCCGCGGTTCCCGTTGCCGACCCGGCAGCGGCCCCGCTGGCACCGGTGCAGGAGAAGTCTCAGAGCGTGATCCTCAACGCCGCCACGCCTAAGCGCATCACCCCGTCTCCGCCAACAGCGCCGCCGGAGACGACGCCTGCTCCACAGGCCGCGCCGGAGCCGCCCGCGGCGGCTCCGGAAGAGCCGCGCGGCGCCGATCCCGCCGTTCCGGCGCCGTAGCCTCCGCAACCCTCCGGCGGCCCGTGATCGCTGGTGCAAACAGCATCGATGACAGACAAGAGAGTGCCGCCCTGAGAGCGGACCGCGATGGCTCTCAGGCGATCCGATCGCCCAGCTGCGAGCCGCGGTCGGGCTCGAGCAGCAGCACAGGGTGATCCTCGGCGACGGCGCCGAGAACCAGCACCTCCGAGCGCACAGGACCGATCTGGCGTGGCGGAAAGTTCACGACGGCCACGACGAGCCGCCCCTCGAGCTCCTCGCGCGTGTAGTTCGTGATCTGCGCCGACGAGCGCTTCTCCCCCAGCTCAGGCCCGAAGTCGATGCGCAACTTCCAGGCCGGCTTGCGCGCCTCGGGGAAGTCCTCGACGGCGACGATCCGCCCGACGCGCATGTCGACCTTCTCGAAGTCCTCCCACTCGATCACTGCGTGCCACCCTCGCGATCCTCGCCGAAGCGAAACGATCGCAGCGGGGTCTTCAGCTGGGCGCGCGTCCCAGTCGATGCGGCATTCGGCGTGCCGGCGGCAAAGGTCGTCTCGAGCTCGAGCACGACGCCGCGTCGCTGTCCATCGGGCAGTTCGGGCACAAGCAGGAAGTGGCGCAGGTACAGCGCGCGCCCGTCGCGCCGGGCGCGCATCGTGATCTGGTAGCCGACGCCGTTGTTGATGCGGGCGCGGCCTTCGTTGACCAACTCTGCGCCACCGTAGCGGCGGCGCAGCTCGCGCATGTAGCCGTCGGCATAGACGGGCAGCAGTCCACCGGCGGCGCCGCGGTAGGGCGGCAGCACGAGGTCGCGCACGACGAAGGACTCAAGCTGCCTGCCGCCCTTGCGCCGCCGCAGCGCGACGATCGTGTCGGGTCGGGTGAAGCGCTCCAGGGCGGGAGCGTGGGCGAAGTTGAACGTGACCGGCTTGCGCACGAGCACCACGATCTCGTTCGGTCGGCTGCGCAGCGCGATGAGGATCGCTGCGAGGACGATCAGGACGGCGAGCGCAGCAGCTGCGAGCCGCACGCGCCGCGGCCGTGTCGCCAGCAGCCCGACCAGCGTCGGGCCGTATTGCGGCTGGACCACGCTGTTTCGCCGTGCGGTCATCGCAAGCGACGAAGCAGCGTTTCGCCGTGCGGTCATCGCAAGCGACGAAGCAGCGTTTCGCCGTGCGGCGACGTTACACGCGTCACTCGCCGATGGAGAACATCGACTCGAGATCATGGCGTGAGAACGCCTCGAAGGCGACCATCGTGTGCGTGCGGGCGACGCCGGCCATCGTGGAGATGCTGCCGGTCACGACGCTTGCCAGCTGCTCATGCTCGGCGACCTGCACGATGCAGACGAAGTCCCATTCACCCGTGACCGAGTAGGCCTCACGGACGCCTTCGACCTCGGCGAGCGCGCTGCCCAGGGTCGGCATCGAATCGCGTTCGGCCTCGACCAAAACGATCGCGTGGGTCATATCGGGCTGTCCTCCTTGTCAATGTCAATGTCGATGTCGATGGTGCGACGTGCGGCGAGTTCGCGCGCGAGCTCAAAACCTACGGAGACTCCAACGAGCATGCTCAGCCGCGTCTCCTCGGCCAGCAGCGCGCGCATCACCTCGAGGCGCTCGGCGGGATCCTCGGCGTTGACGGCGGCTGACAGCTGCGCCTCGTGAGCGCTGTCAAACCAGCCCCCCTGCTCGAGCGCCGCGCCGAGCACGCGCTGCAGCCCAGGCGCTGCGTGCGTGACGATCTCCTGCGCATGGCCGAAGCGCTCGGGGTCCGACAGCGCCTCGACGGCGGCGTCGACCTCTTCGGCGCTGTAGGAGTCGCCCGCGCTCAACGCGGCCTCAGCGCGGCGAGCAGCAGGCCGCACAGCGCGCCGATGGCGGCGCCAGCGACGCCGGCGATCGCGCTGCCCTGCGAGACGGCCGGAATCGCCAGCAGCACCGCGGCCATGACGAGCACGCCGAGCAGGTCGGCATCGTCGTCGTCGGCGCGGTTTCTGCGACGGCCCAGCAGGACGGGCACGAGCCACGCGCACAGCAACCCGAGCGCCGCGCCGTGGGTGCCGAAGACGAACGCCTTCGGATCGACCGTCGTGGCGATCGCCATCCCGGCCGGTCCGCACAGCAAGAAGAGCACGACGACCGCGATCGGCCCGTGACGGCGCTCGAGCAACCATCCGAAGACGCCGAGCCCGGCGACGACCGCGAGCTGAGCGGCGAAGCCGTCGTTGTAGAACGCGGCCGTGAAGAACCGCCACGGATCGCCGCCGATCGCCGTGACAGCGAGGTCCGAGCTCGCATAGAACGCCAGCGACAGCCAGACGCCGAAGGACATCGCGACCAGCACGATCGTCGCCCATGGCCGGCCGTGCTCATCGGCGCGAATTCCGGGCATCTCGCCGCTGCGCAGGCGCCCGAGCCGATCGGGTTTGCGCTTCGCACGCGGCGCGGGTGAGATCGCAGCGCGGGGCCGCGGACGGCGCGAGACGCGCTTGGGCGGCTTGGCCACATCGTCGGGCCGGTCGATCTTCGGCGCTCGCTTGCGCAGCCGCGTGCCGCAGTACGGGCACTCGGTGATGTAGGGGCTGACCTCGGCCTGACAGTTCTTGCACACGACGAAGAGGTCCGGCTGGGACATGACCATTGATTCTAGGGACCGTCCGGCGGGCGCAATCAACCATTTGTCGGCGGCCGGGCTCCAAATCGGCCCGCGCTCAGTCCCCCGTCGCCGCGATGATCTCGGCCATGACCTCGTTGAGGTCATGGTTGGCCTCGTAGACGACGATCTGGCGGGTTGCGCCGTTGCCGCGCTCGAGCAGGTCGCGGATGCCCGCCAGCGCGTCCTCGCCGCCGAGATCCTGCGCATGCGGGATCAGCCGCTCGAGCAGGCGCCGCGTCAGCGCCTTCGCGCCGACGCGCTCGCTGGAGGGCAGGTCGACAAGCTCGGCATCGAGACCGTGGCGGGCGGCGAGCCATTTGTTCTCGTCGAGCATCTGCCACGGATACTCCGACAGCGGCTCGCCGGACTCGAAGCGCTCGGCGAGCTCCTTGACCATCGCCTGGATCAGCGCGGTCAACGCGACCGTGTGCACGACGCGCGTCTGCGAGTCACAGCAGCGGATCTCAACCGTGCCGAGGTTGGGGTGCGGGCGCACGTCGTACCAGAGGTACGTGTAGTCCTCCATGACGCCGCTAGCGACCATGAACTCGACCTGCTGCTCGTAGTCCTCCCAGTCGGCGTAGGCGGGCGGCATGCCGACGCGCGGGAAGGCGCGGAAGATCGGTGTGCGCGTCGAAAGCAGTCCGGTCTCGTCGCCGCGCCAGAACGGCGAGTTGGCGCTCAGCGCCTGCAGCACCGCCACGTGGACGCGCATCCCGTTGGCGACGTAGATCGCCTTGTCGGGATCGTCCAGCCCGATGTGGACGTGCATCCCGAAGATCAGCTCCTGCCGAGCCACGAAGCGCAGCGCCGAGATGAGATCGCGGTAGCGCGGCCTGGCGACGATCCGCTGGTGCTCCCACTTCGCGAACGGGTGCGTTCCCGACGAGCCGATGCGCAGACCCCGCTTGGCGGCGATCTCGCGCACCTGATGGCGCAGCTCGGTCAGCTGTTCGGCGGCCGCGGGCACGTCGGCGCAGGGCTTTGTCGCGATCTCGAGCACCGACTCCATCAGCTCGGGCTTGAACTCGCCCTCGGTGCTGGCGATGCCCGCAGCGTCGGCGTCCTTGAGCAGCGCCTCGATCGCATTGACGAGATCAAAGCTCTCGGCGTCGACGATCATCATCTCTTCCTCGACGCCAACGGTGTAGCTCGGGCCCGTGAACGCTTGGTGCATCGCGCGGGAGCGTACCCGTGCGCACTCGATCTGCGTCTCGGAGTGCACCGCTTCGCTCCAAACCGCAACGGACCGTGCATCGCGTTCGCGCCAGGCCCTAGCGTGCGATCGATGTCGCGCCGGATCCTGATCGCGCTGCTCGTCGTGCTCGCCGCTGCTGCCGGCGGCCGGGAGGTCCTGAGCGGCGATGATGGCGGCGGCGACACCGCGCGCGTGGGCGACGAAGGCCGCGTCGTCAAAGTCGTCGACGGCGACACGATTGCAGTGCTCGTTGGCGAGCGGCGCGAGAAGGTGCGCTACATCGGAGTCGACACGCCCGAGACCAGGCACGCGTCGAAGGGGGTGCAGTGCTTCGGGCGGGCGGCCTCCGCATTCAACGAGCGGCTGCTGCGCGGCGAGCGCGTTCGGCTCGAGCGCGACGTCGAGGAGCGCGACCGCTACGGCCGGCTGCTGGCCTACGTCTACCGAGTGAGCGATGGCCTGTTCGTCAACGCCGAGCTCGTGCGACAGGGATACGCGCAGGTGCTGACGATTGCGCCCGACGTTCGTCATTCAGCGCGCTTCGAGGCGCTCGCGAGGGAGGCGCGCCGAAGGGGACGGGGATTATGGGCGGCGTGCTAAATCGGGCAATCCGTCCGCGAAGTGGCTACTCTGGAGGAGCCGTGGCCGCGAAGATGCAACAGTCGCTGGACGAGTTCGAGCAGGCTTTCGTCGAGAAGACCTACGAGGATCGGGCGCGCCGCGACTCCCTGCGGCGCAAGGCGAGCATCCGCGCACAGCAGCGTCAGCTGCAGCGGGTGCACAAGCACGGGACCGCGCGCTTCATCGTGCTGTGGCTCGTGCTCATCGCGACGGCGGTCATCGTGACCATCGCGATGTTCAAGACGCTCTACGTCGTCATGGGCTGAGGTGTGCTGCGCAGCAGGGCGGCGCGGTACTCAGCTCAGTTACTGAGCTTGCGCAGGGCCTCGTCGACGCCGCCGGACTCGGTCGCCGCGCCACCCGCGGTGACCTGACCGCGCTCGGCCTGGATCTCGAGGTAGACCTCTTTGCGGAACACCGGGATGTGGCGCGGGGCCTGGATGCCGATCCGGACCTTTTCGCCCATGATCGACAGGACGGAAATCTCGATCTCGTCGCCGATCATGATGCTCTGATTGGACTTACGTGTCAGGACCAGCATGGGATTGGCTGCCTCCTTGTCGCCTCGGCTACTCAATCATGTTCCCCCGTCGATGGCAACACGGCCTAGCCCTATGCCAGCCCGTTGCATCCCCGAGACCTGGGATCGGCGAGCCGTTCTGTAAGGTCCGCGCCCATGGCACGACGCTCACTGCGACCGCATCTCAACCAGATCCGCGGCTGGGTCCGCCAGGGCCGCACGGACGCCTGGATCGCACACCAGCTCGAGGCGACCGTCCAGCAGATCGAGGTCTTCAAGGTCGACAACGATCTGGCGCCCGCCGAAGCCGACAGCGGCGAGACTCCGGGCAAGGATTTCGACGACGAAATCGATCTGCGCGCGGAAGACGACGCGCTCGTCGCCGCCGAGCTCGAGGCGGCCGAGGCGCTCAAGGCTGAGGAGGAGGCCAAAGCCGCCGAGGAAGCTGCGGCCCGCGCCGAGGCCGGCGAGGACGACGAAGACGATCCCGATGCTCCGGCGAAGGCTGCGCCGCGGCGCCGCGGACGACGCGGTGGGCGCGGGCGCAAGTCCGCCGGCGGACCGCTCGAGGGCACGTTCGACCACGGCGAGGAGGGCTACGGGCTGTGGCTCGACCCGGCTGTGGCCGACAACCCCGTCTACGCCGAGCACTGGGCCGGTCAGCGGGCCGTGGAGGTCACGATCGAGGAGGAACAGATCGTGATCCGCCGCGGAGCCTCAGACGACGACTGACAGCCCGCGCGTCACGGTTCGGTGCGGCGACCTCCGGCGTAGTCCCTGGCGTCGCGTAGGTAGCGCAGGAAGGCCGCGTCGGCAACGGTGCGGGCGTCCCATGCCCATGGCGCGTCCGGCGCGACGGTCGCCGCCAGGTCGGTGCACCAGTCGGTCCCGCGCCCATAGAGCTCGGCGAGCTCGTCGGTCGTAAAGGTGCCGCCAAGCCTGCGACGCAGCTCGGCCTCGATCGCCGTCACGACGTTCTCGAGCGCGCGGCGCTGGTCCGGCGGAGCCCCTGCCATCCGGCGCTCACCCTCGCGCCATTGCTCGAGTGCGGTTTCGAAGCCTGCCGCCACCGCCGCGAGCGTACCCGCGCGGGCGCGCGTTCAGCGCCCTTGCGGCAGCCCGCGGACGACGTAGGCGCGCTCGTCCTTGCGCACCATGCCGAGGCGGCGTGCTTCGGTCTCGACTGCGCCTGGCGCCTCGAGCGCGCGCTGACGCACGAGCAGCGCGCGGTGCTCGCGCTGCATGGCGGCGACCTCGCCGCGCTTGGTCTCAGCTTCCTGCCAGGTGGAGATGTAGGTTCGCAGCGGGTTGATGTACAGGTAGAGCATCAGTACCGCCACGAACAGCAGCGCCATGCGCCCGACACGATCCCAGCGCACCCGCGGTGCATAGTCAGCCATCACAGGAGCCGTTCGTTTCCCGCGCGCGCGCTCCTTCCCGTGAATGCGATGTTTTAGGCCGGATCTAGGTGCCGCGCAGCACGCTGCGCCCCGGGAACTCGGCGTCGGAGCCGAGTGCCTCCTCGATTCGCAGCAGCTGGTTGTACTTCGCCACACGGTCCGAGCGCGATGGCGCGCCGGTCTTGATCTGACCGCAGCCGGTCGCCACGGCCAGGTCGGCGATCGTCGTGTCCTCGGTCTCGCCCGAGCGGTGCGACATGACGGCGGTGTAGCCGGCCGCGCGCGCGGTGGCGATCGCGTCAAGCGTCTCGGTGAGCGTGCCGATCTGGTTGACCTTGACGAGGATCGAGTTGGCAACGCCCAGCTCGATGCCGCGCTTCAGGCGGGAAGTATTCGTGACGAAGAGGTCGTCGCCGACGAGCTGTACGTTGTCGCCGATCGCGTCGGTGAGCGCCTTCCAGCCGTCCCAGTCCTCCTCGTCCATGCCGTCTTCGATCGAGACGATCGGGTAGCGCGCGGCGAGGTCTGACCAGTACGAGGCGAGCTCGCCGGCGCTGAGGCTGCGGCCCTCATGCTCGAGCACGTAAGCGCCGTCCTCGAAGATCTCGCTGGTCGCAGGATCAAGCGCGATGAAGACGTCTGATCCGGGCACGTAGCCGGCCGACTCGATGCCGCGCACGAGCATCTGCAGCGCCTCCTCGTTGGAGCCCAGATCGGGTGCGAAGCCACCCTCGTCCCCGCCGGCTGTGCCGAGGCCCGCGTCGTGCAGCGTCTTCTTCAGCGCATGGAAGACCTCGGTGCCCATCCGCAGGCATTCGGAGAAGGTGGGCGCGCCCGCCGGCATCACCATGAACTCCTGGAAGTCGACCTTGTTGTCGGCGTGAGCGCCGCCGTTGAGCACATTCATCATCGGCACCGGCAGCATGCGCGCGGACTCGCCGCCGAGGTAGCGCCACAGCGGCTGACCCTCCTCGGCCGCGGCGGCGTGAGCAGCGGCGAGCGAGACGCCGAGGATCGCATTCGCTCCGAGCCGCGACTTGTTCTCCGTGCCGTCGAGCTCGATCAGCGCGCGGTCCAGGCCGGCCTGGTCGAGCGCGTCGTGACCGATGACCGCCTCGGCGATCTCGCCGTTGACGTTGGCGACGGCCCGCGTGACGCCCTTGCCGCCATAGGCCTCGCCGCCGTCGCGCAGCTCGGTGGCCTCGAACTCGCCCGTCGACGCGCCCGATGGCACCGCCGCGCGGCCGTAGGCGCCGGAGCGCAACGCGAGCTCGACCTCGACGGTCGGGTTCCCCCGGCTATCGAGGATCTGGCGGGCATGAACGCGCTCAATCTGACTCATGACTCTCCTTTACGGACTGGCGCTCAAGGCGCTCAAGGAATCGCTGCGATGCGGCGCGCAGCGCAAGCTCGGGGTCGACGCGCATGCGGCGCGCCTCGTCGACGAGCGCGAACAGGCGCTCACCGATCTCATCGAAGGCTGCCTCGCGGTCCTGCGGCGGGCTCTCTCCGGGACCGTCGGCGAGACCCGCGGAGGCAGCGCGGCGCTGGATCTTGCGGGCATGCAGCAGCGCCGGCAGGTTCTCGGGGACCTCGCCGAAGATGCCCGGCTCCCGCCCGGCCTCACCGGCCTTGATCTCATCCCAGTTGCGCAGCACCTGCCCCGCCGAGAGCGTGCTCCGCGGGGCATCCTGCCCCGCGCTCTGATCCGGCGGGCTAGCCTCCGGCTGCCCAACAGCCTCGACGTCACCGAAGACATGCGGATGGCGGCGGATCAGCTTGTGGCGGCAGTGCTCGGCGACCGCGGCGAGGTCACCCGCGCCGCGCTCCTCGAGCAGCAGCGACAGGAAATGGACCTGGAAGAGAACGTCGCCGAGCTCGTCGAGCAGCTTGGCGTCGTCGCGCGCGTAGGCGGCGTCGGCGAGCTCGTAGGCCTCCTCGACCGTGTGCGGCACGATCGTGCGCTCGTCCTGCTCGCGGTCCCACGGACATTCGACGCGCAGGCGGCGGGTGAGCTCGTCGAGACGTCCGATCGCCTCGGTGATCTCAGGGTGGCTCACCACCGTCAGGGTACGAGCCGCTAGGGCTGTGCCGGTGGAGGCTGCTGCGGCTGGTTCGGATCCACCTGCTGCTGGTTGGGATCCACCTGCTGCTGGTTGGGATCCACCTGCTGCTGGTTCGGGTCCTGCGGTGCGTTCGGATCCTGCCCGGCGGCCTGCGTCGCGGTCGTGTCTTCCTTCTTGGAGTTCTTGCAGTCCTGCGTGATGTAGCCCTCGCGGCAGGTCGTCTTTTCCTTCCACTTCTTGCGCAGGTCCTCGCTGAATTTCAGGCGCGCCTTGCGCTGCGTCTCGGTCTGCAGCTGCTGCTTGATCGCCGGGGTCGCCTGCTTGAGCGACTGCTGCGTGGCCGGAACGATCTTCTGCACCTGGACGACGTAGTAGCCGAACTGCGTCTTGATCGGGCCGACGAGCTTGCCCTTCTCCGCGCTGAAGATCGCGCTGTCGAGCGCCTGCTCCTGCTGGCCCTTGGGCAGGCCCTGGACCGAGCCGCCGTTGGCCTTGGAGCCGGTGTCGATCGAGAACTTCTTCGTCACGGCCTTCCAGCTCTGCCCGTTCTGAAGCGCTGCCTTGGCCTGGTCGGCCTTCCCCTTGGTCTTCGTCAGCACGATGCGGATGTCGCGCTTCTCTGCCTCGGCGAAGCGCTTCTTATTCTTGTTGTAGTAGTCGAGGATGCGCTCGTTGGTGACCTTGTCGGCGCTCTTGTCGACCTTCGCGCGCAGCTTCTCGGAGAGCAGGTTGAAGCCCACTTGGAGCTTGACGTCCTCAACGGTCTGCGCGGCATCCTTGAGGAACTTCTGGAAGTCGGCGTCCTTCGGGAAGGACTGCATGCGCAGCTTGTTGAACTCGGCATCGAGCTGCTTGTCGGTGAGCTCGACGCCTTGATCGGCGGCCTCGCCCCGAATCCACTTCTCGTTGATCAGAAACTGGAGCACCTGGTTGCGGAAGCCTTCGTATTCCTTTTTGCACTGAGCCTTGTAGGCGAGGTCGTTGGGCTTCGGCTGGCCCGCCGCCGGCTTCGGTGCGGTCTCGCGCAGCTTGGCGACGCAGGCGGTGAAGTCGGGCGGGTTGTAGACCTTCGCGGCAACGGCGTTCGGCTGGCCCTGCTGGGCGGTCGCCTGGGCGATCCCCATCCAGTGATTGAACTCGGTGCGGGTGATCGTCTCGTCGTCGACCTTCGCGACGGAATCTCCAGGCACCGAGTCACCGCACGCCGAGAGGGCGATCGCGAGCACAAAAAAGGCGCTAAGCGCCGGAAGCAGACGGAGGAGTCGGGGCACGACGCGGTCGATGATAGCCAACGGTGGCGCAACGGCGCGCTGCCCGCCGCCTCGTAACGGGAGCTTCACATTGGCAGCCGGCATCAGGCCGCATCGCGCGTCACCGCAAGCAGGATGTCGGCCGCCCGCACAACGGCGGGGAAGCGCTGCTCGGGGTCTTCGGAGACGCGCAGCGAGAGCTGGCTCTTGCCCGACTCATACAGCGCTCCCGGAATCTCAGCGCGCACGCGCTTGGCACGCACGGAGTCAAGCTCGATCGGCGTGACGGCGAGCCGGCCGCCGCGGAAGGAGACCGCCGTCGCGCCTGCCTGCCCGAGCTTGATCCGCGCTCGCTGCAGGTCGAGCAGGTTCAGCAGCGGCCGCGGCGGCTCGCCGAAGCGGTCGGTCAGCTCCTCGCGCAGCAGTTCGATGTCGGCGACGTCGACGGCGCCCGCGATGCGGCGGTGCACGTCGATCTTCGCCTGCTCGTAGGGGATGTAGTCGGTCGGCACGTAGGCGTCGACGTTGACATCGAGGCGCACCGGCTCGCGCATCTCTTCAGCGCCATCCTCGTTCGCGGCGGCCGCGACCGCCTCGTCGAGCATCTGCATGTAGAGCTCGAAGCCGAGCGCGGCGACGTGGCCGGACTGCTCGTCGCCGAGCAGGTTGCCGGCGCCGCGCAGCTCGAGGTCGCGCATCGCGATCTGCAAGCCGGCGCCGAGCTCGGTGTAGTCCGACAGCGCGGCGAGCCGCTGGGCGGCCTCTTGGGTCAGCGCCGCGTGGCTTGAGTACAAGAGGTACGCGTACGCACGCTCGCGGCTGCGGCCGACGCGACCGCGGATCTGGTAGAGCTGCGACAGGCCGAAGATGTCGGCGCGGTCGACGATCAGCGTGTTGGCCTGCGGGATGTCGATGCCCGACTCGATGATGCTCGTGCAGACGAGCACGTCGGATTCGCCGCGCAGGAACGCGAGCATCCGCTGCTCGAGCTCGGACTCGTCCATCTGGCCGTGGGCGACCTCGAAGCGCAGCTGGGGGCACAGGCCGCGCAGGCGCTCGGCGGTCTCGTCGATCGACTCGACGCGGTTGTGCAGAAAGAACGCCTGCCCACCGCGCTTGTGCTCGCGCTCGAGCGCCTGGCGGACGAGCTCCTCGTCGTACTCGCCGACGTAGGTCTTGACTGGTCGCCTGCCTTCGGGCGGCGTCTCGATGACCGAGATGTCGCGCAGGCCTGCGAGCGACATCTGCAGTGTCCTTGGGATCGGTGTGGCGCTCATCGAGATCACGTCGACGCGCAGCTTGAGCTGGCGCAGCAGCTCCTTCTGCTTGACGCCGAAGCGCTGCTCCTCGTCGACGATGATCAGCCCCAGGTCCTTGGCGCGCACGTCGCGGCTGAGCACGCGGTGCGTCCCGATCAGGATGTCGACGGCGCCCTTCTGAAATAGGGTGATCGCAGCCTTCTGCTCGGCGGCGGAGCGGAAGCGGCTGACGTGCTCGATCGTGAACGGATAGTCCTTCAGGCGCTCGGCGAACGTGCCGTAGTGCTGCTGGGCGAGGATCGTCGTCGGGACGAGCATCAGCACCTGGCGGCCGGCGTCGGCGGCTTTGAAGGCGGCGCGTAGCGCGACCTCGGTCTTGCCGTAGCCGACGTCGCCGCAGATCAGGCGGTCCATCGGGCGCTCGGACTCCATGTCGGCCTTGACGAGCTCGATCGCCTCGCGCTGATCGGCGGTCTCCGTGTAGGGGAAGGCGAGCTCGAACTCGCGCAGCCAGTCCGAGTCGGCCGGAAAGGCCAGGCCGGTGCGCCGCTTGCGCTCGGCGTAGAGGTTGAGCAGCTCGCCGGCGAGCTCTTGAGCGGCGCGGCGGGCTCGCGCCTTGAGGTTGTCCCAGCTCTTGGCGCCGAGCTTTGACAGCGGCGGATGCGCGCCACCGGCGCCGACGTAGCGGCTGATCTTCGCGAGCTGGTCGCTCGGGACGAAGACGCGGTCGTCGCCCTGGTACTCGAGGTAGAGATAGTCGCGCGTGACGCCGGCGACCGTCTTGGTCTCAAAGCCGGCGAAGCGCGCGAGGCCGTGATCCTCGTGGACGACGATGTCGCCGGTGCGCAGGTCGGCGAACGAGCGCAGCGCGCCGCGGCGGCGCGCGGCATGGTCGCGGCCGGCCGTGCGCTCCGGCCGGCGGCGGCGAAAGAGGCGGTGCTCGGGGATCACGGCGAGCTTCAGGCCGGCGGCGATGAAGCCGTCGCGCAGCGCGATGTGGGCGAAGCGCAGCGGGTTCTCGTGAATCTGCCCCACCCACCCGTCCTCTTCTCCCAGCCACGACGCCTTCAGGCGCGCCAGGTTGTAGGCGGCGCGCTCGCCCTCCCCACGCTGCGGCCAGGCGACGATCGTGCGGTAGCCCGAGCGCACCAGCTTCTCCAGCTCGGGCTCGGCCTCGCGCAGCGAGCGCACCGCGAAGTCGGCGGCCTGGGCGCGGAACTCGAGCGGCTGGCCTTGGTCAAGCGCCGACAGGCGGGCGTGCGCGCGCGTGTCCAGCGCCGCGCGGATCTCGTCGGGCGGGACGTAGAGGTGGTGGGCATCGGCGTCGTGAAACGCGGCGCAGACGTCCTGCCACTGGTCGGCGAGGGCCGGCTCGATCTCCTCCTCGGCGGCGAGCAGCACGGCGGCGTTGGGAGCGAGATCGAGAAACGCCATGAAGCGGTCGACGGGAAGCAGCTCGGCGACGTCGGGGAAAGGGTCCCCGTGCCCGCTTGCACTTTCCCGATACTCGTCAGCCGCCATCTCCGCAAGCTCACGGTGCTCGGCCGCAAGCTCCGCAGCCGGCGCGATCTCGACCTCCTGGGCCTCTCCCAGCGAACGCTGCGTGAACGTCGAGAACCAGCGCAGCGACTCGATCTCGATGTCGAACAGATCGACGCGCACGGCGCGGTCCTCGGTCGCGGGATAGATGTCCAGCAGACCGCCGCGCGCCGCGAACTGGCCGCGGTCCTCGACCTGGTCGACGCGTTCATACCCGGCCGCGACGAGCTCGGCCATGCACTCGTCGAGATCGAGCAGCTCGCCGACGCGCAGGCAGAAGGAATGCGGGCGCAGCGCCGGATCGGGAACCTTCTCGCTGAGCGCGACGGCCGAAACGACGACGACGGGTGCGTCCCGGGGCGGCGCATCGTCCAGCAGGGCGTCGAGGGCCGCGACACGCAGACCCACGAGGTGCGGCGGCGGGGTCAGGTGCGATTCGTAGGCGACGCCGCGACTGGGATAGAAGCGCACCGGCCGCGGGTGCAGCCAGGCGCGCAGATCGGCGGCGATGTCACGGGCGTGGCGATCGTCGCCGGCGACGACGAGCGTCGCCCGGCCGGGCTCGACGTCGGCGATGGCGGCCAGAACGTAGGGGCGCAGCGAGGCCGAGACGAACGCGCGGCCACCGTCGCGCGCGAGGGTCGCGCCGTCGGCGTCGTCGGTGAGATGTGCGAGAAAAGGGCGCAGCGTCATCGCAGGCAGACCGGCCGGACGTAGTCCGGCAGGGCCCCTTCAGTGTAGGAGCAGCTGCTCCCCAAGCCGTCAATTCTGAGAACTTGAGCCATCCACTCGCGCGTCGGGCGATCGAGGTATCAACGAGAGGGAGAAGCTCAATGTCCGCTTTCCTCAACACGGTCTATGAGACCGTCGACGAGCACCATGGCGATCAGCCTGCTGCGACGCGACGCCAGCTTGTCGGAGGCGCTGCTGCTGCGCTGGGCACGATGGGCATGCTTGCCTGGTCCAGGACGCCGAGGCACAGCTGCCGAAGTCGACCAGCAAGACGAACTCGCCGCAGACCTGCGTGAACGTCGCCGCGACGGCTGAGGTGCTGGCGACGATCGTCAACACGGTCGGTGCTGAG
>Ga0208736_1000190_pt1 | contig 18402 bp, 17 predicted proteins | sample AntDryMetagUQ255_FD_188090 | JGI IMG/M metagenome (GOLD analysis project Ga0208736, IMG submission 188090) | Polar desert microbial communities from Antarctic Dry Valleys - UQ255 (SPAdes) | ecosystem: Environmental > Terrestrial > Soil > Desert | place: Antarctic Dry Valleys | collected 2008-12-31 | reverse complement strand
GTCGCTGCCGCCGCCGCGCGCGATCAGCAGGTCCTTGCCCGCTCCCCCGAACATACGGTCGGGATCGAAGCCGCCCGTGATCTCGTCATTGCCCCGGTCGCCGTACATGACGTCGCGGCCACGGCCGCCCTGCAGGACGTCGTCGCCATCGCCGCCGAACATACGGTCGTCGCCGAAGCGGCCGAAGAGGCGGTCGTCGCCGGCGTCGCCGTAGAGATTGTCGTCGCCCGCCGCCCCCTCGACGTCGTCGCCACCGCCGTCGCCGCGGCACGTGTCCGCTCCGGCGGTGCCGAGCAGCAGCTCGCCCTTGTCAGTGCCGCCCTGCGGGCACTTGCGCCGCGGGATGTCAGGATCGAACCGAAACCGCTCGCAGTTGGTCGGCTTGTCACCCGTCGTGTTGACGTAGACCGTGTCGACGCCGGGCCCGCAGTCGATCGTGTCGCCGGCCGGGCCCCCGCGGATGGTGTCGTTGCCGGGACCGCCGTCGATCGTGTCCTTGCCGCGGCCGCCGTCGATCTGATCGTCGCCGTCCCCACCGAGCAGGCGGTCGTCGCCGAAGCTCACCTCGAGGATGAGGTCGTTGCCGGGGCCGGCATCGACCACGTCGTCGCCGTCGTTGCCGTCGAGCTTGTCCGCGCCGAGCCCGCCGAACAGGCGATCGTTGCCGGTGCCGCCGAACAGCCCGTCGTCGCCGCCGAGGCCGCGAAGAGTGTCGTTGCCCGATGCGCCCGAGATCGTGTCGGTGCCTTCGGTGCCCGTGAGGGTCTCAGCGCCGAAGCCGCCGGTGATGACCTTCGCGAGCGCTGGGGATGCAAGCACGAGGGCGCCCAGGAGACAGATGACGGCGATACAGCGATTGAGGTTCATTGGTGCACTTCATCACAAACCCGGGCGCGCCGACGCTGGCACCGGATCCTCACAGCTCCTGGATCTGCAGCAGCGACGTACTGCCCGGGCGTCCGCTGGGCAGGCCGGCGGTGATCCCGACGCGCTGCCCGGGCGCCAGCCAGCCGAGCTCCACGACGCGCCGCCCGGCGTCGGCGATCAGCTCCTCGGTGACCCGGTGGCGGCGCATCGACGCGGCCCGCACGCCCCACATCAGCCCGCAGCGTCGCACCGTCTCGCGGCCCGGCGACAGGGCGTAGATCGGGACGGTCGGACGGTGGGCGGAGACCAGGCGCGCGGAGCGTCCCGACAGCGTCGGGATGACGAGCGCGTCGAGGCTGAGCTCGCGCGCGGCCATGCATGCCGCGTAGGCCATCGTGTAGGACGGATCGCGCGTGTCGCGGTGCACGCGGTGCTCGTTCCAGCGCTCGTAGGGCGCGGACTGCTCGGTGGCGCCTGCGATCGACGCCATCATCGCGATCGACTCGACCGGGTACTGCCCGATCGCCGTCTCCTGGGAGAGCATGATGGCGTCGGTGCCGTCGAGGATCGCGTTGGCGACGTCGGCCACCTCCGCGCGCGTCGGGCGCGACGACGCCACCATCGAGTCGAGCATCTGCGTCGCGGTGATCGACGGTCGCGCGAGCGTGCCGGCGAGCGACAGCAGGTTCTTCTGCACGATCGGCACGCGCTCGATCGCAAGCTCGATGCCGAGGTCGCCGCGCGCGACCATGACGCAGTCGGCCGCGCGAATGATCTCCTCGGCGCACTCGACGGCCTGCGGCTTCTCGATCTTCGCGATCAGCGGCAGCCGTGTGTGCTCGCGCACGAGCTCGATGTCCTTCGGGCTGCGCACGAACGACAGCGCGACGAGGTCGACGCCGATCTTCTCGCCCGCGGCGAGGTGCTTGAGGTCCTCCTCGGGCACCGACGCGATCTCCGCCAGCGGACCGGGGACGTTGAGGCCCTGGCGCGACGCGACGGCGCCGCCGACCTCGACCTCGGCATCGATCTCGAGGTCGCCCGCGCGGATCGCGACCACGCGCAGGCGAACGGCTCCGTCGGCGAGGTACATGACGTCGCCGACGGCCATCGCGGCGCACAGCTCGGGGCGCCCGACCGACATCCGCGCCGCGGTCCCCTCGCCGTCGTCGCTGCAGACGAACGTCACGCGGTCGCCGGGCTTGAGCTCGACGAGGTCGCCCGTGAGCGGGCCGATGCGCATCTTCGGCCCGGGCAGGTCCTGCAGGATCGCGACCGCGCGCCCGGCGCGCCCGGCGGCCTCGCGCACGCGGCGTGCCGTCTCGGCGTGCTGCTCGGCGTCGCCGTGCGAGAAGTTCAGCCGCGCGACGTCCATGCCGGCGTCGACCATCCGCGCGAGCGTCTCGGGGTCGCGCGAGGCAGGGCCGATGGTGGCCACGATCTTCGTGCGACGGCTCAAGACGCGCCACGGTACTCGGCGCGGGGTGCTGCAGCCTGTTTCGAGCGCGTGAAATGTGGCGTATGTTCGAGTCGATGGCCCTCGGCGACGATGCGATCCTCGACCGGATCCGCTCCATCCCGCGCGGCCGCGTCTCAAGCTACGGCGACGTCTGCCCGGGCGCGCCGCGCCGCGCGGGCGCGGCGCTGTCGTCCTGCGCGGACGAGTCGGTGCCGTGGCAGCGCGTCGTGCGCGCCGACGGCTCGCTGGCCAAGGGCGAGCGCCAGCGCCGGCTGCTCGAGGCCGAGGGCGTGCCGTTTCGCGGGGCGCGCGTGGACATGCGCGCGGCGTGGACGGCGGTGGGTGGCTGACGCCTGCTACAGGGCGAAGCGCCCGTCCTGCACGACGACCTCTCCGTCCGCGCTCAGGCGACCCCCGGGGCGCAGGTCGCAGATCAGGTCCCAGTGCAGCGCGGACTCGTTGCGCCCGCCGGTCTCGGGGTACGAGCGCCCGAGCGCGAGGTGCACCGTGCCGCCGATCTTCTCGTCGAACAGCGTGGCGCCGATCGCGCGATCGATCCCGAAGTTCGTGCCGATGCCGATCTCGCCGAGGCGCCGCGCGCCCGCGTCGGTCTGCAGCGCGCGCTGCAGGTAGTCCTCGCCGCGCTCGGCACGTGCCCCGACGACGAGCCCGTCCTCGAACTGCAGCTCGACGCCGGCGACGTCCACCCCCGCCGGCGAGGACGGCACGCCGAAGCGCACGATGCCGCTGGCACTCGCCTCGTGGGGACCGGTGAAGACCTCGCCGCTGGGCATGTTGCGTCTGCCGTCGGAGTTCACCCATGTGCGTCCCTTGACGCTCAGCGTCACGTCCGTGCCGGCGGCCTCAAGGCGCAGCTCGCGCGCGCCGCGCAGGCGCTCGATGAGCGTCGCCTGGAAGCTGCGCAGCTCGCCCCACGAGCGCTCCGGGTCGGGCTGGTCGAGAAACAGCGCCCGCTCCACGAAGGCCTCGAAGCCGGCGAGGCTCATGCCCGCCTGCTGAGCGCCCGCCTGCGTCGGCCACAGCGTCGAGCACCAGCGCTTCTTCATCGTCTGCTCACGCAGCGGTCCGCGTGCGCGTGCCGCTCGCGCGAGGCGCTCGGGATCGATCCCCGCCAGCGCTCGCGTGTTCTCGGGCGCCTGGATGGCGAGCTGCGCATGAGCCTTGCGGACCTCCGCGAACGCGACCTCGGGAACGCGGTCGAGATGGCGGTCCAGCGCGTTGGCGTGAAAGGCCGCCGTCGCGCCCGGCAGCTCGACGCGCAGCAGCGGCCAGGCGTCCCGGGCGAGGATCGCCCGCTGGCACTCGAGCAGCAGCGGCGCGGCCAGCGTCGTCGAGCGTACGAGCACCTCCTGCCCCGGCTGCACGTCGAGGCAGTAGCCGGTCAGCAGGTCGGCGAAGCGGACCGGATCGAGGCTCACGCGCCTCGAGGCATCATGCGCGCCAGCCCTCGTCGAGCGCCGCAAGCGCCTCCGCGGGCTCTGCGCCGAGCAGCTCGCAGAGCGCTCCGACGAGCTGCTGCTGCGGCTCGCGCCGCGCGCCGGCGCCCATCACGCCGATCCGCCACAGCCTGCCGGCCAGCGGACCGAGCCCGCCCGAGATCTCGATGCCGTGATCGAGCAGCAGCGCGTTGCGCACCGCGGCCTCGTCGACACCCTCGGGCGGCGACACCGCCAGCAGCGGGTGAAGCTGCTCGCCGTCGGGCGCCAGGCGGACGCAGCCGAGCACCCCGAGCGCGTCGCGCAGCGCGTGGTGCGCGCGGCGATGGCGCTCCCACGCGCTTGGCAGCCACTCGTCGCCGACGGCGATCCGCAGCGCCTCGCGCAGCGCGTAGACCATGTTGATCGGCGCCGTGTGGTGATAGCTGCGCCCACCCCCGCCATTCTCGTCGGGGGTCCAGTAGCCGAGCACGAGCGACAGGTCGAAGTACCACGAGCGCCCGGGCTGCTCGCGCCGCTCGAGCTTCGCGAGCGCCCGCTCGCCGGCCGTGAACGGCGCCAGGCCGGGCGGGCAGTTGAGGCATTTCTGCGTGCCGGCGAAGGCGGCGTCGACGCCGGCCTCGTCGATGCGCAGCGGGTGGCCGCCGATCGACGTGACGCAGTCGATCAGCAGCAGCGCGTCCTGCTCGCGGCAGGCATCGGCGAGGCCGTCCAGCGGCTGTGCGACGCCGGTCGAGGTCTCGCCGTGCACGACGACCATCGCATCGAGGCCGTCGGCCGCCGCCGCGATCAGGCGCTCCTGATCGATCGCGCGACCCCACTGCGCTTCGACGCGCACGACGTCCGCCCCCGCGCGCGCGAGCTCATCCGCCATGCGCTCGCCGAACAGCCCGTGGACGCCGCAGACGACGCGGTCGCCTGGGTCGACGAAGTTCGCCACGAGCGCCTCCATCCCCGCGCTGCCCGTGCCGGAGATCGGCAGCGTCGCGCGGTTGTCGGTCTGGAAGGCCTCGCGCAGCAGGTCGATCGTCTCGCCCATGATCGCCGCGAAGGCGGGGTCCATGTGACCGATCGTCGGCTGCGCGAGCGCCTCCAGCACGCGCTCGGGGACGATGCTTGGACCCGAGCCGAGCAGCAGGCGGGTGGGGACGCCGGCCTGTGGGCGCACGGCGCTCAAGGCGCCTCGACGTCGGGGAAGTGCGCGGCGAGATGGCCGCGCAGCACGTCGCGGATCCAGCGGCGCTCGTCCGGCGTGGCGATGCGATAGCGCATGAGCAGCTCCTTCTGGCCCTCCGTCGGGACGTCGTAGATCGTCCAGCGCTCGACGAGGCGCTCGAAGAGGAACTCGACCGCGCGATGCCACGAGTCGTCCGTGCTGACGCGCTGGTCGTGCAGCGTCGAGGCGTACTTGCGGCGGGTGAGCGCGGACATCGAGCCGCGCAGCGTCAGGACGTTGCCGTCGGCGTCGCGATAGTCCGTCGTGTCCGCCGAGATCCGGCCGGCTGCGCGATTGCGCCTGCCCATCACGGCTCACCATCGATCTCGATGTCCAGGCTCTCGACGAGCGCGGGCCTGCCCGCATGCTCATAGCTCACGTCGACGGAGTCGTTCTGGCGGTAGGTCCCGACGCCCCACGCGCCGAGAAACCAGCGCCAGAAGCCGAGCTTGCCCTCCTTCTTCAGCTCGCGGTCGAAGACGAGCGTGCGGTCGACGAGCTCGTAGTCGGCGCCCGCCTGCTGGCGCACCCCGTTGACGTAGACCTCGAAGGGCGAGCGAACGTCTGGGGGGAGTGGCACGATCGAGGGCACGAGACGGCCATTATGGCCGTTCGCGCGCCATGCCCGACGACCTCCCCTACCGCGTCCGCCGCTCCGACCGCGCCCGCCGCGTGCGGGTGCGCGTCGACCCTCATCGCGGCGTCGAGGTCGTCCTGCCGCGACGCAGCCCCGCTGGCGCCGCCCCCGCCGCGATCGCCGAGCTGCGCCCCTGGATCGAGGCCCGGCTGATCGAGGGACAGGTCGTGCGCGACGTCGTCGCCGCGCGCGGGGCGCACGTCCCGTATCTCGGCGGCGAGCTCGCGCTGCGCCCGCAGGCAGGCCGCACGCGCGTGCACCGGCGCGGCGACGAGCTGCTCGTCCCGGGCGACCCCGGCCTGGCGGCCGCCGCGATCGAGCGCTGGTACCGGCGCGCCGCTCGCGACGAGATCGCACCGCGCGTGGACCGCGCCGTGGGCGCGCTGGGCACGAGCTACAGCGCGCTGACGATCCGCAACCAGCGCACGCGCTGGGGCTCGTGCTCGGCTGCGGGCGCGATGAGCTTCAACTGGCGCCTGCTGCTCGCTCCCGAGCCCGTGCTCGACTACGTCGTCTGGCACGAGGCCTGCCACCTGCGCGTCATGGACCACTCGGCGCGCTTCTGGGAGCTCGTCGGATCGCACTGTCCCGATTACTCCGAACACCGGCGCTGGCTGAGGGTGAAGGGGTCTACATTGATCCTCTAGTGCGGTCCAGGGCGAGAGGACGGATCCTGGGAGGGGTCGTGGTGGTCGCGGCGCTCGTGATCGCGCTCGTGATCGCGCTCGTCCTCGCGCTCTCAGGCGGCGGCGGCTACACGGTCCACGCGCACTTCGTCTCCGCCAGCCAGATCGTCCAGGGCAACGAGGTCCGCGTCAGCGGCAAGGCGGTGGGCTCGGTGCAGGACGTCGCGCTGACGCCCGACGGCCAGGCCGACATCACGCTGTCCGTCGAGGAGGACGGCTACTTCCCGCTGCGCCGCGGCACGCGGGCGACGGTCCGCCTGGCGTCGCTGTCGGGCGTCGCCAACCGCTACATCGACCTGCAGCTCGGCGGCGCCGACGGCGCCGACGTCCCCGACGGCGGCCGGCTGGGCACCGACAGCACCGAGCCCGCCGTCGACCTCGACCAGGTCTTCAACACGTTCGACCCGCTCGCGCGCAAGGCGGTGTCGAACTCCGTGGAGTTCCTGCGCGACTTCCAGGCCGGCCAGGAGGACGAGGCGAACGCTGCCCTGCGCTACCTCAACCCGGCGCTGTCGTCCTCCAGCCGCCTGTTCGGCCAGCTCAATAGAGATACGTCCGACTTCCGGCGCTTCATCGACGAGACCGCCAAGCTCGTGACCGATGTCTCGGCGCGCGACGGTGAGTTGTCGGGGCTCGTGCGCAACCTCGCGACGACGGCGTCCGCGCTGACGTCCAACGGCGAGAGCCTGGGCGAGTCGGTCGGCCTGCTGCCGAACGTGCTGCGCAAGTCCAACACGACGTTCGTCAACCTGCGCGCCTCGCTCGACGACCTGACGCCGCTCGTCGACGACGCCAAGCCCGTCGTCCGCACCAAGCTCGGCCCGCTGCTCGACGAGCTGCGCCCGTTCGCGCGCGACGCGCAGCCGGCGGTGCGCGACCTGTCGAGCACCGTGCGCCGGCCGGGCGCCGACAACGACCTCGTCGAGCTGCTGCGCCGCCAGCCGGCGATCGACGAGATCGCCAACCGCACGAAGACCCGCAACGGCAAGGACCGGCCCGGCGCCCTGCCGGCGACGGCCGCGGCGCTCGCGGGCCTGACGCCGCAGATCGGCTTCCTGCGCCCCTACGCGCCGGAGCTCGTCGGCTGGTTCGACAACTTCTCGACGACGGGCGCCTACGACGCGCTCGGCAACTTCTCGCGCGCCGGCCTAGCGCTCAACGGCTACACCCTCGACCCGCTGCTCGGCCTGCTGCCGGTCCCCGCCGAGCTGCGCGAGGAGCTGCTGAGCGCAGGCGTCAAGACCCGCCGCAACAACCGCTGCCCGGGCTCGCTCGAGCGCACGGCGCCCGACCGCTCCAACCCCTACCTCCCCACGCCGGACTTCGGCTGCGACCGCAGCCAGACGCCGATCGGGCCGTGATGCGTCCCGGTCCGAAGCGAAGCCGGCTGATCACCGGGCTGCTGCTCCTCGTGGTCGCCGCGGCAACGATCGCCGCCAGCGCCGCGACCGCCGACGACGACGAGCAGAACTACACCGTCGTGCTCGACAACGCCTTCGGCCTCACGGAGGACTCCGACCTGCGCTCCTCCGGCGTGACCATCGGCCGCGTGACGCGGCTGGACGTCCAACGTTCGACCGCCCGCGCGCTCGTCACGATCGTCGTCACGCGGCAGGACTTCGCCGGCTTTCGCAAGGACGTGCGCTGCGAGATCGAGCCGCAGTCGCTGATCGGCGAGTACTACATGGACTGCGAGCCCGGCAGCTCGTCCGAGCCCGCGCCGGCGACGATCCCCGTCGAGCAGACGGCCGCGACGATCCCGCCCGACCTCGTGCTCAACATCCTGCGCCGGCCGGCGCGCGAGCGCTTCGGGCTGATCCTCTCGGAGCTCGGCATGGGCGTCGCCGCGCGCGGCGAGGACCTGCAGACGACGATCCGCCGCGGCGTGCCCGCGCTGCGCGAGACCGATCGCGTGCTGCGGATCCTCGGCGACAACCGCCGCACGCTCGCTCGCCTGGCAAGCGACGCCGACCGCGTGCTGGCGGCGCTGGCCGGCAACCGCCGCGACGTCGCGCGCTTCGTCCGCGAGGCCGGCGACACGACGTCGGCGTCGGCGCAGCGCCGCACGGAGCTCGCTGCGACCGTCGACAAGCTGCCGCGCTTTCTGCGGGAGCTGCGCCCGACGCTGCGCGACCTCGGCACGGCCGCGGCGCGCCAGACGCCGGCGCTCGGCGACCTGCGCGCGGCCGCGCCCGACCTGACGACGCTGCTGCGGCGCCTGGGGCCGTTCGCGGACTCCGCGCGGCCGGCCGTGCGCGGTCTCGGGCGCGCGTCGCGGACCGGCGAGGTGGCCGTCACGGAGGCGCGCTCGACGGTCAGCCGGCTGCGCGACCTCGCCACGGTCAGCACGGAGCCGGCACGCAACCTGCGCTTCGTGCTCGAGGACCTCGACGACCGCGAGCGCGCCGTCGAGCCCAACCGCCTGAGTCCCACGGGCAAGGGCTTCACGGGCCTCGAGGCGCTGCTGCAGTACTTCTTCACGCAGTCGCAGGCGATCAACATCTTCGACTCCAAGAGCTACCTGCTGAAGCTCGGGCTGCTGATCAACGAGTGCTCGCAGTTCACGAACGCGAAGACCGCGATCGAGGACTCAAAGCGCACGGACGACTGCAAGCAGTGGCTGGGCCCCAACCAGCCGGGCGTCACCGGCGGCACGGTCGCGCGCAAGGCCGGCAGGACCACGAGCTCGCCGCCGCGCGAGCGCGAGCCCGGCGCGGCGCCCCCGGCCGCGGATGCGGCGCCGCCCGCCGACCCGGGCGCGACGGCGCCGCCGCCGCCTCCCCCGCCGCCGCCCGGCTCGCCGCTGCCCGACGTCGACGAGCTGCTCGAGGACCTGCTTCCGGGCGTCAAGGACAAGCTGCCGAAGGTCCTGCCCGGCCGGCGCGACGGGCGCTCTGCCGACAGCGAGCGCAGCCTCCTCGACTACCTCCTCGGCCCATGAGAGCGCGCCGCTCCAGCTCGTTCGCTTCGAGCCCCGTCCTGATCGGGGCGCTTGCCGTGCTCGTCGTGGTCGTCGCGGTCGTGCTCGCCTACCGCGCCAACCGCGGGCTGCCGTTCGTGCCGGTCTCCAAGCTCGAGGTCGACGTGCCCAACGCGGCACGGCTGGTCGTCGGCAACGAGGTTCGCGAAGGCGGCTTCCGGATCGGGCAGGTGACGAAGATCGCGCCGGTTCCCGGCAGCCGCGCGGGGGCACAGCTGACGCTGGCGCTCGACACGGGCGCGACACCGGTCCCGAGGGACTCGACGATCCGGATCCGGCCGCGCTCGGCGCTCGGGCTGAAGTACGTCGAGCTCGTGCGCGGCATCTCCGCGACGGAGCTCGAGGACGGCGCCACGATCAGCTCGAGCTCGGAGGCCGTCGGCCCCGAGCTCGACGACTTCTTCTCGATCTTCGACGACCCGACGCGCAAGAACGTCGAGCGCAACCTCGACTTCCTCGGCACGGCGCTCGCCGGCCGCGGCAACGACGTCAACCGCACGCTCGACGCGCTGCCCGAGCTTTTCGGCGACCTGCCGCCGGTCATGCGCACGCTGTCGGATCCCGACACCCGCCTGGCGCGGCTCGTGCAGAAGGCCGGCGACACGACGCGCGTCCTGGCACCGCTGTCGGACACCTTCGCGCGCGGCTTCACGTCGATGGCCGACACGTTCGAGGCGCTGTCGCGCGACCCGCAGGCGCTGAAGGACACGATCGCGCGGTCGCCCGCAACGCTCGACGAGGGCATCCGCACGCTGCCCGACACGCGCCCGTTCCTGGGTCGCCTGGCCGATATCTCCGACGAGGTCCAGGGCACCGCGCGCGAGCTGCGCGCGAGCCTGCCGGCGTTGCACCGCGCGCTCGCCGCGGGCACCCCGGTCCTGCGCCGCACACCGCGCTTCACCGACAAGCTCGAGGGGACGCTGCGCGCCGCGCGCGACCTCGCGCGCTCGCCGACGACCGACACCTCGCTGGCGGGGCTGACGACGACGATGAAGACGCTCAACCCGACGCTGCGCTACCTCGGCCCGCACGTGACCGTCTGCAACTACTTCACGTACATGTGGACGTTCCTGGCCGACCATCTCTCCGAGGAGGACGCGACCGGCACGCTGCAGCGCATCCAGGTGAAGACCGCGCCGCTGGAGCAGAAGAACGGCCTCTCGGCCTTCGGCGCCGTGCGGCCGGCCGCCGGCGGCGAGATCGATCCCGTCCAGCACGCGCTCTTCGGCGACGCCGCCGGCCTGCACCAGTCCGACTTCGGACGCGCCGTCGACGAGTCCGGCAACGCCGACTGCGAGTCGGGCCAACGCGGCTACCTCGGCGAGACCTACTCCAACAACCGCACGCCCGGCAACCAGGGCCCGACATTCAAGGGCCGCGAGCGCGTGCCCGAGGGCCAGTCCTTCTCCGCCGAGCCGACCGGCATCTCGCCCTCGGTGCTGCCCTGATGGCGCGCGCGACGAGCAGGCGCGACGGCCGCCTCAGCCCCTTCGTGATCGGCATCGCGCTGCTCGCGCTCGCCGCGATCGTCACGTACCTGTCCTTCGCCAAGGATGTCCCGCTCGTCAACGAGCCCTACGAGATCAAGGCCGCCTTTCGCGACACGGCCGGCATCGACACGGGCTCGCCCGTGCGGATCGCCGGCGTCGAGGTCGGCGAGGTGCGCGCCGTGGAGCACACGAGCCCCGGCGCGCGGTCGGCGACCGTGACGCTGTCGGTCCGCGACCCGGGCCGCCCGGTCAACGTCGACGCGAGCGCGCGGATCCGCCCGCGGATCTTCCTCGAGGGCAACTTCTTCGTCGACCTCTCGCCCGGTACGCGCGCGGCCGGAGAGCTCGACGACGGCGACACGATCGCAGTCGCGCGCACCCAGACCCCGGTCCAGTTCGACCAGCTCCTGCAGGCGCTGAAGAGCGACACCCGCAACGACCTGCGCCAGGTCTTCGCGGAGGTCTCCCAGGCGCAGGCGGAGGGCGGCGCGAAGGCGTTCAACGACTCGCTGCGCTATCAGCCCGCGGCCTACAAGTTCTCCGCGATCGTCACCGAGGCGCTGCTGGGCAAGCGCCCCGGCGACCTCGGCGACTGGATCCGCGACCAGGGCACCGTGTCGGAGGCGATCAACGAGCCGCAGAGGCTGCGGGCGCTGATCGCCGACTTCAACACGACCGCAGGCGCGCTCGCCGACCGCGAGAGCGCCCTCACCGCCGCCGTCGGCGAGCTGCCGCGGACACTGCGCGCGGCGCCGCCCGCGCTCGACGCGCTGAACGCCGCATTCCCCGACGTGCGCCGCTTCGCCCGGGGCGCGCGGCCGGGAATCCGCTCGCTCGGCCCGACCGTCGACGCCACGCTGCCGCTCGTCAAGCAGCTGCGCGGCCTCGTGCGCGAGGAGGAGCTGCGCGGCCTCGCGCGCAACCTGCACGCCGCTACGCCGCCGCTGACGCGCCTGGCGAAGGCGACGCCGGGGGTGTTCTCGCAGCTGCGGGCACTGTCGAGCTGCGCGACGGAGGTGCTCGTGCCGTTCGGCAACGACAAGCTCGTCGACGAGGCCTTCCCGGCGAACGGGCCCGTGCACCAGGAGCTCGCGAAGTCGCTGCCGAACCTCGCCGGCGAGAGCCGCTCGCACGACGCCAACGGGCCGTGGTTCAAGGTCCAGGGCAGCGGTGGCGCAGAGACGCTGAACCTCGGCAACGGGGTCTTCGGCTCGGCCGCCCAGCCGATCGTCGGCAACAACCCACCGCCCGTGCGCAGCCGTCCGCCGCTGCGCCCCGAGGTGCCCTGCGAGACGCAGGAGCAGCCCGACCTGCGCTCGATCCCGAAGGGCGCACCGACGTCGATCCCCAACGCCCCCACGACGGGCCGCGAGGCGAAGGCGCAGACCGCCGCGGCGGCCGTCATGCGCCGCCAGCTCAAGCGCCAGGGCTCGAAGACGAAGGTCGCCGAGCGCCCGGCGACGCTCGCCGACATCCGCCGCCTGGCCGGCGGGGTCCTGATCGAAGGTGGCGACGGCCTCAGCGCGCAGATCGAGCGGACGCTGCGCCGCGGCGAGGGCCGATGAGGGTCCTGCGCAAGAACCTCCTGGCGCTCGGTGCGATCCTCGTCCTCGTCGTCGTGGCCGCGCTCGTCGGCGCGTACATCCTCGACGAGCAGCGTCAGCGCTTCCCGTTCGTCGACGCGCAGCCGTTTCGCATCAACGTCGAGCTCGACAACGCCCAGGCGGTGACGCCCGGCCAGGGGCAGACCGCACAGGTGGCGGGCGTGCGGATCGGCGACATCGCCGACGTCAGGCTGCGCGGCGGCCGCGCACTCGTCAGCCTCGACATCGACCCGCGCTACCGCGACCTCATCCACCGCGACGCGCGCGCGCAGCTGCGCCCGCGCACGGGCCTGAAGGACATGTACGTGCAGATCGCCCCCGGCAAGGACGGGCCGCCCGTGAAGGAGAACTTCACGATTGCGGTCAGCGCGTCGCTGTCGGACGTCGACCTCGACGAGATCCTGTCCGAGCTCGATGCGCGCACGCGCGACTACATCACGCTGCTGGCCAACGGCGGCGGCGAGGGGTTGCGCGACCGCGGCGACGACCTCGCACGGATCCTCAAGCGCTTCGAGCCGACGGTGCGCGACCTGTCGCGCGTCAACCACGCGGTGGCCGAGGAGCGGATCGCGCTGCGGCGGCTCGTCACGTCGCTCGCGCAGATCAACCGCACGCTGGCGCGCAAGCCGCGCGATCTGTCGCGCCTGGTCAGCAGCGCCTCGACGACGCTGCGCGCGGTCGCCTCCGAGGACGCCGACCTGCGCGCCGCGGTCTCCGAACTGGCTCCCACGCTGCGCGAGGCGACGACGACGCTGCGCGCGGTCGGGCCGTTCGCCGACGAGCTCGGGCCGACGACGCGCGCGCTGCTGCCGGCGGTGCGCGAGCTCGAGAAGGTCAACGCCGCCGTCAGCCCGTTCGCGCGCGAGGCGACGCCGATCGTGCGCGAGCGGATCCGGCCGTTCGTGCGCAGGGCGCTGCCGCTCGCGCGCGACCTCGCGCCGGCCGCACGCGGCCTGGCGCGGACGTTCCCCGAACTGCAGCGCGACACGAACGTCGCCAACAACCTCGTCAACATGCTCACCCACAACCAGCGCGGGCGCGAGGAGCCGCAGAACGCCGCGCGCGACGAGGGCTACCTGTTCTGGCTCGCCTGGGTCACCCACCAGACCGCCAACCTGCAGAGCCTCGACGACGCCAACGGCCCGATGCGCCCGATCTTCGCGACCGGCACCTGCACGACGCTCACGAGCCTCGTCAACGACCTCCCGCAGGCCGAGATCCTGCTCGGCCTCTCGCCCCTGCTGGAGACGGTCTGCAAGAACCCGCAGACGGCCTCGCTCGACGTCACGAAGTCGTTGCGGGCGATCGGCGCCGAGCCTGCCAAGGAGGGCGGCGGATGAACAAGATCGCCCCCACGCCCGGCCGCGTGCTCGTCATCGCCGGGTTCGCGCTGTCGTGCTTCGGCCTGCTGCTCTTCTTCTGGCTGGCCTTCGGCGGGCCGATCCCGCTCAAGCCGCAGGGCTACCGCGTGCAGATCGCCTTCACGGACGCGGCGACGCTGGCCGACCAGGCCGACGTACGCGTCGCAGGCGTGACGATCGGCAAGGTCGTCGAGAAGCGGCTTGCCGGTGGCGAGAGCCGCACGCTGACGACGATCGAGCTGCAGGGACGCTACGCGCCGCTGCGCGCCGACGCGCGCGCGATCCTGCGCCAGAAGACGCTGCTCGGCGAGACATACGTCGAGCTGACGCGCGGCAGCCGGGACGCCGCCCCGGTACGCGACGGCGGGCGCCTGACCGACGGGCGGGTCGCCCCGGCGGTCGAGTTCGACGAGCTGCTGCGGATCTTCGACAAGCCCACGCGCGAGGCATTTCGCGAGTGGCAGGCGAGCCTCGCGCAGGCCGGCGCCGGCCGCGGCCGCGACCTCAACGACGCGCTCGGCAACCTGCCCGCGTTCACCGAGAACGCGCAGAGCGTCGTCGACGTCCTGGACTCGCGGCGCGCGGCGCTGCGCAACCTCGTCCGCAACGCGGGCCGCACGTTCGAGGAGATCTCGCGCGACGAGGCCGCGCTGACGACGCTCGTGGAGCGCAACTCCGAGCTGTTCGGCGAGCTCGCCGAGCGGCGCAACTCGCTCGCGGACACGATCCGCATCCTGCCGACGTTCCTCGAGGAGGCCAAGCTGACGCTCACGCGGCTGCGAACGTTCTCGCTGAACACCGAGCCGCTGCTGCGCGACCTCGAGCCGGTGCTCACCGACCTGCAGCCGACGCTCGCCTCGCTGCGCCGGCTCTCGCCGGACCTGGAGAACCTCTTCGACAACGTCGATCCGCTGATCGACGCCGGCGACGAGGGCCTGCCGGCGCTGTCGCGGACGCTGCGCGGGCTCGATCCGGCGCTCGCCGCGACCGGCCCCTTCCTGCGCCAGCTCAACCCGATCCTGCGCTTCCTCGAGCTCAACCAGTCGAAGATCTCGGCCTTCATGTCGATCCCGCCCGCGGCGCTCGGGGGCATCCGCTCGACGCCGCCTGACAGCAAGAGCAACGGTCACGTCCTGCCGCAGGTCATCGTCGCCGGCGATCAGTCGCTGCCCGCGCGCAAGCGCACGGCGGACAACCGCGGCAACGCCTACCAGCCGCCGGGCTCGCGCCCAGACATGATCTCGCAGGCGCTGCCGAGCTTCGACTGCAAGCCGAGCGAGAAGCCGCCGACCTCGACGCCTGGCTGCAAGATCGCGGGCCCGATCCCGTTCGACAACGTCGAGCAGTTCTTCCCCAACGTGCGCGAGGGCGGGCCGGGCGGCACGCCGGCCGGCGGCTGATCGCATGGCCCCGACCCGCGTCGGCGTCGTCGGACACGTCGAGTTGGTCGAGTTCGCACGTGTGGCACGGGTCCCCCGCGCGGGCGAGATCGTCCATGCAAGCGACTTCTTCGCCGAGCCGGCAGGCGGCGGCGGCGTGGCCGCCGTGCAGCTGTGCAGGCTGGCCGGCGACGCGCTGCTGCTGACCGCGCTCGGCAGCGGACCCGACGGCGAGCGAGCGGCTTCGCAGCTGCGCGAACGCCACGGCGTGACGGTCCACGCGGGCCTGCGCCCCGCCCCGCAGCGACGCGCGTTCACGTTCCTCGACGACGGCGCCGAGCGCACGATCACCGTGCTCGGCGAGCGGATCGTGCCGCACCGCTCCGATCCGCTGCCGTGGGACGAGCTCGGCGATCTCGACGCGATCTACGTCACCGGCGGCGATGCCGGCGCGGTGCAGGCGGCCCGCGCCGCGCGCGTGCTCGTCGCGACGCCGCGCGCGCTCGAGGCGCTGGCGGCCTCGGGGGTGGCGCTCGACGTGCTCGTCGGCAGCGAGCACGATCCGGGCGAGCGCTACGAGCCGGGGATGCTCGACCCCGAGCCGCGCGTCGTCGTGCGCACGCGGGGGGGCGAGGGCGGCTCGTGGGTCGTCAGCGAACCAGGGCCGGCTCTGCCCGACGCGCCGTGGCTGCAGGCGGGCGCGCGCGGCGGGCGCTGGCAGGCGACCGCGCTGCCCGGACCGCCGCTCGACGCCTACGGCTGCGGCGACTCGTTCGCCGCCGGGCTGACGTACGGCCTCGGCGCGGGGATGGCGCTGGCTGAGGCGATCGAGCTCGCGGCGCGCTGCGGCGCGGCGTGCCTGACCGGTCGCGGGCCGTACGCGGCGCAGCTCGGGCTCGAGGACTAGGCGCTCAGGCCGTGCGGCGCACGACGGGGCGCTCTGCGCCTCGTATGCATGCGCAGGTCGCCCGCGAGCGGTGGCGCGCTACCCGCGGACGCGCTCATCGGACCTCGTACGTCAGCCCCGGCGTTCCGAGCCCCGGGCGCACGGCGACGAGATAGCAGCGACCGTCGGCGGCCTGCGCCCGCGCCACGCGGCGGCGGGCCGCGAGCGCCTGCACGACCCCGAAGGCGACGCTGGCAAGGCCCGTGCCGAAGATCAGCAGGCCGCTCGATCGCCCGAGCAGCACCCAGCCGCAGACCGCGACGATCCAGATCGCCGTCTCGACGAGCAGGCGGCGGCGCAGGCGCGCCGGATCCAGCGCCGGCGCGCCCGGCGCCGCCCCCGCCAGCGGGCGCTCGGTGAGCCAGCGCCCGGCGGCCAGGGGCGGCACGCCGCGACGCAGCGCGGCGTAGCCGGCGAGCGCGCCGAGCGCCGCGAGCACGAACAGCGGCGCCGACCACGCGCCCTCGTAGGAGATGACGAGACCGGGAAAGGCGACGAGCGCGAGCGCGAGGCCGAGGACGATCGAGCAGGCGCCCTCGAGCAGCAGGTAGTCGCGGTAGCTCATCCGTCGCCGAGGACGCGGCGCAGCGCGTCGAACGCCGACTCGCCGCGCTGCTGCGCGATCGCGGTGCGCTGCAGCTTGCCGCGATAGGCCTCGAAGGACCCGTCTCCGCGCACGTCGGCGCCCGCGCACACGCGCGGCCTGAGGCGGCCGGGCCCGCTGAGCTCGCCGCGCGCCGCGACCTGCGCGACCGGCGCGATCTCGCGCAGCAGCGCTTTCGCCGGCGCGCGCCGCGCCGCGGGCCCGAGCGCGCGCAGCTCCATCTCGAGCAGGTCGATCGCGTCGGGCAGCGTGGGAACCCGCCGGCGCGTGACCTTCGACCCGACGCGAACGGTGACGGTGTACGCGCTCACAGCGGCCACGCCTCGCGCCGCAGCCCCATCTCGAAGAACATCCACTCGTAGCGGGCGGTCGTCGCGAAGCGCTGCGCGGCGGCGTCGCGATCGGCCTGCGACAGCGACGGGCCGAGCCGGTCGGCGAGGTCGAGCACCGCCTGCACCACGGCGCCGTACTCCTCTCCGCCGTAGGTGTCGATCCAGCGCGCGTAGAGCGGGTCGGGCGAGCCCCGCCGCGCGAGCTCGATCCCGACCTCGCGGTAGATCCAGTAGCAGGGCAGCACCGCGCCGAGCGCCTCGGCGAACGAGCCGCCGTGCGCGCTGGCCAGCAGGTAGCTGCAGTAGGCGAGGTTCGTCGGCGCCATCGGCGTCGCGGCCACGTGGGCCTCGCTGACGCCCAGCACGGCGAAGAGCGACTCGTGCAGCTCGCGCTCGACGGCGATCGCGCCCGCGGCGTGCTCGGCGAACATCGCGATCGACGACTCGTCGGGTGCGCGCGCCGCGCACACGCTCAGCGCGCGGGCGTACCCGCGCAGGTAGTGGGCGTCCTGGATGACGTAGAAGCGAAAGGCCGCCGGATCCAGCTCGCCGCTGCACAACCCGTCGAGGAACGGATGCTCGAGGATTCGCGCGTACACGTCCTCGATGTCCGCCCACAGACGGGCGCTGAAGCTCCCCTCGCCCACCGGGCGAGCGTCAGCGCTGGTCGATCGGCACGTAGTCGCGCGAGCGCTCGCCGGTGTAGATCTGGCGCGGGCGCGAGATCTTCTGCTCGGCGTCCTCGACCATCTCGCGCCACTGCGCGATCCAGCCGCTCACGCGGCCGATCGCGAACATCACCGGGAACATCGCGACGGGCAGGCCCATCGCCTGGTAGATCAGGCCGGAGTAGAAGTCGACGTTCGGATAGAGCTTGCGCTCGATGAAGTAGTCGTCCTCGAGCGCGATCTGCTCGAGCTCGATCGCGATGTCCAGCAGCGGGTTGCGCCCGGTCACGTCGAAGACGTCCTCGGCGGCGGTCTTGATGATCCGCGCGCGGGGGTCGTAGTTCTTGTAGACGCGGTGCCCGAAGCCCATCAGGCGCTCCTCGCCCTCCTTCACCCCGCGGACGAAGTCGGGGATGTTCTCGCGCCGCTCGATGCGCTTGAGCATCGCCAGCACGGCCTCGTTGGCGCCGCCGTGCAGCGGTCCGTACAGCGCGCCGATCCCGCCCGCGATCGCCGAATAGGGATCGGGCTTGGCGGAGCCGATCGAGCGCACGGCGCTCGTCGAGCAGTTCTGCTCGTGGTCGGCGTGCAGGATGAACAGCACGTCCAGCGCGCGTTCCAGGCGCGGATCGGGCTCGTACTTCAGCTCGGTCATCTTGTACATCATGTTCAGGAAGTTGCCCGAGTAGCTGAGGTCGTTGTCGGGATAGACGTAG
>Ga0208736_1000189_pt1 | contig 18407 bp, 21 predicted proteins | sample AntDryMetagUQ255_FD_188090 | JGI IMG/M metagenome (GOLD analysis project Ga0208736, IMG submission 188090) | Polar desert microbial communities from Antarctic Dry Valleys - UQ255 (SPAdes) | ecosystem: Environmental > Terrestrial > Soil > Desert | place: Antarctic Dry Valleys | collected 2008-12-31 | reverse complement strand
TCGTGGCGCGTGCGATCGAGCGGATCGGCGACAACGCCGTCGACATCGGCGAGCAGACCGTCTTCGTCGTCACCGGGCTGTTTCGCGAGGTCGGCCAGGGGAACCATCACTGACGTGTGCGTCGCGAGCGTCCCGCCCGCGCTATTTGCGCGGATCCTTGTGTGAAGATCCTGTAATCAGAGCCTCGGGGGATAGCGGTCGCATCGGCAGTGGCCCCTAGACTGCGCAGCGTCATGAGCGAAACGACCACAGCCGCACCGACCGCTGCGCTGCGGGTCGCCGTGATCGACGGTGACTCCGGCTTCGTGCAGGTGCTGACCAAGCGACTGGACCGCCTCGGCTGGGAGCACCGCGTGCTCACCGGCGTCGTGCCGGTCGACCGCCTCGTCGCGATGCGCCTCGGCGCGCTCGTGATCGACCTCGCCCTGCTCGGCCAGCACGCGTGGGAGTACCTCGAGCGCGTCGCGAACGAGCTTCCCGCCCTGCCGATCGTCGTATGCACGGGGCAGTCGACGGTCGCCCAGCGCGTGCGCGGGCTGCGGCTGGGCGCCGACGACTGGGTGACCAAGCCCTGCCACCCGGAGGAGCTCATCGCCCGCATCGAGGCGATCGCGCGCCGGCGCCGCCAGGCTGACGGGCCCGACGCGCGGGAGCGCATCCTCGCCGGCGAGATCGAGGTCCGCCCCGATCAGTTTCAGGCGTTCGCGCACGGGCGCTCGATCGACCTCACGCGGCGCGAGTTCGAGCTCATCGCGCTGCTGTCGGCCGCGGACGGGCGCGTGCTCGAACGCGAGGAGATCTACCAGCGCGTGTGGGGCTACACGATGGCCCACGGCGACCGCTCGGTCGACGTCTTCGTTCGCAAGCTGCGCTCCAAACTCCAGCTCGCCTCGCCCGGCTGGAGCTACATCCACACGCACTTCGGCGTCGGGTACAGGTTCGCCGCCGAGAGACCCGGCGAGGAGGCGGATGCGGCTGTGGCCGACGGCTCTGGCGCGCCCGAGAGCCCCGTGCACGGAGCACCGGGGCCGGGCGGCACCGGTGCCGCCGGTGGCGATGCGCTGCCCGTCGGCCCCGGCGAGGTCGCCGCGGAGCGCCTGACGACGGACCCGCGCGCCGACGCGGCGAGCGCGGCCGCCAAGGCTCGCGAGCTCAGCGCGTTCGCTCCGTAGGACGTCGGCTCGCGCCGGCGGTCCACCAGTGGACTGTTATGAGACGGGCCACTAGCCTGTCGGGCATGTCCGTGCAGCTCGCCCGCAACGTCGCGATCATCGTTCTCCTCGCGCTCGTCGTGTGGCTCGCGCCCGGCGGCGGCGAGGGCGCTGATCTCGTCGGAAAGACGCTGAACGCGATCTTCATCGTCGTCACGGCGATGATCGTGGGGATCCTCTATCGCCAGTACCGCGGCGAGATCTTCAGCCTCGGCGACCAGTGGCGCTTCGCGCTCTACGCCGCCGTCGGCATCGCGCTGCTGACCGTCTCGATCACGGGGCGGATGTGGGCGACCGGGCCCGGCGCGCTGATCTGGTTCGCGCTGATCGGCGCGTCGTCGTACACGCTGTACGTCGTCTGGCAGCGCTACCGCTCCTACAGCTGAGCGCGCCCCCGGGGCGGGGTGCGACGCGCCTGGCCTGTTCGCCGGGTCCTGCGCGCCTGGCCTGTCGCAGCGCTCCTCCTCCGCGCCCGATCCTGCCCTGGGGCGGGGTCACATCGTGACCCTTGGGCAGGACCGGGTCGCCGTGAGGTGAGCTCGCGCTTCCGGGGCGCGCGATTCGCCAGCACCTTCGCGCCTGTTTCGTCACGATCGCGTGTGGTTGCGTGACGCGCGCTGCGAGACGGTGTCGCCATGGCTCACATGGCCTCTCGAGAACGTGCCGGCGAGCGTGGTCAGGCGACCGTCGAGCTCGTCGCGCTGCTGCCGCTGATCGCGGTGCTCGCAGGACTGCTGTGGCAGGCGGTCGTCGCCGGGCAGGCGGTCTGGTTCGCGGGGTCGGCGGCGCGAGCGGCAGCCCGTGCCAGCGCCGTGGGCGCTGACGCGGGCGCCGCGGCCCGCCGCGTGCTGCCCGAGCGCCTCGAGCACGGGCTCGTCGTGGACCGCCGGCCTGGCGACGGCGGCGTTCGCGTCGCGATCGCGATTCCGGCGGTGATCGGGGCGACCCGGCTGGGCAGCGTGGCGGCCAGCGCCCACCTGCAGGAGCAGACGCGGTGAGCGCGCACCGTCGCAGCCTTGTCGGCGAGTCCGGTCAGGCGTCGGTCGAGCTCGTCGTGCTCGCGCCGATGCTGGTGATGGTCGTGCTGGCAGTGGCGCAGCTACTTGCCGCGGGGGCGGCCGGCGAGCTCGCCGACCATGCGGCCGAGGCCGGGGCCGTCGCGATGTTGCAGGGCGCCGACCCGGCCACCGCCGCCCGCGACGCGCTTCCGGGCTGGTCGCGCTCGCGGATGTCCGTGCGCGTGGACGGACGGAGGGTACGGGTCCGGCTGCGTCCACCCTCGCCGATCCCGGCGCTGGCCGACAGGCTCGAGTCCCGCCGGGAGGCGGACGCGGGACCGCAGCCGCGATGAGCATGCTGCACAGCCTCCTCGACCACTTCGTGGCGCCGCCCGGCGACTCCCGGCCGGCGGCTCACGAGGACTTCGCCGTCCCCCACGGCGAAGAACCGGATCGGGCGTGCGCGGAACCCGCGCCGCGCACGCCGTCCGGTGTCGCCGTGCTGACGCCGGCCGTGCACGCGCAGTCGGTCGGCGCCGCGCTCGGCCTTGCGCTTGCGCGCCGTCGTGGCGTGCCGGCCGTCCTGGTCTGCGTCTGGACGGCCGAGAGACCCGCTCGCCCGGCGTGGAGAGCGCCTGCGCTGCCCGCTGCGCGACGGCTGGCCGCGGCGCTCGCCGCACGCGGCCACGACGCGCGCCCGGCCGGACGGCTGGCGCTCGTCCGCCTGCCCCCGGAGACCGGCGATGGCGCTGCGCAGGCTCGCCGGGCGCTGGCCGCGGCAGGCGCCGCGCCGACGGTGCTGGCGCTCGGAGGTCCGCGTGCGCAGGCGTTCGATGCCCTGCTCGCCGAGCAGGACCTCGTCGTCGTCGCGATCGCGAACAGCAGCGATGCCGCGCTTGCGAGCCTGGCTGTCGGCGAGCTCGCCGCGTGGACCGTGCGCGCGTGCGTGTGCGACGTCCCGCAGGCGCATCCCGCGCGCACGCTCGCCGCCGCCGGCCTGACCCTGCTGCCGTCGGCGCGCCGATCGCTTGCCGGGCCCGTCGAGGCGCTGTCGTGATGCGCACCGCGCCGAGCCCGGCGTCGTCGGTCCGGGGGGAGGCCGGCCAGGCCACGATCCTCCTGCTCGGTGCCGCGATGGCCGTGCTCGCCGGCGCCCTGATCCTCGGGGCCGTGGCCCGCGGCGTCGGCGTGCGCAGCGACGAGCAGCGCGCCGCGGACCTCGCCGCGCTCGCGGGCGCGCGTGCGATGCATCATGTCTACCCACGCCTGTTCGAGCCCGCGATGCTGGGCCGCAGGGCCAATCCCGTCCATCTCGAGCGCGCGGCGTACATCGAGCGCGGTCGCCGCGCGGCGATCGCCACGGCGCGGCGCAACGGCGCGCGTGACGTCGCGGTCGGCTTTCCCGACGCGGCGACGTTCGCTCCGGTCCGCATCCGCGTGAACGTGCGCGATGCGATCGAGGTCGCAGACGGCGAGCGCGTGGCAGCCGCTGCCGGCGCCGAGGCAGAGCTGGCGCCGCCGTCGGGCGGGGCCTTCGCCGGCGGCCCCGGCGAGTACAGCGGACCGCTTGCGCTGCGGCAGGGCAAGCCGATGCGCCCGGACGTGGCGGCGGCGTTCGACCGCATGGCCGCCGCCGCCCGGCGCGACGGGGTCTCACTCGTCGTCGTGAGCGGGTTCCGCTCCAATGCCGAGCAGGCGGTGCTGTTCGCTCGCCATCCCGACCCGAAGTGGGTCGCGCCGCCGGGGCAGTCGCTGCACCGGCTCGCGACCGAGCTCGACCTCGGTCCGCCGGCCGCCTACGGCTGGCTTGCGGCGAACGCAAGGCGCTTTCACTTCGTGCAGCGCTACTCCTGGGAGCCCTGGCACTACGGCTTCGTGCTCAACCCCGGCAGCGCATCGGTCGGCTTCGGCCGCGGCGGCGACGGTGAGCGCACGCGCGCGCTGCCATCGTTCGTCCCGCCGCGATTCGCCGAGCCCCTCGCGCGCGCGGCGCAGCGCTGGAACGTGTCCGCGGCGCTGCTCGGCGCGCAGCTCTACGCCGAGTCGAACTTCAACCCGTTCGCTCGCTCGCCCGCCGGCGCGCAGGGGATCGCGCAGTTCATGCCCGGTACAGCTCGCGCGCTCGGCCTGACCGACCCGTTCGACGCAGAAGCCTCGATCGATGCGCAAGCGCACCTGATGCGCGACCTGCTTCGCCGCTTCGGTTCGGTGCCGCTTGCGCTGGCTGCCTACAACGCCGGGCCCGGAGCGGTGGCGGCCTGCGGCTGCGTGCCCCCCTATCCCGAGACGCGCGGCTACGTGGCACGCATCCTCGGTCTGCTCGGAGGCGCCGGGGAGACGGTCGCCGGCGGCGGACTGGAGGTCAGGCTCGTGCGCTGAGCGGCCTCCGAGCGGCTCGTCGTCACCACGATCGCGACGCTCGATCGCCGTCACTTCGGCGTCGTCGCCCCGGCGCACGCGCCGAGCTCTACGCGGCTGCCCTGAGAGCGAACGCTCAGTCGCCCAGCTCCTCACGGCCATGAGGCGCGTCGAGATCCAGCAGCGGGCCCAGCGGCACGACGCCGGTCGGGTTGATGCCACCGTGCGTCATGTAGTAGTGGCGCTTGATCTGGTCGATGTCGACCGTGCCCGCCACGCCCCGCGTCGCGTAGAGATCGCGCAGGTAGCCCGACAGGCTGGGGTAGTCGGCGATCCGCCGCAGGTTGCACTTGAAGTGGCCGACGTACACGGAGTCGAAGCGCAGCAGCGTCGTGAACAGGCGCCAGTCGGCGAGCGTCTGCCGCTCGCCGGCGAGGTAGCGGCGCGTCGCCAGCCGCTCGTCGAGCTCGTCGAGCGTGTCGAAGAGCGCTACGACGGCCTCCTCGTAGGCCTCCTGCGACGAGGCGAAGCCCGCGCGGTAGACGCCGTTGTTGACGTTGTCGTAGATCGTCGCGTTGAGCTCGTCGATCTCGGGGCGCAGCGCGGCCGGGTGGAGGTCGAGGTCCGGGTCGGACGCGAACGCGTCGAAGGCCTCGTTGAGCATCACGATGATGTCGGCGGACTCGTTGTTGACGATCCGCCCGGTCTGCGTGTCCCACAGCACCGGCACGGTGACGCGGGCGTCGAAGTCGGGGTCCGACGCGAGATAGCCCTCCGACAGGTGGCTCCAGCCGTTGACCTCGTCGGCGGTCGTGCCGGGGGCGCCGGTGAACGCCCAGCCGTGCTCGTCGCGGATCGGGTCGACGATCGACATCCCGATCGCGTCCTGCAGGCCCTTGAGCTCGCGCACGATGACCGTGCGATGCGCCCACGGGCACGCGAGCGACACGTACAGGTGATAACGGCCGGACTCGGCGGCGTAGCCCGAGCTGCCGTCGGCCGTCACCCAGTCGCGGAACTCGCTCGACTGGCGCGCGAAGCGGCCGCCTTCACCGCGCTCGCCCTTGCCGAAGGTCTGCGTGGCGAGCACGTCGCTCATGACCGCGCACCGGTCTTGGCCCACGAGGCGCGCGGATCGGGCAGCGGCGTCAGGCGCGCGGCGATCTGCTCGCGTCGCGACTCGAGGAACGGCGGCAGGATGAGCTGCGTGCCGAGCTCCTCGACGGGCCCGTCGACGGTGAAACCGGGCTCGGCGGTGGCCAGCTCGTAGAGCACGCCGCCCGGCTCGCGGAAGTACAGCGAGTGGAAGTAGTGGCGATCGACGTAGCCGCTGTTGGGGATGCCGGCGTCCGTCACGCGCTCGATCCAGCCCGGCATGTCGGCGTCGGTCGTGCCGAGGGCGACATGATGCACGACGCCGGCGCTCTGTCGGCCTGCTGCCGCCGGTGCGGGATCGAACGCGATCCAGCCGCCGCGGCGCTCGCCGCGCAGCTCCCAGCGGTCCTCCTCGCCTTGGCGCACGCCGCTCAGCAGGCGCTCGAGCACCGCGGCGCTTGCGCCGGGGCTGCGGCTGTAGGCGCGCACGCCCTCGAAGCCCTGCAGAGCGTGCTCGGCCGGCACCTCGGGGTGCTCGGCGATCAGCGCGGGGTCGGGCGAGGCCGAGACGACGAGCTCGTGCGCCAGGCCCTCGGGATCGGCGAAGCGCAGCGCCCCGCCATCCTCGCGCTGGATCTCGACGCCCTCGGTCGCCAGCCGCCCGGCCCAGAACTCGACCGCCTCCGGCGAGCCGACGCGCCAGACGATGCGGTGCACCATCCCCGCGCCGGCGCGCCCCGGCGCTGCGCCCGGATACTCGAAGAACGTCAGGTCGGCGCCGGGGCGGGCGTGCTCGTCGCCGTAGAAGAGGTGGTAGACGCTCGGATCGTCCTGGTTGACCGTCTTGGCGATCATGCGCAGCCCGAGCACGCGCGTGTAGAAGTCGACGTTGCGGGGCGCGTCGCCGGTGATGGCGCTGATGTGGTGGATGCCGTCGAGTTGCATGCTGACCTCCAAGCGCTGGACGTTCGCAGCCCGACTATAGCAAGTAGTTGCGCATGCAACGAAGATCAATTAGGAAGGCGGAAGAATCCGGCCCATCGAACCCGTCGGTTGCTTGACGCTACGGTCGTCGCCCTCCTTGATGCGTCGGAGCCCGATCTATCCTCGAACGCGATGGCCTCGACCACGACCTCCACGCGAGCCAGCCGCCTCGCCGAGCAGCGTCGCAGCCTGCCCGACGGTCCCGGCGTCTACCTCTTCCGCGACGACAAGAACACCGTGATCTACGTCGGCAAGGCGAAGTCGATCCGCAAGCGCGTGGCCGGCCACTTCTCCAACGTCAAGGGCGCGGGCGCGACGCGCGGCGCGATCGAGATGGTCTCGCGGATCCACCAGATCGAGTTCCTGCTCGTCGCCTCGGAGTCCGAGGCGCTGCTGACCGAGAACACGTTCATCAAGGAGTACAAGCCGCGCTTCAACGTCCGCCTGCGCGACGACAAGTCCTATCCGTTTCTCGCGATCTCGCTCGACGAGGACTATCCGCGCGTCTACTTCACGCGCGAGCGCCACCGTCGCGACCGCGCCTACTTCGGCCCGTACTCCAACGCCAAGAAGGTCCGCGGCACGCTCGACCTGCTGCAGAAGGTCTTCGCCTTCCGCTCCTGCCCGGCGCCCGAGCCGGGACGGCGCAGCGGCTCGCCGTGCCTGGACTTCTACATCAAGCGCTGCGGCGCGCCGTGCGTGGGCTACCAGACCCGCGAGGAGTACCACGCCGCGATCGACGGGGTGATCGACTTCCTGTCGGGGCGCTACCGCCAGATCGAGCGCGACCTGCAGCGGCGCATGCTGGATGCCGCGGCCGAGCAGGCGTTCGAGCAGGCGGCGCTGGAGCGCAACCGGCTGAAGGCCGTCCGCAGCCTGCTCGAGCGCCAGCGCGTCGCCAACGAGTCGGTCGGCACGCTCGACGCGATCGCGGTCGCCGTCGATGGCATCGACGCCAACGCGCAGGTCTTCCAGATCCGCGACGGCGTGCTCTCCGACCGCCAGTCGTTCTACCTCTCCAACGAGACCGGTCGCGAGATCGGCGACGTCGCCGTCGAGTTCATCCTGCAGTACTACGACGCGACGATGGCGATCCCGGCCCAGGTCATCGTCCAGCGCGAGCTGCAGGAGTGCCAGGCGCTCGGCGAGGCGCTCGGCACGCGTCGCGGAGCACGCGTCGAGGTGCGCGCCGCCGAGCGCGGTGACAAGCGCCGGATCCTCGAGCTCGCCGAGCGCAACGCGCAGCTCGCGCTCGACCAGGAGCGCCTGCGCGACGAGCGCCGCCGCCAGCAGCGCGTCGAGGCCCTGGACGGCCTGCAGCTCGCGCTCGGCATGGATGCGTTGCCGCTGCGCATCGAGTGCTTCGACATCTCGAACCTGATGGGCACGAACACGGTCGCGTCGATGGTCGTCTTCGAGGCCGGCGCGCCGAAGAAGAGCGACTACCGGCGCTTCAACGTGCGCTCGACGATCGAAGGCGTGCCCGACGACTTCGCCGCGATGGAGGAGGTGCTCGGACGGCGGCTCGCGCGCTGGGAGTCCGAGCAGGACCTCAGCCCCAACGACCCCAAGCGCAACGAGTCGTTCGCGACGCTGCCAGGACTCGTCGTGATCGACGGCGGCCCCGGCCAGCTGTCGGCGGGCGTGCGCGCATTGCAGGGCTTTCGCGATCGCGGCGTGACCGTCATCAGCCTCGCCAAGCGGATCGAGGAGGTCTTCGTCCCCGGCCGTCGCGCGCCACTCATGCTCGCCCACGACACGCCCGAGCTGCAGCTGCTGCAGCGCGTGCGCGACGAGGCTCACCGCTTCGCGATCACGCACCACCGCGCGCGCCGCGACAGGCAGATGACCGAGTCGGTGCTCGACGGCCTGCCGGGCGTCGGGCCGAAGCGCAAGCGCGCGCTGCTGAAGCACTTCGGCTCGCCGGATTCGGTGCTCGCCGCGTCGCGCGAGGCGCTCGAAGCGGTCCCGGGGATGCCCTCGAAGACGGCCCGCGACGTGTACGCATATCTGAATCGGACCTCGGGCTGATCGTGCGTTCGCCAGAATCAACGATGTGAGCGCCGTGGACTCATCCCCTTCCTCCTCCGCGCTGGAGGATCTCGTCGTCATCACCGGATTCTCGGGCGCGGGCAAGTCGACGGCGATGAACGCCTTCGAGGACACGGGCTACTTCTGCGTCGACAACCTCCCGCCGGAGATGATCCGCGCGCTCGTCGAGCTGTTCGTGCACGAGGGCTCGAAGGTGGAGCGTGCGGCGATCGTCTCCGACGTCCGCGGCGGCGAGCTCTTCGTCGCGCTCAGCGACGTGCTCGACGAGCTCGACGCGCACGGCGTCAAGCACCACGTGCTGTTTCTCGACGCCGACGAGGAGACGCTGCTCGGCCGCTACAAGGAGACCCGCCGGCGTCACCCGCTGAGCCCGTCGGGCTCGGTGGCGCAGGGGATCGCGGCGGAGCGCGACGCCCTCGCGCCGTTCAAACAGCGTGCCGACCTCGTGCTCGACACGAGCGGCATCAGCGCGGCCACGCTGCGCCGCCGCGTGATCGACGAGTTCCTGCCGCGCCAGTCGCGCGCAAAGCTCGCGGTCACGATCACCTCGTTCGGCCACAAGCACGGCATGCCGCGCGACGCCGACACCGTCATCGACGTGCGCTTCCTGCCCAACCCGCACTGGGAGCCGAATCTGCAACAGCTGACGGGGTTCGACCCGCAGGTCGTCGAGTACATCGCCAGCGGCGGCAAGCTGCAGGCGTTCTATGACCTCCTCGACCCGCTGCTGGACTTCCTGATCCCGGAGTACATCGCCGAGGGCAAGGCGCACCTGGGGGTGGCGATCGGCTGCACGGGCGGGCGCCACCGCTCCGTCGCGATCGCCGAGGCGCTCGCATCGCGCTACCGCGAGCGCGACGACGTCGACGTCGACGTCGCCCATCGCGACGTCGGACGGCTGGCGCGATGATCGTCCACGTCGCCTTCGAGGTCTCCGACCTCGCCCGCTCGGCGCGCTTCTACGACGCGATCTTCTACTCGCTCGGCGCGCGGCGCGTGTTCGAGAGCGAGGGGGCGATCGCCTACGGCCGCGACCACGAGCAGTTCTGGGTCGTCGCTCGCGGGCGCGCTCCGGCCCCCGGCTACGGTCACGTCGCCCTGGCCGCGGTGGGGCGGGCGGCGGTCGACGGCGCCCACTCCGCCGGCCTCGCGAGCGGCGGCCGCGACGACGGCGCCCCGGGCCCACGTCCGCAGTACGGCGCGTCGTACTACGCCGCCTACCTGCTCGATCCCGACGGGCTGCGCGTCGAGCTCGTCGCCGGTGCGCGGTGACCGGCGACCCGCGATCGCCCGGATCCGACGAGCAGCCGCGGGACCTGCCGCCGCGCCTCGTCGCCGTCGCCTACGTGCTCGCCGTGGTCTGCGCGGTCACGCCGCTGGCGGTGCTCGGCGCGGCGTTCGTCGGCGCCGTGCTCGTCAACCGCGGTCGCCGCGGCACGGGCGCGGGCGTGATCGCGCTCGCCGTGGCCTGCACGGCGCTCGGGATCCTCCTCCGCACCTCCGCCTGACCCATCACGCAGCGCGAAAGCGCTCGAAGCGCAGCTCCAGCCGTCAGAGCGCTGGGGATTGACGAGCAGGAATGGCTGGCCATCGACGACCAGGTTCTCAATGATCTTTCTTGCGCGGAATCATGTCGTCAAGACGCCGCGACAAGCCATCAAGGTGCTCAATCGCTGCGAGACGCACGGAGAAATCAGGATCCACGGATGCAGCCTCGCGTCCGCTGCGCTCGAACGCGACTCGGCGGACCCGGGGGGCACTTTGCAACGCCGCGGGGCCTTGCCCACGTGACATCCGGTCCAACCCCGGGGACCGATCCTTGTACAGCCGGGCCAGGGGCATAACCTGAACTTTGGCCAGCGGGACAAGGTGTCGAGGGTCTGCGGCGGCGAGCCTGATCGTGGATGCAGCCATCGTCGCTCGGAGGAGCCAGGACATGAAGCTCGTGATCGCAATCGTCCGCCCGGACAAGGGGAACGACGTGCTTGAAGCGCTGTATCGCGCCGAGGTGCGCGGCTTCTCGATGAGCCGGGTGCAGGGTCACGGCGGTGAGCTGGAACGCGTCGAGACCTACCGCGGCACCAGGGTGCAGATGGGGCTCTCCGACAAGGTCCGCTTCGAGATCGCCGTCTCCGACGCGTTTGTCGAGCCGACGATCGAAGCGCTCTGCGAGGGCGCGCGGACCGATGAGGTCGGCGACGGCAAGATCTTCGTCCTCCCGCTCGAGCGCGTCGTGCGCATCCGCTCCGGCGAGACCGACGACAGTGCCGTGACACCGGTGCGATCATGACGCCGATCCTGGCAGCTGCCGGCGAGATCAACGCCGGCGACACCGCCTGGATGCTCGCGGCGACCGCGCTCGTCCTGCTGATGACGCCCGCGCTCGGGCTCTTCTACGCCGGCCTCGTGCGCGAGAAGAACACGCTCAACACCTTCATGATGTGCGCCGCCGCGCTCGCGGTCGCGACGATCACCTGGGCGCTCGTCGGCTACTCGCTCGCCTTCGACGAGGGCAACGGGTTCGTCGGCGGGCTCGGCCACGCCTTTCTCAACGGCGTGACCTTCGAGCCGCGCGAGGGCACGACGATCCCGCATCTGCTGTTCTTCGCCTTCCAGGCGACGTTCTGCATCCTCACGACCGCGCTCGTCTCGGGCGCCGTCGTGGAGCGGATGCGCTTCGGGCCGTTTCTGATCTTCGCCGCGCTGTGGTCGGTCCTCGTCTACGCGGTGATGGCGCACTGGGCCTTCGGCGGCGGCTGGCTGCAGGCCAACGGCACGCTCGACTTCGCCGGCGGCATCCCCGTCGAGATGGGCTCCGGCTTCTCGGCGCTGGCGGCCGCGCTCGTCGTCGGATCGCGCAAGGACTACGGCCGTCAGGCGCTGCTGCCGCACAACGCGATGTACGTGCTGCTCGGCGCCGGCCTGCTGTGGTTCGGCTGGTTCGGATTCAACGGCGGCAGCGGGTTCTCGACCGGCAACGCCGGCGTGCTCGCGTTCGTGAACACCCTGCTGACGCCGGCCTGCACGCTCTTCGTCTGGTTCATGCTCGATCTCATCCGCGGCCGCCAGGTCACCGCAATCGGCGCGGCGACCGCGATGATCGTCGGCTGCGTGGCGATCACGCCGGCAGGCGGGTTCATCAGCCCGGCGTGGGCGATGGTGCTCGGGGCGCTCGCAGCGCTGCCGAGCTACGCGGTCATCGTCTGGCGCACTCGCACCCGCGTCGACGAGACGCTCGACGTGCTCGCCGCTCACGGCGTCGCCGGCCTGACCGGCATCGTCTTCATCGGCTTCTTCGCGCAGGAGTCGTGGAACGGCGTCGCCGACGGAGCGTTCTTCGGCAACGCGGCACAGCTCGCCGATCAGCTCGTCGCGGCGGTGGCGGCGCCCGTGTACGCCTTCTTCGCGACGCTGCTTCTGCTGAAGGTCATCGGCGCGATCACCCCGCTGCGCGGACCGGGCAAGGAGGAGGCGATCGGGATGGACATCATCCATCACGGCGAGGAGGCCTACGCGACGGGCGAGGGCGCGATGCTGATCCTGCCCGAGGAACCCGTCGAAGAGGAGCTGGCGGTGCGTTGACCGCGTGAGGATGCGCGACTCGCGAGACCGCGCGGCACGATTCGTACGGTGCTCTTACACGCGCGTGGGACCGTCTTCGGCGTAGCGCCAACGCCCCACGAAAGGAACGCGCATGAGCTCACGCACGATCGCGGCCCTTGCCCTCAGCGGCGTGCTGCTGGCCGGCGGCACCGGTGCGGCGATCGCCGCAGCGACGAGGGACGACGACAGGCAGGGCGAGCAGGAGATCCTCGACGACGCCGCCCAGCGCCTCGGCGTCACGCCGCAGAAGCTGCATGACGCCCTGCGTGCAGCGCAGGACGCCCAGCTCGACAAGGCGGTCGCGGACGGCAAGCTCACGAAGGAGCAAGGCGACGCGATCAAGGCGCGCCGCAAGCAGTCCGGGCGCCTGTTCGGCAGGCCGCTCGCCGGGCCACACGGCATGCGCCACCGCCCGCGCTTCGGACCGCACGCAGGCGCGCGCGGCGCGATCCAGCTCGACCTCGCCGAGGCGCTCGGGATCACGCGCAGGCAGCTTCGCGAGCAGCTGCGCGACGGCAGGAGCGTCGCCGACATCGCCAAGGCGCAAGGAAAGACGCTCGGCGACGTCCGCGCATCCGTCAGGGCCGATGCCAAGCGGCGCCTGGACAAGGCCGTCAAGGGCGGCGACCTCACCCGGGCGCAGGCCGACAGGATGCTCGCCCGTCTCGACAAGGGGCTCGATCACCTCGGCGAGCGTCTCCCGAGGATGAAGCCACGATTGCACGGCGGCGGACCGCCCGACCTGCGCCCCGGCGCCTTCGTGCCGGACCCCGGCGAGGCGCCGGCCGCGGACGTCGCGCTCGTCCTGGGCTGAGCGCGAGAGACTTCCGCCGGGCGGGTCGGCTCACCGCCCGGCGGAGCGGTTCGCCGTGGTCCCGTGGCGCGCTAGGAGAGGCTCGAGAGCGCCACCGCGACGGCGAAGCCGAGTGCCGCCGCGAGCCCCGCGACGCGGCCCGCGCAGCGCCGGGCCTCGGGGATCATCGAGTCGATCAGCATGACCAGCAGCGCCCCGGCGGCGAAGCCGTCGATGAAGGCGCGCGCCTGGCCGCTCGCGGCGTCCGCGATCGCGTAGCCGAGCACGGCCGCCGCGGCGCAGACGACCGCCACGCCCGTCCACAGTCGCAGGATCCGGTTGCGCCCCGTGCCGGCCGCGCGCATGTCGCGCGCGCCGCCGATCGCCTCCGGCAGGTTGGAGACGAAGATCGCGACGAGCAGGCTGGCGCCGACACCGCCGCCCTCCGCGAGCCCGATGCCGAGCACGAGCTGCTCGGGCACGCCGTCGAGGAAGGCACCGAGCGCGAGCGCCGTGCCGGCGCTGCCCGGAGCCTCGAGCCCCTGAGCAACCCGGCGGGCGGCCGCGCGGCGAGCGATCAGGCCGTCGAGCGCGAAGTACGTCAGCGCTCCCGCGGCGAGGCCGACGGCCGTCCAGGCGAAGCCGCCGGTGCGCACGCCCTCCTCCGCCAGCTCGAGGCTGACGGCGCTGATCAGCGCTCCGGCGCCGAAGGCGAGCACGAGGCCGATCTGACGGTCCGACCACGGGCGCGCGAACGCCAGCAGCGCACCGAGCACGAGCGAGCCGGCCGCGAGCGAGCCCCAGGCGAGCGCTTCGAGCATCAGCGCGCGACGGCGTGAGGGTTCATGAACGCTGCTGTACCCCGCGAGCCGGGGTTTGCGCCCGCTGTGCGGAGCGAGCCGCTGAGCGTAGAGTTCCCGACTATGTCACCGGGGAACACGACCATGGCTGAGCCCAGCCCGGCGGATGGCCCGCGCGGCGGCGTGGATCTCGGCGGAACGAAGATCCAGACGGTCGTCGTCGACCGCGATCATCTGGTGCTCGGCGAGGCTCGGTCCCCGACGCCGACGAGCGGCGGTCCCGATGACGTCGCCGCCGCGATCGTCGCCACGATGCGCGAGGCGGTCGCCGCCGCCGGCCTGAAGTGCAGCGACCTCGCGCACGTCGGGGTCGGCTCACCCGGCGCGATCGACGCGCGCGCCGGCACCGTTGCGAGCGCGAGCAACCTGCCCGGCTGGGCGGACGCCACCTATGCGCTGGGCCCGATGCTCGCGCAGGAGCTCGGCACGCCCGTCGCGCTGGGCAACGACGTGCAGGTCGCGACGGACGCCGAGACGCAGCTCGGCGCCGGCCGGGACTACGCCTCGGCGCTCGGGGTGTTCTGGGGGACCGGTGTCGGCGGCGGGATCGTCCTCGCCGGCGAGGCCTGGCTCGGGCGCGGGGCGGCGGGCGAGATCGGCCACGTCTGCATCCAGATGGATCACGGCCTGCGCTGCCCGTGCGGGCGCCACGGCTGCGTGGAGGCCTATGCCGGGCGCAGCGCGATGGAGGGCCGGGCGCGCGCGCTGCACGCAAAGGGGGCCGAGACAGATCTCTTCAAGATCGCCCGCAAGCGCGGGCGCGAGCGCCTGACGAGCGGCATCTGGTCCGCGGCGCTCGAGCGCAAGGACCCGCTGGCACGCAAGCTCATCAAGGAGGCCGTCCAGGCGCTCGGCGCCGGCGTCGCCTCGGTCGTCAACGTGCTCGACGTCGAGGTCGTGATCCTCGGCGGCGGCCTCGGCATCCGCCTCGGAAAGCCCTACGCGGAGAAGCTCGCCGAGGCGATGTCGCCGCATCTCTTCAACGACGATCGCCCGCCGCCGGTGCTCGTGGCTGCGCTCGGCGATCTCGGCGGAGCGATCGGCGCGAGCCTGCTCGTGCCGGACGCCGCGTAAGTGGTCTGGCTCGTAAGTTCGCGCACGTATGGCGTGGCGGCTCAGGCGGCGAGAGTGGCGGGCTGATCGGTCTTGGCGAGGAGCTTGAGCAGGTCTTGGCGAGTGAACTTCCATTGCAAACGGCGACGCGATCTGCTCGTATCGCCGGCCGAAGGCCAGCACTGCGAGGATCCGATGCGTGACGTGTCGACGACAGGCTACGGGTAGACTCCTGAGTACGTCGGGCTTCGTACGCTCTTGCTCCCTGCGCGCCGGATTCAGCCATAGAGCGTGAAACGGAGGGGTCATGACGAATCCAGCCCAGTACCGCAGCGACGCCTCGCGCAGCGCTCAGCGACACGGTGCGCAAGTCATCTCGTGGCACAGATCCGCCCTCGCCCTGCTGGTGGGGACGATCGTACTGCTGGTGAGCGCAATGTACGCGGTCGCGCCGGCTCAAAGCAGTTCCGCTCTCAAGCGGTGCGGCGCCATCGCCCAGTACGGCAAATTCCGCGGGACTGTCAACTACAACATCTTCGTCAACGTCCGAGCGCGCGGCGCGAGCTGCGAGACGGCTCGAGGCATAGCCAAGCAATGGCAGAGCAACCACCTCATGGGCGCTGGATGTGTTTCTCGAACCTGCCGTGTTCGTTCGTTCAAATGCACCCCCTCGACAACGAAGATTGGCGATGTCCTGCTGGATTGTCGTCGGTCTGGCGCACGCGTTCTCTTCACATATCGACTGAGCTTCAAAGGCTAGCCGCGCAGGGGGCTTGTCTCCTGGCTGTGAACCTCACCGATGAAGGATCGGGCTGGCGCGTTCGCCGAAGCGCGGGTCGCGCGGGAAGATCCACGAGCGGTGCTGCCAGGGCTTGATCGCGTCCGCCGACAGCCAGCGCCAGACTGTCACGCCACTGATCTGCTCGCAGATCCCGCGTGTCAGCGCCTCGCGCGCGAGCTCGCTTGCTGACCAGCGCGACAGCGGCACGCCCTGCTCGGCGGGCAGCGCACAGGCCATCGCGATCACCTCAGCGCGTACGCGAGGGGGAAAAGTCGGGGGCCGGCCCCGGGCGCGGGGGTGCTTCAGCCCGGCCAAGCGCTGTTCGAAGAAGCGTTTGCGCCACTGCGAGACGACCTTGCGGCGGCAGTTCAAACGCGCCGCGATCTGGTCGTTGCGTAGCCCCTCAGCTGCCAGCAGCACCATCTGGGCCCGCACGACCTGCCAATACGGCATCGTATACGAGCGAGCCAGCGACCCAAGGACGGCGCGCTCCTCGTCGCTGAGTTCGATCCGGTACGGACTGCGCCTAGGCATCAGAACCCCCACACCACCAAGACAGACTTGCCACAAGCGCTACTTCTGGAACCGGTCGGCTAATACGTGTGCATATTTGCGAGAGCGAGCAGTAAGTCAGCGGCCCGCCGCCTCCTGCGCGGCCTTCAGCTCGCCGTCGGGCACCAGCGCGAAGCCGAGCCCGTGCAGCGTCTCGGGCGTCGTCTCGATGCCTCGCGTCGCGAGCTCGCCGGCGATCCGCTCCCAGGCCTCCCGGCGCACGCCGGTCGGCGGCTGGCGCAGGCGCAGCGACATCTGGACGGACAGCTCGACCGCCGCGAGCTTCGTGGGATCGATCCGAACGCTCGTCGACGCCGGATGCGGATCGAGCACGCGCTCGCCGTCCTCGGTCGTCGCGAACAGCCGCAGGTCGACGATCGCGAAGTCGGCGTCACCCGGCGCGCCGGGGCTCAGCGACGCGACCGCTCCGACATTGCGGACGGCCGCCGGCTGCGGGCTTGGCTGGTCTGCGTCGAGGGGCATCGGGACAACGCTACCGCCACGTCTCGCGCGCATCGCTCCCGCAAGGGCGCAGCCGCGCCATACCGAATAGATTGCCCGCAGGCTGGACAAGCTTGGCAGGACCTCGCACGCCCGCCGCGAGTTCGAAACCCCGAGGAAGGACCTAGATGCCCGTACGCGTTGGGATCAACGGCTTCGGCCGCATCGGCCGTAACGTCTTCCGCGCCGCGCAAGCGGCCGATGCCGACATCGAGTGGGTCGCCGTCAACGACCTCACGGACAACGAGACGCTCGCGCACCTGCTGCGCTACGACTCGATCCTCGGTCCGTACCCCGGCACGGTCGAGCTCTCCGACGACGCCCTCGTCGTCGACGGCAAGGAGATCATCGTCAAGGCCGAGCGCGACCCCGCCGACCTCGGCTGGGGCGATCTGGGCGTCGACGTCGTGCTCGAGTCGACCGGCCTCTTCACCAAGCGCGATGCGGCCGCCAAGCACCTCGACGCCGGTGCGAAGAAGGTCATCATCTCCGCGCCGGCCAGCGGCGAGGACATCACGGTCGTGCTCGGCGTGAACTTCGACCTCTACGACTCCGAGCAGCACGACGTGATCTCCAACGCGTCGTGCACGACGAACTGCCTGGCGCCCTTCGCGAAGGTCATCCACGAAGCCGTCGGCATCAAGCACGGCCTGATGACCACGATTCACGCCTACACCGCCGATCAGAACCTTCAGGACGGCCCGCACTCGGACCTGCGTCGCGCACGCGCCGCCGCGATCAACCTCGTTCCGACGTCGACCGGCGCCGCGAAGGCCGTCGGCCTCGTGCTGCCCGAGCTCAACGGCCGCCTGCACGGCTTCGCCGTCCGGGCTCCCGTGCCGACCGGCTCGATGGTCGACCTGACCTTCGTCGCCGAGCGCGAGACGACGAAGGAGGAGGTCAACGCCGCCTTCTCCGCGGCCGCTGCGAGCGGGCCGCTCGAGGGCATCCTGCAATACACCGAGGACCCGATCGTCTCCAGCGACATCGCCGGCAACCCGCACTCCTCGATCGTCGACGGGCTGCTGACGAGCGTCATGCAGGGCACGCTCGTGAAGGTCGTCAGCTGGTACGACAACGAGTGGGGCTACTCCAACCGCTGCGTCGACGTCGTACAGCAGGTTCTGTGAGGACGCTCGACGACCTCGGCGAGATCGGCGGCCTGCGCGGGCTCGTGCGGGTCGACTTCAACGTGCCGCTGGCAGACGGCGCGGTCGCCGACGACGCGCGCATCCAGGCCGCCCTGCCGACGATCATGCAGCTGCGCGGGCGTGGCGCGCGGCTGCTGCTCGTGTCGCACCTCGGGCGCCCGAAGGACCGCGAGCCGGAGTTCTCGCTGCGCCCGGTCGCCGACCACCTCGCCGAGATCCTCGGCACGGAGGTACAGCTCGCACCCGACCTCGACTCCGTGCCCGACGGCGAGGTCGTGATGCTCGAGAACATCCGCTATGAGCAGGGCGAGACGAAGAACGACGGCGAGCTCTCCGCGCGCCTCGGCGCGCTGGCGGACTTCTACGTCAACGACGCCTTCGGCGCGGCGCACCGCGCGCACGCTTCGACGGTCGG
>Ga0208736_1000188_pt1 | contig 18420 bp, 17 predicted proteins | sample AntDryMetagUQ255_FD_188090 | JGI IMG/M metagenome (GOLD analysis project Ga0208736, IMG submission 188090) | Polar desert microbial communities from Antarctic Dry Valleys - UQ255 (SPAdes) | ecosystem: Environmental > Terrestrial > Soil > Desert | place: Antarctic Dry Valleys | collected 2008-12-31 | reverse complement strand
CATCCGCGGCTGAGGCAATCCGCCTTCTTTACAAACCTGCTCTATCATGGTTTCTAATTGCTCCCGGCTTTCATTTAGTAGTTTCAGATCAGTGGGATATTCTATTTGCTGCTCTGCGACAGTAGCATCCAGTAAAAGAGTTCCACTGTTTTCAGGTACGGTAATTTTGTTTGCCACCGGATCATTGCTTCCTTTAGTATTCGACGGATCAATGTAGTCCTGTTCTTTGATGTTGCTTTGATCATCAGTTGCTGAAGTGTCTGAACTGTTATCTTCATTATCCGATGGATCGTTGTCATTGATATCTTTAGAAGGCTGCGCAATAATACCTGCTTGTTGCAGCACCAATTGATTGAACTCTTCCATCACGTCCTGTCCTAAACGATACCGGATGCTTACCATCAGTGATGGATCAAAAGGTTCTTTGGTGGTAAAGCTGCTTAGTCCAACAAAATATTGCAGGTACATATTTTCCTGGATCTGTGCTACTACTTCACGATCATCTATGTTGAGCATGTGTTTAATAATGACAGCTCCGATAACCATACGTGCACTTAGAGAAGGTGCTCCAAAATCATTGTTCATCTTTCTATAATAAACATTGGCCAGAAGATCCCAGGGGATGCAGTCAGTTAATTTTACCCAACGATTATTTTTATCTAAATGTTGAGAAAATGGTGTTTGAAAACCTTCTAATGTAAGCTGTGATTGTGGAGTATAGCGTATCAAAGTGCAAGGGTTTTATAATATAAAGACCTTTATCCTTGCACTTCCGCTTCATCAATTATTAGTAAAGTTATTGACAGATGTGGATTACCGAATTAATCAGCAGACCCTATGTATATGCGCATTAAGTTTTTATAGTTTAAAACAGATAGGCTTTTGGTAATGTTAGCACATTAGCTAATTAATTTATCGGGTGTGATGGGTAACTCACGAATTCGTTTTCCTGTTGCATGATACACGGCATTGGCAACTGCAGGTGCAAAACCAATTAAAGAAACTTCGCCAATGCCTTTAGCGCCTATTGGATTTATTATCAGATCGGGTTTATTAACAAATAATATTTCAATTGGTGGTACATCGGCTTGCACCGGCACATGATAATCTGCAAAATTATTATTTACCCATCTGCCATAACGGTGGTCAATAACACCTTCTTCCATTAAAGCCATGCCAATGCCTCCAACCACACCACCGATCATTTGGCTTTCTGCTGTTTTTGGACTGATGATCTTTCCTGCATCACATACTGAAACTGCCCTTGCTATACGAACAACTCCTGTGGCGGGGTTCACCAGTACTTTTACAAAATGTACTGAATAAGAATAGGATGCATACTTCTTCAATTCTTCACTGCCCTTTGATTCTTCTGTCACTTCTACCTGGGTTAACCCGGCTCCTTTTAATACATCTGCCAAAAACATTTTTTTTGAGCGGTTAGCCGCCAATAAAATGTTGCTATTTTCAAAAACAAAATCTTCAGGTTTTGCCGTATGAATTTCTGTCGTATGAAAAACAACATTCTCTTTTGCCAGGTCAATAATTTTTTTGTTTAAGGCTATTGATGCATCATAAACTGCAGACCCTAAAGTTGAAGTAGTGGTAGAACCTCCCTGCGTAGGACCCGGCGGATAAGAAGAATCACCCAGCTCAAATGTTATTTTGTTTACAGGAATTCCGGTAGCAGCAGAAGCGACTTGCGTCATAGCTGTAGCCGTACCCGGCCCGCTATCTGCCACCGCACTTTGTATCAATAATGTTCCGTCAGCATTCAGCCTTGCCAATGCTCTTGCTGTGCCACGTGAGGCATTGAAGACACCTGAGCCCATTCCATATCCCACAAACAGATCGCCTTCTTTCATTGAACGTGGTGTTGGGTTGCGGCTGCTCCATCCAATTTTATCGGCTCCCAATTGATAGGCCTCTTTTAAAAATTTGCTTGAATAAGGGAGATTTCTTTGCGGATCAGTTTCTGCATAATTGCGAATGCGTAATTCTATTGGATCAATTTTTAAAACATAAGCTAATTCATCCAGTGCTGATTCCAATGCGAAGGAACCGGTGGCTTCTCCCGGACCACGCATCCACGTTGGTGTGCTGATATTTAACGGGTAAACTTTATAGCGTGTATTTACATTAGGACAGGCATACATAAACCTTGACATATTTACAATGCCTTCGGTAAATTCTTCATATTGAGAAGTATGCGAAATGGCTTCGTGTGAGATGCCTGTAAGCTTACCATCTGGCGTAGCGCCAATTCCAATTTTTTGTAAAGCATGAGGCCGGAAACCAACCATGGTAAACATTTGTTGCCTGTTTAAAACCAGCTTCAATGGCCGCCCGGTTTTTTTAGCGCCAATACAGGCAGCAATCGCATGTGGCCATGTACGCAAGGCACTGCCGAAGCCACCACCTACAAATTTTGCATTCACCTGCACATTTTCTTCAGTCAACTTAAAGGCCTGCATAATACTTCGTTGCGCCGATTTCACTCCCTGTGTTTTTTCATACACAGTTACTTTATCTTCTCCTCTCCAAAAGGCAGTAGTAGCATGCAGTTCCATCGGGTTATGCACTTCTATCGGTATTGTATATTCTGCCTCTATTTTTACCGGTGCATTTTTGTAAACATTGGCTTCTCCACGTAAATAATCATTATAGCGCTGGCCTTCTATTGCAGGAACATTTATTTTCGCTTCGTCAAGATCGGTTTCATGTGTTTCTTTTTTATATTGAACTTTCACCAGGGAAGCGGCGTGCAATGCTCTTTCAAATGTATCTGCAATTACCAAGGCAACCGGCTGCCCATTAAAGTGAACAATATTATCATTAAATATTTGTAAGCCCTTTCCACCAGTTGGCCCTTTTACAGGATTAGCGCCGGCATCATAACCCGGGATCTTTGGTGAGTTGAGATGTGATATCACAGCAATAACACCCGGCGCTGCTTCTGCTGCTTTTGAATTGATGGTGGTAATACTGCCTTTTGTTATGGTACTGTCAACTAATACCCCGTAAGTAAGATTTGGTAATTCATATTCAGCAGCATATTTAGCCGTGCCTGTTACTTTGGCCTTGCCATCAACCCTATCTAGGTCATCTGCAAAACCTACATCAAAAAAATTATTTTCCATACATATATTTTATGATAAACCTGTAATGGTTTTGAGCGTTTCAACAATCGTGTTAGGTGCCAGTGTTAATTTAAATTTATTGTATCCATAAGATTTTGCATCTTTCATCGACATGTTGGCTGCCTGTTGAAAAATGGCAATGCTTGCTGTCTTGCCTTTGAGAAAATTTTCTGCACTTGTCAAACGCCAGGGTTTATGTGCTACACCACCCATTGCCAATCTTGCATTTTGAATAATATTTTCTTTTAAATCTAATGCAGCAGCAACAGATACCAGTGCAAAAGCATAAGAAGCACGGTCACGGATTTTATTGTAAAGAACATTTTTTACAAAAGCAGCATTATCCGGCACCTCTACCGCCGTTATTAATTCTCCTCTCTGCAGGGTATTGTCTTTTTGTGGTGCGCTTCCCGGCAAACGATGAAATTCATTAAATGGAATACGGCGTGAACCTTTAGGACTGCTTACTACCACAGTTGCATCCAAGGCAGCTAAGGCAATACACATATCACTTGGATGAACCGCAATACAAGTTTCTGTACCACCAAAAATGGCATGCATGCGATTGTAACCTTTTAGGGCACCACATCCGCTACCCGGTTGACGTTTGTTGCACGGCATAACTGTATCATAAAAATAAGGACACCGTGTACGTTGCATCATATTGCCACCAACCGTTGCCATATTCCTAATCTGTGGCGAAGCGCCTGCTTTTAGTGCCAGCGAAAGCAACGGGATTTTTTTAACGATCAATTCATTTTCTGCTACTTCACTATTTAAGGCAAGCGCACCAATGCGAATAATTCCTTTGCCTTCTTCAATGGTTCGCAGCGGCAGGTTATTTATGTCTATTAATTTTTGCGGAGTCGTCACACCTCTTTTCATCAGGTCAACAAGATTGGTACCTCCGGCAATCAATTGTGAAGTGGCATCTTTATTTAAAGCATCTATTGCAGCCTTTTGTGTGGAAGGCCTGATGTAATCAAAGTTGATCATATTTTGCTTCCTCCTTTTTTTGCTTCCACTATTGCATCTACAATATTTGGATAAGCTCCACAGCGGCAAATATTTCCACTCATATACTGTCGTATATCTTCTTCATTTTCTGCATGTCCTTCGCGTACACAGGCAACCGCCGACATAATCTGTCCAGGTGTGCAATAACCACATTGAAAACCATCATGTTTGATAAATGCTTCCTGCATTGGATGGAGAGCATCACCGTTTGCCAAACCTTCAATGGTAGTAATTTTTTTCCCCTCCTGCATTGCAGCCAGGCTTAAACAGCTCAGCACTCTTTTACCATTTACATGTACCGTGCAGGCTCCGCATTGTCCATAATCGCAACCCTTTTTAGAACCGGTGAGGTGAAGTTGTTCCCGTAACAAATCGAGAAGAGTTACACGTGGCTCAACAGAAAGTTTATGCAACACTCCATTCACTTCCAGTTGCAGAGAAACTTTTTCAAAATAGGCGCTGGCTTTTTCATCCAGTTCATTTTCAGCAGCTTTCACCAGAATAGGAGATGCAAATGTTATGGCAGCGAAAGCAGATGAATGTTTTAAAAAACGCCGCCGTGCCTCATGCAGGGTAGTTTGTTTTTCTTCCGGCTCGAATGATTTGTCGTTTGACATAGATAAGTTTTAATACAAGTTTAAGTTAGGAATTATTTATACATCATAGATCAGAAATCAGAAATCAGAAATATTTTTAATTCCATATCTTAAGCCGCTCAATAATAACTTTTGACTTATATTTTATTACACCATCAATGGAAAGCATTCTGGCGTAGCCGGGATGCCGGCAGAAACGTTGCTGTTCAAATATTCATGGGTTTGATAGTACTTTACCTGCTGGGAGTAGCTATTTTTATTGGTGTATTTCTTCAATCCATTCTTGAAGCTGCCTTTCCAGAACAGGATGTTGTTACCGTGTTTTGTGGATTTATTCTTTATTATTTTTTTCTGGATATCATTTTCCGTTTCCTGTGGCAGGATTTGCCAACATTAACAGTGCAGCCTTATCTGGTGCAGAACATTAAGCGCAGGCAATTGGTTCAATTCCTTAACCTCCGTTCGCTTTTCTCTTTTTTTACCTTGCTTCCTTTATTTTTATTTGTACCATTCGCTCTATCAGTAATACACATGCAATATGGATCTGTTGTTTCTTTAGCTTTCGTTGTCACTATCATTAGTCTAATTCTTTTTAATCACTTTCTCGTATTATTTATTAAGAGAAAAACAATTTTAAGCAATTGGTGGCTCGTTGGTTTTTTTGTTATTGTGCTCCTTTTAATAGCGGGTGATTATTTTAAAATTTTCTCCGTCAGTAATATGTCTGCCATTATTTTTAAACAGCTTTTAAAAACACCATTGCTTTGTGTTACTGCTATTGTTTTAGCAGTTGCTGCGTTTTATAACAACAGCCGTTTTTTGCAAAATAATTTATATCTCGATGACCTGGTAAAATCGCCGGGGCATAGAGCGTCGGCTGAATATCAGTGGTTGCAAAGGTTTGGCAGTGTTGGCAACCTGATAGCTGTTGATTTGAAATTAATCCTTCGTAATAAGAGGCCCCGATCACTATTATTATTTTCATGTATTTTTTTATTCTATGGCTTTATTTTTTATAAGCCTGTTTCCTTCGATAACAATGATTTTGGTTTTTTGTTGTTTGGAGGCATATTCGTTACAGGCATGTTCATGACGAATTACGGGCAGTTTCTTTTTGCCTGGCAAAGCAGTCATTTTGATGGCTTATTGGCTGCGAATGTTCCCTTGAAAATATATCTAAAAAGCAAATTTATTTTATTGACAGGCTTTTGCACTGTTGCTCTGTTACTTAGTCTATTCTACGGCTTTATAAATTGGAAGATCATTCCTGTTCAAATTGCTGCCTACTTTTTTAATATCGGTATTCATAGTCTAATAGCAGTTTACATTGGTACTTATAATTACAAAGGTTTAGACCTCAGCAAAGGAGTTTCTTTTAATTACCAGGGCACCGGGGTTGTTCAATTCCTGTATGCTATTGTCATCATGATTATAGGCTTCATACTGTACCTCCCGTTTGCAATGCTTATCAGCTCCTGGGCTGGTATTATAACCGTCGGCCTGCTTGGTTTCATTAGCCTGTTGCTACAAGATTGGTGGATAGATAAGCTGACCATACAATTTCAGAAACGGAAACACAAAATGCTTGAAGGCTTCAGGGAAAAATAATTTATGATAACGATCAGTAATATTGGAAAAGTATATAATGGACAGATAGCAGTTGATATTCCTCAATTGCAAATAGACCACGGAATTACTGGTTTAGTAGGTAATAATGGTGCAGGCAAAACAACATTGTTCCGGTTAATACTGGATCTTATAAAAGCTGATCGCGGCGAAATATTGTCAAAAGATAACCCCGTTTCTGCCAATGAAGGATGGAAACAATATACTGCTGCCTATATTGATGAAGGATTTTTAATTCAATATCTCACTCCCGAAGAATATTTTTATTTTGTTGGCAAACTTCACAATCGTTCCAAAGCAGATGTTGATGAATTTCTGCAAACCTTTATAGCTTTTTTTGATGGCGGCATTTTAAAAACGGGTAAATATATACGTGACCTTTCAAAAGGCAATCAATTTAAAACAGGGATTGCTGCCTGTATATTACAGGATCCGGAAATGCTGTTGCTTGATGAACCCTTTGCCAATCTTGATCCTTCTTCGCAGATACGATTGATGCAAATGCTGAAGGATTTGCAGGGTAGAAAAAGAATGACCGTTTTAATCAGCAGCCACGATCTGAATAATATAACAGATGTATGCAACCGTATTTTATTAATGGAAAAAGGAAAGATTATAAAAGACCTTCAAACATCAGAAGATACTTTGAATGAATTGGAAGATTATTTCAGGGTGTAATTTTTGGGCTGTCCCACAAAGGCTAAGGCCACAAACTTTTTCTTTGTGTTCCTGGTGGCTTGGTGGGAAACCATAATAAAATCAACGAAAATCGTTTGCAATTTTTAATTTAACCTTCCTACACCTGAAATAATTTAACAGAAGGATCGTTTCCCTTGTAGAAATTCGATCTGCATAGAAAAAATAGTTTCTCCATCTCTATGAAAATAATATTGTTTGTCGCCGTATTTATTTTTTTTTCTTGCTCCTCTCATGCTCAATCTGTATTGCCATCTTTTACTTTACAACCATTTCATTTTACCAACAATACCAGGCTTACTAATTACATTGTGGAAAGTTTTTCAAAAAAGAAATTATTCCAGCGAAATCATGGCGTGATACTCGGATTGCAAAGAGGTAGCAGTACTTCCATTGAATTAGGTGGCGAAGCACACTGGCGAAAGATAGCATTGAAAAAACCAATCGTTACCGGTGCATCTTTGAATATGGAATACAACTTTGGTAATCATGTAGTCGGTTATAAAGCGGGCATGTGGACCAAGCGCGGCCGTGTAAACCTTACCTATGGAGGCAATATTGTTTATTTTAATGATTTCAAGGGTTTACATCGTTATGGCGCAGGACCGGCAATTGGATTCAGGCTGGCGGGTTTTCATTTAATAAACGGCTATAATTTTTTGGCTGGCGATAAGGAACTGGACAAGGTGAATACATTATACATGACTCTCCGATATTACTTTCCGCTGGAAAATAAATTTACCTGGGACAGAAAGACAATGAAGAAAAAAGAAAAGAAAAAGAAAGAAAGATCGAAAAGAAAAGAACAAAGGCAAAAAGAAAAAGACAGCGGAGAGAAGAAAGGCATCCGTAAACTTTTTAATTTTTAGGATAGATCAATCAATCAAGGTTATTGCCATAAAAAAAAGGTGATAACGGTAGTCACCACCTCTTCTTAGTCTAAAAAATTAAACTTAATTAACCGGGATCTCCTGTTTTGCTGATTCCTTACCTGGAATTAACGGCAGACTAACCTCGAGCACACCATCTACATATTTTGCGGTGATGTTTGTGGCGTCAATCGTTTCGTCCAGGGTAAATGTTCTTACAAAACCGCCGCGACTGTATTCTCTTTGTATCCAATTAGGGCGTGGAAAACCTTCGGGTGGGGTGTACGAAATCTTTAATTCATTGCCTTCCACACCAAGTTTAAAATGTTCCCTAATGCGGCCGGGGGCAAATACCAGCATCTCGTAACTGTTTTCGGTTTTGAAAATGTTAACTGAGGCCCTTTGCATTGAGCGGATAAGCAGTGGCCTTTGCCTGCTTCCGTACTTTTCGCCTTTTGCGGCGCATGACTGATTGTAGTACATGGTTCTTTTTTTTAAATGAAAAAATAATTACACTGAAACAGTACGAACATTTGTACCAATCTTTTTTTACTGTCTTTTCTGGCAGTTTTGCGCAAACAATAACTATTAGAAATGACAAATAGTTTGATTAATTCTTACCTGTCTGCCAACGGTTCAGATATTGCAAGAGGGCAATTTATAATTATCCTTTGTCTAACGGTAGAAGAGTTAATTTTTGAGAACCATTTTTCCAAAGATTATCGCCCAAGTCTTTCAATTTTTGAAGGTCTGTGTCAATGACTTTTGCAAATATATTTGCAGCGTCTAAACCTTTTCCTTCTCCGTAATATACCCCAAAACAATTTGCTGTTTTTGTCCTAATAGGTTTAGCTGGTCCAAATACAACTTCGCCTGGTACTGTAAAAACTGATGCGTTTTCTTGAATGATATCAAGTTGAGGAACATTATCAATCCAGATTTCTTGTCCTGATACTCTTGCGTGATAAAAAGTTCGTGTAAACGGAAGTATCCTATAAAATTCTTTGGAAGTCAACGGTGCCTCGTCTAAATAAAATTCAAATTTTATTTCTTGTCCGTGTTCTGTAATGATTTTAAATCCTGTCATTTTTTTGTCCTTTGATTGTCTTAATAAAATTAATGTTAACAGGTTAGGATTTTATTTGAAGCTGTTACTAATTTGCAGTTTACACTATTTACCATAAAATAAAATTATCTACATTCACTTTAGGATTTACATTACAAATACAATAAGCAATGATTTTTTTTAGAAAAATAATATTGGCCATCATCTTCTTCAGTGTGTCGTTATCAGCTATGGCATGGGGCATTACCGGTCACCGCATTGTTGGGGCTATTGCAGAAAGCTACCTAAGCGCAAAAGCTAAAAAAGAAATACAAAGAATATTAGGAACCGAGTCAGTGGCGATGGCAAGCAACTGGGCTGATTTTATAAAATCGGATTCGGCTTATGACTATTTATATAACTGGCATTTTGCAAACATGCCCGATGGATTAAATTTTGAACAAGTAAAAGAAAAGCTTGAAAACGATACTGCTGCAAATGCTTATAATAAGATCAATTTTATTAGCAGGGAATTAAAGAATAAACAACTCACAATAGATAAACAAAGAATGTACCTGCGGCTTTTAATTCATTTTGTAGGAGATATCCACCAACCAATGCACGTAGGCCGCTTGGAGGATTTAGGTGGCAACCGCATAAGAGTTATGTGGTTTCGTGATTCTTCAAACCTGCACCGCTTATGGGATGAGCAGCTTGTCGATTTTCAGAAGTTGAGCTATACAGAATATGTAAAGACCATAAATTATACAACCTCTTCCCAAAGATTGGCCTGGCAAAAGCAACCAATGGCCCAATGGTTTTTTGAATCATACCAATTAAGCCGGCAATTATATAATGAAATTAAACAGCCCTATCAACGGTTAAGCTATCGTTATGATTATGATCACGTGGCGATCTTAAACAGGCAATTATTAAAAGGGGGTGTGCACCTTGCCGGAATGTTGAATGAAATATTTGCAAACTAATAAGAAGTTCTAGTAAGCTACGACGATAGAAGATCAAGATTGGGAGTAATGTTATAAATATAAACTACAGTTTTCTAAAAAATAAAACTGCATCATCACTAGTATATTTGCCGGCTAAAGATTTGTTATGAATGAAAAATTTGTTGAACGAATTCAAACTGAAGTAGCAGAAATAAAAAAGGCAGGATTATATAAAAACGAACGGATAATTAATGGAGACCAGGGGGCAGAGATTACCGTAAATGGCAAAACAGTTTTAAATTTTTGCGCTAATAATTACCTGGGACTTTCATCTCACCCAAAAACAATTGAAGCTGCTCACAAATACATTGATTCACACGGGTATGGAATGAGTTCCGTCCGTTTTATTTGCGGAACCCAGGATATTCATAAAGAACTGGAACAAAAACTTGCACAATTCTTAGGTACAGAAGATACCATTTTATATGCTGCAGCTTTTGATGCTAATGGTGGCGTATTTGAGCCCCTGTTTAATGAAGAAGATGCCATTATTTCTGATACATTAAATCATGCCTCCATCATTGATGGTGTAAGGCTTTGTAAGGCACAGCGTTATCGTTATGAGCATAATAATATGCAGGACCTGGAAGAAAAATTAAAAGAAGCTTCTGGGTTGAGAAGCCGTATCATTGTTACTGATGGAGTGTTTAGCATGGATGGAAGCATTGCACAATTAGATAAGATCTGCGACCTCGCTGATAAATATGATGCTATTGTAATGATAGACGAATGTCATGCCTCAGGTTTTATGGGTAAAACCGGCAGGGGTACGCATGAACATAGGGGAGTAATGGGAAGAATCGATATTATTACAGGCACATTAGGCAAAGCCTTGGGAGGAGCTTCGGGTGGATTTACCAGTGGCCGGAAAGAGATCATTGATATGTTACGTCAAAAAAGCCGTCCTTATCTTTTTTCCAATACACTGGCACCTTCTATAACCGGCGCTTCCATTGCGGTATTAAATATGTTAAGTGAAACAACAGCACTCAGAGATAAATTAGAAAACAATACCGTTTACTTCCGCACCAAAATGACGGAAGCAGGTTTTGATATTAAGCCTGGTGAACACCCCATTGTTCCAATTATGCTATATGATTCTGTTTTAGCCGCAAAATTTGCCGATGCACTTTTACAGGAAGGTGTTTATGTAATCGGCTTCTTTTTCCCGGTAGTGCCAAAAGGGCAAGCAAGGATCAGGGTGCAGATAAGTGCAGCGCATGAACAGCAACACCTTGATACAGCCATTGCTGCTTTTAAAAAGATTGGTAGCGAACTGGCAGTTTTAAAATGATGGAAATTTTTCTTCGTTCTACAATATACCTGGTATACTTCCGTTTAACCTTGATAACACCGTCTCCAAAACCAATGAACAACCATTATTCTATTGTAAACCTAACTATTTTATGAAAAGAGTTTTTCTTCTGCTTGGCGTCATTGCAGTATTGACTACATCAACAAGTTCTTGTGTGTCAATGAAAAGAGATTGCCAGGGTAAAAAACATACAAAGCTTGCGAACGGAATTTATTTGTAGCACTCTTCCTTAAAAGAGAAAAATAGTTTTAGTCTTTCCTTTTCTCATGAGCTAACCTAACTTATTAGTAATCTATATACTCTTATTGTAGTGCCATTTCAAATTGAATAGCAGTTTATTTCACTTTCAATAGAATACATCAATATAAATAAAGGATTAAAGCATGTGCTAAGAGTGCAAATGATAAGTATTGAAACACTATGCCTGCCGGATAATAATATATCAATGAAATTATAAACCGAAATTTTTTATCACTTCTGTAACATCGGTCATATTACTTTCGTCATACCATAAATCAACTTCATGAGAAAGTTTAGTGCAAAAAATGCCATGGTCCTTTTGGCTGTCAGCATTATAGCCGTTCTTTTTTTGAGCTTTCATAATCTTAATCACTCTAAAAAAGAAATTTGCAAAACAGCCTGCCCCAATAGCACTGAGATTTTAAAAGATGGCAGCGATTTGCTTTGGGAATCTCTCTCAAGACAATTTGTAAATAATATTTCCTCTTATTAAATATATTTTGCGCTGTAACATTATGCATCCCTGAGCGTATTAAGTAATAGAACCAACTTTCCGCCTTGTTTTTATGACTGAGAAGGATTATAATAATTGTGTCAGCTTGCACGCAGATGGTGTATATCGTTTTATTGTAAAAAATTTGCGGCATGAAGAAGATGCAAGGGATGTTGTGCAAACTGCCTTTGAAAAGCTCTGGAGAAATAGAAATGAAGTGGAAGTGGAAAAAAGCAAATCATACTTATTTACTATTTCTTATAATAGTATGATTGATCATATACGTAAAGTAAAACGTATCTCTTTACGAGAAGAATTTGATGAGAATGCAAGTGTATCATATAGAACAGTCAACAATGCTAAAGCGGTGTTGGAAGAAGCACTTGGTAAATTGAGTGATACGCAGCGTTCATTGGTTTTACTAAAAGATTATGAAGGTTATAGTTATGATGAAATTGGGCAAATAACAGGCTTAAACAGTAGCCAGGTAAAAGTTTATCTCCATAGGGCGAGGTTACAATTGAAAGAGTATATTGTAAAAATGGAAAATGTCATTTAACGATCACAATATTAATATTGACCGTAATAATTACGAAGAATATTTTCTTTTGTACATAGACGGTGAACTGTCCCGCGAACAGGCGGTTACAGTAGAAAATTTTGCAAAACTTCATCCCGATTTACAGGAAGAACTATCCATTTTATTGAATACAAAACTTAATGCCGACTCTGTTTTATTGGAAAGCAAGCAACAATTGTTTTCACATAATATGAAAATGGATTCTATAGAAGAGTCATTGTTATTATATATTGACAATGAACTTCCTGCTATTGAAAAGAAAACGATAGATCAGCAATTGAAAGCAGATGTTGCTCTTAAGCTTCAGTATAAGATTTTACAAAAAACAAAACTTGATCCGGCTGATAAAATAATTTATCCTCACAAAGCGGAACTTTATCATGCCATTCCCAAAGCTATTCGCCCTATTTTTTGGTTGCGAATTGCTGCTGCCATTATTCTTATTTTAAGTATTGGTCTTTTATGGTGGACAACCACAGATAGTAAAGTAGTAGAACCAGTAATTGCTGTGCAGAAAAAGCCTGCAATAAAGCAACTTCCTGTAAATGTTGAAAACAATAAAACATCTGATCCCGTTATTGAAAATCTTGCTATTGAAAATAATACTAAGAAAAAATTTATTGAAAAAGTTGCAGGTAATAATATTTCTAAAAAGAAAATTATAAAGGCTAATCAACCCGCCTTTATTTCATTAGAGAATAACAAAGAAGCCATTGCTATAAATAAAATTGAAGAGCCCGCTATTGATAAAAAGATCAATAACATAGAAGCATTAAAAAGACCACAACAAAATCTTAACGGACAAGCTGTAACAACAGAAGATATTGCTGCGTACACTACTATAGAAGCTCCTGCAAATAAATCCATGGCAAATTTTGCGGTGGCAACTACCGGCAATGAAAAAGATAAAAAGGGTTCTGTCAGAGGTTTCCTGCGCAAAGCCACACGTTTTATCGAGCGTCGAACCGGCATCAATCCGACTAATGAGGATGATGAATTGTTGATCGGCGCAATTGCTATTAAACTTTAATTAATTACAAACTAAAAGATCATGAAAAGAATATTACTTGCTGCTATGGCATTGAGCCTGGCTGTGTCCGGATTTGCCCAGACCGACACATTAAAAAATGAAAGAGCAGATACTATTAGAATCGGCGGTATGGTGATTATCAAAAGAGGGGATAAAAGCGATACTACCCGCAAAAGAGATATTTCCATTTCCAATAGAAACCGCGACAGGAAAAGGAATGCTAATGTAACGACAAACTGGTGGATAGTGGATCTGGGTTTTGCCAACTATAGCGATAATACAAATTATAGTTCTCTTAGCACCCAGGCTTTTGCTCCCGGCACTAATGAGGAATCTTTTAATTTAAAAACAGGGAAATCGATAAACGTAAACATCTGGTTATTTATGCAGCGCCTGAATTTAATAAAGCATGCTGTCAACTTTAAATATGGATTAGGGGTTGAATTGAATAATTATCGTTTTGATGATGAGAGAATTAGTTTTCAAAAAAATCCAACGCTTATAATAATTGATCCTGCACTAAAAGATATAAAGAAGAATAAACTGGCAGCCGATTATGTTACAGTGCCTTTATTATTGAACTTTAATTTCACTCCCGGCAGAGATAAGGGTTTTGGAATAAGCGGCGGCGTCAGCGGCGGTTATCTATATTCATCCCGCCAAAAAATTAAACGTGGTGATGACGAGGATAAAACACATGACGATTTTAACTTACGTAAATTTAAAATTTCCTACATAGGGGAATTAAATTTGGGACCTGTGAAGTTATACGGTTCTTATGCCACCAAAAGCATGTGGGAAAAGGGATTGGATCAAACACCTTACAGCGTAGGACTACGGTTGAGTCATTGGTAATCATTCAAAAATAATCTGGTAAAAATCCTGCTGATCTTTTAAGCAGGATTTTTAATTTAGTATTACGTTAAAAAGAATCTGTAAGCAATAATAAAAAGAAAAAAAGCCCGTTACTTTAGTGATTGCAAACCTATTTTTCTAAACAATATGAAGACTGCATTTTTTTTATCCTGTGTTTTTGTTGGAGGAAGTTTATTGAACACAAACAATTCCGCCAACAAATCAAAAACTTTTACTTCGTATAAAGTAAGCAAGGCAAAAAAAACAACAGCAAAGCCTGTTGGGCCAGTTCGTATTGTCATTGATAAATCTGATTATGAACTGACCGTATATGATGCGCAGGGATGGTATGCTACCTACCCGGTAGTATTTGGCAATAATCCATTATTAGATAAAAAAATGGAAGGCGACAGGTGCACGCCTGAAGGTTCCTTTAAGATCATTGCTAAAAAACCACATGAAAAATGGAGTCGTTTTATGCTGATCGATTATCCTAACCAGGAAAGCCTCCAAAAATTTAATCAGCGTAAACAAAATGGCGAAATTCCAAAGAACGCAACACCTGGTGGTGGTGTAGGCATTCATGGCACCTGGCCCCATGAAGATTTTATTATTGACCGGTATAAAAACTGGACGCTTGGTTGCATCTCCTTAAAAAATAATGATGTGCTGGAATTGTATGGTTATATTCCATCGGGAACACCAGTCACTATAAAAAAATAATATCTCCTTACCCCTAATTTGTTCATCTCTCTTACCTGTTTAATTTTCATTAAGCATTTATAATTTTCCTGCAACAATTTCATCTATCCCCGCTGGATCGAGCAAGGTGCTGGTATCACCAAGGCTTTCGGTTTCACCTTCTGCGATTTTACGAAGAATGCGGCGCATAATTTTTCCGCTCCTGGTTTTTGGAAGCCCTTTTACAAACTGAATTTTATCAGGCCTTGCAATAGCCCCAATGATCCGGGCTACAGTTTGCATTATATCCTGCCTTGCTAATCCCTCTTCCAAATGACCATTAAAAATTACAAAGGCATATATTCCCTGTCCTTTTATAGAGTGCGGATAACCCACTACTGCACTTTCCACTACACCTGTATGCATATCTATTGCATTTTCAATTTCCGCTGTCCCAAGGCGGTGCCCGCTTACATTTAATACATCATCTATTCTCCCTGTTATCCGATAGTTACCCTCTTCATCTTTTAAAGCTCCATCACCGGTAAAATATAAATTTTCGTAAGTTGAAAAATAAGCTTGCCGGCATCGTTCATGATCTCCATAAGTAGTGCGGATGATAGATGGCCACGGTGCAGCCAAACAAAGGCTGCCTTTCAATAACCCATTCTCATCTTTTTGGGTGACTTCTATTCCATTTTCATCCACCAGTATCGGTGCTACTCCTGGCAATGGTAATGTAGCCCAGCCGGGCCTGGATGGTGTAACCCCTGCCAAATTCGAGATAAGACAAGCCCCGGTTTCAGTCTGCCACCATGTATCTACAATGGGGCATTTTTTTTTACCTACATGTTCATCATACCAATGCCAGGCTTCTTCATTAATAGGTTCTCCAACTGTACCAAGAACTTTTAATGATGAAAGATCTTTTCCTTTCAATGGTTCTAATCCAAATCCCATTAGAGAGCGGATTGCTGTTGGCGCAGTATAAAGAATGTTTACTTTGTGTTTATCAATTATATCCCAAAAACGTCCGGCATCAGGCCAGGTGGGAATGCCTTCAAACATCAATGAAGTAGCACCGGCACATAATGGCCCATACACTATGTAACTATGTCCTGTTATCCAACCGATATCTGCAGTGCAGAAAAAAACATCACCTGGCTTATATTGAAAAACATTTACGAAGGTGTAAGTAGCCCACATCATATACCCCGCGACTGTATGTACAACGCCTTTTGGCTTGCCGGTACTGCCCGAAGTGTATAAAATAAATAAGGGATCTTCGGCATCCATGACCTCCGGCCCGGCCCCCCTACCCCCCAAGGGGGGAGTGTCCGGCGCACTAGCCTCGCTTTTCAAAGAGACTGTGTCATTGTTTGATTCTTGTTTAAGTAAGGGCTGGGCTGTGGAAATTTCCCCCTTGAGGGATTGAGGGGGTTGGGCTGTGTTTTCTTCCACATGCTCCATTTCATCTTCCCACCACACGTCTCTTCCTTTTATCATAGAGACAGGTATTCTTGTACGGGTATAAACAATTACCCGCTTCACTGTTTTATTACCAATTAACGCGTTATCAATAACACTCTTCAGCGGAATGATCTTTTCTCCCCGATAAGCGCCATCGCAGGTTACAATATATTCAGCCCCCGCATCTTCCAGCCTGTCAGCAATACTCTGCGCAGAAAAACCACCAAAGATTACACTGTGAATGGCGCCAATTCTTGCGCAGCCTAAAACAGCATACGCCAATTCAGGTACCATTCCCATGTAAATACAAACACGATCACCCTTTCTTACGCCATTGTTTTTTAATACCTGTGCGAACTGGCAAACCCTTTTATGCAGGCGGTTGTATGTCACTACTCTTACTCTCTCTTCCGGATTGTTAGGTTCCCAGATAATGGCAGGTTTATCTCCTAACGTTTTTAAATGGCGATCAATACAATTTTCAGTAATGTTTAGCTTCGCTCCTTTGAACCATTCTATTTTTGGTTCTGAAAAATTCCATTCTAAAACTTTATCCCATTTTTTTTGCCATAAAAAATTTTGGGCTATATCGTCCCAAAAACCTTCAGGATCATCAATACTTTTTTTATAAGCCTCATGGTATTCTGACAATGATTTGATCTGGTATGGATAAGACATAAAAATAATTTGGTAGGGATTGCCAATAGCAAGTCCCTACAATTTACAATTTACAAAAATCGGAATTCTTCTGTAGGTTTGTCCACATGTCCATTGAAGTAAAAAACCTGTTAAAACAATATGGAGAGCAGAAAGCGGTTAATGATATTTCTTTCACTATAAATAAAGGAGAGATTGTCGGTTTTTTAGGGCCGAATGGCGCTGGTAAATCAACTACCATGAAAATGATTACCGGGTATCTTCAGCCTGATGCAGGTGAAATAATTATTACAGGGATTGATGTTCGTAAACATCCTTTAGAAGCAAAAAAAAAGATTGGCTATTTGCCTGAATCTAATGCGCTGTATTATGACATGTACATACGCGAGTACCTTGCATTTATTGGTGACGTACACAAAATAAGCAATCCAAGATCGGCAATAAACCAGGTGATTGAGCAGGTACGATTAACACCTGAAAGCAAAAAAAAAATTGGTCAGCTATCAAAAGGGTATAAACAACGTGTAGGGCTTGCCGCTGCTTTATTACACGACCCTGAAGTATTGATCCTTGATGAACCCGCCAGCGGTTTAGATCCTAACCAGATTGTTGAAATAAGACAAGTAATAAAAGAACAGGGAAAAAATAAACTGGTGCTTTTTTCATCGCACATATTACAGGAAGTAGAAGCTATTTGCGATCGCATTATTATCATAAATAAAGGGAAACTGGTGGCAGATGATAAATTAATTAATTTGCAAAATATCAATAAAAATATACAAACAGTTATCGTTCAGTTTGCAGAAACTGTTGATAAAACATTATTGGAGCAGTTGAAAGATGCAGAAAAAGTTGAAGGAATGTTGAATGCAGGTTTTCAAATCCAAACTTCTAACCCGGATGCAGTTCGAAAAGGCCTGTTGTCATTAGCTTTAGAGCATAATTTAAATATTGTTTCGCTGCAAACTCAAAACCAAAGCCTGGAAAAAATTTTTCAATCCCTGACGACAAACTAAATTTTATTACCCACCTAAAATACGTTTTTGTCCTGTTGCTCCAAGACTGTTTCTTTGCACAGTATCAGTCGCACTCGAAAATAAGTG